>WNGB01001914.1_pt1 | contig 42778 bp, 27 predicted proteins | sample 5400681 | NCBI WGS metagenome assembly WNGB01 (sample SAMN13153367, study PRJNA577476) | soil metagenome | isolation source: 115 cm soil or saprolite under grassland replicate 2 | place: USA:California | collected 2016-06-15 | reverse complement strand
GTGCGGTCGTCACGGCTCGAGCCGCGGAACGCCCCTATCCGCCTGGCGCGCTGACGTTCCGGCGGCTGCCTGACGCCGACCGCGTGCGTCTTCGCGACGCGCTGCCCGACATCGAGCGGGCCCAGACGGAATTCGGAACCCGGGGCGTCGCGCCGACCGAAACGCGTCTCGCTCGCGCGCTGCCCGACGCGTACGGCGAGCGGCCATCGCTGCTCCTTGATGTCCGCAACATCGTCTCTGGAATGAACGGCACGACGATGGCGGCGCTGGGGATCGGCGGCGGTCTGCATGCGCTCGGCTCGGGCTGGGATGTCGCGCTGCTCGCGTCGCGCGACGCGGCCAGGTTCCACAACCTGGAGGCGACTTTTCCCGGCTGGCCGGTCTACACGCGCGTCCCCGATCGTCAGTTCACGGTGGCGCTTCGACTCTCGCAGCCCTGGCACGTCGAGGAACTGCTCGACCTGCACGCGCTTAGCGCGTTCAACGTCTATTTCTTCCTCGACACGATTTCGTGGGACATCGCCTACACGGCGCCGCGCCACCTCGATGGCACGTGGCGATTCATGGCGGATCAAGCCGACGCGTTGATGTTCGATTCGGAGTTCACGCGGCAACAGCTTGTTCGTCGATTTACGTCGGCCGCTGGCACTCGGAGTCTCGTCTGTCACTACTCGTTCGATCTTTCCGAATACGTCTATCCGGACATCGCACCCTGTCCTGATGACGACCCTTTCATTTTCGTCGTCGGCAACGGTTACGATCACAAGGACGTCGCGCGGACGATCGATCTGCTGACGCGCGCGTTTCCCTATCAGAAAATCGTCGGCCTCGGCGCTGCCGCTGACTCCACGTCGCGCGTCACCGTGCTCGAGAGCGGCACGCTGTCGGAGCACGACGTTCACCGGCTCTACGCAGGCGCGCTCGCCGTCGTGTTTCCGTCCTTCTACGAAGGGTTCGGCTTTCCGGTGCTGACGACGCTGGCGTATGGACGGCCGCTGCTGGCGCGGCGGTCACCGCTGCTCGATGAGATCGCGGCGTGCTGCCCTGCGGGCAGTGGAAGTGTGGTGCCGTTCGACCGGCGCGAAGATCTCGTCGAGCTCGTGGGTCGCCTGCTTCATGGACGCGACGTCCCGGAACTTCAATTGGGCACGGCGCTTGATAACGGACGACCCAAATCGTGGACCGATATCGCAGCGAACATGATCCGTTTCCTGGAGGATCTCGCCGGGGATCCATCGCGGAGTCGCTGGCGATCGCGGGAACATGTCGCGCGGCAATTGATGGCCGCTCGAGTCAGCTGAGATGAACAACTCCATCGTCATCGCCGGCTCCGTTGCACAGAAGCCGGGCCGCGGCGGTCACACCTGGGTATTCCTTCAATACCTGCTCGGGTTCAGGAAGCTCGGATGGGACGTGTTGTTCCTCGACTGGCTGAGTCCCGAGATGTGCACCAGCGAGTCTGGCGCGCGCGCGCCGCTCGAGAAATCCTGGAACGTCCGCTACTTCGAGGACGTAATGCGCCGCTTCGGACTCGACGGCGATTACGCGCTCCTGTGTTCGGACAGCACCGTGGGGCTGACCCGCTCGCAGGTTCTCGAACGCGTGTCCGCATCGAGTGCGCTCATCAATGTCATGGGCTTCCTGCGCGACGAAGAGATTCTCGCCGCGGCGCCGAGGCGCGTGTTTCTGGACATCGATCCGGGATTCGGCCAGATGTGGAAGGCGCTGGGGCTTCACGACGCGTTTCAAGGGCATGAGGCGTTCGTCACCATCGGCGAAAACGTCGGCAGGCCGGAGTGCTCCATTCCAACGTGCGGACTCGAGTGGATCACGACCCCTCAGCCCGTCGTGCTCGACGAGTGGCCAGCCGTCGAAGACGATCCTCCGGCCGATGCGGCGATCACCAGCGTCGCGAGCTGGCGCGGCGCTTACGGTCCTGTTGACTATGAGGGAACGACGTATCAACTGCGCCCGCACGAGTTCCGAAAATTCGCGGCGCTCCCCCGTCTGGCAGAACGCCGGTTCGAACTGGCGCTCGATATCCATGCCGCTGACGAGCGCGACCGCGCATTGCTCGCGTCTGAGGGATGGCAGCTGGTCGAGCCGCGCCGCGTCGCCGGCAGTCCCGAGTGCTACGGCGACTACATACGGCGCTCCGCAGCGGAAGTGATGATCGCGAAAGGGATGTACGTACAGACGCGCAGCGGCTGGTTCAGCGACCGCAGCATCTGCTACCTGGCGAGCGGACGTCCGGTGCTCGCACAGGACACCGGCTTTCGCGATTTGCTGCCGACTGGCGAAGGATTGCTGACGTTCAGTTCCGTGGAAGAAGCAGCGGATGCGGCGCGTGCGATCGACGCGGATTATTCCCGGCACCGCCGCGCCGCGCGGCGCCTGGCCGAAGAGTACTTCGATTCCTCGACGGTGCTCCGGTCACTGAGTCGAAGGCTGAACCTGTGCTGAGCGAGCGATGGCGCTGATCGTCGTCTCCGGAGCGCTTGCGAACAAGCCGGGCAACGGTGGTGCGGCGTGGACGCGTCTCAGCTGGCTGCTCGGCCTGAAACGTCTGGGGCACGAGGTGTATTTCATCGAGCAGATCGCCAGGAATGCGTGCGCCGATGCCGCAGGATCGCCGTGTGATCTCGCGGACTCGGTGAACGCCGCCTATTTCCGGCACGTCGCCGGACGATTCGGCTTCGCCAATATGGCGGCGCTGGTGTGCGACGACAACCTGGAGAGCGTTGGGCTGCTAGCGACAGAGCTGGCGGACGTCGCCGATACGGCCGATTTGCTCGTCAACATCAGCGGGCACCTCACGCTCGAGGAACTCAAGCCGCGCTTCCGCAGGAGCGTGTTCATCGACCTCGATCCGGGATACACGCAGATCTGGCACGCGCAGCAGCTCGCCGAGCGGCAGCTTCAGGGGCATCAGTTCTACTTCACCGTTGGCGAGAACATTGGTACGCCTGGCTGCAGCATCCCAGTGGGCGACATTCGCTGGCAGCCGATCCGGCAGCCCGTGCTCCTCGGCGAGTGGCCGGCATCATTCGACGACTCGCTCGCGCGCTTTACGACCGTCGCGGACTGGCGTGGCGCATTTGGACGCGTCGAGTACGACGGCGCCGTGTTCGGCGTCAAGGCGCACGAGTTCAGGAAGTTCGTGACGATTCCCGCGCAGACGGGTGAACGTTTCGAGATCGCCCTCAACGTGCATGGGGCGGATCGTGCAGACGTTGAGTCGCTGCGGCAGAACGGCTGGACCGTCGTCGATCCGAAGTCTGTCGCCTGCGACCCGGATCGGTTCCGCGGCTACGTCCAGGGATCGAGCGCTGAGTTTTCCGTGGCACAGGGGATTTACGTCGATACGCGATCCGGCTGGTTCAGCGACCGCACGGTTCGCTATCTCGCGTCGGGAAAACCCGTCCTCGTTCAGGACACCGGTTTCGGCCGCACCTACCCGACCGGGCGCGGCCTCCTGCCGTTCCTGACCGTTGACGAGGCGGTGACAGGCGCGCGTTCGATCGCGGCTGACTACAGTCTCCATGCTCGTGCCGCGCGCGCGATCGCTGAAGAGTTCTTCGACTCCGGCAAGGTGTTGCCGGCATTGCTGCAGCAGGTCCTATGAGCGGACGCATCTTAATCCTCACGTTGTACGTGTGCCTTCTCGCCCCGGTCGCGTTCGGGCAGTCGACGACAAGGGGCGGATTGCGCGGGACCGTCAGCGATCAGACCGGCGCGGGTATCGCCGGAGCCTCGGTCGCCCTGGACCGCCCGGGACTCACGCAGTTGACGACGCTGACGAGCGATGGAGGCAAATACGCGTTCGACGATCTGCTGCCGGGTGCTTACACCATCACCGTCCATTTCGAAGGTTTTCTGGACTACGTGGGTCCCGCGCAGGTCCGGGCGCGTGCGCCGACCTCGCTGAACGTCTCGCTGAAGATCGGCTTCGCCGTTGTGGCCGACGTCACGGTTGCGGAACCCGGCGCGCTGTCGACGGATCCCGCAAAGAACCTATCCGCGCTCGTCCTCCGCGGCGGAGACATCGAGTCGCTGCCTGACGATCCGCAGCGGTTCCTGCAGCGGATCCTCGAGCTCGCGGGATCGACGGGACGCCCCGACGACGTGACCGTCTACGTGAACGGCTTTCGTGAGTACAAGCGGTTCCCGCCGAAAAGCGCGATACAGATGATCCGGATCAACTCGAATCCGTATTCCGCGGAATTCTCGCAGCCAACGGTGAAACGCGTCGAGATCGTCACGAAGGCCGGATCCGACAGCCTGCACGGCGACGTCCGCCTGCAGGGACGCCACAGCGCGCTCGATGCACGCAATCCGATGGCGGAGACCAAACCTCCGACGCGGAACTGGAGCTACAACGGCTATCTCCAGGCGCCGATCGTGAAAGGACGCTTCGGGTTCTTCGCGTATGCGGGAGAGTGGAAGCAGGACGAACAGGCGTTCGTGCACGCAACGGTGCTCGATCCGGCGACGTTTCGTACCGAAGGGTTCGCCACCGCCGTCTCTGCCCCAACCGGGATCACTTCCGCCCTGATCCGGACGGATTTTTCAGTGCGCAACCAGATGATCAATTTCTCGTACGGGCGGACGGACGAGACGCATCGGAACGAAGCGCTCCAGGGAGGCTTCGATCTGCCGGAGCATGCGTACGACCGCTCTTCCCAGGACGACATCGGCCGCTTCTGGTGGACGTACGTCGGCAGCCGCCACGCGGTCAACGACGTCCGCGTCGAGGTGTCGCGGACCGTCACCTCGACGGTCCCGCTGTCCACGTCGCCGGAGATTCTCGTCCTCGACGCGTTCAACGCGGGCGGCAACCAGGACGCGTCAACCCGACTGTCCGTCAACGGGTTCCAGGCGAGCGAGACTCTTACCGTTCAATCGTCGCGGCATAACTGGAAAATCGGCGGCGAACTCGAGCGAGCCGGTCAGCATTCCATCGATCGATCCGGGTTTGGCGGCACGTTCGTCTTTGGCGCCGACGTCGAGCGGAGTGCGTTGGGGAATCCGTTGCTGAACGCGGCCGGCCAGGCAACACCGATCTCGCCGATCGAAAATTACCGCCGAACGCTTCTTGGCGTCCCGGGCTACACCGCATCGAGCTTCCGCATCGTCACGGGCAATCCGCACGTCACCCTGAACCAATGGCATGTCGGCTGGTTCGCGACCGACGACTGGTCTCTTTCGAAGCGGCTGACCGCTTCGTACGGCGTGCGCCAGGAGCTTCAGACAAACGTCGGTGCGGGCCTGAATCTCGCGCCGAGAGGCGCGGTGTCATGGCTGCTCGATGCGAAAGGCAAGAACGCCATCAAGCTCGGAGCGGGCCTGTTTTATTCGCGCGTCGACCCCGAAATCACGTTTCAGACGAGAAAGGTGAACGGCAGCGACCGCCAGCAATTCATCATCGAGCGCCCTGCGTTTCTCATGGGGAATCTGCCTTCGTCGGGCGAACTCGTGCCGACCGAGTCGGCGATCTACACGATGTCGCCGGATTTGAAGCTGCCGTTCTCCTTCATGACGACGATTGGCTACGAGCGGCAGCTGCCGGGACGGCTGTTCGCGGTCGCGCAATATCTGTACAGCCGCGGGTTCGACCAGCTCCGGCTGCGCAACCTGAGCGGTCCATCGCCGATCTTCCAGTTCGAATCCACGGGCCGATCGCTGCAGCGCGAGTTCATGGTGGGGCTCCGCGGAAACATCAGCGCGGATCTGACGCTGTACGGCAACTACACCCTGGGAAAGAAGTACAGCGATACCGACGGCGCTTACACGATGCCCGCGAACTCGAACGATCTATCCGCCGAGTATGGCTTCGCCGCTGACGATCAGCGGCATCGTTTCGTTGCCGGCGCGACCGCGGCAATGGGCGGCGGATTATCGATTAGCCCGGCGGTGTCGATTTCGTCCGGACGGCCGTTCAACATCACGACCGGCAGCGACAACAACGGGGACTCGCTGTTTACGGACCGGCCAGCATTCGCGCGCGCCGGCGACGCTGGCGTCATCGTCACGCGCTATGGCGTGTTCAACCCGAACCCTCAATCCGGAGACACCATCATTCCGCGCAATCTCGGCCGCGAGCCGATGCAGGTCAGCATGGATCTGAACATCACGCAAAGCCTGTTCAGCAATCTATTCATCGGGATTGACTCGGAGAATCTGTTGAACCAAAGACGCCTGATCAAATCGAACAACGTCGTGACGTCGCCGTTATTCGGCGTTCCCAACCAGGCGCTGAACGGACGACGGCTCGAGCTCACGATCCGCTACGGCTTCTAGCGCGCCATGGAGAAGCGGCTTCGGATCCTGTTGAGCGGCATGATCGCCGGCGATCCGCACCAGGGGGGCGCGACGTGGGCCGTTCTTCAGTACGTCCTGGGACTGCGCAGTCTCGGACACGACGTGTGCCTCGTCGAGCCAATCGCGCCGGCGTCGTGCCGGCCCGAGGGGGCGCCGCTGTCGGCGACGGTCAACGCGGCGTATTTTCACGATGTGATGTCGCGCTTCGATGTGAAGGGCGCCCTGCTGCGGCAGGACACGCACGAGAGCGTTGGTCTTTCTTACCGGGACTTGCTGCGGGCCTCGAAAAACGCAGACGTCCTGATCAACATCTCCGGCATGCTGACGGACGCGGATCTGCTCGCTCCGATCCCGACCAGGGTCTACCTGGATCTCGATCCGGCCTTCAACCAGTTGTGGCACGAAGTTCAGGGCATTGATGTGCGCTTCGACGGGCACACGCATTTCGCGACGGTCGGATGTGCGATCGGCACGCCGGAATGCAACGTCCCTGCCTGCGGTCGAATGTGGATGCCGACTCTCCAGCCGATCGTTCTTTCCGAATGGCCGATGACAACCGGCGATCCCGGCGCCGCCTGGACGACGATCGGCAACTGGCGGGGATATGGATCGATCGAATATGGCGGAGTGCTCTACGGCCAGAAGGCCCACTCTTTTCGCCGCTTCATGACGCTGCCGCAGCGCAGCCGCGAGCGGTTTCAGCCGGCGCTCTCCATCCATCCGGCGGAAGTGACGGATCTCGACGCTCTCCGCGCGAACGGGTGGGATCTCGTGGATCCGGCTGCTGTGGCCGGAACGCCCGACGCATATCGGACGTTCATTCAACGTTCGAAGGGAGAGCTCGGGATCGCGAAAAGCGGCTACGTCGAATCCAAATGCGGGTGGTTCAGCGACCGGAGCGTCTGCTATCTCGCATCCGGCCGCCCTGTCGTCGCGGAGAACACCGGGTTCGATGGCTACCTGCCTACTGGCGACGGATTGTTCGCATTCCGGACGATCGAGGAGGCCGCCGGCGCGATCGAGACGGCGAGCGGCGATTACGAGAGACATTGTCGCGCGGCGCGGGAGATTGCCGAGGCATACTTCAGATCGGACGTCGTTCTCAGCGCGCTGCTGGAACGCGCCGGCCACGCTGATGAGACACCCGCTCGCGCGCTCTCTCGAACGCCTGCTGGCTGATCACTTCGGCCGGCACCGGACAATCCGGACGGTCCGGCGGCGGCGCTGTCCGACCAAATCAACGTTCACGATCGAAGAGCTCGACGTGGAGTTCGCCGGCGGCGAATCGCTGGCGCTCGTGATGAAAGATCTGAGTCCCGCGCGCGTGGCGCCGAGGGTCCGGCGCGTGCGGCCCCCGATCGCCGTCGAGCCGCGCCGCGAGATCGATGTGTATCGATCCATTCTTCCGCATGCTCCTTCCGGCACCGCGGTGTGTTATGGCGCGCTCACCGACGCGCGCCGGCGTCATCACCATCTGTTCCTCGAACGCATCGACGGCGTCGAGCTGCCGCAGGCGGAGTCGTTTTCGGCATGGACGCACACCGCGAAATGGATCGGACGCTTTCATCGGACCTTTACCGGGCCGCGCGTCGCCCGGCTCACATCACGCGTGGCACTCCTTACGTATGACGAGGCGTACTACCGGCTCTGGATCGAGCGGGCGCACCAATTCGCCGCGGACGCTCGCCGGCGCCGTGTGCTCGACCGCGTCGCGCGGGTGTACGAATCCGTCGTCGCACGGCTCATTCGCATGCGGCCGGCGATCATTCACGGAGATTTCTATCCAGCGAACGTGATGATCGGCGGCACGCACCGTCGCGTTCGAGTCTGTCCGGTTGATTGGGAGATGACGGCAGTTGGACCGGCGCTCATCGATCTCGCGTCGCTCGTCACGGGGTGGCGCGAGCCGGAGCAGCGCGCGCTCGTTCGCGCCTACCGGGCCGGGGCTGGAATCGAGACGGTGAAGTCGCGCCGCGCAGCCAGCGAGTTCGCCGCGGATCTCGACTGCTGCCGCCTGCACCTTGCCGTCAGGATGCTCGGCTGGTCCCGAACATGGACGCCTCCATCACATCAGGCTCACGACTGGACGGCCGAGGCGCTGCGGATCGTGACGAGGCTTCAGACGTGACGGCTACGCGCCGCCTGATCGTGAACGCGGACGATTTCGGCCAGAGCGAAGGCGTGAATGAAGGGATCATCCGCTGTCACCAGCAGGGCATTGTCACCAGCGCCAGCCTGATGGTGCAATGGCCGTCCGCCGCCGCCGCAGCCGATTACGCGCGCCCGCACCCGCGCTTCAGCGTGGGACTCCACGTCGATCTCGGCGAATGGGTCTGCCGTGACAGCGCGTGGACGCTTCTGTATGAGGTCGTCCCCCAGGATGATCGCGCGGCGCTGGAGCGCGCGATCGCGGAGCAGCTCGACGCGTTCCGGCGGCTGATGGGATGCGATCCGACCCATATCGATTCCCACCAGCACGCACATCTGCGTGAACCGGCGAGCACGATTGTTTCCGGGATCGCACGCGATCTCCGCGTGCCCCTCCGGCATTCCAGCGGCATCGCCTATGTTGGCGACTTTTACGGTCAGGACGCGAAGGGCAATGCCATTCCCGGCGCGATCACGGTCGACAAACTGATCGACATCTTTCACACCTTGCCTGCGGCGATGTCGGAGCTCGGCTGCCATCCGGGGCTTCGGGGGGACGCTGGCGGCATGTATGTTGTCGAGCGCGAGCAGGAGGTTCGCGTGCTCTGCGATCCGCGCGTGCGCGCCGCGCTCGAGAGCGAGCAGATCGAGCTGATTTCCTTCCGAGACGTGACGTTCGCCGACGCTACCGGCACATCTGCGGATTCGACTTGATGAAGTACGTCCTGTAGTTCGACGCCTTCGGATCCATGCAGCCCTCGAGATTGAGGATCTCGATCTTCCGGAAATCGGCGGGCGCGGTCTCCGCCTGGATCGAGATGTACCCCGAAGTCATCGGCGTGCCATCGACCTTCACCGCCGGATCGACCGGCGACACCGCGCCGCCGCCAATCTGCGGCTTCGTGTACTCGAGAACGTTCACACCCTCGACGAAGTGCCGTATCAGCTCATCGCCGTGCACCTCCACTCCGACGCTGAGCCACTGGTCGCCGTCGTAAGTCTTTGAAGAGGAGTTCGTGCAGTGCGCGGTGTGCAGCTTTCCGTTCATGACGACGTTCGAGCCGGGCGTGCAGAGATTGGCGGTGCTGCGCGGTTTGCCGTCGCTCAGGCCGCCAAGGAGCTGGACCTCGATCGAGATCGGAAAATCCTGGTCCTTCAGCATCGTTTTCGGGTGCGGACTGTGCAGCATCAGTCCGTTGTTGCGTCTCGCCCAGTCCGGCCCGCCGGGCACCTGATCGCCAACGAACCGGTACTCGGCGACGAGGCGATAGTACGAGAACGGCTCCTTGTAGAACAGGTGCCCGAACTCGCCGTCGAAGCGCGTCCACTTGTCGTAGCGCACTTCCAGCAGGCCATTCTCGACGCGGAAGGTATCATTGAAGTTCTCGCCGAGATCGTGCTTCGCGAATTTGGGTGTCCAGCCGTCAAGGTCACGGCCGTTGAACAGTTGGATCCAGTCCTGCCGATTCGCTTCGTTAGTCGCCGTGGGGGTGCCGGACCCTCGTTGGTGCGCGCCAACCAGCGTCACCACGGCGCAAAGCAGGTAGACGGCGGCGATCCACGACGCAGGCAGGTTGCGGCGAACATTCGAGGTTGTCATAACCACCTTCTTATTAATTTTCCGCGCTTATTCTTCAGCGGTCGAAAGCCGATCCGTCGCAACCTCGTATTGGAGGGCGCCATCAGCTCCCTGATGGCGGCAAACACGGCTCTGAACTGTACATCGTACTTCTGCTCGAGCGCATCGATCCTTCTGGACAGTTCGTCGTTCGCCCCGAGCATTCGTCGAAGCTGCACGAACGCGCGCATGATTTCGATGTTAACGCGCACCGGTCGGTGGCTTCGCAGCACGCTCGACAGCATCGCCACACCTTGCTCGGTGAAGGCATATGGAAGGTACTTGCGATATCGCCCGCGACCGCTGTCTAAGGTCACAATTTGTGACCTTAAAAGAGGCCGGCCTCGGCTTGCGCTTACAGTCACGATCTGTGACCGCAGACAACCGGCTTCTCGAGATGTCAGCGGAACATGAAGTCGCTCGGAAACCGCCGCCGATTGCGCTTGACCGCCTGAAGCGCTTCGATGAAGTCATGGACGCGTCCAACAGCGGAAGTACATGGAGTTTGCCTTCGAACAGCTTCGGACCGAAATCATCGGAGAGATGAAACGCGGCTTCGCAGGCTCGATCGAAAGCTGGATCGGGTCCTCAATACCCTGGCGAGAACTCTGGCCCCACGCCGCCGACAGCGATCGTAGCCGCCCGCCCAATCCGTCGGCGGCTATTTCGCCGCGGGCGTAATGATCACCTTCACGTAGTTGCTCGTGTTCAGGTACGTCTGCGCTGCCTGCTGGATCGCGGTGCCGGTCAGCGCGGCGATCTGCTCCGGCAGGTTGGTGGCGCCCGCGACGTCACGGTCCGAATACCGGCGTGCGATTTCGTTGAGGAAGTAGCCGTTGTCCTGGCTGTCCAGTTCGTACTCGCGCAGGAGGCCCTGGCGGATTCGCTCCATGCGGTCCCGCGAAATGTAGCTCCCCTTGAGTGCCTCGACTTCCTCGAAGACGCGCTGCACGAGCGTCGTGGTGCGCGCGGGATCGCACGTCCACTCGATCCGCACGCTGTATTGGGAGCGCGGAACCTTCGACGCGCCCGCGTTGGCGGTAATGCTGTAAGTGCCGCCGAGCTCCTGCCTGATGCTGTCGAACAGCCGCGACTGCAGCAGCAGCGTCATTGTCTTCAGCGCCAGCCTATGCGCGTCGTCGTACTCGAACGGGCCCGAGAAGACGATGGCTACCTGGCTTTTCGGCGCGATGCCCATCTCGATCGTCTTCTCGATCACGCCGGTTGGCGGCGTGATGCCGAGGTCGCGCCAGGTTTCGTTGGCGTGCGTCGCCGGCAGGCTTGCGATGTAAGTTTCGACGAGCGGCTTCATCGTCTCGGACTTGAAGCTGCCGACGAAGACGAACGTGAAGTGGCTCGCGTCCGCGAAGCGCGCCTTGTAAAACGCGAGCGACGCGGGGAGGTTCCACTTGTCCACCGTAGCAGGGGTTTCCGGCTGTCGCCGCGGGCTGTTCTGGCTGACCGCCGCGTCGATCGTCTGGTTGAAGACGACGTCGGGACTCGCCATCCGGTTCGCCAGCAGTCCTTTGACCTGCGAGGCCATCGCGGCGAACGCGGTCGGATCCGCGCGCGGTTGTGTGAATCGCAGGTGCAGGAGCTGGAACATCGTTTCAAGATCCTGCGGCGTGCTGCCGCCGCTCATCCCCTGCTCGACTTCGCCGATGAACGGCCTCACGGCGATGGCCTTGCCGGCGAAGATCTTGTCGAGCATGACCGCATCGAACTTGCCAACGCCGCCGGCGGGCACGACGTCGTCCGCCACGCGAGCCGGAATGAAATCCGCATCGCTCGCCAGCGATGTCCCTCCCGGCCCGAACGCTCGGAACAGGATCTGATCTTCTTTCAGCGTCGTCGGCTTCAACACGACGGTGGCGCCGTTCGACAGCGTCCACTCGCTGATCCCGCCTGGACGGTCCATGGTTTTCACGATCGTGCCGCGCGCCGGCGGCGCGTCCATGAGGGCCTGCCCTGTCCCGGCGTCCACATATGCCTCGAGCCGCTTCGCCATCGCGGTCTTCACGGCAGCCGCGAGCTGCGCCTGATCCGGGAGGACGACGCCGGCCGCGTCGGGCGCAGCGACGATGACGACGCGATTCTGATCGGGGAACCAGTCGCTGGTGAGCGCGTTGATCTCGCGGAGCGCGATCCCGGGGACGAACCGGCGGTGGAAGGCGAGCTCCTGCCAGATCGTCGGCAGCGCTTCTCCCTGAAGGAAGTTCCGTGTGTACTCGTCCGCGCGGCTTGCAGACTCGCGGTCCGGGCTTTCCGTGACCACGCGTTCGTAGCCGGCCATCATCGACTGTTTCGCGCGTGCGAGCTCGGTTGCGGCGAAGCCGAAGCGCGCGACGCGCTGCAGCTCGGTCACGAGCGCTTCGAGGCCGCGCGCGACGCCGTCGTTGGAGACGAGCGCCTGCAGGACCGCTTCGTCCTTCGTCCGCGGCATCGGGAAGAGGCTGCGGTCCGCGGCGGCTCTGATAAAAGGTGGGTTCTCGCGCTGGGTGAGCTCGTCGAGCCTGTTGCTCAGCATCGCGCCGAACAACTGGTCCATCATCACTTCGCGGTAACCGCCGACCGATCCCTGGTTGCGCGCGGGCCGCAGGTCGGTGAGCTCGACCTGCGTCGCGGTCGTTTCTTTGTCAGTGACGACCGCGTAGCGCGTGCCCGGCTTGTCCGGCACGTCGAACGCGGGGCGCGGCCGCTCCGGCGACGGGTTCTTGAGCGACGAGAAGTGGTCTTTGATCATCTTCTCGACCGCGGCGCGATCGATGTCCCCCGCGACGATCACGGCCATCAGGTCCGGGCGGTACCAATCGTGGTAGAAGCGCGTAAGCGCCTCGCGCGGCGCGCGCTCGAGGACGTCGGGCTTGCCGATCGGCGGCCGATCCGCGTAGCGCGAACCTTCCAGCTGCACGCGGCGGATCTTGTCCCCCGTCCGCTCGCCCGCGCCGAGATTCATCCGCCATTCCGACAGGACGATGGCGCGTTCGCGATCGATGCCGTCCTGTTCGAAGGAGGCGCCCTGCGCCCAGTCTTCGAGGACCAGCAGCGCGCGATCGAGCGCGCCGGGCACGTCGGTCGGCACGCGCAGCGTGTATTGCGTGTCGTCGTAGCTCGTAGCGGCGTTCGCGTCCGCGCCGATGCCCAGGCCGAGCGATCCCAGGAACTCGACGATGCCCTGCCGCGGAAAGTGGCGCGTGCCTTCGAACTCCATGTGTTCGACGAAATGCGCGACGCCCTGCTGATCGTCGTCTTCCAGCACCGATCCCGCCTTGACGACCAGGCGCAGCTCGGCGCGTTTTCCCGGCTTCGCGTTCGGGCGCACGTAGTAGCGCAACCCGTTCGGGAGCGTCCCGATGACGACCTCCGGATCGACGGGGATCTGCTGGGAGAGGCCGTAGGCTGCGACCGATGCCGCGGACGTCTCGCGTCCAGGCTGCGGGGCTTGAGCGAGTGCGACTGTGTTGACGGCGGCAAGAAGGCCGACGAGGAAACGAATAAAGGAGAGGCGAGAGCTCCGAAAGGTCATGAGCGATCCTACCTGCGTTAGGACCCGGGCAGAAATAGATGCGCCATTCTGGCCGCCGATGCATCCTGCCTGGCTGCGTTGCTCGTCGCTTACATACTCCCGGTATGCGCGCTCCTCGCGCCTTGCCAGGCAGGCGCCTCGACGCCCAGAACGGCACACCTATTTCTGCCAGGGTCCTTAGGGTCCAGGCCTCCAGCCGCTGTCACGGCTCAGCAGTTGCAGTGGTCCCGACACTGCCGCGGCCGCGGTGGAAATCGGCCGGGTTTGTGTCTGCTTTTCAATGAAGGTGACCGATGGCTGTCCTGATTCAACGCAATCTAGGCCTGCTGGTGCTGGCGATCTGGCTGATTCTCTACGGGCTCACCACGATGATCGCGCTGGGGCTGCCGGCGCCGCTTATGGGGATTCTCGCGTTGATCGCGGGCGTGCTGATCCTGGTGGGACGTTAGCCTCGCGCCCGGACTCCTCCATCGGTGACCGCGTTGTCCGGAGCCACTTGACGCGCGCATCGGGGAAGGCGCATATTGGCGTCAACTCCAACAGAGGAGGGCGTATCGAGTTACCGCCGGACCACTCACGGGGCCGGTGGAGTTTCGCCGCACCTCATGCCGCGGCTTTCGGATTTTCCGGGCGCGCGGTCTCACCAGATGCGAGGCGGTACTCTGCCGGCCCTCTCTTTTTCTTTTCCGCCCTCCTGACCCGCACCAGCAACGTTCCTGTGCCATCGAGATCTGCAATGCGATCGAGTGCGGTCGTACGCACTTTCTGCGATCGCTAATCCCTAACCTCTGCGGCACGGATCGCGCACGGCGGTTGCTTGCGAACGTGGGCGAGGTGTGCAATGTCGATGCGCTTTCCCAGGTACGGCTTGCTGTTGGCTTTTCTGGTTCTCGGCGCAACCGCAGGGTGCGATAGCAATCGGAACGTTGGTGGGCCGTCGTCACTGTCGTCGAGTATGACGATGGGCTCCTCGTTCGGCTTCCAACCGACGACGCTGCGTCCTGAGTTGGTGTCCGATACCTCATGCGTGGCCGTCCCAGCGTTCGGCACGCGCATCATCATCATCGTCAGCGCCGGCGGCGACATCATTCTGAGTGGCCTGCGGTTCAGATTCACAGACCGGTTCGGCGTGAACGCACTGCCGCGCGTTACACCCATCCCCGGCTCTTCGCCGCTCTCCGTCTCCGCCTCAACCATCCCGCCGTTCAATCCGATTCCCGTGCCGGGCGTGGCGCCTCTGCCAGTGACGTCACCGATCCCGATCCCGGGGTCCTCTCCTGTCAACGGCCTGATGGTGCCTGCGGGGACATCGCGGCAGCTGCCGTTCTTTCTTCTATTCGACTGCGGCGTTGCGTCCGATGGGACGCTGTTCGTCATGACCGACGTGGCCAAACCGAGCGGGGCGTTGCAGACGTCGCAGTTCCAGGTGCGGGTGGGATCCTGACATCGGCTTGGTAGGAGCCTCCGTTGATAAAGCGCTTGACGCGCGCGTGCGGCAGGCGCATATTCGCGTCAACTCCTTCAGAGAGGAGGCTGTATCGAGTCGCCGCCGGATCGGTCATTGGGCTGGCGGAGTATCGCCGCACCTGATGCCGCAGCTCCCGGATTTATCCTGGCGCGCGGTCCCACACAATGCGCGGCCTTTCTCCGCCGGCCCGCTTTCGTTCTCTCCTCATTCATTCTCGATGGCCTGAGATGCGGTCAACTGCCAATCTCGCGTCAGTTCATTCGCTCGAGAAAGAGATCGATCTGAAGGCCGCAGTGATCACGCAGCGTCAGCCATCCTTCACGTCCGCATAGCTGCTGCCATGTCCACGCAGGACCGCTGAAATGCACCCACGTCAGTTGCGCGGGCGTTCTGCCGCACTCCGGACAGTTCTGCGCGCGCGAAGTATGCGGACGCACCGTCAGCCTGGCGCGCACGACAGGCATCGACATCTTCCTTCGGAAAATAACCACGTCGCATTTCGACGAGTCTCAGCTGCGGTTCTCCTGCACCCGCGAGTCTTCGTACTCTGACCAGGGCAGCGCCCCCTGTTCCAGCCAATCGATGACGGTATCGATGTGCCGCTTCTGCAAGACAGCATCGCGTAGTGCCGCTGCCGACTCCAGCGTCAGCGGGTCAGGAAGACTGGCAGCAGGCGCTCCTCCCGCGGCCCGAACCAGCTGTCGGTGATGAACAGTCGATCGCGGCCCGTAATTGCAGCCCGCACGGAATGCCGCAAGCGCAACCGCTCGGCTGACACCGGGAACCAGGTCGTCAAATGTGGTCATTTGGCTGCAGCACATCAAAGAAGGACTATGGTGACTCCCGCATTTGCTCGTTCGACGCGAAAGGCGCGGACGACGGGCAGTTCTTTCAAGCGAGCATGGACCGCGGCTTTCAGGCGTCCGCCGCTGCGTCCATGTATCACGCACACTTCCGCATGATGCGCGAGCAGCGCGTCATTCAGGAAGCCGTCGAGTGCGGCGACCGCTTCGTCAACCGTCTTGCCGTGCAGATCCAGAGATGTGGGGGCATGTGAACGCGGAGTCTTCGTTTGCGACGCGTCAGCATCGCCTGCCCCCGACCGTTGCCGCGAGATCACAGCGCTCAGCTGTGCCTCGGTGGCCACGATTGAGCGTCCCTTCAGTTCGACGAGATAGCGCCCGCCATTACGCACCTCGCGGACGATGCCCTTGCCGAGAGCTGCGATGTGGACGTCATCGCCTGGGACAAACGGCATATTCTTTCGTGCGGCTTTACGGCCAAGCCGTCAGTTCATCTGCTGTAGGAAAAAGTCTATCTGCATTTTGCAGCCATCGCACACGGTCAGCCACGCTTTTCGACCGCAATTCGCAGCCCCACGTCCATGGCGGGCTGCTGAAATGAATCCATGTCAACGCATCCGGCCGCCGGCCACACTCGGGACGAGTGACGACATGCAGGTACGCAAATTCTGCGTACCCGCCGATGCCGCGCGAACACCACGCGAGAACGACCGCACCGAAATGATCGGCTGTTCGGCCGTGTTGGACGACGCTACGATTCTTCTGCGATGAAGACCGACGAACTACACGTCGTGATGCAGAACGAGTTCAAGAACGTTCGGACCGAAATCCAGAGCCTGCGCGCGGAGATGCAGGCCGAGTTCAGCAGCGTGTGGATCGAATTCAAGACTCTCCGACAGGAAATCAAAGTGGAGGGTGAAACGACGCGGCCGGCGGTCGTGCATCGCCAGTAACGCTACGGTATGTAGCGGATTTCGCGTTCCCTTTCAGGCCGCGCGAGATGGGAACAACGCCGCCAGCAGATCGTCGTCAGAAAACTGACGGAGAGCGGCCGTCTTGAGGCCCTGCACCTCCCTCACCTCGGCGCTGAGCAGACGAAGCACCTTCCGTTCAGAATCGACCTGAGCCGACTGATCGGCTTCGACAAGATAATGCCGGCGACGAAGCCAGCCGGCCGATCGAACGTCGAGGTAACGTGCGCGCCCGGCGGCCGGCTCGATCACCACACCCGCGATGCTGCCAAGCTGCTCGCCGTTGGCTGTCATGACGTCGAGCTCCGAGAGTACGCCAGCAGGGCTGTCGACCTTTGCGGCATCGAGATAACAAAGCTCTGATAACGGCTGGCTTGGCATCAGTTGACTCCTGTGCCAAGTAGTGCAACACCGCCGCCACTCCGCTGCGCCGCTCACCACCGCATGGATCGCTGATTTGTTGCCGTGACGAATGCCTCAACGGGCTCCCGGTTACACAATTGATGTGGTGTAGCGGCGGTAGCAATGTCCTATCTGCTGAGTGAAATAATTGCAGTGACCATGTCGTGTAGTGCGCGTGCAGGCGCGGTGGGAATCTGAATCGAGACGGGGCGGCGGGGCTGAAGCCCCGCCTACTTCGTCAGCTCCATCGTCGCGGTAGCGCCGCCCATCTCCGGCAGCGTCGCGATCATCTTGACGACGCGCCGCGATGTCGAGTCGACCCAGATCGTGTGTTCGCCGGGCGCACCGTCGGCCGGCTTGATCTCGACCTTCCACGCCTTGAAGGTCCCCGCCGGCACGGTGACATCCTCCATCGCCGCCACCTTCAACTGCTTCAGCGCGGACTTGCGCTTCATCACGTCGAAGTTGCGGAACGTGAGGGTGTAACCCTCCTTGAGCGGCAGCGCCGCGATCGAACGCAGGGCGCCGGGGCCGTCGGCGAAGACTGGACCGCCCATATCGATGTCGATCGGTTGTGCGGCACCGCCCATCGCCGCGGTGCCAGTGGCCTTCGCGCCGTCGAACGCCAGCGTCACCGTCATCGGGCCCTGCTTGATCTCGCGCGACTTGACCGCGAGAGTGGCCTTGTCGATCACTCCGACGTCCGACATCTCCCCCTGCGGCATCTTTGCCGTCTCGGTGACAGTGAGCGTGCCGCCGGCATCGGTGACGGTGTTGGTCGACTCCATCTTCATCGACTGGCCGCCGAGCGCAATCGTCACGCTGTAGGTCGCCGGCGCCATCTCCAGCGGCTGCGACGGCGTTGGCATCGTCACGGCGGTGGGATCCACCGGCTTCGCCAGCTTCACCGTTGCCGGATCGACGGTGATCTCCCTCAGCCTCGCGGATACCTCGCGCGGCACCGATTCCTGGTAGCGCGTGCCGACGTGCTTCCACAGGAACTTCTCGATGCCCGCAAACATCGCCATGCTATTCAGGGGACGCGCGAAGCCGTGCCCCTCGTCCGGCGCGACGATGTACTCCACGGGGAACTTGCGGTCGCGGAGCGCGATGACGATCTGATCCGATTCCGCCTTCTTCACGCGCGGATCGTTCGCTCCCTGCACGACGAGTAGCGGCGTCTTGATCTTCGCCGCCGAGTTGAGCGGCGACTGGCGCTCGAGCTGTTTCTTCCCTTGGGGCGTCGTCGGATCCCCCATCCGCATGTGGAATATCTTCCGGCCCGCCTCCCAGTACGGCGGGATCGAATCGAGGAGCGTCAGGAGATTCGACGGACCGACGATGGAGACGGCGGCCGAGTAGAGATCCGGGGTGAAAGCGACGCCGGCCAGCGTGGCGTAGCCGCCGTAGGACCCGCCGAGGATCGCCACGCGCTTCGGATCGGCGACGCCCTGCGCGATCAGATGCTTGACGCCAAACGTGATGTCGTCCTGCATCTTGCCGCCCCACTCGTTGTTGCCGGCGTTGAGGAACTTCTTGCCATACCCCGTCGACGCGCGGAAGTTGGGCATCAGCACCGCGTAGCCGCGATTGGCGAAGAACTGCCCGAGCGAGTTGTAGCCGAACGTGTCGCGTCCCCACGGACCGCCGTGCGGGATCACGAGCAGCGGCAGGTTCTTCGGCGCCGGTCCCTTCGGCAGCATCAGATACCCTGGAATTTCGAGACCGTCCGAGGACTTGTAGCGGATCGGCTTCATGCTCGCGAGGTGCTGGCGCGGCAGCTTCTCGAACACGCGGTACAGCATGGTCAGCGACTTCGCGTCTCGATCGAAGATGTAGCGCTCGCCCGGCTCGGTGTCGCCCGACGCGACGATCATCCATTTGCGATCGTCCTGGGTGCCGCCCGCGATCGTGATCTCCCGGTTGGGGAGCTTGCTCGTGATCTGCTGGTAATCCGCTTCGTACGACTTGTCGCGAAAATACGTGCGCCTGCGATCGCCCACGTACGTCGTCCCGACGAGCTCGTCGGTCTTCTCCGAAAAGATCGCGCTGCCGAAATCCACCTCGTTCTGCGGATCCGATTCGACAAGCTCCTCCTGCTTCGTGTCGGGATTGAACAGCACGAGACGCGACAGGTCGGACTCGCCGCGGTTGGTCTCCATGTAGACACGGGCGTTGTCGACATGGAACTGCAGCGGGGTGCCCGAGCAGGCCGATGATGACGCAGCTGATCAACAGCGCCGGCGCGGTCCGCTTGAACACCATTCGCGCTCCGAGCAGCAGTATCACGATCAGGAGCGTCTCGGCACAGAGGCCGAGCGCCTGCAGCGCGACTGCCTCGACGACATAGGGCTGAGCGGCGCGCACCACGTCCCGGTGTTTGCCGCGGAGTAATCGACCGCCGGATAACAGCCGTGCAGCTCAGCCGTGTCTTGCGGACCTGCGGAGACTTTATTGCGACCGCGTGGGCCCGAGCTGATTGACGACCTTGCCGTCCGCGTCGAGAAACAAAATACCGGGCGTTCCGTCGGGTGCGACCTGTAAGAGAATTCTCTTTCGTCCGTTGCGGTCCATCAGCGAGACGCTGGCGACGCCTTCTTTGTCGTGGCCGATGAAGACACGTCGCCGATTGCCAGTCGCATCAGTGTCCGACAGAATCAGCCCGACGATGTGATTCTTTGAATCGTCGACGCCGGCGAGTTGAACGAATTGAGAGCTCGCTCCGTAGCGATCGAACGAGAGGTTCACGCCAGAATCCACTACCTCGCCATTCGCGTTGCGGTGTCCACCGAATACGAGTCCCCCATTCTCAGTTCCTTCATCGTTATAGAACAGCATGCCGGCGTACGGGCGATCCACTGGCGGATGCTCTTTCCCTCGGAGAATGACACCTGGCAGGCGCGCATGATTCGAAATCACCATGCGCAGGGTGCCGTCCGCTTCACGAACATTGATGCGGTGCGCGTCGATCTCGTCAAACTGTTGAACTCTTGCGGCCGCCGAGCCCGCCAACGTGAACGCCGCGAGCAGCGTCGTCAAAACAGTCGAGTAAACAACGAGGACTTTGGTAAGCATGGATCTTCCTTTCGGCTTCGGCGGCGGCTAGCGGGCTGGCTTCCAGTTCAGGATGACGGTGATAGGAGAAGCACTGGCCTGTCCGGATCCGGCGGCGAGAGAGGTAGTGGCATACGGCGCTGCCACATGGTAAACGATGGATCAGCGTCCTGCGGCGGGTTTCGCGCGGAACAGACTCTCGTCGAACTTCAGCCGCAGGCGAATGAAGAAGCCTCTCGACGTCGAGTCGGTCGCCAACACGTCGTTGAAGTCGCGATCCGAAAACCCCGTCACGTTGTAGCCGAGGGACACCCAGGTGTTCTGGATCACCAGCAACCCGACCTCCGCGCCGAAGGCCTTGCGCACGCGATCGTCGGAACCACTCCACATGACGCTTGCCAGCGCGCCGACGTCGAGGCGGCGGTTCAGGTCATAGCCGGTGCGTCCCGATACCAGATGCGCTGCATACGGCGCGAGCGTGGTGTCGAGCTGATCGTGCACCCACTTTCCCGCGTATTGTCCCGACAACATCCACGGCCGGGATCTCCGGTAGTCTCCGTGAGTCGACACAACCTGCACGCGCCGCTGGCCCAGCGTCCCGGGCGAATCGAGCCGCGGAAGATTTTCGATCTTGAACTCGTAGCGCGAGAGCAGATTGCGGCGGTTCCGTTCCGAATCACGGTACGCCGCTCCCATCCAGAACCGATCCTGCAGCTGATTCGGCGCACCCGCAGGATTGGTCCGCTGATAAAAATTCTTCGCCAGCATCGTCCAGTCGGGCGACAACTGCCGCGCGATGCCGGAGGTCGACAGCCAGCTGTTCGAGGCGGCTTCGCGGCGCCACTCCAGCCGGCTGGTTGTTTTCAGCCGCGGGTTCCGCGTGTATTCGCCGCCGATTGTCGCAGCGGTGGCGGGCTGGCCCGCGCTTCGGATTGGGTTCAGCCGCTCGACACTCGTGGACAGGCGCAAGCCGTCGCGAAGCGTCCACGCATTGCGCAACCCGAGCGCCGCCTGCGCCTCACGTCCGGATATCCCTTCCGCCATCCGGTATTCCGAAAACACTTCACCGGCCGCTCGGTAGGGCGACGACACGCCGAACACGGTGCGCTGCGTCCGCTGCCCTTCGCGGAGCGCGTAGATGCCATCCAGACTCGACATGAACTCGTGCCGCGCGTGAAAGCGCGCACCGGCCGTGGGACGGTACTCGCCGCCGACCGCTGCCATGCGCTTGTTCGCGCCGGTCACGTCCTGCTCCCCTTCCGCATAGGCGCGCCATGGCTTGCCGAACGACCCGGTGAGCCTTCCCCTGACCGTCGTCGTATCGAGCGGCTGTCCGAGCGGCGCGGTTCGTCCTGCCGTCAACAGCGGCGATGCGCCGGGCCTGACGAGCGGCAGGCCGGTGATCGGATCGATCTCGCCGCCGATCGGATTGAAGCCGAATCCCGTGAACCCTGTCGTTCCGAAGGGCTGGAGCAGACCGGCCGATGATGCCTGCGCGGGCTTCGCCGTTTCATTGACGTGCCGCAGGCCGACTTCCACGGAGAACACGCTGATTTTTGATTCCAGCGCAATCGATCCGCCGTGACGCTCGCCGCCGGTCAGCCGATCGCCGGACCGGATCAGATCGCCGCGCAGCTGTGACAGGGGGCCAAGGCGATACGACGCCCTGGCACCGGCTTCGGTGCGCCCGCCGTTCAGCGTCGCCGAAGGATTGTAGAACCCGGCGTCAGACATGCCGGCGAAGGCTCGCGCCTGCAGCCCGCGCGCCTCGTGATTGAGTTCGAGTCGCGCCGCGTTCCCCGATGTTTCTCCGACAGCGTCGATCACGTGTGGCGCCAGCTGCTGATTGAACGGGTTGCTGTTCAGGGTGGCTTCGCTGCGAGCGGCCTCGGCGACCACTGTCGTGTGCGAGGCGAGCGTCATCGTCGCGTTGGCGCTTGCCAGCTGATAGGGAGCGACCGGACTCTTGTCCTGCGCCCACGAACCGCCGACCGCCAGTCGCGGCGATACTTTCAGCTGGCCGTCGATACCATCCACCCAGTGGCGCTCACCGCCCCCCTCCACTTCGTACGTGATGCGGATGGAAACAGGATTCATCTGCTCGTCCATCGACGGTATCGGCCGGCGGAACAACACGCGGCCGCTGAACGGCTCGAATTCGTAGTCGAGGAACCGGGTGAGCGGCTGCGCGCTGAGGACGATCGCCGGCTGATTGCGGTCGCGCGTCAGGATCTCGATCTTTTCGGTACCGGATACGCCGTTGCGATTGGTCACGCCATAGGGGCCCGAGATGCCACGGCCGCCAAATTCGTCGATAACTTGTCTGAGAGTATCGCGAGCGGCGAAGACGTTGATGACCGCCCGCCCTTTGTCGAGCCGATGCTGAACGCCTGTGAGCGTGCGCGCATAAGTACCCAGGTTTCTTGCGGGATTCTCTGCCGGCATCGTGACGAGATCGCCATACATCACATGACTGCGACCGCGCTCGAGCTTGCCGTAAACGCGGCCTGATGCCTGCGCGTCGAACCGTTTCTGACTGGCGTCGCCATAGATCGGATAGAACGCGTCGGGCTGGATGTCGCGGAACAGCACGCCGCGATCCGGCCGCTCCGTGTCGAACGACAGCGCCACGCGGTAATCGGTGCGGAGCGTGCCGCGCATGAACATCGCTGCGCGGCCAGCCGCCACGGTCTTGCCGCCGTTGAACGAGCGCGAGAACCGGCGCAGCTCCTCGTCGAACACGTCGCCCGGACGAGACGCCGTTGAGCGCAGCGATCCCAATGACTTCAACGACACGATCCCTTCGACCACGCCCGCTGCAAGGACGGGGATCGGCGCTGCCGGCGGGACCGCTGGCACGGATTCGACGGCGAGCGTGCCCGCGCGCAAGGACGCCGCGCGGCGCTCGACTTCGGCTCGCACGCGGGCGTCGTCCGCCGCGATTGGAATATCGGCGCGGTGCACTTCGCCAAACTTGACGTCCAGGAACATGCTGCCCGCGTCAAGAGCGCTTCGGTTGCTTCCGCGCGCGAGCCGCGTACGTTCCGGCAGGGTCACCGGATCCACCTTCAGCACGTGCGTTCCGGCGCGCACGCCACAGTAACTGAAGTTGCCCGCGCTGTCCGTCAGGATCGATGTGCCGTCTTCCAGATAGAGCGCAACGCCCGCAACTCCGGGCTCATGCGGATCCTGCACGCCGTTGCCGCTCACGTCGAGGAACACCTTGCCGGTGATGCACGCCTGCTGCGTGAAGACGCCGCTCGACACGATGACGCGCGCGCGTCCTTCGTTCGATCGCGTCCCGTCCGCGGCGATCGCGCGGGCGCGGTTGGTGCCGTCTCCCTGCTGCGCGCCGGCACTCACGCGGACCTCGTAGACCAGCGTCAGTTCTGTCGCGCCGGGCTGCGCCGGGAGCGCGAACGCGAGCGAACGCGTCTGTGCGCCGACCGGATCCGGCAGCCGCACGATCGTTCCTCCGACGGTGAGACGCGCACTGCCGCCGACATAGGAAAAGCCGAGCGGCAGCTGATCCTCCACCGACATCGCCGGCAGGCTGGAACCGGCCTCGTTGCGGATCTGAATCGAATAGGTGACAACGTCGCCAACGTCCACAACGCCCAGCGAGGCAGACTTGGTGAGTGACAGCGACGCGATTGCCGGACTGGGAGGATCCGACGGATTCGAAGGATTCACAGGATCCGCAGGCGTTTCGGACGGAAGTACCAGCACAACCGGCGTCGGATCATCCGATCCTCCAGTGTCGCCGGGCGCTCCGGGATTTGTCCCTGCCGGATCGGAACCCGAGTCGGATGGGTCCCGGCCGGTTGGGGTACCGCCCGGCGAGGCATACGTCTCGCCTATCGCGACGTTCAGCTGAGGATCCCGCGGAACCGCCGCTGCTGTGGGATATGCGACACGCACTGTCAACGCAATTGAACACCCGTGCCCGGGATCGAGAGCGGTATTGCCGGTGAGCAGGTTCATCGAACCGCCCACTCCGGTGAAGGCGCTGTTCACCGAACACTGTGCGGCGGACGCCCCGCCCAATGGCGCCGCGGTAACTGCGCCGACGAGCGACAGCGCCGGTGATCCGGTGACGAACGTCCGGTCAAGAGCGTCCGTCACCTGCACGTTCGTCGCGGGAATGGAGCCGATATTCGAGACCACGATCGTGTACGGAATCTCGAATGCGGTCGCGCCAACCTGTCGCGGCGTGCCCGCGCGCTTGGCCACGCCAATCCGCTGCGTGGGAATGGTGTCTATATCGCTCGCGGTGTTGTTGGACGGATTCGAATCGGACGTGCCTGCGGGCGGCGCGACGGACGCAACGTTGGTAATCGATCCCGGCGCGTCTGCCGCAACGGTCGCCGCGATCTTGAACGTGACCGAGGCACCGACCGGAAGAGTGACGAGAGCACTGACGTCACCCGAACCCGATGCCGGACATGCCGCGCCTGCGCTGGCCGCGCAGGTCCACGCACCGAGCGTCAGTCCGGCAGGCGCCGCATCGGTGACCGTCGCACCCGTGACCGCAGCCGGCCCGTTGTTGGTCACGACGACGGAGTAGGTCGTGGTACCGCCGCGGGTCAGTGTGGACACACCGTCCGTCTTGGTGACCGCAAGGTCCGCGATCGCCCCAGGCGTGACGGGCGCAAGCGTATCCGTGTCCGTCGAGGAGTTGTTCGCGGGATTCGAATCGGTGGTGCCGGCCGGGGGCGCCACGATCGCCGTGTTCACCACCGAACCGCTGGTCGCGATCACGAGCGCCGAGACGGCGAGCGTCACGCTGCCGCCACTCGGGAATGCCGGAATGGCGAGGCCGCTCTCGAGTCCGGCGATGGTGACCGGCGCGGGACATGCCGCGCCTCCGCTTGCCGTGCAGGTGACGGCCGTCTTCGTCAGGCCGCTCACCGCCGGATCGGTGACGGTCGCACCGGCAGCCGCAGCCGGCCCGTTGTTGGTGACGACGACGGAGTACGTCGTGGTACCGCCGGCGCTCACGGTGGACACACCGTCCGTCTTGGTCACTGCGAGGTCCACGACGGGCGCGGCGGGAAGGGTGTCGGTATCCGTGGCGGAGTTGTTTCCGGGATTCGGATCGTTCGTGCCGGCAGGGGGCGCCACGATTGCCGTGTTCACTACCGAACCACTCGTTGCGGTCACCAGCGCCGAGACGGTCAGCGTCACGCTGCCACCGCTCGGGAATGTCGGGATCGTGACTCCGCTCTCGAGGCCGGCGACCGTGATGGATGTGGGACATGCCGCTCCTCCAGCAGCGCTGCAGGTGACGGACGTCTTCGTCAGCCCGCTGACCGCCGGATCGCTCACGACGGCGCCAGAAGCGGATGACGGGCCTGCGTTCCTGACCACGATCGTATATGTCGTCGTCCCGCCCGCACTCACCGTCGTCACGCCGTCGGTCTTCGTGATCGACAGATCGGCGCCGCCCGGGATCGCGGTGACTCCGAGACTGCTGCTGCCGAAGTCCGCGTTGTAATGATAGGAGGCGCCGGAGAAGTCGTAAATGACGCCCGCGAGCGACGTCGATCCCGTTCCAACGATCAGAACGGTGAAGGTCATCGTGACATCGCCGCCGGCTTTGCCGGTTCCAGAGCAGGTCCGGTAACCGGCGCTCGCCGGATCGTCATTCCACCGGCACGCATCGTTGTAGACGCCCGGAATCGGACTCGGCCCGGCCGAGTACGTGCTTTGGATCGAAAGTACGCGGAAGATCCTGTCGTCGAACGCGACGAAGTTCTCGATCTGCTCGTAGCCCTGCGTCGCCGTTGCCCCGCTCCACGTGTAGGTGTAGGTCTGTCCCACGACTACTGACGTCGCGCCTGAAGGCGTCCGGCTCGTGTTGCGATTCTGGCTGACGAGCCGCTCGATATACAGCTCGCGCACCGGCGTCGCCGTCCCTGCGCCGCCGTCAGCCGTCGCGGTGATGTGATAGCGCCGCGTCGTCCCATATGCCGACGCAGTGCGCGTGACGGCGACGAGGTAATCGGCGTGCACGCAGGAGCCCGCCGGCAGCGTGCCGCGATTCACGGACGCGGCTCCGGCGAGATTGATCAGCCCATTGGACGAGTCCCACGCAAACGTTGTCGTGACGTTCGTCGCCTCCGATGGTCCCGTGTTGCAGAGGGTGGCGCCGACGGGAAAAATGTTCGGGCCGGTGCTGACGTTATTGCCGTCGAGGCCGATGACATTCCACGAGTTTTTCGTGAGCGTCAGCGCCGCGGACGCGGGCCGCGCGTCGAGGACGACGGCGCACGCGCACACGATGAGCGACAGGATGCACTGAGCACGCCTCTTCCACCACGAGAGCGGCGATCGCCGCGAGCAAACGTGTGCAGCCGTAGGAACACCTCGGGAAACTCGGGGTGTTCAAACTGCAAGGGCGTGCCCGGCGTGGAGTGTCACGGCAAACAGCACGAAGATCGGGACTAAGCGTCGCCGGACCCCTTTGAGGCCGCGCGGCGCAATTGCACTTCTGGCTCTCTGGTTTCTGAAATGTGCGGCTGGGCTGGCTGCGCTGGTCGTTCGTGCGCAGTCGCTAGTTCGCCGAGTCGAGCGATGACTGACTCGACCCGGCAGCCAATTTTCAGAACAGGAACTTCAGCATCACCTGCACGCGGCGCGCGTAATTCAACTGCGCCGAGGTCACGACCTGGCCGAACGACGCGTTGGTGGGGTTCAGGCTGTTGCCGCTCGGCGAGGGGAACTGCGGGTGGTTCAGGGCGTTAATCGCCTCGAACCGGAACTGCAGCGACTTGCCGTGCGACAGACTGGTGTTCTTGATCAGCGACGCGTCCACATTATTGGTGGGGTCGCCGCGCACGTTGTCGAGACGCAGCGGGAAGGTCCGCACGTTCGACCCTGGCTGCTGCGCGGAAACCCTGTTGAACCCCGCGTCGGTGTTGAACCAGCGCGCGCGCGTGGGGTTGTCGACTGCGATGTCGTCGAGATTCCCGGTGAAGAACAGGTTCGGGAAGTTCCCGATGGGGAATCCCGTCTGGTAGGTGTAAATCCCCTGCACCTGCCAGCCACCGATCAGCGCGTTGACCACCGCCGGCGCGTCGGAGGCGATGCGGCGCTGGCGCCCGAACGGCAGCTCCCAGATGCCGCTCACCGACACGCGGTGCGGCGCGTCCTGGCTCGAGATCCCCTCCCACGGCTTCGGATCGGAGGCGTTGAGGAACTCGGTCGCCTCGACGAAATGCGAGAAGGTGTAGTTCAGGCCGAGCGTGTATCCCTGCGCGAAGCGCTTCTGCAGGCCGGCCTGCACCGCGTGGTACCGCGACCAGCCCTCGCTCGTCGTGGTGTTCACCGCGTCGAACTGGGGATACGGACGCAGCAGCCGCTCGCGCGCGATCGTGGCCGAGCGGAACGCCGTCCCCGCCGTCGCCGGCATCAGCCCCACGAACGGATTCGGCACGGCGGCGCTCAGGTAGTCGATCGTCGTCTGGTCGCGCGTCGCGCTGGTGCTTAAGTACTGGTTCGGCGTCGCATTGAGATTGCGCGACGTCGGCAGGTCGCTGCCGCGATTGCCGACGTACGCGATGTCCGCGACCCAGCGTCCCCGCAGCTCGCGCTGGAGGCCGACCTGCCACCGCTGGTTCCGCGGAGACTTCGGAGCCGGACCGAAGAACGTGATGCTCTGGCCGAGGAAGGTCTCGATCCCCGCGGCCGCACCGAGAGGTTCCTGGATGCCTCCCTGGAACGGATTCGAAAGCGTCTCGACGAACGAAAGCCCGCTGTTGAGCGACACGGTCATCGGCGTGTTCGAGCTGAAACCGGTCGTAATGACGTCGCCGCGGCGTTGGCCGAGGAACCCGTAGAACACGCCGTAGCCGGCACGCAACACCGTCTTGTCGTCGATCTTGAAGTTGGCGCCGGCGCGCGGCATCCAGTTGTTCTTCGGCACTTCGTACAGACCCTTCGGCTGCCCATTGATCCCGGCGAAGGTGAGCCCGCCGCGCACGTGGAACTGGTCGAGCGGAATACCCGTCGCGGCTGAATTCAGCGCGGCGCGCGCCGCCGCTTCGATCGGCTGCGCCACCGCCGCGTCGAATCCGCGCACGCTGCGGTTGTTCGCTTCGGTGAGCGCCGATTCGATCTCGTAGCGCAGGCCGAGGTTCACGGTGAGGCGTGAGCCGACGCGCCAGTCGTCCTGGACGAAGAACCCGTAGGTGGACGACGCCTCCTCATAACTCGCGCGTCTCACGATCTGGCCAGACGAGGGCAGGCCGAGCAGGAACGCCGCGAACGACTGTCCGAGCGAGCCGGGCGCGCTCGGCGAGTTGTCGAGCGGGCCGCGCGTCCAGGTCGACTCGAACACGAACTGGCCGGTCTGGTCGTTGGCGAAAAAGCTTGACGTCTCCCGATAGCGACGGAACTCCATGCCGCTCCGCAGCGCGTGGGCGCCCCTCGTCTTGTTCAAGGTCGCGCTGAACGAGTGCGTTTCGTTCGGCCGGAACTCGCCGCCGAACCCGGTCCCCTGGTAGCCGGTAATGTCGAAGCGCGGGAAGCGCCGCAGCTCGGGGTCGATCAGCGAGTTGTACGACGCGGGAAATCCCAGCGACGTGAGGTCGAAGCCGTGGTTGGCGGGATTGGTGTCGGTGCCGCGCACGAACCGGTTGAACCCGTACCGCATGTTCATCACGGTGGTGGAGTTGAGCACGTAGACGTGATCGAACGCCGCCTGGCGCGAGATGAACTGGAACCACTCGCCGGTGGACAGGTTGTTGAAGTAGTTGTTGTAGTTGCTGTTGCGATCGTACCAGCTGTAGCGCCCGTAGACGCGCTGGCGGCTGGTCGCGATGTGATCGATACGGATGGTATTCGACGCGTACTTGATCGTCTCGGGCAGCGACGGCTGCTGGAAGTTGCCTGTGCCGTCGGCGTTACCCGGCGTCAGCGGGCGGCCAATGAACCCCAGCGCAGCCTTCGCAACCGGGTTGATCATGGTTGCCGGGATGATGTTGCCGGGAAACGGATCCGACTGGAAGCGGCCGCCGCCAATCGCGCGGCGCGTGAATGGATTATAGATCTGGTACTGCGGCCCGAGCGCGAGCAGCTCCGAGAAGTCGCCGTTGCGCATCTTCTCGGTGGGCACCGTCGGCGTGCCGTTGTTGCGCGGCCGCGTCTCGTGGATGCCTTCGAATCCGTAGGTGAAGAACGTCTTGCGCCGGCCGTCGTAGCCGGGCAGCATCACCGGCCCGCCGGCCATGCCGCCGTAGCGGTTGTAGGTGAAGTCCGGCAGCGGCTCGTTGAGCGCGTTCGCGAAGAAGTCGTTCGAGAACAGGCTCGGCGGCGTCTTGACGAAATACGCGGAGCCCTTGAGGGAATTGGTTCCCGACTTGATGCTCAGATTCGTCACGCCGCCTTCGGTGTTGCCCATGCTCGCGTCGAACGTCGCGGTCTGGACCTTGAACTCCTGGACGATGTCGGGGGGCGGCACGTAGGAGGCGATGACCTCGTTGGCGTTCGCGGTCGCGGTGCTCGGCACGCCGTCGATGGTGAGGTCGCTGCGGTTGCCACGCGTGCCGTCCATCGCGTAGCCGACGATGTGGGTCGGCTCGAAGGGTCGATCGAGCCTCAACGATCCGGTGTAGGCCACGCCGGCGGCGAGGCCGATGAGCGCGTAGGGATCGCCGTGCGGCGTCGGCAGCTCCGCGATGCGGCGCGCGTCCACGACGTTGCCGAGCGACGCGTTGGTCGTTTCGAGCAGCGGCGTCGACGCCGACACCGTCACTTCCTCGACGGTCCCGCCGACCTCGAGGACGATATCGAGCTCGAGCCGATCGGCGATGCGGACCTGCACGCCTTCACGGACGTAGCGCTTGAAGCCCGGCAGCTCCACCGTGATCTTGTAGGCGCCCGCGATCAGGTAAGGCGCCTGAAAATAGCCGTCGGCGTTGGTGATGGTGGTGATCGGATTCCCCATCGCCTCGCTCGTCATCGTGACGGTCGCGCCCGGCACGACCGCCTTGCTGCTGTCGCGAACGGTTCCCGTAATCGTGCCGCGCGAGTCCTGCGCGCCGGCGACGCCGGCCATCAGGGCCCACACGCACGTGGCGAGCGTGGCCGCTCCCCACAAACGCTTCAGGGGTTCCATCGTGCTCCTCCTATGACGACCAACCGGTCCCCTCCTTGTGTAGCCGATCCAGGCGAACCCTGCCTGCGCGCAGTGTCCCTTTTAGTGTGTTTGGCGATGCGAAACGTTCTCTCTGGAGGATCTCGTGTGAGCCCAGATTAACGCATGACAAAAGTTTGCAGTACAAAACGCCGAGGCTAGCGGGCCGGCTTCCAGTTCAGGATGACGGTGATGGGAGAAGCAGGGGCCTCCCCGACGACCGAATTCATCACGAACGACTTGCCGTCGGGCGAGACCATGTATTGCTGCCGGTATTTGAGTGTCGCGGTGCTGCCGATGTTGGTGGTGAACAACGCGGACGGCGTGCCGGGCTCGATGCTTTTCCCATCGGCAGAAACGCGAATCGGCACGGACATCAACTTGTCGTCGTCCGCGACGTAGAACAATTCGTTGCCGGCGGGATTCCAACGCGCCTGCGAGCCGCCGTTGATGGAGGCGCGCGTCTCGATGCCCGCACCGAGAAACGGCCGGAGGTACACCTCGAGGCGGCCGGTCTTGTCCGACTCGTAGGCGATCCAGTATCCATCCGGTGAGAACTGCGCGAGCCCTTCGCTGAAATCCGTCTTCACCACTTCGAACGGCTTGCGATCTCCCTGCAGCGGCAGCGCCCAGATGTCGGACGCGGTCTTCGCTGACGCGCTGCTGTAGAGCACGAACCGGCCGTCAGGCGACCAGTCCGTGGGAAATGCGCCTTCTGCGGGGGCCAGCAGCAGTTCCTCTTTGTCGGGCGGCGCGTCGAGCAGACGCCGGTAGATGTTGACCGGACCCGGCGTGCGCACGGCGCCGAAGACCATGCTTCTGCCGTCCATCGACCAGAGCGGGAAGATCTCATCTCCGGGATGGAACGTGATCCGATCCCACGTGCGCCGCCGCGTGTCATACGACCAGATATCCATGTTGTCGTCGAGGAAGCGGAAGACGGCGATGCGGCTGCCATCACGCGAAATCGCCGGCCCCTGCGCCGAGTTGCCCGCATAGATCACCTTGTCGATTTCCCGCCCCGACCGATCGACCCTGAGGAGCTGTCGCTGGCCGCTGTCTGGCGGTCCGGTGCGATAGGCTATCGGGCCGGAGGCGGAGGTGGACAGGAGCGTCTCGGCGCCGACGTGTTCGTTGACCGGGAACGCCTCTCCCTCGAGTTCGCTCCGATCCGCATTGAAGCGGTGAGCCAGCAGCTTGCCGGCACGGACGAACAGCAGGTGGCCGCTGGCGGTATACGCGGCGGGGGTGTCCGCATCGAACAGACGCTTCGAGGTCAATCCACCGAGCGCGCCGACGTAGACGCCCCGCGCTTCGGCGCTGCCCGTCACGAAGAAGAGGAAGTGCCGGCCGTCGGGAAGGAACTCCGGAAACGCGTGGCCGCGTTGTTGCGGCGCGTCGACCCGCGTCGCGGGAACAGATTCACCGCCCGTGGCGGAGATACGCAGAATCGGTCCACCGGGATTGTCGGCAAAGAGGATGGTGCCGTCGCGGTTCCACGTGCCGCCGAGAGGCACGGCGCTGCGGGGTGACAGGGTCTGCACCGCGCCGCCGTCGATGTCCATGCGCATCAGGCGGACGCCGGCAAAGAACCCGAGCGATCGGCCGTCGGGCGACCAGAACGGGCGGGTCGCGTGCTGCGTTCCCGCGAGCTGCCGCGGAGCCAGCGAATCGAGCGATCGGAGCCACAGCTGTGGCTGGCCCGCGGACCGGACGACGAAAACGATCGTGCGGCCGTCCGGTGAAATCGCCACCGAGTCGTCGCGCGTCGGAGCGGTGTTGATTTCCAGCCGCGCTTCCGGAGTGGCGGGCAGCGGCCGGAGCGTCCACGCTGCTGCCCCACCCGCCGCCAGCGCCAGGAGCACCAGCGCCGTCGTCCAGACGATCCGCGGCCGAATGCCCGCCGGCGCGACAGGCAGATGTCGCACGTCATGCACGCCGCTCCGCGCGTCATCGATTTCGATGCGCGCGTCGGCGACGTCGTGTAGGCGCCGGTTCGGATCCTTTTCCAGGCAGCGCCGCAGCAGCTGTTGGATGCTCGTGGGCGTCTGCGCCGGAAGCGCGCTCCAGTCGGGATCGCGTTCGAGGATCGCGGCGATCGTGTCAGTGATGGTCTTGCCAGGAAACGCGCTGCGTCCTGCGAGCATTTCATACAGCACGCAGCCGAACGCCCAGATATCCGTGCGCTTGTCCACCGCCTGTCCGCGCGCCTGCTCCGGACTCATATATGCGGGAGTCCCGACGATCGTGCCGACGTGCATGTCCATCGACGTGATGGTTGGCAGCTGCGACACGCTGTCGCCGTGATGGCCCGCAAACGCCTTCGCCAGGCCGAAGTCGAGCAGCCTGACGCTGCCGTCGCGGCTCAACTTGATGTTGGCCGGCTTTAGGTCGCGATGAATGATTCCCTTTTCGTGGGCCGCTTCGAGCCCTTCGGCGATCTGCCCGCAGATCCTGAGCGCGTCGGCGACAGGCACGCCGGGTTTCGCCTGGCTCGACGAACCCTGCGCAAGCTTGTCTGCCAGCGTCGGCCCTTCGACGAGCTCCATAACGAGCGCGCGGAGGCCGTCCGCTTCTTCGAGACCGTGGATCGTCGCGATGTACGGATGATTCAACGCCGCGAGCAGCCGCGCCTCGCGCGCAAGCCGCGCGAGCCGATCGGGGTCGCCGGCAAAGTGGGATGGGAGGAGCTTGATCGCGACGTCGCGCCCGAGCTTCGTATCGCGGGCGCGATACACCTCCCCCATTCCGCCGGCGCCGAGCGCCGACACGACCTCGTACGGTCCGACGCGGGCTCCTGGGAAAAGGGACATTGAAGGAGCCGCGATTATACGGCGACAGAGCGCGCAGCCGCGCTTGGACCTCAGCGATATCCTTAGTACGGGGGTCCGGCGGCAGGAGTCAAAGGGCTGTTCGACGGAGGATTCGTGCAGGCAGACACGTCGACACCGCGGACGTTCGACGTCGCGGCGGACGGCCGATTCCTGATGATCGAAGAACGGAACAACGCCACTCCCGCGATGCTGATGTTGGTAACGGGATGGGGCGAGATAGTGAAAGCGAAGGTTCGCTGACGCGGACGTCAGCTGCCGGGATTCGCCACGCCGCCGAGATTCAGCAGCGCGTCCGGCTCGTCGTCAAAGATGTCGAAGATCGCGGTGAGATGCGTGATGCCGAGCGTGCGGCGAGCCGTCGGGCTGGGGCGCAGCAGCTTCAGCTGCCCGCCGCGGCGGGTCACGTGCCGGAACATTTCCACCAGCGAGCCGACGCCGCCGCTATCCAGGTACGTGATCTGCTCGAGATCGAGGAGACACGCGCGCGCGCCCGTGGCCACCGCCGTCGTCAGCACCTGCCGCAGCATCCGCGTGCCCTCGTCTCGTAGACGAGGGGGCCGGCGAGGCTGAAGATGGTGACGCCGCCCACCGTCCGTTCGGTAATCCGCAGCGCGGGTAACATCCGCCGATAGTTTAACGCCCCACGAGACGTGCCGCTGAACGAGCTCCCGCTGAATCGCTTATCCGGCTAATGGGCCGGCTTCCAGTTCAGGATGACGGTGATCGGAGCGGCACTGCCCTGCCCAACGAGCGAGTCCATCACGAACGACTTGCCGTCGGGAGACACGACGTATTGCTGCCGGTACTTGAGAATCGCGGTGCTGCCGACGTTGGTGGTGAACAACGCGGACGGCGTAACCGGGTTCGATGTCCTTCCATCTGGCCGGGAGGACCGGCCGAGATGCGCGCGTCAACGGTCAGCGACGTCCGCGTCGACGGGACCGTGAATCTCGCCGGCATCGTCACCGGCGCGTCAGACGGTTACCTGTGGGTGGATTTTTCGCACGGCACGATTGCCGTCCCCGGGCGCGTCGCCGCCGACACTCCTGTCTTCGCCGTGCTGCGCGTGCTGCCATCCGGACGATCGGGGCTCAGCGGCGTCATCGTCAACGGCACGCGTTACTGACGCGCAGGCAACCATGCTCACCAACGACGACATCATCGCCATCGTGGACGGCCCATATCCGCGCGATTGCTGCGGCGCGAACACCGACGCGCAGTCGCTAGTTCGCCGAGACCCGTCGCAGCAGCGTCATGTCGGACAGCATCATGCCGGCGCCCATGACGACGGAGGTCAGCGGGTTCTCGGCGACGAGTACGGGCAGCCCGGTCTCGTCGCGCAGGCGCCTGTCGAGATTCCGCAGCAGCGCGCCGCCACCGGTCAGGACCACGCCGCGATCGTAAATATCCGCGGAGAGCTCGGGCGGGACGCGCTCGAGCGATTCGCGCACGGCTTGGACGATGTGCCGCAGCGGCTCGGCGAGCGCCGTGCGCACGTCGGAGTCGTGAATCCTCACCGTCCGCGGAACACCTTCGGAGACGTGCCGTCCCTTGACGTCCATCTCGAGCGGCTCCTCGAGCGGCATCGCAGATCCGATCTCGAACTTGATCTGCTGCGCGGTGCGCTCGCCGATGTGCAGGTTGAACGCCTTGCGCATGTGCAGGATGATCGCCTCGTCCATCGCGTCACCCGCGACGCGCAGCGAGCGGCCGTAGACGGTGCCGGCCATTGAGATGACGGCGATGTCGGTCGTGCCACCCCCGATATCGATGACCATGTTGCCTGCCGCCTCGGTGACCGGGAGGCCGGCGCCGACCGCGGCGGCCATCGGCTCGTCGACGAGGTGAACTTCGCTGGCCTTCACCCGGAATCCGCTGTCGCGCACCGCGCGCCGTTCGACCTGCGTGATCTCGGACGGCACTCCGATCACCAGGCGCGGCCGCTTCCACGGGGCGCGCCCCATCGCCTTGCGGACGAAGTGCACGAGCATCTTCTCCGCCGCCTCGAAGTCCGCAATTACTCCGTCGCGCAGCGGCCGCACTGCCTTGATGTTCGGAGGCGTGCGCCCGAGCATCTCGTGCGCCTCCGTGCCGACCGCCTCCACTTGTCCCTTGGCGATGTTGAAAGCGACGATCGACGGCTCGTTGAGGACGATGCCGCGCCCTTGCGCGAAGACGCAGGTGTTGGCGGTGCCGAGATCGATGGCGAGGTCGGTGGAGAAGACGGACGCGATGTTCATTCTGCCGCGCGCATCGCATGATGCGTTCCGCATCTCACACGCGAAAACACTAACGAATTTCATCCTCCGCACAATTGGGAGGGACACGAAATCGACACTGAATCACAGACTTGTAATGCTGCCTAACTCCTAGGAGCACAGCGGGTAAGGTGATTTCCGAGCTGCGTTGACAACAACAGAGCCGCAGAGGTCACAAAGACGCACAAAGCCTTTCAAGCCGCGGACGACGCGGAATGCGCGGAGACACAAAACCCCGATCGTGCGCGGCGAAGACAACTGATAAGCTGGCCGCGGTCACAGCACGTGCGGGCGGCGGCCCTCTAGCTCCGCGGACTCCGTGTCCTCCGTGGACAAGAGTCAGCTCCCTGTTTAACGTCTTCGCCGCGCGCTCAGCGGGGCACGTTGCGCAGCGCGGCCACAGATGAGTGCGGCCGAGCTCGGGGAAAACGCGGGTGCGACAGGATCGGGAATTGCACTGCCTCAGGCGGGAGGCGGTATGGCAGCCGATGCGCGCTGGCAGTATGAGGTGCTCGACTCAGGACGCTGCGAACCACTCAAGATGACGGTCCATGCCGTTTTGCTGGCCACTATGGGCGTGTGCGCAGCATACAACTCGGCGGCCTGGCTCAAGCGCCGCGAGCGGCACCTGGCCATCAACGCGGTGCTCTACACGGCCGGTATCTGGTGGGAACGCTGCCATGTGATGCACCATATTGCCGCCTGTGCCGACGCGGCGCGCTCAGAAGCTGAGGCGGCCGACGAGCTCAGCGACGCCGCCTGAGCAACGGCGCCGCATGATCGCCGGAGTAATATCACCCCGGCATGGCGCTGGGCTCCGGCACGCGACTCGGACCTTACGAAATTGTCGACGCGATCGGCGCCGGAGGAATGGGCGCCGTGTACCGCGCGCGGGACGCGCGGCTCGGGCGCGACGTCGCCATCAAGGCCCTGCCAGACAGCTCCCGGGTGGATCCAGATCGCGTCGCGCGGTTCATGCGCGAGGCGCAGACCCTCGCGGCGCTCAACCATCCACACATCGCCGCCATCTACGGCCTTGAAGAGGCCTCGCCCGACGGCACCCACACTGCGCAGTATCTGATCCTCGAGCTGGTGGAAGGAGGCACGGTCGCGGACCGACTGGCGCGCGGGCCGCTGCCGGTGCGTGACGCGCTGCTGATCGCCCGGCAGGTCGCCGACGCTCTCGGCGCAGCGCATGAAAAAGGGGTCATCCATCGTGACCTGAAACCCGCGAACATCGCTTTGACGAAGACCGGCGACGCCAAGGTCCTCGACTTTGGAATCGCGAAAGCCATTGCGCCGGACAGCGACGCCCTCACTGTCGCCGGCGCCGCGACGGAAGCTGGCCTCGTCCTCGGCACCGCCGCCTATATGAGCCCCGAACAGGCACGCGGGTTCCCGGTCGATCGCCGCAGCGACATCTGGGCGTTCGGATGCGTGCTCTTCGAGATGGTCACCGCGCGGCGTCCGTTCACGGGTGAAACCGTGAGCGACACCATGGCGGCGATTCTCGGGCGCGATCCTGATTGGTCGTGGCTGCCCGCCGACACGCCACAGCGGATCGTGTGGTTGCTGCGCCGCTGCCTCCAAAAAGATCCACGCCAGCGGCTGCACGATATTGCCGACGCACGCATCGAGATCGACGAAGCGCTGGCGCATCCGCGCGAGGCGTCGTTGAACCGCGCGCCGGTGGCGCCGCGCGGTGTGCGCCCGCGCGAGTGGGCCGCGTGGACGATGGCCGCACTCGCCGTCGCGGCGGCCGTACGATTCGCAGTCACGCCGCGGCCGCCGGCGGCGGTTGAGACTCCGGCGCCGTACCGGGCGGCGATCGTGCTGCCGGGCAACCTGCAGCTCGCGCTCCAGGAGGGCTCGGCTGCCGCATCGTTCGCCCTTTCGCCCGACGGGCGGCGTCTTGCGATCGTGGCCTCCGAAGGAGACGGCAAGCGGATGATCTGGGTGCGCCCGCTCGACGGCGCGCGCGCCCAACCGATCGCCGGCACGGAAGACGCCTGGTTTCCGTTCTGGTCCCCCGATTCGCGGTCGATCGGCTACTTCGCGCAGGCAGCCGGCGGGACCTTCGGCATCAAGCGGGTGCTGATGCGCATCAATATCGACGGCGGGCAACCTGTCAGGCTCGCCGATGCCTACCTGAATACGACGGCAACCTGGAACCAGGATGGCGTGATCCTTTTCACGCCGCGCGGCAACGCGCCGATTCACCGCGTGTCGGCGAGCGGCGGGCCGGTGAGCGCCGTGACCACGCTCGATGCGGCGACCGGCGACGCCCAGCATGCGTACCCATCGTTTCTGCCCGACGGCCGCCACTTCCTGTATTCGGTCATCGGCAGCCGGAGCGGCGCGACCAGCACGCGCGGCGTGTATGTCGGATCGCTCGACGGAGTGGAACCGCCACGGTTCCTCCTGCCCGGCGCCATGAACGCGCGCTACGCGAACGGCTATCTCGCGTTCATGCGCGGCGGGAGCCTGTTCGCGCAGCGATTCGACACGGCGACGTTGCGACTGTCCGGCGATCCGAGGGCGTTTGCCGACGCGGTCGAGCTGAGCCCCGGGGCCGGCGGCGGTGTCGGCGCCGCGTTCAGCCTCTCAAGCAACGGCGTGCTCGTCTACCAGCCGGCGGTGGATGTGCGCTCGCAACTCACCTGGTTCGATCGCGCGGGGCGCTCGCTCGGCATCCTTGGCGAGCCGGCGGATTACGCGGAGGTTGACCTGGCGCCCGACGGCAGGCGCGCCGCGGTGAGCGTCCTCAATCCGGAGATCGGCACGCACGACCTCTGGGTCTTCGACGTCGCGCGCGACACACGCGACCGGTTCACCGACGATCCCGGCGACGACATCGCGCCCGTGTGGTCTCCCCAGGGCGATCGGCTCGCGTACTCATCCGAGCGCGGCGGTTCGATCGAATTGTTCGTCAAGAACGCGGGCGGCTCGGGCAAGGAAACGCCGCTCGCAGTGCCGGGGCTGATCGCGGGGAAGTTCGCCGCGCAGTGGTCGCCGGATGGCAAGTACCTGCTGTTCGTCGCCGGGGGACGCATCCTCGCGCGCAGCGACATCTGGGCGCGGCCGTTCGACGCGAAGCAGACGGCGTTCGCGATTGCCGAGACGCCCTACGTGGAGACACAGCCGCGCGTATCGCCTGACGGCCGCTGGATCGCGTTCGTGACGAGCGAGGCGGGCTTCGTTGACGTGTACCTCACTTCGTTTCCGGCAGCCAGCGATCGGCAGCGTGTGTCCGCGCATGGCGGGATGTACCCGCGATGGAGCGTCGACGGCAGGGAAATCTTCTTCCTGACACTGCCGCCGGACAACACGTTGATGTCGGCGCCGGTGACTTACGATCAGGCGGGGCCGCACGTCGGGCAAAGCCGGCCGCTGTTCCGCGCCGCGCAGCGTCCAGTCGTGCGTCTCGACGGCTATCCGTACGACGTGTCGCCCGACGGCCGCCGCTTCCTGGTCAACATCCTCGACCAGCGCCCGCACGAGCCGCTCGCGCTCGTCGTGAACTGGGTCGGCACGCTCGCGCGATAACGCGCTGAATCCCTCATCGCTGATCGCTGATCCTGAATCGCTGATCATGAATCCCCGATCACGAATCCTGAATCCCTGATCAGTTGCGCACGAGCGACAGCCAGTTGACCACGAGCGAGAGCGGCGCCTGCTCCTGCTCGCTCAACGCGTTGACGAGGAAGCTCCCCGGATTGAGATCGCGATGGACGATGCCGGCGCGATGGGCAACGTCGAGCGCCTCGGCGATCGCGATCGCGGTCCGCAGCGCCGCGTCGAACGGGATCGCGCCGCGCGACCGGGGTTCGCCGGATTATACGGCGGCGTACGCCGGGATTTTCATACGGAATGCGCGCTGTCGTTTCGGAGAAGCCTCGCCACGGCTTCGACGAGTCGTCCCGCATCGACCGGCTTGGGCAGGTGAATCTGAAACCCGGCGGCACGCGCTTCGTCGGCGTCCTCCTGCCTCGCGTAGGCGGTTAACGCGATCGCCGGTGTGGCGATACCAGCATCGCGGAGCGACCGGATCAACGAGTAACCGTTCTCCTCAGGCATGCGGATGTCGGAAATGAGGACATCCGGCCGGTCGTCCGCCATCTTCCGGCGCGCGTCGCCAGCCGTGGCGACCGCCTCCACGCGGGCGCCCGCATCCTCCAGCGTCACCCTCACCAGCTCTCTCGCATCCGCGTCATCCTCGACCACGAGCACGCGAGCGGCGTGGAGTCTGTGGACGATCGAGGCAGGCGCCGGTAGCTTCGGCTGGGGCCCGGCCGCGACAACTGTTGCCGGCTCGAAAACCGGCAGCGTGACGGTGAATGTGGCGCCCTGCCCGACGCCAGGACTTTCAGCGCGCACGCTCCCGCCGTGGAGGTGGACGATGTGGCGGACGATGCCGAGGCCAAGGCCGAGCCCGGATTGGCTGCGCGCTCGCGCATCCGCCTGACGAAACCACTCAAACACATAGGGAAGAAAGGCGGCGGAGATACCGACGCCCGTGTCGGTCACTGACAGGACCATTTCTCGATCGTGGCGTTGCAGCAGCACCCGGACGTGCCCCGGCGGTTCCGTAAATTTAATCGCGTTCCACACCAGATTGGAGACCACCTGCTCGAGCCGCCGCGGGTCTCCAAAAACCAGCGCTGAATCAGAGATGTCGCTATGAAGCTCCACCTGTTTCATCTCCGCCTGCGGCCGCACCTGATCGAGCGCCGCTGCGACGACCTGCGCGAGCGGCACCGGCTCGCGGTTCATGCGCAGCTTGTTCGAGACGATGCGGGACACGTCCAGCAAGTCGTTGATCAGCCGGTTCTGCGCGCGTGCGCTGCGTTCGATGACCTCGAGCCCGTGGCGGAGGCGGTCCGGCGGAACATCGTGGACCCTCAGCATGTGCGCCCAGCCGAGCACGGCGGTCAGCGGGGTGCGCAGTTCGTGCGAGACGGTCGCCAGAAAATCGTCTTTCGCGCGGTTCGCGTTCTCCGCATCGCGACGCGCCGCCTGTTCCCTGCCGACGAGCTCCTCGAGATCATTCGACATCGCGTCAAACGCCCGGCCCAATGCCCGCACTTCCGATGGCCCGCCGAGTGGGACGGGATGATCGAAGTGTCCGCTTTGCAGCCGGCGCGCCGACCGCGCCAGGCGCCGAATGGGTGCGGAGATCCAATGAGCCGCGATGAGCGACAGCGCGATGCCGCCGACGACGAACCAGGCGACGCGCTGGACGAGATCCTCGCGAAGCCGCTCCGCGGGAGCCAGGGCTTCGTCGTAGCGAAGCCTCGCGCCTACACACGCAGTGCCCAGAACAGCGAGCGGCTGAAAGCTCTGAAAACTCCTCACGCCAGCGAAATCCACGTCGACGAACTGGTTGGCGCCGGCGCGGCAGCGTGACAACAGTGCGATCGCCTGTGCCGGCGTGCTCGACGCGGCACGGCTCGAAGGGGTGAGAAACTGCCCGCCCGAATCGATGAGAAACACCTCGGCGCGGCGGCCGAACGCCGAGTAGTCGTTGAATAATTTTTCGACCTGCTCGTGGTTGAACCGCAGCGTCATCACCAGATCCCTGCGCGTGGCTTTCATCACGTACTCCACGGAGCCGCCGGCGGTGCGGAGTACTTTGGCCAGCGCGCCCGGCGGCGGTGTTTCGCTGGCGACGCGCTGGCCGCTTCGGCTGACACGGCGATTCCGGTACGTCAGCAGCGCTCCCAACGCGCGCTCACTTTTCCGGAAGTCGTTCAGCATCGGGCGCACGCAGTCCGGCGCCCACGCCAGGCGCCCGGGGCCCGGCCGCTCAGCGCAGAACGATTCCAGAGTGACGAGAAAGGCTTCGGCCCGCTGCTGGCGGAGCGTGAACAGTTGCGAAAGGGCCTGCGCGCGGGTTTCCGTTTCGAGGCTGACACGCCGGCTCGCTTCGGTTTTGAGATTGGCGACCAGAGACGTATAGGCCGACGTCGTCAACACCGCGGCCATCCCGATCAGCAGCCCCACGAACGTAAGCAGGAGTTGGATCGACAGCGGCAGCGCTCGGCGCATACGGGACCATCCTCGGCTGGGGACAGTTGAGGTTGCCAGCGCCGTGCCAGCGCAGCCGCCGGTTTTCCGAAGGATTCTGGAGGGATTTCTGGCGCCGCCGACTGGCGCCGTGACGATCGTGGACCTTTTACACCGTGGCTACTTCGCCGCGCGCAACCGCGCGGGCCAGTCCAGAATCGTCATCAGCGATCCAGCGGATGCATTCTCGGACAATCCGACGAGGAAGCGGCTGCCGTCACGCGTCGCCGCAAAGCCGCTGTACTCGATCGGCGCGCGGAACAATTGCACCGGCGTGCCGCTTTCAAACGTCGACCCGGCGGCGATTGGCGCCGCCATCACACGCCCGGGACTCGCGGCCAGGTAGAAGAGCTCACGACCATCCGCCCGCCAGACGGGCAACCAGCCTCCGCCGGTCGATACCTGCCACACTTCGCCGCTCGACGGCAACCGCTCGACCCACACCTCCGCCTGTCCGGAACGGTCGGAGACGTATGCGAGCCGGCGGCCGTCGGGCGATACGACCGGCTGCCGCTCGTAGGCGTCGCTGTTCGACAACCGCCGCGGCGACGACGGGTTCGCCAACGAAAGCGCCATCAGCTCCCCGCGCAGCACCGGGTCGTTGTAGTCGTAGAACAACTCCCGTCCATCGGGCGACCAGGATGATGGCGTGCCATCCTGCGTGACATCGACGAGCCGCCGCTCCTCTCCGCCGCTCGCAAGCGACTTGAGATAAATCGATCGTGGTTCACGGAAGAACGCGATGGCGGTTCCGTCCGGCGACCAGAGGGGCTCGTGGTCATTCGATGAGGAGGAGGTCAATCGCGGTCCGGTTCCGCGGAGCGCATCGAGGATCCAGATCTCGAACCGGTTGCTGACCGGATCGCGCCGGCTCACTGCGATGCGCCTGGCATCCGGAGAGAGGCTGAATCCGAAAATCTCCGCCGCCGTCCCGAGGCTTTGCCGCTGTCCCTGCCGGTCGATCCAGGTGAGCAGCTGGCGGTGGAGCACCGCCGGTTCGGCGCGCGTCGTGCCCACGACGCGTCCTCTTACGGCCTGTGGATCGACCAGATCCCGCGGCCGTGCGTGGCCGCGTAGAGGTATTCATCGGGGCCGATGTGCAGGTCCATCACCGTCGTGTAGGGTAGATTCGATCCGAGCCGCGACCACGTCGCGCCGCCGTTCGAGGAGA
>WNGB01002493.1_pt1 | contig 42793 bp, 37 predicted proteins | sample 5400681 | NCBI WGS metagenome assembly WNGB01 (sample SAMN13153367, study PRJNA577476) | soil metagenome | isolation source: 115 cm soil or saprolite under grassland replicate 2 | place: USA:California | collected 2016-06-15 | reverse complement strand
AACCTGAAGCGAGGAGGCCAGTATGGCCCGACCCGATCGACCAGCACCAGTTGAGCCTGAGACGCCCGGTGCTGTTCAGGTGCTGCCCACCGCAGCAGCGGGCGCGGCGCTAGCGATTGTTCCGCGCTGGCTGCCCAAGCTGCTGCTCATGATCGTGGGGCTGCTGGCCTTCATTCTTGCGCTCCAGCTGCTGAAGCAGGGCGCGAAGGTCTATGGCGGCGAGATCATTCGTATGCTGAATGTCTCAAACGTTGCAAACACGCTCGGCTTCGGCTGGCTGCTGGCATATATCTTCCTCAGCGGCTCGCCGGTGGCAGCGATCGCAGTCTCGTTCTTCGCGGCCGGCACGATCACCGACATGCAGGCGTTCACGATGATCACCGGCTCGCGGCTTGGCGCGTCGTTCATTGTGCTGTTTGTCGGCTTTCTGTACTACCTGCGTGGGCACCAGCGCTCGGCCAGCATCTCGATCGGCGTGCTGGCGCTGCTGACGACTGCCGCGATCTATCTGCCGGCGCTGGCGGTGGGCTACTGGCTACTGACATCGGGCGTATTCGGCAGCTTGCAGGTCAGCGCCACCACGCCGGTGTCTTCAGTGATCGACGCGATCTGTGGCCCGATTCTTGACTTGATCAAGTCGCTTGGATGGCCCGGCTGGATGGTCTTTTTGCTAGGGATCGGCGCGCTGCTGGGGGCCTTCAACCTGCTCGACCGTGCGCTGCCCGAGATGAGCGCGGATCGTAGCTCGTTCCAGCGGATCGGCCGGCTGGTCTACCGCCCAATGGCGATGTTCCTGCTCGGCTGCGCGGTCACGTCGGTCACGCTGTCGGTCTCGGTCTCGCTCTCGATCTTGGTGCCGCTCTCGGCCAAGGGCCTGGTGCGCCGCGAGAATACGCTGCCCTACATCATGGGCGCAAATATCACCACGTTTATCGATACGCTGGTGGCGGCGCTGATCAACGGCGGGCCAGCTGCTTTTACGATCGTGCTGGTCGAGATGATCAGCGTGGCGGCGCTCTCGCTGCTGGTGTTGCTGCTGTGCTACCGGCCGTTCGAACGGAGCATCCTGCGTTTTCAGGAGCTGATCATTCGCGACAACCGCACGCTCGGCGCGTTCTTGTGCATCATGCTGATTATTCCGGTGATCCTGCTTCTGGTGAAGTGATTCCACTGGGGAGGTGTGGAGGCGCCTTCGGCCCCCCCAAACCCCCACCCATCCACTTGTAAACGTTACGAGAGATCATATGCGTATCTTGCTGTATGCCGGCCCGGCCCCATCGCGCGAGGCGGTGATCCAATTCAGCGCCCAGATCATTCAGAATTGCGCCACATCGTTGACGCTGGTAACTGGCGGCGGCGCCGAGCGCCGGCCATTGCTCGAAGATGCTGCTGCACGCCTGCGCATCCCCGAGCATGTGCCGGTCACGCTCAGCGCGCTGCCGGGCAACTCGCAGACGGCGATTCTGGCCGCCGCGCGCTCCCAGCCATACGATCTGGTGATTCTAGGGCGGCTGCACCAGCCGCTTGGACGGCTGCTGCCCGGCGCGCACAGCAAAGCGATCACCCAGCGGCTGGAGCCATCGGTGTTGCGCATCCATGGGCCGGCGCGGCCGATCCGGCGCATCCTGATCTCCAGCGGAGGCGATTATCATACCTTCGCCGATGTCGATGTCGCGGCGCGGATCGCCGGCCCGCTGGGCGCAGCGGCAACGTTGCTGCACGTGGTCTCGCAGCAGTCGCTGCTGTTCGAGGGCTTCCAGGCGCGGCAGGGCATAGTCGAGCGCTTTCTGGCCGGCGACTCGCCCGAGGCGCAGACGCTGCGCCAGGCGACTGCCAGGCTGCGCGATCGTGGTGTGGCGTGTGAGCTGAAGGGGCGCGTCGGCCCGGTACTGGATGAGATTCTGGCCGAGCTGCGCGTCGGCAGTTACGACATGCTGGTGATCGGCGCGCATCGCGTCGCCAGCGCGCTCGACCGCATTCTGCTCGAAGATATCACCGACGACCTGCTTGATGTCAGCCCGCTGCCGGTGCTGGTGGTGAAGGGCGAACAGCGACGAGTGACGAGTGACGAGTGACAAGTGATGCTTGATGCTTGAATACCGACCCTGTCATCTTGTCATCTTGTCATCTTGTCATCTTGTCATCTTGTCATCTTGTCAAGCATCTGCTCCCACGTCAGGCCCGTCGCCCACAGCAGCGCCAGGCCGGCCAGCGCGCCGGGCAGCTCGTGCGGCGGGAGTGTCGCGGCCAGAATCGGCTGCTCGCTTGCGCCGTTGGCCGCGATCACCGCGCCATCGCGCACGAACAAAGCCATGCCGCCCTGGGCGCGGTGGAAGCCAACCAGCGGGTTCTGCTCGGCAGTGCTGATGTAGATCATTGGGCAGGGCGCGTATTCAGCCAGCGCGGCGATCTCCGGCACATCGGCGTTGAGCGCCACGCGGCCAGCCGGGTCGGTGAGCAGCATTGGCACGCCTAGCACGCGCGCCAGCTCCTCACGGCTATGTACCTCTGCTGGCAGCTCATCCGGCAGATCGGTCACGGCACTAAAGGCGCAGCGCTCAAACGCAACGCCGCGCTGCGCGATCCCCGCGGCTACCAGCCCAACGATTGCTATCGCCGTGGCGGGCGCAGCCAGCAGGTCGCGCGTGTCCGCGAAATCGGCCGCCTCGGCCAGCCCGGTCGCTTGCCCTTGCGCCTGGAGCGTCGCCGCGATCAGGCGGGCGGCGATATCGCGCGCTGCGCCGCCGGCCGCGGCAACGATCGGGATCGGCCCCAGCCGCTCCCATGGTACCTCGATAGTCGCGGGCGCCCCTCCCTTCGGTTCCTCCTGAGCTTGGTTCCCCTGAGCGAAGTCGAAGGGTCGAAGGATCGGGATTCTGCTTGTGGGAGCTGCGCTGATCCCAATCGAGGCGGGCGGGACGATGCCGATCTCGCCCGGCGTGAGCCCGCCGCCGGGCTGCTTGAGCGCGGTCGGATCGAAAGCCCAGCCGCGTGCGCCGTAGCCCAGCTGCACCTGCCCATCGGCGCGTATGAGCGATGGGATGGAGCGCGCCGAAGCCTCGGCGATCAGCTGGAGCGCGAGCAGCGGCAGCGCCTCGGCGCGCCGGCGCTTTTGCAGATCCCACAGCGGCCCCTCGGCATCCCAATCCTCGTCGCCGGCCTCCTGCGCGTTCAAGCCCTCCACGATATAGCGCCCCAGCTCGACGCCGATCGCCGGCGTGGGCGTGGTGAAGCGAGCGCTGATGATATAGCTGTCGTCTTCGGCTGCGCTGTCGACTTCCAGGTAGCCCATGACCATGCCGGCGCCCTGCGCGCCATCCTTCAGCGCATCCTTCACGCGCTGGGCGCGATTCTTATCGGCGCGCAGCTTCAGGAACACGCCGGGCTGTGGGCCGTGCAGGTTCGGGCCGTCGAAGCCGAGCAGCTGGATGATCTCGGTTGGCATGAATTCCTCATCGATGGTACTTTACTTTTTTATTGTGTGGCGTTTTTTCGCCCTGCTGGGCGAAAAAACGCCACACAGGGGAAAATCCGTGGCCAGTGTACATCCTACTCAATTCACAACTCTTAACTGTTTACTCTCAACTCCGCGGCGACCACCAATTACTGGACATAACGATAAGCGCCTGCATACGCAGCGTGTCACTGTAGTAGCCATCGGATGCGCCGTCGGTCAGGCGATCCCACACGGCGTTCAGCCAGTCCTGGTTTTCGGCGTCAACCATCATGCCCACGCCGAACGGGGCCGCGAAGGCCGGCTCGTAGTAGTCCACCGCTGCCGTGCCGTCGAGCGTATAGCCGCCCACAACGTTGTGCGGGTCGCCGCTGGTCGCAGTGCGCAGCCAAGTGTTGATCGGGCGCACGGCCGCTTGCGCGCGGGCGTCGCCGGCCAGCAGGTAGTCGGTGGCGATCCGCCAGGGCGTGCGGCAGGCATTGTAGCTGTATCGACCGTCGGCGTCGGTTTCCAGAAAGCCAGGGCTGGCTGGGCGCGGATTCGTATCGACATCCTCGATGAAGTCCGGCAGCAGGCCGGTGGTGGGGCTAGCGTCGCGCTGGATGTTTGCGATGATCGTATAGGCAGTGTCGGCCACGCGTGTCCACTCGGCGTCGCCGCTCGCGGCCGCGAAGGCGCGCAGATGCTCGAGCATGAAATCGGATGAGCGCGTGCTGCGGCCATATTTCGCGTCGTTGCGCGAAACCCAATCGCCCAGCAGAATCGTGTGCGTGCTTGGATTGAGCGCCTGGGACTTGAGCGCAGCGATCACCTGTAGCGCCGCCTGCTTGTAATTGATTGCGCCGTCGCTGCCCCATTGGCGGTCGGCCAGCAGCAGCGCGTAGGCGATATCCATATCGCCGTCGGTGGCCGAGCCGGTGTTGCGCAAGTCGATATTCGCGCAGCCTTCGACCTGCTTCCAGGCCATCAGGTTGGGATCGCCGGCGCTGGGGTGATCGCGAAAGAAGGCGTATAGCCCGTCGAAGATCTCATGGGCGTCCAGGTCGGCGCCGGCCATGAAGGCGCCGATCACCATACCGTAGCCGTGGCCCTCAGAGTTCGAGATGCTGCGCGTCAGCTTGCCGCTGCTCACATCCTGCCCAGAGTCGACATAGAAGCGCCCTTCGCCGCAGCCGCTCTTGAGGTAAGCTTTCTTCCAGGCGCGGTAGCTGGACAGCACTGCTGCGTCGAGATCGGCCTGCGGATGCTGGGGCTTGATCGTGCCGGCGGCGTAGGTTGTATGCTGCGGGAACGGCCGCCGCGGCGCTCGATCGGCCAGCGGCCCCTCCGTTTGTCGGGCTTCCGCGGCGGTTGGGGATATGGCGATGGATGTTGGAATAGCGGCGGGCGCGGCGCAGCCTGCGAGCGCAGCCACCGTAACTAGAATGAAGCCGATTGCACCCAGAGGACGCATAATGCCGCGCTTTCTTTCGCTGATGATGCGGGATTGATGCGGCGCATGGTACGTGTCGACGGAACGGCTGTCAAGTCGTTCACACCCACCCTATCGTGCCTTCATAGCTCCTTCACACCTCTGCGCTATCATACGCCTATCGACAAAAAACCTCCCCGGCGCGGCCGGATGGAGCGAAGCAGGAGCACACATGAAACGCAAGATACTGATTGGCGTAGCCGGCGGCGCGCTGGCGTTGGCGATGGTCGGCGGCGCGGTCTATGCCGGGCCATCGCTTGAGCGCTCGTTTGTGTCCACTACTCAAGCGGCGGCTCCGACCGCCCAGCCAGGCGGAAATCCCACCGATGCAGGTGCGGGGCGCACTGGACGCGGCCAGCAGCGTGGCAAAGCGGCGCTGCTGACCGGCGCGCTGATCAAAGCCAGCGCCGAGGTGACCGCCACCCAGCCGAAGGACGTGCTGGCGGCGCTGCGCGACGGCAAAACGCTGTCGCAGTACGCCAAAGATCACGGCAAGAGCGACGCCGACGTGATCGCCGCCGCGCGCAAAAACGTGCAGGATCGGCTGAGCCAGGCGCTTGGCAATGGCAAGCTGACTCAAACACAGGTCGACACGCTACTGAAACAGTTCGACGACAGCGCGCCCAAGGTGATGGCCGATGCCAACCTGGGCCGGCAGATCGGCCGCGCGGTGGCCAAGCGCCACCCGGTTGCCGCCGGGCTGGTCAAGGCCACCGCCGACGTGACCGGAACCAAACCGGAGGATGTGCTGGCGGCGCTGAAGCGGGGCCAGAGCCTGGCGCAGTACGCCCAGGCGCACGGCAAAACCGCCGACGATATCCTGGCGAAGCTGCGCGAGCAGGGCCAGCAGCGGCTGGACAACGGGCTTGATAAGGCGAAGGAGCTGATCGAAAAGCCAGGGCTGGGGCGCGACACGACCGATAGCACCGCGCCGGCTAAGTAGTCGCGATAGCCCGTGAGCGGTTGACAGGCTGGGGCGAAAGCCCTGGCCTGTTTGGTTGGCACACAGTGCTCGCTGGTCAGTCGGCTTGAGCCGAACTCGGCTGTCAACCGCGAATTCATTCGCCGGCTGAGTGAGTGGGGTGGCGGTGGCCAATCAGGTGACGACTTATGAGGGAGAGCTTCTTGCTGGACTCCTGTGGGCTCTGCACTTGCCAGGTTTGGAGCCTTCTTGTAGAATAGACTGCGTCGAACATATGTGCTTAAGCCACTTCAGCAAAGGAGGATGGCGAGATGTCTCACAACATCGTTGAGGCGAAGGCTGAAATGCTCATTCGCAAGCCGGTTGCAGAGGTCTTCGAGGCATTTATCAACCCTGACATCACATCCAAGTTCTGGTTTACCAAAGGGCTGAAAACGGAATGATGAGGAGGGGGCGCGATGAGCACACGTGCTGCCGGCATCCATCACCTTGTACCAGCGCCTTGTGGCGCTGGTGGCCGCCTGTGGGACGTTCGAGTATTCGGTCATGAAGGCAAACATTGGCTTTCGCGGCACGCGGCGAAATTGTGGACGAGTGAATATCCACTCATCGAAAGGAGATCAGCATGCAGCAAGAGCACGTCATCCAAATGAGGATTCCTCAGCTTGGAGACTTTGGGAATGTTGTTCCTGACGGCTATATGTATAGTGAAAAGCTCGTGACTCCTGGGGAGGACTTGAGCCTACCGAACGCGTATCTCAAGTGGTACGACATTCGCCCCCCAGAGGTGGAGATTACTGAGGCGCAGGTTTCCGAGAGCCGCACTTTTGTAGCAGCGGAAGCTGAGCGGCTAAAATTTGCCAATGAGCTTGGCTTCGTGTTATTGCATCGAGCTGGGCCAATGTTGCTGCTGTTGGTCACAACCTGGCGCAATATCAATGAGATATGGGAATCGGTCTATGTGAAGAATGCGGCAGCAGCTGAGGGCTATGTCACAGTCGAGTTTGAGAACAATCATCGAGGAACTTTCTGTGTATGGGAGCTGGGGCCGATTTGGCATGAGCGGCATGCATGGGTTCGATTCCTCTCTTCCAAACGAGACGAGGAGGCGAAGCTGGCGTATATCAGCGACCGGTTCGCCGGAATGGTATAAATTCAGCCAGGGTTACGTCCGCATTAATCGTCATTAGACCGAACAGCGTCAAATCGTTCGACCTGTCTAGCAAGAAAAGTCACCTATACCATGCTTGAGAAACCCAATATCTCCGATGACACCATCATCGCTTGTTTGGACGATAGCTTTGGGCTGCACATCGCGCAGGTTACCTTTCTGCCTCTCGGGTGGGTGAACAACGCGCTGTACCGAGTCATCGCGGACAATCATACACCGTACTTTCTCAAGCTACGACGAGGCCCTTTCAACGAGATAGCTGTCGCCGTCCCTGCCTTTCTTCATGCGCAAGGTATCCGACAGGTCGTGGCCCCTATCGCAACGACTACCCACAAATTGTGGGTAAGGGAGCATGGCTTTGACTGGACACTCTACCCGTTTTTCGATGGGAAGACTGGCTTTGAGGTTGCCTTGTCCAAGCCGCATTGGATCGCATTGGGCGAGGCAATGAAGGCCGTTCATACAACGACATTGCCCACCGACTTGCTCAAACGTGTACCACACGAAGCCTATTCGCCGCGCTGGCGTAATACCGTGAGAGCATTCCACAAACAGGTGGAACAGAACCACTATGATGACCCAATCGCCGCGAGCTTGGCCGCCTTTTGGATGACGAAGCATGATGAGATCCAAAGCATGGTCGAACGCGCTGACCAGCTCGCGCAAGCGCTTCAGAGTCGTAAAGTCGAACTGGTCGTATGCCATTCAGACCTGCACGGCCGCAATGTCCTAGTGGGCGCAGATGACGAAGTGGCGATCGTGGATTGGGATGAACCCATCTTGGCTCCCAAAGAGCGCGACTTGATGTTTATTGGTGGCGGGATTGGTGGCATCTGGAACAATGACCAAGAAGCAGCGTGGTTCTATGAAGGCTACGGCCAGATCGAGATTGACCTCGTTGCGCTCAGCTATTATCGCTACGAGCGGATCGTGGTGGATATCGCCGAGGATGCCGAGCGAATTTTTGGTCTGCGGGGGAGTGCCGAAGAGCGAGAGAAAGCATTGGGGCTGACGAATCAATTTCTGCCGAATAACGTGGTGGACATCGCCCACAGGACGTATCAACAGCTCGCTGAGAGCAGCTAACATCAGTTCCTTCTCGCGAGTGCTGTAGTTCTCATCAGATGCAAAATCATTGTCTCCAAAGTGTATATAAAATTGCGTCAATTTGCAAGAGGGATTTAGAGAAGCTTGCCCAAACGCAGCTTCATCGATCGCGCTCGGTTGCGGTTGTATTTAGAACAACGTCCCCTGCTGCAAGCCGGTGTCGAGCGTATCCCACGGCAACCGTGGCACGTCCGCCAGCTGCTCCAACCGCCGCTGAAACTCCCGGCACAAGGCCGGCGATCGCCGCTCATCAGGGCAGTGGCAAAAGAAGTACACCTCGGTACCCTCAGCCAGCCATCCAGCCACACGCTCAGCCCATTCATCCAGTAGCGGCCCGTTCAGTTCGGGTATCGGGTGGCCGATGTAGCGAATCAACGCCACTCCTCCGCTTCTCAACGGATGCATCGATACGTCGGGCTTGCGGTCGCGCGCGCGTTCGAGGTTCTCATCGGCACCGGGCAGCGGGCCGGCGTCCAATGGTCGGACATCCATCACCACCCGGCCGACCTGATAGCGCTCCAACAGGTCCATGAGCGCCTGCTCGCCGGGCGGTTGGTACCACGCGCCATGGCGCACCTCGACCGCCAGCTGCCGCTCGCGTGGCCACGCCGCCAGCCACCGCTCCAAGTCATCGATCTGAGCAGGTGTATATCCAGGCGGCAGCTGCAAGAAGAACGGACCTAGCCGCTCGCCCAAGCCGGCCATGCGTTCGATGAATGCCCGCGTTGGCTCAACTTGCAAGGCCAGCGGGCCCGCGTGGCTGATCTCGCGCGGCAGCTTGAAGCAGAATCGAAAGGTCTCAGGGGTCTCAGTCGCCCAACGCTGTACTACCTCGGCCTTGGGAGTAGCATAGAAAGTAGTATTACCCTCGACCGTGGTCAGCCGGCGGCTATAGAGCGCCAAAAAATCGGCGCTCTTGCTGCCGGGAGGGAACAGCTCGCCCAGCCAATCTTTATATGCCCAGACTGCACAGCCGATGGAGAAGTGTGCCATTGTATCAACCTGCTTGTCGTCTGCCAGAACCCAGGTATGGTACCACAGCATGCGTGCCGGAGGCGAGGAAGCGAGGAGGCGAAGAGGTGGTAAGCGTCGACTCTGGAAGTCTCCAAGCTCCTCATGCTGCTTGGGTGGAAAATCAGATACGTTATTAAGCAGTGACGTGGTTATTGATCACCGGCAATTGTCTACTCATTGTATCCTCGCTGTATCCCAAAACAGCGACCAACCCACTCCGCCTCTGGTGTTAAATGAAACCAGTTGAGTTTCGAACCAGACGCGGAGGCAACATACTATGGAACAGGTACATATGATCGCCGGGTCGGTCGCTGGTCTGATCTTCGCAGCCGCCTCCTGGAATATGTTGGTCAAGGCGTGGCGGACAAAAGATTTACGGTCGTATAGCCTGGGTCAAATCGTGCTGAACAATGTCGGCAATCTGTTCTACTGGCTGTACGTCGTCAGCCTGCCGTTAGGCCCGATTTACTTCATGCATGGCTTCTTCACCCTTGTATCACTGCTCATGCTGATTTGGTATCTTGTTTACCGAACAGCGCCGCAAACCGCGAAACACAGGGCAGTGGAGCTACAATAGGTTATGTCCGGCATTCACGCCAACAGGAACGCAAACGCCCCGGAGAGCGACATCCTCTGGCCTGTTTCCCAGGCGCTGTTAAAGGCGTTTTCTGATAGCTGCGAGCGAATGGATGCCATTGATTCATCTAAACGAGCTTGTAGCGGCGGTATCATGACTTGCCTACTTTGCGCACGCAACGAGTCGGCGATGCTGTACAACGTGATCGCGTGTACATCATGGCCCTGGGCAGCGGCGACCAGCGATGCGCGTGAACATAACTCGATGAGATCGACAGGTAGAGCATCCGGCGTGCCTTCGAGCTTCTGAGTGGCTTGTAATTGGCGATAGAACCTTTCACAAATCTGCAGGCTGGCTTGCAAATGGTCTGCGGCGGCCTTCACATCCCCACGCGCTAGCGCCACCTCGCTCAAAATCGCCCGGGTTTCTTGCTCCACGCGCTCGTGAGCGCGTTCACCCTCAAGAAACAGCAGTGCCTTCTCCAAGCTCCGCTGTGCCGCTTCGACCTCCCCCAGATACAGTTGGATGAGGCCGAGGCGGGCATCGCCCCACGCGCTAAAGACGACAGCGTAACCCGTAGCACGAGCGGCGGCAATACTTTCGATCGTCAGATCATAGGCTTCTTGTAAGCGCCCTTCTTGCAGCGCCAACTGTCCCAAACGACCCAACGGATCGGTGATGAAATCCACGGCGCCCATTTGCCGAAAAAGGGCGATACTCTTTCGGTAATAATCGCCGGCTTCCGCGTAGCGACCGCTGCCATGCAACCAAGTAGCAGCGCCAAGATAAGACAGAGGCAATACTACCTGTGCTTTGCCGGTTTCCTGGATGAGGGCAATCCCTTCATGCAAACCCTTGAGTGCCTGCTCTATATTCACACTGGCGAACGTATACGTACCTAATGCCATGATGAGCGCCTCCGGGTCTTCCAGACGACGCGCCATCGCCAATCCTCTGAGCGCCAGCGATTCGGCTTCACTGAAACGCCCTTGAATGAAAAAGAAGACAGCGGCATTACTCAGCGCCATGCATACATGCACGCTCTCAAGCTCTCCAGCTTGATCGATGGCACGGATTGTCCACTCTCCCCCTTCGTGGTAATAGCCGCGCCGAGACCAGTAGAACCACAGATGGTACAGCAAACGTAGAGTCGCCTCTGTGTGCTGAGCATCTAGGCCCCAACCGAGCGCAGCGCGGATATTGTCCTGCTCTTGGTCAAAACGAGCGACCGCTGCCATCGCTTCAGGGCCAAATTGCAAGCGATCAAGATGTGCAGCGAGCGCAAGGTAAGCGTCGAAATGCCGCTGGCGGGTCTCGGTTTCATGGCCTGACTGAGCGAGCTTTTGGGATGCGTATTGACGGATGAGTTCGTGCAGGTCGTAGCGACCGTTTGCCCCCACGCGCACCAGCGATTTGTCCACCAGCCGTCGCAGCAATGGCAGATCAGCGTCGGCAACCGACAGGGCTTCCTCCGCTTGCCAACCGCCACGAAAAACCGAGAGCCGTGCCAGCCCATTTTGTTCGGCAGAAGATAGCATATTCCATGAATGGTCAAAGACAGCCTGTACGCTGCGATGGCGATCCGGCACATTGCGGACATTCGCCGCCAGGATGGCGCTGTCTCGTTGAATGTGGTCGGCAATTTGCGCGCATGACATGAGCGGCGTCCATCCGGCAGCCAGTTCAACCGCTAGGGGCAAGTTCTCGACCAGTTGGCAGATGCGGACAACGGCTGCTTGCTCCGCCTCTACATTAAAATCTTGTTTGAGCCGCTGCGCTGTCTCGACAAACAACGTCGCCGCCTGTGCCAGTTCCGGCACCACATACACCCACTCCTCTGTCAGGTGTAATCGCTCACGTGATGTCGCCAGCAGTTTCACGCCCGGCGCATGGGCCAGCAGCTCAGACAGCCAGCTCAGATCGCCCTCCAACTGTTCGCAATTGTCCAGGATCAGCAGCATGCTGCGACGGCGCAGAAAAGCCAGGACTTGTTCGGCGGCAGGCCCGCTGAGGGTCAGACGCAGGCTGCGAGCGACAGCATCTGGAATCGAATTGGTGTCGCTCATCGCGGCTAAGGACACAAATGCCACCCCCTCGGCAAAAGTAGTCCGCTGCGCCTGTGCGGCTGCAAGCGCCAGTCGCGTTTTGCCTACCCCGCCGGGGCCAACGAGCGTCAACAGGTGGCAATTGGGGTGAGCCAAGCGTTCGCCGATCTCTTTCAGTTCGTCCGCCCGCCCGATAAAAGGTGTCGCCGATCTTGGCAAAGGAAGAGGCGCGTGAAAAGGTAATGAGGGGGTGGCTGCATCGTCCTGGACATGCCATAACAGATCAACAGGTCGCTCACCACGAGCGACGTCAACGAATATCGCCTGATCGGTTTGTGGAACTTTCAGCGAGATTGCCAGTAGCTCGGCTACTTCGGGAGAAGGGCGGCGCTCATCCGCCTCGATCTTCTTAATCATCGCCACCGAGCAGTGGACAGTGGCTGCCAGTAGAGGTTGGGTCAGGTGTAAGCGCTCGCGCCGCTGTTTGAGCCATTCGCCGAACGAATAGGTCTCGGTCCCGTTCATCTGTATCCTCTTTTGTGTCCCTAATGTTGGCCTATTGTAACCCATCAGAGACAGCAACGGGCAACTGTTTTCAAGTTAAACAGCGGAACCCCGCGCAGCACGGTCGTCAATCCATCGCCGTGTTGCTGACAAACGCGATCCGTTTACTATCCGGCGACCACGACGGTACATTAATCGTGCCCTGCCCGCCGTACAGGTAGGCCACGACCTTTGGGACGCCTCCGTCGGCGGGCATGGAGCGAAGATACACGTGCTTGTACGGGGGGTGTGCCTGCGGGTCAACCTCTTTGGAGTAGCTCAGGAAGATGATCAATCGACCGTCCGGCGATAGGTGTGGAAACCAGTTATTGTATTCGTCGCTGGTGAGCTGTTCCTGGGCGCTGCCATCTGGCCGCATCCGCCATAGTTGCATGGTCCCGCTGCGCGATGAGTTGAAGTAAATATAGTTCCCATCGGGAGCATATTCCGGTCCATCGTCCAACCCCGGAGTATGGGTAAGCTGGGTTTCCTCGCCCCCATCGACCGATATGGTATAGATGTTATATGCTCCGTTTCGTGCGCCGGTATAGGCCAGGAACTTGCCATCGGGCGACCAGCCGTGCAGGTAGGACGGACCAAGTGTGGTGATGCGCGTGGGCGTGCCCCCCTGAACCGGCAGCGTGTACACGATCGAATTATTGCGATCTTCCTCGCTGTGGTGGCTGATGCCGATCATCTTCCCATCGAATGATAGAAGGTGGTCATTGTTGTTCCTGGTCGCAAAGCCGGTGTCGATCAGCACGGGTGTTTTCGTCGAAAAATCGAACCGATATAAGTGGCCATTGCTGTTGTAGATCAAGGCGTTGCCATCTGGCGTCCAGTTTGGCGCCTCGAACACCTCGGGCGAGCGATAGATGATTTGCCGATGTCCGGTTTCAACGTCCAGGATCTCGAGATTGCTCCCCAGGAAATCTTTGTATGGAACAAAATCATCCTTGGCGGGAATAACCACACGCACATTCCGGAATATGGCTTGCTCGCTCACATCGTCGTTATGTGAGCAGACACACAGCCCAACATAGACTTCGTCGCCCAGTACAATATCCGCCACATGTTCGGCGACCAGGGGATCACCAAAATGAGCCACCGACATGGTGTACGTGTCGCCTTTTCGCTCCAGCTGAATGACGTCTGGCCCAGTGATCGCAAATCGCACTTCTTCCGTGGGCGCGCCTGCAGCACGGCGGAACTGGAGCGAAGTGAGACCGTCACCGTGGACCCCGGCGTTCATGTTTGCCGAGCTGGGATCGAGACTCGTGCGCACCATCCACCCGAGCTTGCGATGCGGCTCCATGCCGGCGCCGATGAATTGGACCCGTGCGCTCACGATGAAGTTGCCCGTTATACGTTTCCAGACGTAGTGGAAGTCGTCGTGAGCGTGCCATATATTGGCGCCCGAGCCTTCGATTGTGTATGCCTGTTGGTCTCCATTGTAGACGCACGAACCGGGCCGGCTGACCGTGCCGACATCGGTTTGATCCGCAAACAGACCGAGCGCATTCCCATCGGAAGAAGGCGATCCAGAAAAAGGCATGGCAGTTTATCCTCTCAAGAACTATAACCCCTCACTCCTGGGTATCGCTCCGGCGTGTGGCCCGGACCGGGGTAGGGTTCGGGCTTCGGGCGCCGCTTGATTCCCGGATGATCAGCTCGGTCGCGAAGATGACGTATCTGCACGATCGATCACAGTGCGCGCTCGCAGCCGAGATGCGCCAGGGCGCCGGTTAGGGCGCCCGAGTGGGCTTGGCTGCTGGAATACACATCTCGCGGCGCGGCGCACGAGCGCGCCTAGTGCATTTCCAAGCAAGGTTTTAGGTGTTGGGTGTTGGGCTTCGCAACGCCGCCCGCCCAACACCCAACACCCAACACCCGCGCTGAAAGCCCACTAGAACGCGGCGACCGCCGGTATCACGGTTTCGCCCAGAAGTAGGATCGGCTCGATCTCCTTGGCATCGGGCATGTGAAAGGTGACGTACTGCGAGCCAACCTGCGCGTAGCGCCGCAGTCCTTCAATGATCGCATCGGGCGTGCCAATCAGGTCAAACTTCTCGCCGAAGCGCGCCTTTTTCGCGGCCAGCTCACGCTCGTTGGCGGCGATCAGGATCCCAACATCATTCGAGCGCGTAATGGCGTCGTAGGGCCGGCCGACCCGCGCGCAGTGCTGGCGCAACACCGTGTACTTGTGCTCGACCGTCGCGGGGTCGCCGCCGACGTTGCAGAAGTCGGCGTACTGCGCCACGATGCGCAGCGTGGCCTTCTCGCCGCTGCCCCCGATCATGATCGGCGGGCGCGGCTGCTGCACCGGTAGCGGGTCGTTGTAGGCATTCTCTAGCGTATAATGCGTGCCGCTGAAGCTGGCCGGCCGCTGCGTCATCATCCGGTCGACGATTTGCACCGCCTCTTCCAGCATCTCCATGCGCTCGCGAACGGTTGGAAACGGCCAGCCATACGCCCGGAACTCCGGCTCGTGCCAGGCCGCCCCAAGGCCGACGATGGTGCGACCATGCGCGATGATATCGAGCGTCGTCAACATCTTCGCCAGCAGCGCCGGGTTGCGATACGGCACCCCAACCACCAGCTCGCCGATGCGGATGCGCGAGGTGCTGGCCGCGATCGCGCCCAGGGCGACGAAGCAGTCGAAGACCGGTACCTCCTTGCCAGGATCCGCTCTATCTGGGAACATAAAGTGATCGGCCAGCCAGACCGAATCGAGACCGGCCTGCTCACAGGCGCGTGCGGCGGCGAGCGTGGTATCCCAGTGATTGCCGTGTGTGCTCGGCGTGTACGAGCCAAGCTGCTGCCCCATCAGCATGTCTGCTCCTCCTTGCTGTCATCTCGCATTTGGCGCTGCTGTGCGCCACTTATTGTGACCACTCGGTCGGTTCGCGATCCCAGCGATGCGCGCGCAGCTGCTGCACGAGATCGGCAGGCAGGCCGGCGCCGGCGCTCGCCGCGATATTGGCACGCACGTTTCTGAGCTTCCGCATCCCAGGAATAATCGTCCCGACCGTCGGATTGCTCAAGATGAAGCGCAGCGCCAGCTCGGGCAGCGTCATACCCGCCGGCACCAGGGGCTTGAGCGCATCCGCGCGGTCCACGCTGGCGGCCAGATTCGCGGGTACGAAGTAGCTGTTGCGCCAATCCCCTTCGGGCCAGCGCGTCGCCTATGTGCCTCCTTTTGATAGCAGAGCTGCCACGCATAGGCCTTGGGCGCTTCGCCGCCGGGGCCGGGCCAAATCTCGTCGAGCCGCGCCAGGGTTGCATCCGACAGCTGGATCTCGATGGCCCGCAGGCTGCCGGTGAGCTGCTCCAGCGTGCGCGGCCCGATGATCGGCGCGGTGACGACCGGATTGTGGAGCAGCCAGGCCAGGGCGACGTCGGCGGGCTGATCGCCGAGTTCCTGGCAGAGCTGCTCGTAGGCTTCCAGCTGCGCGTGGCGTTTCTCGATCTCCTTCTGTCGGCCAGGATCGGCCCGGCGTCCCTCGGTGACCTTCTGGAGCGCGCCGCCGAGCAGCCCGCCGCCGAGCGGACTCCAGGGGATCAGCCCCAGCCCATAATGCCGACAGGCCGGAATGACTTCCAATTCGATCATGCGTGCATTGAGGTTATAGAGGCTCTGTTCCGACACCAGCCCCATAAAGTGCCGTGCGGTTGCGGTGCATTGCGCGGTCGCAATATCCCAGCCGGCGAAGTTGCTGCTGCCGACGTAGAGCACCTTCCCTTCGCGCACGAGTTGCTCGATCGCCTGCCAGATCTCCTCCCAGGGCGTGCTGCGCTCGATATGGTGCATCTGGTACAGGTCAATGTGGTCGGTCTGGAGGCGCCGCAGGCTCTCCTCGCAGGCGCGGCGGATGTGATAGGCCGAAAGGCCACGGTCGCTTGGCCCTTCGCCCATTGGGCCATATACCTTGGTCGCCAGGACGATCTGATCGCGCCGGCCGCCCTGGGCCAGCCAGCGCCCGATGATCTGCTCGGTGACGCCCACCCCCAGGTGTGCACCATAGCGGTTGGCGGTGTCGAAGAAGTTGATGCCTAGTTCTAGCGCCTTGTCCATGATCGCGAAGCTGTCGGCCTCACTCGTCTGTGGGCCGAAGTTCATTGTCCCCAGGCACAGCCGGCTCACCTGCAAGCCGGTCCGACCAAGATGGGTGTATTCCATGGCTGTTCTCCTTTTCGTATGCTGCACATTTACACGTCGTAGGGAGCGGATGCTACTGCGTCGAGCTGTGGCCAGAGCTCGTCGGGGATCGGGTGGAGCGCCAGATCTACGGTTTGCGCCACGCGCTCCGGGCGGATCATGCCAATTTTGATTTGATTTGAGCTACTGCCCCACACGACTCGCGTACCAGCAGCTCGGCTGAGAGCACCTGTTCGCTCGGCAGCGGCTGGCGGCCCTCCAGCAAGGTAAACAGCATGTCGGCGGCTAACCGGCCCATCTCTTCGCGCGGCTGATTCATGGTCGTCAGCGCCGGCGTCGTGAATTGCCCCAGCAGAATGCCGTCGAAGCCCACGACCGCGATATCCTCGGGCGCCCGGATGCCCGCTTCGTAGAGCGCACGCAACGCGCCGATCGCCCTGAGGTCGCTAATACAGAAGACGGCCGTCGGCCGCGGGCCCGGCCGCGCTAAGAGCTCTTGCATCAGCGCATAGCCGCCAGAAATGGTCGGCTCGCCCTGGAGCACCCACGCCGGATTGTAGGCGACGCCGGCCTCCGTCAAGGCCCGCACATACCCTCGCAACCGGTCCGATTCCACGCTGGACTCAGGCATCGATAGATCGCTCAGTCGAGATGTCAGATGGGCGATGTGCCTATGTCCGAGATTAAGCAAATGGGTCGTCATCACAAATGCTCCAGCTTCATCGTCGATCCGGATGGCTGGGATGGCCGGATCCGGGCTCCGGTCGCACATGATCACCGCGGGCAGACCGCCGCGCACCAACTCCCGCAGGGCATCGATCGCTTGGCCGCGCGTGCCGTGGCGCCCAGTGGCGACGATCACCCCGGCCGAGCTGCCATTCCGCAGCTGATCGAGCGCTTGCAACTCCGCCTCCAGCCGGTAGGCATCGACGACATTCAGCTCGTACCCCCGCACCGCAACGTGCGCATGCACGCTGGCGGCGATATCGGTGAAAAAGGGGTTCGCGAGGGCGCCGACGAGCAGCGTGAGCATCGTGGTGCGCTGGCGACGCAGACTCTGGGCCGCCGGGTTGGGCATATACCCAAGCTGCGCGGCGGTGGCTTTCACCGCCGCACGCGTGGCCTCACTAATGCGGACAGTACTGTGGCTGTCGTTCAACACAACAGACACGGTCGTGGTCGACACGCCAGCAGCACGCGCAACCTCAACAATCGTTGTCCGCTGAGTTTTTCGCGACATAGTAGCGCCCATTACGAAACGATACTCAATAAACGATACAGGAGAAACGTTTAATCAAGTATAGCAGCAACCCATATCGATGTCAAGATGCGCGCTTCAGGCTCTGGCGCAACCGTATCCAGGAGCCGGAAGTCGGAATGCGCAATGCGCCTGGAGTGCTGGGCGGCGCAACTCATTGCACATTCTGAATACTGATTCCTGACTCCTGACTACTACATACGGTGTATGCCGCGTTCTTTCCTGCCAGGCCGCTCACGCCGCCGCCCGGATGTGTCGCCGCGCCGCAAAGGTACAGCTGCTCGATCGGGGTGCGATACTGGGCGAAGCCCGGCACAGGGCGCAAGAAAAAGGCCTGTGAGAGCGTCATATCGCCGCCGTACAGGTGCCCCTCGCTCAGCTGGCAGCGCTCCTCGAAGTCACGCGGCATGATCACCTGCGTATGCAGCACGATCGATCGTAGGTTTGGCGCGAACTCGCTCAGGCGCTCCAGCGCCAGCTCACTTAGCCGCCGCGGATCGAGGTTGTTGCGGTACGGCGCGTACTGGAGCCAGATCGACAGCACATGCTGGTCTGCCGGCGCCAGTGTCGGGTCGGCGAGCGTGGGGATGCAGGCCTCAACGTAGGGCTGGTCGGATACGCTGCCATATTTCGCACCGTCAAATGCCTGCTCAAGCTGCGTCAGGCTGGGGGCGATCACCAGCGTGCCGCGCAGCGCATCGTCGGCGATCCCGGTGAAGTGGGGCAGCTCGTGTAGCGCCAGGTTGATCCGGGCGACCGATCCATTGTAGCGAATGTTCGCCACCGCGCGGTTGAACTCCGGCTCCAGCTCGGGCGGATCGACCAGCTGCGTGAAGGTGTGGCGCGCATCGTAGTCGGAAATCACCCGCGCGGACGCAATTGTCTCACCGCTCGCCAGCTGCACGCCGGTCGCAATGCCATCGGCCACGATCACGCGCGGTGCGCCAGCGCCCGCACGCAGCTCGGCCCCGTGGGCCTGCGCCGCCGCCGCCAGTGCCCGGCTGATCGCGCCGATACCGCCGCTGGCCGTGGCGCGGAAGTAGGCATCGCCGATCGTCAAGTGATGCAGCAGGTTGAAGGTCGTGCCGCCGGCGAAAGGGCCTTGTGTCAGCCCGCGCACGCCCGCGCTGGCTAATAGCCCTTTCAGATCAGCGTTTTCAAACCACTCGTCCAGCAGATCGCGCACCGACATCACCAGCAGGCGCATCACCTCGGTCATCTGGCGGCGGCCGTAGCCGCGCAGCCGGCCCACCAGCGCCATCATCTGCGCCGCATCGGCGGCGGAGGGATGCTGCGCCTGGGGCGGCGGCGCTGCATAGGCGCTGCCCAGTAGGTCGCTCGCCAGATCGAGCAGCCGCATGAACTGGCCATAGCGCGCCGCGTCGTTGGGCGCGAATCCGCGGATCACCTCGGCCGCCGCCTCGCGATCGGCCGGCAGCGTGAAGCCGCGCCGGTCGGGTAGCAGGCTAGTGATCGTGTCGCGCTCGATCGGTTCGAGCCCATGGTCGTGCAGGCGCAGATCGCGCACGATGCCGGGGTCGAGTCGCCCGCTGATCAAGCCCATGTCGGCCCGAAAGCCGTCGGCGAATTCACCTGTTGCCGTCGCGCCGCCGATCTGCGCCGATTGCTCCAGCACCAGCACGCGCTGGCCGGCGCGGGCCAGATAGGCTGCGGCGGTGAGCGCATTGGCCGAGGAACCGAGAATAACTGTGTCATAGGCCGTCATAGTCCAATACCTCGTACATTGCGGTGACGAAGGACCCTTCGACGCCGCTCAGGGCAGGCGAAGGACGAAGGATGAAGGAGTGCGCATCCGGTGGTCGTTGGTCGTTGGTCGTTGGTCGGTCGTGGCTCATGGGTGATCCTCCAGAATGGCCACTGCGGCGTTACGCCCTGGCGCGCCGGTGATACAGCCGCCCGGATGCGTGCTGCTGCCGCACATATACATGTTGCGAATAGGAGTGCGATAGTTCGACCACTGTGGTGACGGCCGTAGGAAGAACAGCTGCTGCAGCGCCAGCTCGCCGTGGAAGATATGGCCGGATGTGATGCCAATGATATTCTCGATATCCCAGGGTGTCATGATGTGTTTGTGGAGGATGATGTCCTTCAGGTTCGGCGCATACTCGGCCAGCGTGTCGATCACCACATCCAGGAACTGCGTCTTCTTTTGCTCGTCCCAGCCGCCCGCCAGATCGGACGACGCGTACTGCACGAACAGCGACATAACGTGCTTTCCGGGCGGCGCCATGCCGGGGTCGATCAGCGAAGGGATCAGCGCATCCATGAACGGCTTGCGCGCCCAGCCGCCATACTTGGCGTCATCGTAGGCGCGCTCCAGGTAGTCGATGCTTGGCGCGATCTCGATCGAGCCGCGCAGCAGCGCCTCTTTGCCCTTTGGCAGCGATGTGAACTCGGGCAGGCCATCCAGCGCCAGGTTGACCTTGCAGGCCGGGCTGCTGCTGCGTAGGCGCTGCACATCGTGCAGGAACTCGTCGGGTAGGTGCTGAGTCTCGACCAGCTTCAGGAACGTACGTTTGGCGTCGGCATTCGAGACGACGATGTCGGCAAGGTACTCATCGCCATTCTCGAGCGCCACGCCGGCCGCCGCGCCGTTCTTGACGATCACCTGCGCGACGGGAGCGTTGACCTGGATCTCCACGCCGGCCTCACGGGCGGCGCTGGCGATCGCCTGGCTCAGCGCGCCGGTGCCGCCGCGCGCGAAGCCCCAGGCGCGAAACACGCCATCCAGCTCGCCCAGATAGTGGTGCAGCAGCACATAGCCCGAACCCGGCGAGCGCGGCCCCATGAACGTGCCGATGATCCCGCTGGTGGATTTGGTGCCCTTGAGCACCGGCGACTCGAACCACTCATCCAGAAAATCGGCCGCGCTCATGGTCATCAAGCGCGCCAGCAGGTAGAAATCATCCTGGCGCAGCTGGCTGAGCACACCGCTGACCTTGGCCATAGTCGCCAGATCGTTGGGTGAGACCGAGGTCGGGTCAGGCGGGATCATGCTCAGCAGGGGGCGAAGTGCCAGCGCCAGGCGTCGCATGGTGCGCGAATATTCATCGTAGGCCTCGGCATCGCGTTTCGAATGGCGGCCGATCTCGTGCTTGGTAGCGTCGTGATCGGGCCAGTCGGCCAGGTAGTTGCCGTCGAGCAGCGGCACATAGGTGCTTTCCAGCGGCATGATCTCCAGGCCGTGGCGCGCCAGTTCCAGCTCCTGGATCACCTCCGGGCGCAGCAGGCTGATCAGGTATGAGGCGATCAGGTACTTGAAGCCGGGGTAGATCTCTTCCGTGACGGTGGCCCCACCCACGGTGTGGCGGCGTTCCAGCACCAGCACGCGCTTGCCGGCTTTGGCGAGATAGGCGGCATTGACCAGGCCGTTGTGCCCGGCGCCGATCACGATGGCATCGTAGCGATGGTTGTTCATACTAATCATTTCCTCTGTCCCAGTGATAAAATTCTTATAGCAATTCTTTCTTGCGTGCTGGATTGAAAAATGGCAGCTTGGCCACTTTGGCCTCGAAGGGCCGGCGGAAGCGATCGACATCCAGATCGATTGTGACGACGCTGCCAGGCGCGGCGTGGCCGGGCTGGAGGTGCGCCAGAATGATATATTTCTTCAGCGTGGGCGACCAGACGCCGCTGGTGGTGTAGCCCACCTGCGCGCCATCGGCATGCAGCGGGATCACCGAGCGCCACGCCAGAAACGGATATGCGACCGGCAGGCCGAGCGCGTGGTGCTGGCGCGCGAACTCGACGTGGTCGAGCTCCAGGCCCACCAGCATGGTCGTCAGGCCGCGCCGCTTCTCCTCCAGCAGCGCCTTGCGCCCAACGAAGCTGCCTTTGTTCCAGCTCACGGCCCACTCCAGGCCCAGCTCGAGCGGCGTAGAGGCCTGGGTGTCGATCATGGCTTTGTTGGCCGGTGTGTAGTCCACGTCGAGCATGATCAGCCCGGCCTCGATCCGCGCGACATCGAGCGCCCAGATGCCGGCCGCCTGCAGCGCGAAGGAGCGCCCGGCCGCGATTAGCGCATCCCACACCCGCTCGGCGCTGGCACTGCCGGCATCGAGCCACAGCTCATAGCCCAGGTCGCCGGTGTAGCCGGTGCGCGAGATCATCACCGGCGTATCGGCGATCACGGTGTTAATAAAGCGGTAGTACTTCAGGTCGGCCAGCGGCGCATCGGTCAGCGTCATCAGCAATTCGCGCGAGCGTGGGCCTTGTAGCGCCAGCGTCGCGATCTGCTCGGAGACCTCTTCGATCTGCACCTGCATGCCGATCGCGTTATCTTGCAGCCAGCGCAGGTTTGGCTCGGCCGAGGTCAGGCGATAGCTTTGCTCGCCAAGATGCGCGATCGTGCCATCGTCGATCACCTGGCCGCGCGAATTGCACCAGGGCGTGTAGAGCATGCCGCCGATTGGGCATTTGCTCACATCGCGCGTCACCAGCCGATTCAGAAAGCGCAGCCCATCTGCCCCCGTGATCTGGTATTTGCACAGCGGCGAAACATCGATCAGCACGCAGGCGTTGCGCAGCGCTAGATATTCGCGGTCGTGCGTCATTTCATACGCGCTGGCGGCCGTGTATCCGGCCCAGCGGCGCCACTGATCGGCCTGCATGAGCGCCGCAGTGCGGGCATGAAAGGGAGTTCGCTTGAGCATACATCCTCGCGAATTTTGTCGCTCTGATGATTTGAAATGCAATGAGAAATCGAGTGTATGCGATGAGGCAATCGTTGTCAAATCCACCATCGTGTGATCGTGCATCGCTTCGCAATGCCATATCGCCACCTATGGTACAATCGCTGAACGTCAAATCGCATAGTGAGGGGTAATACACCATGATCAGGTTAGCAGTGCTGAGTTTCTGGCACGTTCACGCCAAGGATTACTCCAAGCAAGCCGCCGAGCACCCCGATACCGAGATCGTGGCTGTCTGGGATGATCTACCCGAGCGCGGGCGGGCAGCGGCACAGCACTGGGGCGGCCAGTTCGAGGCGAGCTTGCCGGCCTTGCTGGCGCGCGATGATATCGACGCAGTGATTGTGGTTACACCCACCAACCAGCACCGCGATGTGTTGATCGCCGCCGCACGCGCCGGCAAGCATATCTTTACTGAAAAGGTGCTGGCGTCGACGCTGCGCGAGGCCACCGAGATCCTCGCCGCAGTCGATCAGGCCGGCGTGAAGCTGACCGTCTCGCTGCCGCGCCTGAACGCCGGCTACACCCAGGCGATCCAGGCGATTCTCGCGGCGGGCCAGCTGGGCGATCTCACCGAGGTGCGCACGCGGCTCTCGCACAACGGCGCCATCAGCACGGCCACGGACCCATCCGGCTGGCTGCCCGAGCATTTTTACAACCTGGAGCAGTGCGCCGGCGGGGCGATGATCGACCTGGGCTGCCACCCCATGTATCTGGCGCGGCTGTTTCTGGGCTTGCCCGAGAGCGTCAGCGCGTGCTACGGCTACGTCACCGGTCGTGCGGTCGAGGATAATGCTGTAGCAGTCCTCAGCTACCCAAATGGCGCGCTGGGCATTGTCGAGGCCGGCTTCGTCAATCGCTTCTCGCCCTTCACGATCGAAGCGCATGGCACCGAGGGCAGCCTGCTGTACGGCACGCCCGCGAGCGTGCTCCAGCTGCGCAGCACCAAGGCGCCGGGTGCCGACACGCAATGGCTCGCCAGCGCCGAGCTGCCAGCCGATCGACCCTCGGCCTTCCATCAGTGGGTCGATCACATCCAGCAAGGCACGACTGCGACCGAGAACATCCAGAGCGCGCTCGACCTGACGCGCCTGATGGAGGCGGCCAATCTATCGGCGCGCGGCGGCCATCCCGTGCGGCTGGATTCGCTGGCGGAAGCGTGGTGATTTGCAGTCGGCAGTCGACAGTCGGCAGGACTTAGGGTGAGTGCTGTCGCAAAACTGTTTTGTGCCGGTACTTGGTTGTTTGTGTGCCCCGCAGGGCACACAAACAACCAAGTACATAAAACGTAAAGTACCACGCTGCCGCAGGCTAAGAGCATCATCCAAGATAATCCTGCTCATTTCTAACCTTCAAACAAGCAACAGGAGAAACAAACACCATGACTCAGCTCAAGGTCGGGATCATTGGCGCGGGCGGGATCGCGCGCGGCCGTCACATCCCCTGCTTCCAGCGCAACGAGAAGGCCGCGCTGGTGGCGATCGCCGATGTCGCCGAGGGGGCCGCCGAGCGCGTCGCGCGGGAGTTCGGCATTCCGGCTTTCTACACTAGTTACCAGGACATGATCGATAAAGAAGGGCTGGATGCGGTGGTGATCTGCACGCCGAACAAATTCCACGCGCCGGTGACGATCGATGCGCTGGGGCGCGGCCTGCACGTGCTGTGCGAGAAGCCGATGGCGCTCAACGCCGAAGAGGGCCGTTCCATGCTCCAGGCCGCGCAGGAATCCGGCAAGATCCTCTCGATCGCTTTTCACTACCGCCACAAGCCCAACGCCCGCGCCGCTAAGCAGATCATCGAGGATGGCGAGCTGGGCGATATCTACATGGTGCGGGTGCAGGCGCTGCGGCGGCGCGGCATCCCGTCCTGGGGCACGTTCACCAACAAAGAGATCCAGGGCGGCGGCGCAATGGTCGATTTCGGCGTCCACCTGCTCGATCTGGCGCTGTGGCTCATGGGTAGCCCGCGCGTGCAGGAGGTCACCGCCGTCACCTCGCAGCGGCTAGGCACCCGGCCAAATGTCAACTCATGGGGGCCGTGGAACTATCAGGATTTCCAGGTCGAGGATCATGCTGCCGCGTTTCTGCGGCTGCCGGGCGGCAAGGCGATTCAGATGGAGGTTTCCTGGGCGCTCAACATCGCCGAGTCGGCCGAGAATGTGTCGCTCTCGGGCACCGAGGCTGGCCTGGATGTGTTTCCGCTGCGGATCAACAAGCCCGCCCACGGCATGCTGATCAACTCGACGCCGGCCTGGATGCCGGGCGAGAAGGACAGCGAGGGCGATCTTCAGACCGCCGACTTTGTCGGCGCGGTACTGGAGGGTCGCCGGCCGATCGTGACCGCCGCGCAGGCGCTTCAGGTCAGCGAGATCGTGGATGCGATCTACCGCAGCTCGGTATCCGGCGCGGCGGTGCGGCTGGATTAATTCATGCGTCTTTGCGTTTAAATGCCCCCGAGGCACGCTACTCGGCTGTGGCGCGGCAGATGAACTCGACCTCATTGCCGTCGGGGTCGTCCACATACATGGTGCGGCTGGCGAGCACCGGGTGCTTACCGCCGCGCGGCGCGTAGCCAGCCGCTATCAGGGCGTCGTGCTGCTGCTCGAACTGATCGTCGGGCAGCTCCAGCGCCAGGTGGTGCAGCTGATAGCCGGATGGCCGGCTCTTGATCTCCTCGGGCTTTGGAACCAGCACGATCATCTGTGGGATGCCGGCGTTGCCCTCGCCGACTTTCAAAAATACATTCGCCATCCCGGCGCGCGAGATCACCTCGAGGCCCAGCAGGTCGCGGTAGAACGCGAGCGCCCGTGGCTGGTCGGCCGTCCAAAGCACGATCTCGGCGATGCCGACGACGTTCCTCATATGCCCTCCATTCTACCAGATCGTGCTGACGAAAGACGAAAGACGAAAGACGAAAGACGAAAGACCAATAGGCGCCGTCTACGTTTAGTCCTTCGTCTTTTGTCCTTTGTCGGCGGCAACCGGCTGCGCTACTGCTTCCCACTCGTTCCGCCACTCCAGCGGCATGAGCCCGCCGATCGGCGTCAGCACTAGCTCGGCCATGCGTTGTACGGCGGCGCGGCGCTCGGCCAGCGTCCGCTCTGTCAGCGCCGCGTCGGCCAGCCGTGCCACCTCGGGCGCCCAGCCGCTCAGATCAGCTAGCCGGCGCTTGGGTTTGCCCGGCCAGCGCTGGTTCAGCTGGCAATGCGCCTCGATCAGCTGATCGACGATCCGCGCGATCTGCAAGCTGGCGGCAGCCTCGTCCTCGCCAAGGTCGATCAGGTCGCGCAGCATGTCGGCGGCGAAGTAGCGCGGCATCCAGCGAGCCGAGTCCGCGAGCGCCGACGGGCCAGCCTGCCAGAGCGCACGCGCCTGATCTTGGAACTGCCCGATCAAGCCTTGCGGATCATAGATCGCGCGACCGAAGGCGAACATATGGATTGTGCCGGCGTGACCGTCGTGGAAGTAGATTGGGACTCGAAACGCCGGGTTGATGAACATCTCGATCTCTACGCCATCGAGCATGATATTGCGGCGCTGCCGGCGTGGCTGATCGATCACTATATGCACATCCAGGTCGCTGGTCGGGCCGGGCGTGCCATGAATGCGCGAGCCGGTTGCCAACACGCCCAGCAGATCGTCGCCAAACTCCGCGCGCAGCAGGGCGATCAGCGGCGCGAAGAGCTGCTCGACATCTTGCATGCTGATCTCGCTATGATCCTCATGTCTGTTTGCGCTTGCGCCGGCGCTGTGGCGGCAGTGGGTCGATCAGGTAGGTGATCCGCTGCGGCGTGAGCGGCTCGATGAATGAGGTATCGTCGAGTGGATCGTCGATTGGTAGCGATGAAATTCGCGCAAACAGCTGCGCGGTAAAGCCGATCGTGATCACGCCGATCAGCATGCCGATACCGAGATCGACGCTGGGCAGGAGCCAGTGTAACAGGAAGCCGATCCCGGCGCCGAGTGCCAGCAAGATTGTGCCGATAGTGCCAAAGATCAGTAGAAACCCCAGTAATGCGCGCATAGTGGCAGCGCTCCAGTACAGCTTGCAGATCCCGAATGCGGCTATTCAATCTGCAATTTGCAATTTTCAATCCACAATACCTACGCGGTGTATGGCGCGAACAGGTGCGCGAACAGCCGCTCGAACTGCGGCGAGTCGCCGTCGATCCGGTCGTAGAGCTCGATCGTGCGGGCGGCCTGGTCGCGGCGGCGCCACATGGCTTGGGCGAACGAGTCATCGACGATCGTGCCCTCGGCGCGCAGAAACGCATAAAACTGCTTGATCGAGGTGCAGATCTCGCGGGCGGCGCGCGGCGAGTTATTCAGCACCTTGCGTGGGTAGAAGAAGAACAAGCACTCGTCCAGTGTCGCATAGTCGCCCTCTTCGAGGTTGCGGTTGTAGTAGCTGGAGAGGAAATCGGCGTAGATCCATAGGTCGCCGGTGCGGCTGGCGGCGGTCGATTCGCTCTTGCCCTGCGCGCGCTGCGCTTGATAGAAGCGCTCCATCCACTCATTGCTGCGCTCGATCACCTGGCTGACTGCTTCGAGCTGGTCGTCTTCTTCGTCCTCTTCCCAGCTATCATCGTCGTCTTCATCGTCGACCCACTCGGTCTCTGCCTCGATCGCCAGCAGATCATCGTGCTCCGGCCCGTGCCCGTTGCCGTTGCCATTGCCGTTGCCGTTGCTATGCGCCGTCGGCAGCATCGGTGTCAGCTCATTGAACAGTGCGGGATCGCGGCTCAGCAGACTGTTGAGATGGCTGGTCAGAATGCGCTGAACCTGGTCGGGCGTCTCAGCGGCTTGCAGCTCTTCCACCTCGGCCGGGCTGAGCGAGGCCATCAGCTTCTGGGTCGCCTCGACCAGCGTCGGGTTCTGCTCCATGAACGCCTGCATGTCTTCGATATTTTCAATATCGAACAGCTCATCATCGCCTTCGAAGTCGGAATCGAACTCCAGATCTTCAAGCTCCTCGGGGTCGAACTCGTCATCCCACTCTTCGTCGGCGAAGTCGCCGCGCTCGACCCGCTGCTCGATCTCAGCGGTGTGGTCGGTCAGCGCGTCGACGGTGCCGGGGTGAATGACCTGCGAGGTGCCTTCGCGCATGTCGAAGATCATGCGCCCGGTCGACGCGCGCGGCGCGACCCCATTCCAGATCCCGCGCATGGCGGCATCGCGACGGCTGACCAGCAGATCGGCCTGGAAGGCGGTGATCTGATCGAGCAGATCGCGATCTTGTTCCTGCCAGCGCTGCTCCTGCTGCTGGTCGCCGAACAGCATGTCGAGCGGCCGGCGGAAGCTGCTATTCGCCAGGTACATGCCATCCACCAGCCGCATCCGCCGATCGGCCGCGACCAGCTGTTGCCAGGGGCGTCCAGGGTAGCTTGCGCGCCAGGGCGCGCGGACATAGGCCGGCAGCACGGCGTCGTCGGGGAACAACATATTTGAGCGATTGCGGGCGACATGGCTGGCCACCGCCTCGATCAGTGCGTGCTCTTGCGCTGCGACCTCATCGGCGCGGAACGCGGCGGCCGGCTCACGCTCGATCCGTAGCGTCAGCGGCTCGGCGCGCGTAATTGTCACCAGCACGCTATCGCCCGGCTCGAAGCCGGTGCGCCTGAACCAGTTGCCCAGCGTCTGCGCCTCGGAGGAAAAAAAGGTAAAGCTACTCTCGCTGCCGGGCAAATGGGCGCTGCTGGTCTGGATCGGTCGCCCGTCGGCGTCTTCTAGCTGCGGGGCCGGCTGGCGCAGCGATGCGAACGGAATCAGCCAGACCCGCGAGATCATGTCGCCGGCGAACTCTTCTTCGCTGGGGATGACTCGAAAGCGCAGCCCTTGGAGCGCGGCTTGCCGCGGAATCAACTCGCCGCCGCCCAGGCGCACCCAGCCAGTCTCGATCGCGTCGTAGCGCAGCTTATTGCGGATGCTGGCGTATGGATCCTTGGCCTGGCTTGGGCGGCGCGCCAGCACGCGCTCAAACACCTCGCGCTCGGATACAATCCCGCTATATTCGTCGGCCAGCTCCAGTAGAATGCTGGAAATGGTCGGTTCCGACTGCTCCATGGTTCCGCTTCTCCTAATGGATCTCGATCATACGTAGCTGCGCGTTCGTGAGCGACTGCCACGCGTCACGCGGCCCCCAGCCCGCGCACAACTCCGGGTGAATCAGCTGGGCCAACAGCTCCAGGCTGTCGACGATCCGTGGGCCAGGGCGGCTGAAATATGCATTGCCATCCACAGCGTAGACGCGCCCATGCCGCACCGCCGGCAGCGCCGCCCAGCCGTTGCGGCTTGGCAGCACGCGCTCGGCCTCCGCGACTGTTCGGCGCAGGTCGAAGCCGCATGGCATCACGATGATCACCTCCGGCGCGAACGCGATCACATCGTCCCATGCGATCCGGCGCGAGTCGCTATGTGCGACGCCTAGCCCTGGGCGGCCGCCGGCCAGCTCGACCAGCTCGGGCAACCAGTGACCGGGGCCGAAGGTTGGGCTTAGCCACTCCAGGCAGGCCACCCGCGGCCGTTGTTCGGCCAGCGCCGTCCGCGCGCGCACGCGCTCGATTCGCGCACGCAGCGCGCTCACCAGCGTGGCGGCGCGCTGCTCCACGCCTGCCGCGGCGCCGACATACTCGATCGTCGCTAAAATATCCTCCAGCCCGGTTGGCTCCAGCGAGAGCACTTTTGGCGCCAGGGCACCGCCCGCAGCGCTGATATCGCGGATCGCCCGCTCAACTTCGCCATACGCCACCGCGCAGACATCACAAAGCGCCTGGGTCAGCACCAGGTCGGGCGCGATCTGCGCCAGCAGCGCGCGATTCAGCTCGTAGAGGCTCAGCCCATCCTGGAGCTGCTGGCGCACCGCCTGATCGATCTCCTCCGATGTCGTATCGTCGTGATCCAGCAGGCTGTGCGTCACGATCGGCCGGGCGCGCGCGGACGGCGGGTAGTCGCACTCATGTGTCACGCCCACCAGCGATTCGCTCAACCCCAGCGCGCATACGATCTCCGTAGCGCTCGGCAGCAGTGAGACGATTCGCACAGCACCCTCCTATACCCGAGCAATGCAGTTAACCCTTAGCCAAGGTTCTTGCGAACGTTACACTTCGAGGTGGGGGTCTGGGGGCGGCTCCGCCGCCCCCAGACCCCCACCTCGAAGTGTAACGTTCGCAAGAACCTTGGCTAAGGGTTAACTGCATTGATCACATTGGTTTCAACGTATAACAATGATGTCGACCCCTAACCCTTAACCCCTAATCTCTAGATCAGACTCGCCAGCCTGCGCACGCCCTCGTCGATCTGCTCGGGCGTGACCGCGCAGAACGGCAGGCGCACGAAGCGCTCGCCGTCGGGTATCGGGCCTTCGTCGGGGTCGGCGTAGAAGGGCTGTCCGGGTGTTAGGATCAGCCCGATCTCTTTGGCGCGCCCGATCAGGTTGGCCGTGTTGGCGCCATCCGGCAGCGTCATGCTCACGAAGAAGCCGCCATCCGGCGCGGATAGCTCGACACCTTCGAGGTATTGCCGCGTCGCGCCGATCATGGCTTCCCAGCGCGGTCGGTACAGCTGCTTCAGCCGCTCGATGTTTGGCTCCAGCCAGCCGCGCTGGATGAACTCGGCCACGGCGGCCTGGGTCGGCAGCACGGGCGAGAGGTATGTGTCCTCGCCAAGCTTGGTCACCGCCGCGACCAGCGTGGCCGGCGCGACCATATAGCCCACGCGGATGCCCGGGCTGAGCAGCTTGCTGAACGAGCTCATGGTGATGATCCGCGACGGGTCGATCTCGCGCAGCAGCGGCAGGCTCTCGCCGCGGTAGCGCAGCTTGCGGTAGGGCACATCCTCGATCACCCAGAAGCCGTGGCGATTGGCCAGATCGACGATCGCACGGCGCTTTGCCAGCGCGAGCGTGACGCCGGCCGGATTCTGGAAATCGGGCACCAGGTAGAGGAAGGCCGGCGCCTGCCTGGCGATCGCCGCCTCCAGCCGCTTGATGTTGATGCCGTCGGCCTCCATTGGTATGCCGATCGTTTTAGCGCCGCGCCGCCGGAAGGTAGTGATCGCCCGATCGTAGCTGGGCTGCTCGGTCAGCACCGTCGCGCCTGGCTTGATCAGGTGCGCCGAGACCAGATCCTGGAGCTGGAGCGAGCCGCCGGCGATCATGATCTCGCGCTCGGTCACGCCGAACTCGGTTGCCAGCAGCTTACGCAACGGCGTGTAGCCGGGCTGCTGGCCGTATTGCAGCACCACGGCGGTGTCGCCGCGCAGCGCAGCGTCGAAACATGCCGCCAGCTGGTCGGTCGGGAAGGCCTCGGGCGGTGGTACGCCGCGGGTGAAGACGATTGTGTCGGTCATAGTAACGATACTCCATTCTAAATGGAAGACGGAAGACGGAAGACGAAGGATTACTCCCTGTTACGGATTCTCTTCTTCAGCCTGTTCGACGCTTGAAAGATACTCAACGGGGCTTTCGCGAAGCCACGCTTGGTCAGGAGCAATTGTCTTCCGCATTGTATACAGCATAGCCATAAGGATCTCCGCATCACGATAAGCTTGGCGAAGGATGGATACATCTGTCAATAGTTTCCGGCGACTGATGATATGCTGGCAGGCAATAGTCTCGATCAACGATCGAATCGCCATCCCTAAGAAACGTGCTTGCTCAGCATCCGTTTGGCCTGTTGAGCCTTCGGCAATATTGAGCGCAACAGATGTGGCTGCTCGAACGACCTGGGATTTCAGATTATACTCTTCATCGCGCGGCAATCTAGCAGCGATATCATATGTCAGATCGACATAGCTGAGCGCTCGCTGCCATACTTCCAGTTTCTCGAACTTGAACGGCATTAGTCGTCCTCCGTCTTTCGTCCTCCGTCATTTACAAAACGACGCCAGTCGACACCAGCAGCTCGGCGTTCAGCAGCGCCCCGCCGGCCGCGCCGCGAATGGTGTTATGCGAAAGTGCAACCAGCCGTAGATCCAGCACTGGGCATTCGCGCACGCGCCCGATCACCGCACTCATGCCCTTGCCGGTGTCGCGGTCGCGGCGTGGCTGCGGCCGGTCGGCCTCGCGCCGGACGACGATCATCTGCGCTGGGGCGCTCGGCAGCCCGCGCACTTGCTCAGGCGCCTGGAATGATTCCAGCGCCGCGATCGCCTGCTCGACCGAGGGCTTGCGCTCGAACGCCACCGACAGCAGCGCCGTGTGTCCGTCGATCACCGGCACGCGCGTGGCCTGCGCGCTGATCCCGATCTTCGCCTCGTCCACCCGGCCATCGACCAGGCGGCCCAGTAGCTTACGTGGCTCGCTCTCGATCTTGGCCTCCTCGCCGCCATTGGCGATATTCGGGATGATATTTTCAAGAATGTCGAGCGAGGCCACGCCGGGGTAGCCCGCGCCCGAGATCGCCTGGAGCGTCGCGACATGGACGGTCTTCACGCCAAAGGCATCGTGCAGCGGCTTGAGCGCCATCACGATCCCGATCGCGGCGCAGTTGGGGTTGGTGATCAGGCAGCCCTGCCAGCCGCGCTCGGCGCGCTGGCGCTCGATCATGGATAGGTGATCGGCATTGACCTCTGGGATGATCAGCGGCACATCCAGCGCCATGCGATAGGTCGAGGCGTTTGAGCAGACGGCCACGCGCGCGGCCCACAGCGGCTCGATCTCCCGCGCTATCTCGGTCGGCAGCGCCGAGAGCGCGATCGCTACATCCTGCACTGTATCGCTCGGCTGCACGATCATGCGGGCGATATCGGCCGGCGGCGCGTCGTCGAGCACCCAGCGCACCAGCTCGCCGTATGGCCGGCCGACCGTGCGATCCGATCCGGTCAGAGCGGCGATCTCGAACCAGGGGTGGCCGGCCAGCAGCTGGATCATGCGCTGGCCCACGGCGCCTGTCGCGCCAAGGATAGCGATTGGGATTTTGCGGTTTGGCATTGGTTGCTCCTGTATGTCGATTATTGTCGATCATATCGCGCGAATAACGCCAATCTACGCGAATATATCAGCGCTCTTTCGCGCAGATGAGCGTTTTTCGCTGATTCTCGGCCGGCGTTCGATGCGTTGTTTACGCGATCATCCACCTCATGGCTCCTTCGCATAGAACCCACGGTCAAGGCCCTTGAGTGCCGCGATGACGTGAGGCAGCAGTTGATCGCGAACCGCCGGCATGCGCTTGAAAAAGGTCGGATCGGGATACCAGCCAGGCGGCTTGATTCCCAACAGCAGCTGGAAATACAGGCTACGCAGAAAAGTCGTGGTGTTGTGGTATGCGTTTGTCTCGGATATATTCTTCCAATCGTGGCCGGCCGGGTGCGCCATGCGGCCTAGCCAGCTCTCGAGCGTGGGCAGGTCGAGTTGGTCGCGGAGCAGGGCTGTCATGACGGCGTAGGCCAGGCGCTGATCTTCACCATAGAGGTATACCTGCCCGGCGGGGGCGATTACTTTATCGGCAATTGTGTCGAGCAGGCGTGCCAGGTCGGTGGCACCCAGGTAACGGCTTTGCGCCAGCACCCACAGCAGATCTGCGGTGTGGGCAACCGCATGCGCCCATCCCTTTTCCGGGACATAGCCGCGCAGGTCGCGCTCGGCGGCGAAGTAGTCCAGCCCCTGCTCCATCCAGCGCCGGATATCTGACTCGTCGAGCGAGGGGCGCCAGTTGTCTGCCTCGATCACCTTATCAAGCACTAGCGCCGAGAAAGAGCGCAGAAAGATTGAGTCGTCGCCCTGCTGGCCCAGCCCGAGCGTGAGGTTGTGGGCCAGCGCATTGCCGAGCGCCCGTAGCTCGTCGGGGGCGTAGCGCCCATCACGCGTGATCCAGGCGGCTAATACCTCGAATGCCACCTCGTCGCGCAGGAACGGGTCGATAGAGCCGAGATACGCCAACAGCTCCGGCGTCAGGCTCGCGACCGAGTGCCCACCCGGCACGGCACAATCATTTTCGAGAACCGCTTGCCAGAATGCCTTGTCCATATCTGGCTCCTCGTAATAACGATTTTTTCGCTTTGTCAGTCGTTTTTTGTCCGGCCGGACGAAAAAACGACCGACAAAAGAAGAGCAGGCTTAAAACTATCTGAGCTTGCCAGCAACCTAATGCGCTCCGCGCAGATCCACGATATGCTCGAACAGCTTGCCGGTCTCCACCATGGTCACAGGTGCGCCGGTGGCCTGCTCGACTTTGGCGATCAGCTCGCGCACCGTCTGGGTCAGCTGCTCGGGCGTTGTCGCGCCGGTGACAGATGGGTCGTAGTGGTCGCAGAACGTCAGCGCTATCTCGGTCGGGCCATTCAGCAACGCGGCATAGCGCAGCATGTCCCAGGGGATCTCGGCAGCCTTGCGCCGCAGCCGCCCCGTAACCACGCCGTACTCGGCGATGCCGCGCTGCTGAATCTCATCGGCGTTCATCTCGCCTGGCATCGGGCCGGCGCCCACGCGCGATGGCACCGCCTTCACCACCATCATCGCGCCGCTGATATTGCGCCAGCTCAGGCCCACATCGTCGGCCGCCGCCGCCACGGTGCAGTTGCCCGAGGTCACATACGGGTAATCCGGCGAGAGCGCCAGCGAGAGAAAGGTGCCCTGCGAACACTCGATGATGATCGTGCCGGCCTGGGCTTGCTCGTTGGCCAGCTTGGCGACATCGGCCAGGTAGGGCTGAAGCTCGGGGCAATCCTTGGCCTGCTTGGCCAGCCGCAGCACAAAATCCGATTGGGCCATGCCCGAGCCGCTCTTGGTCGAGCCAACCTTCTCGGACAAATGCTGGCTCTCCTGCTCGCGGCGAATGTGATCCTCGGTGATGATCGGACAGCGGTAGTCCACAGTGACGCGCTCGCGCAGATCGTAGCGCTCGACCTCCTGCGCGAAAATGCGCGGGTCCACCGCCACACCCGAGCCGATTGCGACCGCCGTGCTGGGGTGCAAGAATCCCAGCGGCAGCTGGCGCGTGCGGATCACTTCCTGCTCGCTGAGGTACACGCTGTGGCCGGCGTTGGTGCCGATGCCCGCGCGCACGCACAGCGAGGCATGCTCGCGCCGCGAAAGATAGCCCGCGACCTTGCCCTTGCCTGAGTCGCCCCACAAGGCATCGACGACGATGATTGCGCCCATGATATCCTCTTCTCTTGAATGTATTCGAGTTTACACAGTTGGTGATTTAGCCTTCGGCAGCCTTTCGACAGGCTCAAGAACCGCGGTACTTTTCTTTCCTATTGTGCTTCATTTTGCGCTCTACGAGCGCAAAATGAAGCACAGCACATATTGCCGCACATCCTGCGCCTGTTGAAGGGCAGGCGAAAGAGTGTCTGTCAAGGTAGCTACCTTGATCCTCTCAAACAAGTTCAGACCGTCAGCGCGTGGATCGCCCGCACGGCCGCGTCGGCGTCGGCGCCGGTTATAACCACACTGATCGAGCATTCCGACGACCCCTGTGCGATCGCGATCACATTAATCTTCTGCTTGGCCAGTGCGCCGAAGACCTGGCTGGCCACCCCCGGCGTCTCGCGCATGCCTGCGCCCACAGCGGTGACGATCACCACGCTGTCGCGCCCGGCGATTCGGTCGACATCGCGCCGCGCCAGCTCATTCGCCAGCCCATCTTCCAGCGCCTGCGCCACTGCCGCTGATGAGGCGGCCGGCACCACGAAGCAGATGCTCTGCTCCGACGAGGCCTGCGAGATCATCAGCACATTCGCGCCGACGCTGGCCACCGCGCCAAACGTGCGCGCGGCCACCCCGGGCACGCCGATCATGCCGCGACCCTCGACCGTGATCATGCTCATGCCTTTGATGCATGTGACCGCCTTGATCGCGCGGCCGTTCGGCTCGGCTTGATCCACCACCAATGTGCCGGCGTGGGTTGGGTTGAAGGTGTTGCGGATGCGCAGCGGAATCTGGCGCTCGACCACCGGGCGGATGGTGCGTGGGTGCAGCACCTTGGCGCCAAAGTAGGCCAGCTCGCCCATCTCGGCGTATGAGATCACCGGGATCACGCGCGCCTCGGGCGCCAGTCGTGGGTCGGTGGTCATCACGCCGTCCACGTCGGTGTAGATCGCCACCTCATCGGCATCCAGCGCCGCGCCGACGATCGCGCCGCTGTAGTCGCTGCCGCCGCGGCCCAGTGTGGTGCTTGCTCCGCTCTCGGTGGCGCCGATGAAGCCGGTGACCACCGGCACCACGCCGCGCACCAGCAGCGGGGCCAGCCGCGCCTGCGCGCGGTCGCGCGTCTGCGGCTGGATCGGCACCGCGCCACCGAAATGGGCCGTGGTGATCACAAACTCGCTGGCGTCCACCGCCTCGGCAGCGGTGCCGCGCGCACGCATGGCGGCGGCCACCAGCCGCGCGCTCATGCGCTCGCCCAGGCCCGATATCGCGTCGAGCGCGCGCGGCGAGACCTCGCCCAGCACGTGGACGCTATGGCACAGCAGCTCGAACTCATCCATCAGCCGCTCGATCGGCGCGCGTGTCGTCGCCACATCCTCCGGCGTGGCCACCAGCTCGGCCAGCGCGGTGGCGTGCTTCTCGCGCAGTCGCATCGCGATCGTCTTGTAGCTTTGGGCATCGCCGGCCGCCGCCGTCTGCGCGCCCTGGATGAGCAGATCGGTGACGCCGCTCATCGCCGAGACCACCACCACCGCGCGATCCCATACCACCAGCTGCTCGCGCGCGATCTCGGCCAGCGCCGCAATTGCCGTCGCATCCCCGACCGATGTTCCGCCAAATTTCATGACCAAGAGTGACATTCTTAATCCTTTCACATGCTCAGTCATCGAGCTATGGCGTCGTCATCGACGGGAGCAGTGTAGGGAAAGGTTAAGGGTTAATAGCAGTGAGATGCTTTGATTTCATTGATCCTAACCCCTAACCCCTAACTTCTAGAAACCCAGCCATTTCACAATCGCGCCCATTTCCAGCGGCACTGGCTGCGGCGCGGCGAACTGCTCGACCGCCAGGCCAGGGTCTTTCAGGCCATGGCCGGTCAGCACCGCGACATAACGCGCGTCGCGTTCGGCGCGACCCTGCTCGATCAGCAGCTTCAGCCCGGCCACGCCGGCCGCCGAGGCCGGCTCGCAGAACACCCCCTCTAGTCGCGACAGATCGCGCCAGGCGGCGATGATCTGCTCGTCGGTGACGCTCTCGATCAGCCCGCCCGACTCGTCGCGCGCCTTCACCGCCAGCTGCCAGCTGGCCGGGTTGCCGATCCGAATCGCGGTCGCGACCGTCTCAGGGTGCTCGACCGGCGCGCCATGGACGAGCGGCGCGGCGCCGGCGGCCTGGAAGCCCAGCATGCGCGGGTGGCCGGCGATCTTGCCGGCCTGGTGGTAGCGGCTGAAGCCCAGCCAGTAGGCCGAGATATTGCCGGCGTTGCCGACTGGCAGGCACAGCGCGTCGGGCGCGCCGCCGAGCGTGTCACAGATCTCGTAGGCCGCCGTGGTCTGGCCTTCGAGCCGGAAAGGGTTGACTGAGTTGACCAGTGTGATCGGGTAGCGATCGGCCAGCTCGCAGACCGTACTGAGCGCCTGGTCGAAATTGCCCTCGATCACCAGCAGCCGCGCGCCATACATCAGCGCCTGCGCCAGCTTGCCCAGCGCGATCTTGCCGGCCGGCACCACCACGATCGCCTCGATCCCGGCGCGGGCGGCGTAGGCCGCCGCGCTAGCGGAGGTGTTGCCGGTCGAGGCGCAGATGATCGAAGTTGCGCCTTCCTCCAACGCCTTGGCCACGGCCATGACCATACCGCGATCCTTGAATGAGCCGGTCGGGTTCAGCCCTTCGAACTTGAGATGCAGCTCGCGCACGCCCAATGCGGCCGCCATACGCGGCGCGGCGATCAGCGGCGTGTTGCCTTCGTTGAGTGTCAGCAGCGGCGTGCGGTCGGTGATCGGCAGAAATTCGCGGTAGCGCTCCAGGAGCATACGGCCTCCGATTTTGGATTTTAGATTTTGGATTTTGGATTGTCTACGACAACCCTAATCCAAAATCTAAAACCGTCGATCCAAAATAAAACGCCCCATCCTTTGCAGGAGGGGGCGCGCTTCGCTAAAAGATCCTCGCCGAACTTATGCCCTCCCACACACAGACGCCGCGATGGTAGTCATCGCGGTAGTGGTGGTAGTCGACATCATGTCAAATTGGCGAAGCATCATGTCATGTTTCTCTCGATATGTCAGCGTTACTATAAAGGCAGACGCGGCCGCTGTCAAGTGTGATCTTTAAATCGATACCCCAGCCGCACGCAGATCACCCGCGAGCTGATCCGCGCTGGTGAACTGGATCGGCTGCATGCCCAGGATGCGTGCGACCTCAACATTCATCGGCCGGTCGTCGACGAACAGGCATTGCTCGGGCGAGCGCTGGGTGATCTGCATTGCGCGGCGGTAGTGCTCAGGCTGCGGCTTCAGCAGGCCCAGGTAGCACGAGCTGAAGAACGCGCTGAACAGATCGCGCAGGCCAAAGCGCTCGATCCGGTACTCGTTCAGCTCGCGCGACTCGTTGTTGATCGTCGCCAGCAAGTATTTGCCGGTGTCACGCAGCGCCCGCACGATCGCTAGCGTCTCGTCGAATGGCGTCGAGAGCTGCTGGATTGCGTCGATCGCCTGCTCCAGGCTGAAAGGCCGTGGCTCGTAGAACAGCGTCCAGCGTAGGTATTCCTCAAGCGTGAGCTGCCCGCGCTCCAGCGAGTCGATCACCTGGCGGTGCCGGCTGTCGAATGATGGATAGTCGAACCCGAGCTGCTGGGCTAGCGCCTGGCGCTGCTCGTGATCCCAGCCGTTGCTCAGGCAGACACCGCCGATGTCGAAGAAGATCGTGGTAATTGTGCTCATGGCTGCCTCCATTATCTGGTGATTGGTGGTGATTATAAACCTTATGCCAAGGCTCTGTTCATATCGCATCACGGGCACATGGATGACCTGCTACAGGAGAAACGAAGGGAGGTTTGGCGGAACATAGTTACGCCAAACCTCCCCAAACGAAAGTCCACCAGGGCAAACCTCACCCATTCGTGACTATGGAGTATGCGAACCATGCTTGCGCACTCCATAGTCGTGATTGACATCGGGTTGCGCTCTTCATATCAAGTACTTTGTTACTGCGATCCATCCTGGCGTGCGCGCGCGAGCAGCTTTTCCACGACCGACCGGCCGATTACCAGGCCGACGACCACATCACTGCGGAAGTGTATCCCCGCCGCAATCCGCGACTGCGCCGCCTGGTTGGCGAGATCGATGAGACTTGCGGCATCGCGCGGGAACAAGTAGGCCAGCGTTCCGGCTGATGCGCTCGATAGGCAGCTGTGCGCCGATGGGTAAGCGGGATGGTTCGGGGTCGTAAACAGCGGCTTGAAGTTGGGATCGAGCTGGAATGGTCGCGGTGCCCAGTAGGTGTACTTGGCGTCCCAGCAGGCAACACCTGAGTCATAGTATGCAATGCTCACGAGCGCGTAGGCGCGGGCCGCCCGTGGTGGATTGCTGTCCAGCCGATACTCGAACAGCTTCTTCGTCGTCAGATCATTCCAGAATTGGTAGCTGCGCGTGCCACCCACGGCATATTCCCAGTACAGCGCGTCCGAATTGGTTTTCGGCGTACGCACAAACTGCTCGACCTCGGCGAGTTCGCTGGCCTCCTGCACCGAGTTGTAGGCTGGCGGTGGCCCTGGTCGCAGCTGGCTGCCCGAGGTGAGCACCCAGGTCTTCCAGGTTCCTGCCAGCGGCAAGAGTGGGTTGATTCCCGTCCAGTGGCCTGGCTCGGTCGGCACGGTTCCGATCCACTTCGCGTCGGAGCCGTCGCTCTTGCCGCGCGTGATCGCCAGCGCGCCGACGGCGTGGCCCAGGTCGAGCCCGGCCGCGACATCGCTTGGATACTCGACGCCGGCAAGCAGGCGCGATTGGCCAGCCGCGTTCGCACGATCCATGTACGCTTGGGTGTTATTTGGGAACAGGTAGGCAAGCACGGCCGAAGCCGCCCCAGCGACCGTCGCTGCATCGGAGGGGTAGGAAGGGCTGCGTGGGTTGGCGATAACTGTCGTGAGCGACGGATCCGCCTGGCTCGGGCGTGGCCGGTGGTAGGTGTACTTCGAGTCCCAGGCGGCGATGGTGGCATCGTAGATCGCTGCGTTGAGGAGCGCAAGATTGCGCGAGGCCGCGATACCATTCATGTTGTTTTTGAGCATTTCTGTGACCGCGATCTCGTTCCAGCGGTAGGCCGGCGCGCCGGTATCCCAGTAGGCGATCTGGTCGAGCGCGGCCGAGTCGCGCTGCGGTACGAGCGCCTTCAGCTGCTTGAGCTCGGCCTTGGTCGCGGCGCGGTCAGGCGGCGCGGGGCGCCGCAGTTGGCTGCCGGAGGTCAGCAGCCAGGTCTTCCACTGTCCAGCGCTTGGCTCGACCTGATTGGCGCTTTCGTTGGCAGCGAGCGATATGCCGCCCACGTTTAATGCGCTGGCAAGCAGTAACCCGACTGCAACGAGCGTTACGATGGCCCACGGTGCCCTGAGATTCAACCCTGGCCCTGGTCGGCCCGAAGTATGAACTGGCATAGGAACACTCCTTATTATTCGTCGCCCTTCGTGTGGATGCGCTCCTGATAGCGCCGTCGATTCCGCTCGCTAGCCTCGCTGCACCGGCTGCTATGCATCACCTCCTTTCAAGCGGCACAGATGTCGAAGCTGTTATGGCGTAGAAGATGGCGGCGAGCGTGGCACCGACGGATCGCCTGCCTGAGTCTGCTGCTCAAGAAATGCGTAGAGCTGCTCCAGACTGGCGAAGCCACGCCGCTCGCCGGTATGCGGTAGCTCGAGCGACGCATGCCAGGTTGAACGACCCTGACTGGTCGTTCGCCAGAGCCGCAGCAGGTAGGATTGATAGCCTGGCTGGTCATCCGCCATCGCGCTCACCAGTGCGTGTTTGTTTGGATGGACCGATTGTAGCGCCCGACTATCAGGAAAGCATCAGGGGCCAATCCGCTGGGATTGTGTCTGCCGCTGAATAGCACTATAATGCCGTCATCTTCGCGTCCGATCGACCGGCTGGGCAATCGAGATGCGCAGGAGTGCGACCGATGGCACGGTTGACACTTGCTGTTCTGGGGCCGCTCCAGATCCTGCTGGATGATGTGCCGATCCGGACTTTCGAGTCCGACAAAGCGCGGGCGCTGCTGGTCTATCTGGCGGCGGAAGCGGATCGTGCGCACCGCCGCGACGCGCTGGCTGGTTTGCTTTGGCCAGATCGCACCGATCAATCTGCCCACCATAATCTGAGCCAGACGCTGCTCAATGTGCGGCGATCCATCGGCGATCTCACATCTGCGTCGATGTTTTTGCTGATCACGCGCGATACGATTCAGTTCAACCGCGCCACCGACTGCCGCCTGGATCTTGCCAGCTTCACCGCACTACTTACGGCCTGCGCGCAACACGCGCACCGCCATGCCGAAACCTGTACGCCGTGCGCGCGGCAGCTCGATCAGGCGAATGCGCTGTATCATGGGAGCTTTCTGGCCGGCTTTTTTCTCAAAGATAGCCCGGCGTTTGAAGAATGGGCGCTGCTCAAACGCGAGTGGCTACACCGCAGCGCGATCCACGCGTTCACGCGCCTGGCCGATTACTATGAACAGCGCGGCGACTACCAGCAGGCGCAACGCTGCATAATGCGACAGCTTGAGCTGGATTCGTGGCGTGAGGAGGCGCACCGCCAGCTGATGCGCGTGCTGGTGCTGGCGGGGCAGCGTAGCGCGGCCCTGGCGCAGTATTTGGCCTGCTGCCACATCCTGGCCGATGAGCTGGGCCTGGAGCCCAGCGCCGAGACCACCGATCTATACGAGCGTATCCTGGCCGATCAGCTGGATACACGGGCATCCTTACAGCAGCTGAGCGCGCCGGCGCAGCGTCCGCATAATCTTCCGCCGCAGCCGACGCCGTTCATCGGGCGCGAGCACGAGCTGGCGCAGCTGGCCGATCTGCTCCTCAATCCAGCCTGCCGGCTGATCAGCGTGGTCGGCCCAGGCGGGATCGGCAAGACGCGGCTGGCGCTTCAGGCCGCCGCCGAGCAGATTGCATCGTTTACCGACGGCGTGTGCTATGTCGCGCTGGCACCGCTTCAGTCGGCCGAGGCGCTGGTGCCCGCTATCGCGGAGGCGCTGGGCCTAGCTTTGACGGGCGGCGAGCAGGCGCGAACGCAGCTGTTTGGCTATCTCAGTACAAAAGATCTGCTGCTGGTGCTTGATAATTTCGAACACCTCCTGGATGCGATTGGGATGATCACGGAATGCCTGGCGCGCGCCGCAGATGTGACGCTTCTGGTGACAACACGCGAGCGCCTGAACGTGCGGAATGAATGGGTGCTGGATGTCGAAGGCCTGCGCCTGCCGGCGGATGATCTCATGGAGGGGATCGAAAGCTATAGCGCGATCGCCTTGTTTCAGCAAAGCGCGTGCCGGGCGCACGCCGGATGGACGCTGACAGCGAACGATGCGCCCGCGCTGGTGCGGATCTGTCGGCTTGTGGAAGGGATGCCGCTGGGGGTTGAGCTGGCGGCGGCGTGGGTGCGCGTGCTCAGCTGCGCCGAGATTGCCGGCGAGATCGAGCAGAGCATGGGCTTTCTGGCCAGCGCGATGCACGATCTGCCCGAGCGCCACCGCAGCCTGCGCGCGGTTGTGGATCATTCCTGGCGGCTGCTGGATCGCGACGCGCGGCAGGTGTTCCAGCAGCTAGCGATTTTTCGGGGCGGGTTCCGGCGCGAGGCGGCCGAAGCCGTAGTTGCATTGAACATGGAACATGTAGCAGTGCAACATAACCCACATCAGCGCGTCCTGCACAATGTGTCATTCTCAATGCTCAATCTACTTGCGGCGCTGGTCGATAAGTCGCTGCTGCGCCGGAACAGCTCGGGTCGCTATGAGCTGCATGAGTTCGTTCGCCAGTATGCCGGCCAGCAATTGCGCGAGTCGGGCACCAACGAACAGGTACGCGCGCGGCATCTTGCGTTCTTTCTGGCCCTGGCCGAGCAGGCCGAGCCCGAGCTGGTTCGATCGCGATCCAAGCTGTGGATGGAGCGACTGGATGCCGAGGCCGAAAACCTGCGCGGCGCGCTTGAGTGGTGCCGGATCTCGCATGACGCCGAGCGTTGGCTGCGGCTGGCCGGGGCGCTGTGGACGTACTGGGAGGGCCGCGGCCTGCTGCATGAAGGGCTGGGATGGTTGGAGGGCGCACTGGCCATCGGGATGGGGGCGCGGGTGCTGCCGGGTCTGGCGCAGCGGCTCGGCCGCCGCTTCTGGACGGCCGCCGCATCGGCGCGCGCGCAGGCACTGATCGGCATAAGCCATCTTTCGCGGCGCTATGGCGATTACGCGCGCGCGCTGGCGCGGGCCGAAGAATGCGCGCA
>WNGB01004274.1_pt1 | contig 42810 bp, 46 predicted proteins | sample 5400681 | NCBI WGS metagenome assembly WNGB01 (sample SAMN13153367, study PRJNA577476) | soil metagenome | isolation source: 115 cm soil or saprolite under grassland replicate 2 | place: USA:California | collected 2016-06-15 | reverse complement strand
ACGTTTCACCTCGAGCGGGTGGAGTGGGTTCCGCTCGGCAAATGGATGAGCCGCATGTATCGTCTCTTTCCCCTGTTCCCCGAGGCCCTGCTGGCGCCGCCCGCCTTCGTGAGCGAGCTGATGGGCTTGACCGTGTACCAGCACGTCGACGGCGTCCTGGACGACATCCTCGCCGACGAGCCGGAGGCCCGTGAGCGCGTCCGCACGCTCCTGAGGGAAATCATGACCGATGAGCTCGCCCACGTCGGTCAGCGTCGTAACTTCCTCGGCCCCCTCGGCGTGCGCGCGGCTCGTCGCATGGTGGAGTCCATGTACCGGGCCTTCTTCCGAGGCATACCGGAGACGCCGCGGCTCTTCGACGTGGAGCAGATGGTGCGGGACGGCAAGGCGTTCGATTACAGCACCATCGCGCCCGAGATGCTCGCGAGGAGCTGGGTCCCCTCGTACTGCAAAGCGTAGTCTGTCGCCACCGGCGCTATCGTGCGCCGCTCGTCGTGGGATCCAGGGCTCTCGACCTCCGGTTTCAGCCTCTCGTCCGATTGTGCGCGCCAGACACCGCCTGGTGACCCTACGCTCGCGCAGAGTCAGTCAATCCCGAAGACGTCGGGAGGGCGCCATGGGGGATCCGGCGAGCGACGGGTTCTCGCCGCTTCCCACGCGGGTCGTTTCCAGCGAGGAGTACCGCGCACCGTCATCCGGCTGGGTGCTGGACCGCTGACGCCCCGCACGCGAACGAAAGGAGAAATCGACATGAAGATCACCGTCTCGGTTGCCCTCGCGATCGCCGTCACGTGGTTGTCCCCGGCCTTCGCCCAGGCCCCCCGGCCCGGCTTCCCCAACGTGGTGGGCGCGCTCCGGACGACGCCGGGCGTCCTGGGCGTGGAGACCGCCCAGACCGCCAGCGGCCGGCAGGTCATCTTCGCGTGGTTCGAGAACAAGAAGGCGCTCGTCGACTGGTATCACAGCGATGCGCATCAGAAGGCGATGAAGACCGTGTTCCCCGACCAGACGTTCGACCGCCAGCCGCTGCCGGATCTGGCCGAGGACAGCGGCCCGATCCTGACGATCGTCTCCGTGAAGCTCGTCGAGGCACCAAAGCCGGGCGCGCCATCGCCGTCGATTGCCTCGATCGGGATCGAGCTCTACGGGCCGCTGCCGGGTGGCGTGGCGGTCGGTGGTCGGTTCGCTCCCCCGGCGCTCAAGGTGCGAGGACTACGCGAGATCGAGATCGGGCAGGGTCAACCCCGCTGAGGGGTCTCGTCGACGAAGACCAGGTCGAGCTCCTTGTCCTTGCTGCGCAGGCGGCCGATGAGAAACCGGAGAAGGTTCGCGTAGACGACGCGGCCGATGGCGTCCTGCCGCTCGAGGAGCTCGCGGAACTTCGCCTTGGGCACGAGCGCCAGCCTGGCCGCGCCGACGGCCCGCGCGGACGCCGAGCTCGGCTGATCGTCGAGCGCGCCGTACTCGCCGAAGCAGCGGCCCGGCCCGAGCCGGTTGAGCCGGATCGGGCTCGGGCGCCACACCCCGCCGCCGCCCTGCTGGGGCAGGAAGATCTCGACCTCGCCCTCGAGCACCACGTAGACCCCCTCGCCGGGCACGCCCTCGGTCAAGATCAGCTGCCCGGGCGCCGCCTCGAGGAGCTCGCACGCCGCCAGGACGAGGTCCAGGCTCGCGGGCGGCAGCCGCTCGAAGACGACGGAATCGGCGAGGATCGAGCGGTAGCGCGCCAGCTCCATCACGCCTCGACCTTGGGGGGGCCGAGCATCGCCGTGACCTGGCGGTCGAACGCCTGATCCGCCGACACGGTGACCTGGTAGCGTGCCCGCGACGCCTCCAGGATCGACTGCGCGAACTGGGGATGGTCGCGGAGCACGCGGTTGAAGTCGTCCCGGTCGAGCACGAAGAGATCGCAGCGCTGGCGGCCGCGGATCGACGCCGTCCGCGGCGCGGCGAGGATCAGCGCCGTCTCGCCGAAGAAGCTGCCGGGGCCGAGCGTGTTGATGATCCGACCGTCGCCGTCGAGGACCTCCACCTCGCCGCGCACGAGGAAGTACATCTTGTGGCCGACGTCGCCCTTGCGGATCACGAAGTCGCCCGCGTCCACGACCTCCGGCTTCAGGACCATCGCGATGTTGTGCTGGAAGATCCCGTCGCACGCCTGGAAGAGCGGCACGGTCTCGATGACGCCGCGGTTGACGGCCTCCAGCCACGTGCGGCCGTCGCGCTCGATCAGGTCGAACGCCGCCTTCGGCCCCCACGATCCCGCGGGGTAATTCGGAAAGTTCCGGGGCGGGTTGGCGGCCCACGCGTCCAGGATGGGCTGGGCGATGCGCCAGGCCAGCTCCACGAGGTCCGTGCGCGAGAAGAGCATCGTGTCGCCCTGCATGCACTGGTGCAGGAGGACCTCGTAGCCCGTCGCGCGTGACGCCGTGAAGGTCTCGCGGTAGTCGAAGCGCATGTTGACCTTCTGCAGGCTCATCTCCGGACCGGGCCGCTTGGCCTGGAAGCGCAGCTCGATCTCCTCGTCGGGCTGGATGTGGAAGATGAGCTGGTTGGCTTCCAGGTGCTCGACGGCCGGCGTGTCGCGAAAGAGCACCTCGGGCGCCTTCCTGAACTGCACCAGGATCTCCGTACCGCGCCGCCACAGCGCCTTGCCCGACCGGAGATAGATCGGCACGCCTGCCCAGCGCCAGTTGTCGATGAAGACCTTCAGGGCCGCGAACGTCTCCGTGCCCGAGCCGGGGTCGACGTCGGGCTCCTGGCGGTAGCCCACGGCGTCCGTGCCGTCGACGCGCTTGCCCGGACCGTACTGGCCGCGGACGGTGTTGTCCAGCACGTCCTCGGGCCGCATGATGCGCAGGGCCTCCAGGACCTTGGCCTTCTCGTTGCGGATCGCCTCGGGCTTGAACGACGAGGGCGGCTCCATGCAGAGGTAGGCGAGCATCTGCAGCATGTGGTTCTGGATCATGTCGCGCAGCACGCCGGCGCCCTCGTAGTAATGGCCGCGACCCTCGACGCCGACGCTCTCGGCGACGGTGATCTGCAGATGGTCGACGTGATGGCGCGTCCACAGCGGCTCGAAGATCCCGCTCGAGAAGCGGAAGGCGAGGAGGTTCTGCACCGTCTCCTTGCCGAGGTAGTGATCGATGCGGTAGATCTGCTCCTCGCGCCAGTGCGTCAGCAGCTCGCGGCTCAGCGCCATCGCGGAGGGCAGATCGTGTCCGAACGGCTTCTCGACGATCACCCGTCGCCAGCCGCGATCGGCCGTCGTCTGTCCGGCCCGCGCCAGCTGCGCGGAGATCACGCCGAACAGCGGCGGGGGCACGGCCAGGTAATAGAGCACGTTGCCGCCGACCTCCCGCTCGGCGTCGATCGTCGCCACGATCGAGGCCAGCCGCGTGAACGTGGCGGCGTCGTCGAACCGACCGGCCGTGTAGTGGAGGCGGGCCTCGAGGTCGCGCCAGACATCCTCGTCGAACTGGCGGCGCGTCGCGAACCGGCGGATGTCGCGCGACATCCGCTCGCGGAACTGCTCGCTCGTGAGCTCGTCCATGGCCACGCCGACCAGCGCGAACCGCTTGGGCAGGAGGCCGTCGCACGCGAGGTTGTAGAGCGCGGGCACGAGCAGCCGCTTGGCGAGATCGCCCGACGCCCCGAAGAGCACCATCACGCACTGTCCGGGACCGTGATCTGGCATCTATCTGAACGCCGGCGCGATCTCCGCGATGAACCGGTCGAGGTCGCGGCGCAGCTCGGGAAGCGGCCGGAACATGGTGGGCACGAAGAGCGTGTCCGCGCCGGCCGCCCGGAGCTGATGGAGCTGCTCGCGGATCTGGTCCGGGGTGCCGGCCAGGCAGGTGTCGCGCGCGTCGGCGGCGTGACGCCCCATGCGGGTGGCGATCGTCTCGGCCAGCCGGTCGATCTCCTCCCGCTTGTCCGTGATCAGGAGCGACATGTTGGCCGAGCGCTTGAGGCTCCTGGGATCGCGACCGACGGCGGCGCAGTGCTCGTCGAGAATGGCGCCCTTGCGGGCCTGGACCTTGGGACCGCCCCAGACGTTCCAGTGATCGGCGTGCTTGGCGACGATGCGCAGGGTGACGCGCTCGCCGCCGCCGCCGATCATCAGCTCGGGGTGCGGCGTCTGCACGGGCTTGGGATCGAGCGGCGCGTCGGAGAGCTGGTAGTACTTTCCCGCGAAGCTGCTCCGGCGCTGGGTCCACAGCGAGCGCATCACCGCGCACGCCTCGTCGAGGCGCTCGAGCCGCTCGCGCAGCGTGTGGAAGGGGATGCCGTAGGCTTCGTGCTCGTTCTGCTGCCAGCCCGCGCCGAGCCCCAGCAGCAGGCGCCCGCCGGAGATGATGTCGACCTGCGCCGCCATCTTGGCGACGACGGCCGGCTGGCGGTAGGTGTTGCCGAGCACGATCGTGCCGACCCGCATGCGGGGGATCAGCGCGGCCAGCGCGCTCAGCGTGCTCCACGACTCGAGCATGGCGCCCTCGCGGTCCTTCGTGTTGGGTAGGAAATGGTCGGTCACGCACGCGATGTCCCAGCCGGTGGTCTCGAGGTGTCGCCACAGCTCCAGCACGCCCGCCCACGTCTGCATGCCCATGCTCGTGAAGATCCCGAAGCGCATGTGTCAGTCCTCCGTCGGTCCGCACTGTGCCCGCCTCGCGCAAGGTAAATGATGTCGGGGCCGATAGTCCAGCATCGCACGGTCGTGCCAGACTGGCCGCGGACGCCTCCGCCTGCCGCGGGGAACCGCCGAAGACCCCTTATCGTTACTTCACTACGGCAGCGCGGGGGAGTCGAGCATGGTCGACATCGCAACTCGCCCGTGACACCATCCGAGGGCAGGGGGCGCGGGCAACGGATCCCAACACGAGGAGGAGCCAATGAAACGGTGTCTCATGGTCGCGGCGGCAGTCTTCGCGGTGGTGTGCGTGGTCACCGGGCCCGTGCTGGCCGACGATAGGTTCGGAGCCCGATTGCTGGGGAGGGAGGAGGTCCCGTCGATTTCCACGATCGCGCAGGGCTTTTTCTTCGCCACCCTGAACGACGCCGGGACCCAGCTGACGTATTCGCTGGCCTACCGCGACCCGGAGAGCGCCGTGGCCCAGGCGCACATTCACATCGGCCAGACGTCGGTCAACGGAGGAATCGTGCTGTTCCTCTGCACCAACCTGACCCCGCCGGCGGGCGTGCCGCTGCCGCCCGCATGCCCGAACGGGCCCGATTTCAATTTCGTGGGTGGCACGCTCACGGCGGCGAACGTGACCCCGGTGGCGGCTCAGGGAATCGCCTCCGGGGAATTCGCCGAGGTGATTCATGCCATGCGAGGGGGCTTCGCGTACGCGAACGTCCACACGACGACCTTCCCCGGCGGGGAGATCCGGGGCCAGATCAGTCACTGATCCGGCTCTGCCACAGCGCCGGCGCGATGTCACACGCCGGCGCTGCGTAGTGTCTCAGTTCGAAACTATGGCGACCCAATCGCCGCCGATCCACCGGGCGGGTGGGGTGGGTGGGGCCTTGGGAAACCCGATCGGACTGTCTGGCCCACCGCCCGCCTGTCGGTTGCCGGTACGCCTGTCACGACGTACGACGACGGGTTTCCCAAGGCCCCACCCACCCCGCCCGCCCTCTCCGCGGTGCTCAAGGTCGGATCGACGACTCGAGTGGCGAGGCTCTCGTGATCGTCGGTCAATTCCACCAGCGTCCTTCGATGCACGACTCCGCGGCCCGAGCGACGCGTGGAGGGCGGGAGAGACGGGTGGGCCTTCGGAAACCCGTCGTCGTACGTAGTGACAGGCGTACTGCTTACCGACATTCAGGCGGACTGCTAGACGGTCCGATCGGGTTTCCGAAGGCCCACCCGTCTCTCCCGCCCGGCGAACGGGCAGTCAGGGTTCGGACTGAGACACTACGCGGCGCTGTGGAAGGTTGACATGTAAACCGGGCTCGTGAGAGTCTGCCGGCCACGAGCACCATGAAGGTCACCCTCATCCGCTGTCCCCAGACGTTCGCCAAGTACGTCTCCGCCGCCTACGCCCTGCCCCCCATCGGGCTCGCCTACGTGGCGGCCAGCCTGCGCGAGGCCGGCCACGAGGTGCGGATCATCGACACCAACGGCGAGGCGCTCGATCGGTTCACGCCGCTCGACGCCAAGGGCTTGCTGCTCCGTCGTGGGCTGAGCGACGCGGAGATCCTCGAGCGGCTGGAGGATTCCGACGTGATCGGGTTCGGCCTCATGTTCTCGCAGGACTGGCTGCCGGCGCGGCAGCTCATCCATGCCGTGCGCGCCAAGCAGCCCAGGGCCGTGCTCGTGGGCGGAGGCGAGCACTTCACCGCCGAGCCGGTCGGCGCGCTCGAGGACTCCCCGCTGGACTTCATCGTCGAGGGCGAGGGCGACCGGGTCATCTGTGACCTCGTCGAGCATCTGGAAGGCCGTCGCGCGCTGGAGGACGTTTCCGGCTGCTGGCACCGCGGCACGGACGGGGAGATCCGCCGGACGACGGGCAAGGTGCGAGTCCGCGACATCAACTCGCTGCCGTGGCCGGCGTGGGATCTCGTCCCCGTGGAGAACTACCTGGCCGGCGGCTATGGCGTGGGCGTGGACCGCGGTCGCAGCATGCCGATGAACGCGACCCGCGGCTGTCCCTACCAGTGCACGTTCTGCTCGAGTCCCACCATGTGGACGACGCGCTACTCCATGCGCTCGCCCGCCGACGTGGTCGCGGAGATGACGCGGTACGTCGAGACGTACCGGGCGCAGAACTTCGACTTCCAGGACCTGACTGCCATCATCCGCAAGGAGTGGGCGGTGGAGTTCGCGACGCGCGTGATCGACGCGAAGCTCGACGTCACCTGGCAGATCCCCAGCGGCACCCGGTCGGAGGCGCTCGACGCCGAGGTGCTCACGCTCATGAAGCGCTCGGGCTGCACGAACTTCGCCTACGCGCCGGAGAGCGGCGACGAGGCGACCCTGCAGCGGATCAAGAAGAAGGTCGACCGCGATCGCATGGTCGCCTCCATGCGCCAGGCCGTGAAGACCGGGCTCAACGTCAAGGCCAACTTCATCTTCGGATTCCCCGACGATACGTACCGCTCGATCATGAACACCTTCGCGTTCCTCGGCCGCATCGCGGTCGTGGGCGTGTACGACATCTCGATCGCCCCGCTCCGCCCCTATCCGGGCTCCGAGATCTTCCGCGGCCTGCAGGAGAGCGGCGTCCTGCCGAAGAAGCTCGACGACGCCTACTACATGAGTCTCGCGCTCGGCACCGAGAACCTTCCCGGGGCCATGCAGCCGGTCGACAGCTACACCCCGCACATCTCCGCGAAGGGGCTCGACCGGCTGCGGATCGCCGGGCTGGCCGTGTTCTTCCTCACGTCATGGGCGGTGCGCCCGCTTCGCTTCTTCCGGCTCATCCGCGCCGTGATCACCGATCGCCAGGAGTCGCGGCTCGACAAGTCGCTGGTCGAGATGAAGCGCCGGGTGATCCGGACGTGGAAGGGCAAGCCGGGTCTGCAGCTCGGCGAGATCAACCCGCACTGAGGCCGACCCCGTCCTGACGATGCGCGCGGTGTTGTGTCGCGCGTGGGGGCCGGTGGACCACCTGACGCTCGAGGAGATCGCCCCGCCGACGCCCCAGGCCGGCCAGGTCGTGATCGACGTCGAGGCGACCGGCGTGAACTACGCGGACGCCCTCATGGTCGCCGGGCACTACCAGACGAAGCCGCCGTTCCCGTTCAGCCCGGGCCTGGAGACGGCGGGCGTCGTGGCCCGGTGCGGGGAGGGCGTCACGCGCCACCGGCCGGGCGACCGGGTGATGGCGATCCTCTCCCACGGTGGATTCGCCGAGCAGGCGGTGGCCGACGAGGCCGAGACGTTCGCGATCCCCGACGGCATGCCCTTCGACGAGGCCGGCGCGTTTCCCATCGCGTACATCTCCAGCCACGTGGCGATCCGCTGGCAAGGGCGGCTCGAAGCCGGCGAGACGCTGCTCGTGCTGGGCGCGGCCGGCGGCGTGGGACTGACGGCGGTGGAGATCGGCAAGGCGCTCGGCGCCCGCGTGATCGCCGGGGCGAGCACGGCGGAGAAGCTCGAGGTGGCCCGCGCGCGCGGGGCCGACGCCCTCGTCAGCTACGCGACCGAGAACCTCACGGAGCGCGTCATGGCGCTGACGGACGGCAAGGGCGCCGACGTGTGCTTCGATCCCGTCGGCGGCGAGCTCTTCGACGCGGCGCTGTCGTCGCTCGGCTGGGGCGGACGCATCCTGCTCATCGGCTTCGTGGGCGGCGTGCCGAACATTCCCGCGAACCGGCTGCTCGTCAAGCATCGGGCGGCGCTCGGCTCGTCGCTCCGCTACTTCCGCTGGCACGCGCCGGACAAGCTCCGCCGGTCCGTCGACGAGCTCCGGGCCTGGTACGTCGCGGGCGCGCTCCGGCCCTGCGTGACGCATCGTCTTCCGCTCGAGGCCAGCGTGGCGGCCATCCGCCTGCTGACGGAGCGCAAGGCCCACGGCAAAGTGGTCGTCGTGCCGGGCCTGCGAGGCGGCTGACGTGGAGCTGCGCGTTCGCGAGCACGGGCCGCACGTCGTCGTCGTCACGATCGACAATCAGCCCCGCCGCAACGCCATGACGCGGGCCATGATGGCCGAGCTCGGGCGGCTGTGGGAGACCCTCGAGCGTGGCCCCTGTCGCTGCATCGTGCTGACCGGGGCCGGTGACCGCGCGTTCAGCTCGGGCGCGGACGTCGGCGGCGATCTCTCCGCCGATCCCGACATCGTGCGAACGGTCAATGCCGCTCTCCTCAAGAACCGGACGTACACCAAGCCGATCGTGGCCGCCGTGAACGGTGATTGCGTCGCCGGGGGACTGGAGCTGCTCCTGTCCACGGACGTCCGCGCGGCGGCCCCGCACGCGCGCTTCGGGCTGCCGGAGGTCCGCTGGTCCATCTATCCCTTCGGGGGCGCCACCGTGAAGCTCGTCCAGCAGATCGGGTATGTTCACGCCATGCAGCTCCTGTTGACGGGCGCGCTCATCGACGCCGCGGAGGCCGCCCGCCTCGGGCTCGTCAATCGCATCGTGCCGGCCGACACGCTCATGGCGTGGGCGCTCGAGACGGCGGAGACCATCGCCGCCAACAGCCCGACGGCCGTGCAGGCCGTCAAGCACCAGATCAGCGCGACCATCGCCGCGCACACGTCGTCGCGCGAGGCGCTCGAGCAGGAGCTCGGCGACCGCGTGCGGGCCAGCGAGCACTTCGCGGAGGGCGTCCGCGCCTTTCGCGAGAAACGCACGCCGCATTACCCCTGAACGGAGGAGACACATGCGAAGCGGATGGATCGTGGCGCTCGCGGTCGTGCTGGCCGGGTTGATGGTCGCGTCGGCGCTGCTGGTCCCGGCGATGGCGCCGGCGGCCGAGGAGCTGAAGATCGCGCTGGTCGTCCCGCTCTCGGGCCGGTGGGCGCGCCAGGGCCAGCTCAAGAAGATGGGTGCCGAGATGGCGATCGCCGAGATCAACGCCCAGGGCGGGATCAAGGCGCTCGGCGGCGCCCGGATCGTGCTGCGCGAGGCGGACGCCGGCGACAGCGTCGAGAAGGCGGTGAGCGCGGCCCAGCGCGCGTTCAGCCGGGAGAAGATCAGCGCGGGCATCGGCTCGTGGCTGAGCTCCTTCACCCTCGGCGTCACCGAGGTGGCCGAGCGGCTGGAAGTCCCGTGGTTCACGCTGTCCTACGCCGACAACATCACCGAGCGCGGCTTCAAGTACACGTTCCAGTCGAGCCCCGTGTCCTCGGCCCAGGCGGAGCAGGCGCTGGAGCTCCTGGTCGAGATCGCCAAGCGCAACAACCAGCCGATCAAGAAGGCGGCGATCGTCGGCGACAACACCGCGGCCACCGTGTTCTTCTTCAAGCCGCTGCGGGAGAAGCTGCTCAAGGCCAAGGGCATCGACGTGGTGGTCGACGAGGTGTGGACGCCGCCCCTGGCCGACGCCACCGCGATCGTCCAGAAGCTCCGCGCGACCCAGCCCGACGTGATGTTCTACGGCGCGACCAACTTCCCCGACTCGATCCAGGTCCTCCAGAAGGTCAAGGAGTTCGGCGTCAGAACGCCGATCCAGGGCGTGGGCGCCTGGCTCGTCACGCCCGAGTACGTGAAGGCGGTCGGGCCCGAGCTGCTCGACAACATCAAGACAGTCGTGGCCGCCCATCCGCTCAAGGGGCAGGACGAGCTGGTCAAGCGCTTCAAGGAGCGGACGGGCGAGCCCTTCATGACCCAGGACCCGCTCATGAGCTACGCGCACGTCTGGATCATCAAGGAGGCGGCCGAGCGGGCGAAGTCGACCGACCCGAAGGCGATCCGCGAGGCGGTCAGCAAGCTCGATCTCACCGGCGGCCCGGCGGCCAACACGCTGACGCCCGGTCGCATCCGCTACGACGAGCGCGGCCGGCGTATCGGGGCGGCGCCGATCATCGTGCAGTGGCAGAAGGGCGAGCCCTTCACGGTCGCGCCCGCCGAGCTGGCCACGCGCACGCTCGTCTGGCAGACGAAGTAAGCGAGCGCCCCCGGAGCGCTGGTGTCGGTCGGCGATCTGCTGCAGTACGTGGTCACGGGCCTGCTCGTCGGGGGCGTCTACGCGCTCATGTCGATCGGGCTCGCCCTCATCTTCGGCGTCATGCGCGTCGTCAACTTCGCGCAGGGCGACTTCATGATGCTGGGGATGTATCTCACGTACTTCCTGACGACGGGGTACGGCGTGGACCCGCTGCTGGGCGCCCTCGTCATCATCCCGCCGTTCTTCCTGCTGGGCCTCGGCGTGCACCGCGCGCTGCTCGTGCGCGTCACGGGCGGCGGTGACCCCCAGCGACTCATGGACGCCCAGCTCATCCTCACGCTCGGCCTGTCGCTCATCATCACCAACGCGACGACCATGCTCCTCACGCCCATGCCGCGAGGGATCAAGACGGCCTACGCGACCCAGGCCTTCGCGGTCGGGCCGGTCCTCCTGAACCAGGCGCGCTCGTACGCGTTCCTGATGGCGCTGCTGCTCGCCGCCGCCCTGTACCTCTTCCTCACGCGGACGGATCTCGGCAAGGCGCTGCGGGCGGCGGCGGACGAGCCCGAGGCCGCGGGCTATCAGGGCATCGACGTGCGCGCCATGCACGGCCTGGCCTTCGGCGTCGGCATCGCGCTGGTCGCCGCCGCGGGCGGCCTGCTCGCAACCTATCACCCCATCGAGCCGACGATCGCGGTCAACTTCATCGTGCTCATGTTCGTCGCGGTCGTGCTCGGCGGCCTCGGGTCGATCCCCGGCGCCTTCGCCGGCGGCCTCCTGATCGGGCTCGTCCAGTCGCTGACGCTGCTCGTGCTGCCGTTTCAGCTCCAGAACGTCGGCGTCTTCGTCGCGTTCCTGCTCGTGCTGTACCTGCGGCCGCAGGGCCTGTTCGGCCAGCGGCTGCGCGCGGTCTGATGCGGGGGGCGCGCGCGTGGCGGTCGGGGCTCGTCCCGATCGCGCTCGTCGCCCTGCTCGGCCTCGGCCTGACCTTCCTGCTCGGCGAGCGCTATCACCACCGCATCCTCACGCTGGTGCTCGTGTGGGCGACGATGGGACTCGGCTGGAACATCATCAGCGGCTACGCGGGACAGACCTCGTTCGGCCATCAGGCCTTCTTCGGGATCGGCGCCTACGTGACCGTGCTCCTGGTCGTCGGCGTCCGTCTCACGCCGTGGCTCGGTCTCGTCCTCGGCGCGCTGGCCGCCGTCGTCGCCGCCGTGCTCATCGGGTTTCCGACCTTCCGGCTGGCCGGCATCTACTTCGCGCTGGCCACGCTCGCGTACCCGCTGATCCTCCGGATCGTGATGGACTTCCTCGGCTACCAGGAGGTCGCGATCCCGATGGTGCGCGACCGCCCGGCCGCCTTCATGCAGTTCAGCGATCCGCGCGTCTACGATCTCCTCGCCCTGGCCGCCCTGACGGCCACGCTCCTGCTCTCGCACTGGATCGAGGGCTCGCGGCTCGGCTACGCGCTGCGCGCCCTGAAGGAGAACGAGCAGGCGGCCGAGGCGGCCGGCATCGACACCTTCCGGGCCAAGATGCTCGCCTACGCGCTGAGCGCGGCGCCCGCCGCCGTCATCGGCGCCATCTATGCCCACGCGATCCTCTTCGTGGTCACGCCCGATGCCGTCTTCGGCACGCTGGTGATCGTGCAGACCCTGGTGGTCTGTCTGGTGGGCGGCGTGGGAAGCAAGTGGGGCCCGCTCCTGGGCGCGGCGATCATGGTGCCGATGAGCGAGACGCTGGACGCCACGGTCGGGGACCGGCTGCCCGGGATCCAGGGCGTCGTCTACGGGTCGGCGCTGGTCTTCGTGATCCTGTTCGCGCCGGAGGGCATCTACTGGCGCCTGCGCGGCCTGCGTCCGGTGCGGCCCGCCCTCGAGTTGCCGGCCGGCGGGATCGAAGAGATCACCGACGTCGCGCCGCGCGCGCCCGTCGCGCACGGCGCGCCGCTGCTCGAGGTGCGGGGTATCTCAAAGGCGTTCCTCGGCCTGCACGCGCTCGAAGATCTCAGCTTCATGGTAGCCGGCGGCGAGATCCTCGGCGTGATCGGGCCGAACGGCGCCGGCAAGACGACGCTCTTCAACGTGCTCAACGGGTTTCTGCCGCCCGACACGGGCGACGTCCACTATCGCGGCGAACCCGTCACCGGGTTGCGGCCCAGCGCGATCTGCCGGCGCGGCGTCGGTCGCACCTTCCAGGTCGTGCGCACGTTCCCGCAGCTCACCGTGCTCGACAACGTGATGGTCGGCGCGTTCGCCCACGAGGCGACGCCGCGGGCGGCGCGGGCGCGCGCGCTCGCCGCGCTCGCCACGGTCGGGCTCGCCGCGCGGGCGGCCGCGATGCCGGGTGGGCTCACCACGCTCGACCTGCGGCTCATGGAGCTCGCCCGCTGTCTGGCCACGCGGCCCGACCTCGTCCTGCTCGACGAGCCGCTGGCCGGGCTCTCGCGGGACGGCGTGGAGACGATGATGGGCCTCGTTCGACGGGTGCGCGACGGCGGCGCGAGCGTCGTCATCATCGAGCACACCATGTACGCGGTGGTCCAGCTGGTGGATCGCCTCGTCGTCCTCGATCACGGCCGTCGCATCGCCGAGGGCCGTCCGGGCGACGTGGTGCGCGACCCCGCGGTGATCGAGGCCTATCTCGGCAAGCGCTGGCTGTCGGGGCGCGTCGGGCCGGTGGCGCCGCCGTGCTGACGATCGCCGGCGTCAGCGTCGCGTACGGCGGCTTGCAGGCGCTGACCGGGGTCTCGCTGGAGGTCGGCGAGGGCGAGTTCGTCACGATCGTCGGCCCCAACGGCGCGGGCAAGACGACGCTCATGAAGGCGGTGGGCGGCGGTGTCTCCCTGGCCGCCGGTCGGGTCCAGTACCGCGGTCGGGACATCGGCGCCCTGCCGTCGTACGCGCGCGCGCGCCTCGGCATCGCGCACGTGCCGGAGGGCCGGAAGGTCTTCCCCTCGCTCAGCGTCCTCGACAACCTCGAGATGGGCTCCTACCGCGCGGAGGCCAGGCGGCGGCGCGCCCAGGGCCTGGACACGGTCCTGGCGCTCTTTCCCATGCTCCGCGAGCGGCGGCGGCAGCTGGCGGGCTCGCTCTCGGGCGGCGAGCAGCAGATGCTGGCCATCGGGCGCGGGATCATGGCCCAGCCCGATCTGCTCCTGCTCGACGAGCCGTCCCAGGGCCTCGGCCCGCGCATCGTGGAGGGCATCTTCGAGGCGATCGCCGCCATTCGACGCAGCCGGCCGATCACGATCCTGCTCGTCGAGCAGCGGGTGGTGGAGGCGCTCGAGCTCTGCGACCGGGGCTATGTGCTCGAGACGGGCCGCGTGGCGCTGAGCGGAGACCGTGAGGCCCTGCTCGCCGATCCCCGCGTCCAGCACGCGTATCTGGGCGCGTGAGCGTCGGCGGCCGGCGTTCAGCCCGAGCGCCCGAGCTCGTCCCGGAGCCGCGGCTTGTGGATCTTGCCCGTCGGGGTGCGCGGGAACTCGTCGGCCTTCCGGAACGCGAAGCGCACGGGGATCTTGTAGCTGGCCAGACGCTCCCGGCAGAACGTGGCGAGCGCCTCCGGGGTCGTGGTCACGTCCTCGCGCAGCTCGAGAGCGGCGACGACCAGCTCGCCGCGATCCCGATCGGGAACGCCCACCACGTAGGCTTGCTTCACCGCGTCGTGGCTGGCGAGGATGGTCTCCACCTCGAGCGGCGCGACGTTGATGCCGCCCGTCTTGATCATCTCCTTGAGCCGGCCACGGAAGCGGACACGCCCGTCGTCGCCGATGAGGCCGAGGTCGCCGGTGATGAAGTAGCCGTCGCGATCGAACGCGGATGCCGTCTGCTCCGGCTCCGCGTAGTAGCCGGGCGTCACGTGGCCCTTGACGCGGAGCTCGCCGGCCTCGCCCTGCGAGAGCACGCGGCCGGTCTCGGGATCGACGACGCGGAGCTCCATGCCCGGCAACGGCCGTCCCTGCGTCCCGAGCCTGACCGCGAGCGGATCGTGGGCGTCGGTCACCGCGCAGTTGCCGTAGGTCTCGGTCGCCCCGTAGACGTTGCAGAGCTCGCGGGCGCCGACGGCCTCCATCGTCATCTGCACGTCCTCGGGCAATCCGATGGTGAGACCCGTGCGCATGCCGGCGAGGCTCCGCCGCCGACGATCGGGATGCTCGAGCATCGCGCGCGCCATGTTCGGCATGCCGTAGTAGACGCTGCAGCGCGCCTCGTCGAGGAGCGCCAGCGCCTCGCCGGCCTCGAAGCTCTCCTGCAGGACCAGGGACCCGCCGTGGGTCATGATCGCGGGCAGTGCGTTGGCGGAGCCGAAGGACCAGAAGAGCGGCACGGCCAGCCAGACCCGGTCGGCCGCGCCGAGATGCTGTCGCTCGCCGATGTTGAAGCCGTTCTCGACGACGGGGCCGTGCGCGAGCGTCACGCCCTTCGGCGTCGCCGTGGACCCGGACGTGTAGAGGATGTAGCAGAGATCCCCCGGCGCCACGGCCGCCTGCGCCGCCGCCCGCTCCCCCTCGGCGATCTCGGATGATCGGGACATGAAGTCGGCGAATCGATAGACGCCGTCGTGTCGCCGCTCGTCGACGCACACGACGGCGCGGAGCTCGGGCACGCGCTCGCTGCGCAGCCGCCCGGGCTCCGCGCCCGCGAGCTCGGGGCACAGCTCGTACAGCGGACCGAGATAGCTCCGCCCACGGAACGACTCGAGGGTGACGATCGCGGCGGGCCGGCAGTGCTCGACCATCCACGCGATCTCACGGGGCGACGAGAACGTGCTGATCCCGACGGTGATCGCGCCCACCTTGCTCGCGGCGAAGGCCGCGAGCAGCCACTCCGGGCGATTGGGGAGCAGCACGGCCACGCGGTCGCCCTTGCGCACCCCGACGGCGAGGAGGGCGCGCGCCAGCTCGTCGGCGCGCGCCTTGAGCGCGGCGTAGGTGAGCGGCGCGTCGCGAACGACGACGGCGGGGGCGGTCGATAGGGTCGCCGCCATCTCGTCGAGCAGGTCGCCCAGCGTGCGCGCGCGCGGCGGCATCGCCACGACGCGGGTCAGCGCCCGGTGAAGCGCGGCGGCCGGCCCTCGCGATGCGCGGCCATGCCCTCGTCGACGTCGCGACTCCACTCGAGGGCGTGGCGCAGCGTGTCCGACAGCGTCCGCGCCGCCGCGAACCCGGAGAGCGCGCGCATGTGCATGATCCGCTTGGCGCCACGGATCGCGAGGGGACCGCTGGCGGCGATGCGCATGGCGAGGGCCGTCGCCTCGTCCAGCAGACGCGCGGCGGGGTAAACGCCGAGGACGAGCCCGAGCCGCTCCATCTCGTCCGCGCGCAGCTCGCGGCCGGTGCAGAGCAGCTCGAGCGCCCGGGCTCGGCCGACGATCGCCGGCAGGCGGACGGGCGCGCCCGCGCCGGGGAAGCCGCCCCACAGGGCCTCGGGCCAGGCGAGCGTCGCGTGGGCGGCGGCCAGGCGAATGTCGCACGCGAGCGACAGCTCGGCCGCCCCGGCCCGCGCGATGCCGTTCAGCGCGGCGATGACGACCTGGGGCAGGGCCTCGATCGCGTCGAACGTCCGGTTGGCGAGGCGCACGAGCTCGACGATCTGCTCCTTGGTGTAGCTCGCGCGCACGGCGGGATCGAGGATGCCCATCGAGAAGAACTCGCGGCCGGCGCCGGTGAGCACGACGACCTGCGCCGCCTCGTCGCTCGCGAGCTGCTCGGTCAGGCCGTGCAGCGTCAGCAAGACGTCGCGGGTGATCCGGTTCTGATCGGCCGGCCGGTCCATGGTGATGGAGACCACGCCGCCGTCGCGCGCGACCCGCACCTCGTCGGACCCGGCGATCGTGGACGTCATGGGATGACCTCGCGGCACGCCGCATTCTACGCCGGCCCGTTCGACCCTGAAAGCCGACGAGCGCCCCGCTGTATGGGGATGACAGCGTCACCGACAGCATCCGTGATTACTCTCAGGACTTCGGCCGGGCCCAGCTCGCCAGGCTCCTGCTCGGTATTCCGGTGTACGGGTACGCCTGGCAAGGCGCCGGACCCGGCCCGGTTGCCGACTCCCCGGGCTTGTACGCCTCCGCCAACGGCCCGCTGCCCAACGCCTACGGCGGCCCCGCCGGCGCCTTCACCTACAACACCATCGGTCGTCTCGTGGCCGATCAGGCGATGACCTGCGCGTGGAACACGGCCTATCAGTTCACGACGTGTTACAGCCAGTCGACCGGCGCGTTCCTCTCCCATGACGATCCGGCCACCGTCCAGGCCAAAGCCAGCTATGTCCGCAGCAACCCATTCGGTCCGCTGGGCGGTGCGATGTTCTGGGAGCTCTCGGGCGACACGATCGATGAGAACTCACTGGTCTACAACGTCGCTCAGATCTTGAAACCTGCGTCGGCGGTCGTGCCATCGCCCGTGTCCGTCGTGACGGCCCAGCTGACCAACCTCGACGACACGTACTGGGCCGCCATCGTCGTCAACGGGCTCACCTTCGGGCTGGCGCCGATGGGCGATCCCGAGCACCGCGACGACGTCATCGACTCCAACTACGATAGCTTTGCGCTCGCCGCGGTTCTTCTCGGCGGCAACGGTCCATACACCGTCACCTACAGCCACAGCGGCTGGGGCTCCACCTACACGTTCGCGTTTTACTGAGGCAGGATCAATCCTCGTCCCGCTCGCGGCGATCGACGAGCGCGCGCGCCCCGAAGGCCAGCACCGCGGCGGCGACCCACGCGAGCACGCCGTTCATCAGATAAGCCCGGGGGAGACTCCACGCGGCGACCCATCCGCTCAGCAGCGGGCTCGCGGCCGTGCCGATCTGCACGCCCAGCGCGAGCCAGCCGAAGGCGGCGCCGCGCGTCTCCACGGGCACGATCATGCCGCCCAGCGTGTACGCCAGCGTGAGCGCGCCCCCGAGGCAGAGGGCGACCAGCGTCCGCAGCATGAGCAAGGGAATCGGACGCTCGGCGAGAGCCAGCGCGCCGCAGAGCGCGCCGCCCGCGAGGAGCTCGCCGAGGAGGAGACGTCCCACGGGCATGACCTGCGACAGGCGCGCGGCGGCGCTGGCCGAGAGCGTGGCGCCCACGGCGGCGATCGAGATGATCATGCCCGAGGTCGCCGCGGCCTCGACGCCGGGCATGTGGGCGACCTGGAGCGGGATCAGCAGCGAGAGCCCGCGGTCGATGAACTGCCCGACGAGGAGCAGCAGCATCACCGGCACGAAGTGCGGCATGCGGAGGAATTCGGTCAGCGGGGTCGACCGCGTCGGCAGGCGCCGAGCGCCGGGCTCCCCCGTGCCTGCCTCGCGGAAGAGGAAGATCAGGGCGACCAGGGCGATCGCGCACATGCCGGCGGTGACGTAGAAGGCGGGGCGGATTCCGAGATGCGAGGCGGTGATGCCGCCCACCGCGGGGCCGATGGCGACGCTGAGGAGCTGCGCGCCCTGCACGCGCGCAATCGCGATCGACGCCTTGTCGCGCGGGGCCGAGACGCTGGCCAGCGCCATCGCCATCGGCGTGAACCCCGCGAAGAGCCCCATCAGCAAACGCGCGAGGAAGAGCTGCGGGACCGAGGTCACCAGGCCCATCGCCGCGATGATCACGGTGAACCCGGCGAGCGAGCGGATGAGCATCATCTTCCGACCGAAGCGATCGGCCAGGCGCCCGAAGACCGGCGAGAGCAGACCCGAGACGGCCGGGGTGACGGCGGCGATGAGGCCCGACCAGAGCGCGATCCGGGCCGGATCGGTGACCCCGAGCTCGCGGATGTAGAGAGGCAGGAACGGCGAGAAGAACTGAAAGCCAACGAACGCGATGAACACGGACAGCGACAGCGCCCAGACGTTGCGCTGCCAGCCCTCCGCCGCGCCGTGCGTGCTCATTGAGCGTGCAGGGTCCCCATCCTCTGACCTATCATACGGGCCGCGCCCCGGCGATGGCGCCGACAAGCGCTCCCGGATGTGTGCGACATTGGCGCGGTAGGAGGATGGCTCATGAGCGAGCGCGTGGAGTTCGGAACCTTCCTGTTACTCCAGTCGCCGTCGGCCGAGGGCTCCGACGTCGTCTATCGACGCGGCGTGGAGATCACCCAGGCCGCGGAGGAGCTCGGCTTCCGGAACATGTGGCTGGCCGAGCACCACTTCTCGACCTACGGCCTGCTGTCACGGCCGTTGACCTACGCGCTGCACCTGGCGAACAAGACGCGGCACATCCGGGTCGGCACGGCGGTGATCGTGGTCCCGCTGCATCACCCGCTCGCGATCGCCGAGGAGATCGCCACCGTGGATCTCTTGAGCGGCGGCCGCCTCGACGTCGGGCTCGGACGCGGCTATCAGCGCTACGAGTTCGAGCGGTTCGGCTGCGACCTGAAGGAGAGCCGGCAGCGCTGGGAGGAGGCGGTCGACATCATCCTCCTGGGGCTCGCGGGCAAGCCCTTCACCTATGACGGCAAGTACTACACGATCGCCGAGACGACGATCTTTCCCCGGCCCGTGCAGAAGCCGCATCCGCCCGTGTGGGTCACCGCGCAGAGTCCGGACTCGATCACGAGCACCGTGCGACGCGGGTTCAACCTGCTGACGGGCGGCTACGGCGTATCGCTCGATCGCCTGCGCGAGTTTCGCGCGGCCTTCGAGGCGCGGCTCGCCGAGTACCGGCCGGTGCAGAAGCTCCGGGTGGGCGTCCAGCGCCCCGTCTACGTCGCGGACAGCGAGGCCGAGGCGCGCGCCGTCGTCGAGGAGGCGCGCTGGAACATGCGGGTCACGCTGAGCCTGCGCAACAACTACGAGCGCGTCGAGGACGGTCGAGCGATGCCCGTGCCCGCCCCCAACGAGCCCAGCACGGAGCAGTTCCTGGACAACTTCTCGGTGATCGGCACGCCCGACACCTGCATCCGCCAGATCCGGCGCGTGCAGGAGGTCATGGCCATCGACCACTTCAACTGCAGCTTCTCGTTCGGCGACCTCACCCAGGACCAGATCCTCACCTCGATGCGCCGCTTCGCCCGCGACGTGATGCCGGCGTTCAAGTGACCCTCTCGTGAACCTCGCGATCGAGTTCCCGAGCGTGTCGCACCGCGAAGGGCCGGACGCCGTGCGTCGCTTCGCCCGGACGGTCGAAGAGATCGGCTACGACCACATCGACATGTTCGATCACGTGGTCATGGGCATCCCGATCGACGGTCGCCCCCCGGGCCCGTACAACCCGGCCATGCCGATCCTCGAAGCGCTGATGACGCTCTCGCATCTCGCGGCCGTGACCTCCCGCGTGACGCTGGGCACGGAGGTGCTCGTGCTGCCACAGCGCCAGCCGACCCTCGTGGCCAAGCAGGTGAGCACGCTCGACACGCTCTCCGGCGGGCGGGTGCGGCTCGGCGTCGGCGTGGGGTGGCAGGAGTCGGAGTACGACGCCCTCGGCGAGGATTTCCGTACCCGCGGCGCGCGGATGGACGAAGCCATCCAGCTGCTGCGCGCGTACTGGGGCGACGCTCGGGTCGACTTCAAGGGGACGCATCACCAGGTGACGGCGATGGCCATGGAGCCGAAGCCGCCGCAGGGGCGGCGGCTGCCGATCTGGGTCGGCGGGAACTCCGAGGCCGCCTACCGTCGCGTGGGCCGACTCGGGGATGGCTGGCTGGGTAGCCGCGTCGGCGACGAGGCCGAAGCGCGGCGCGTGATCGCGACGATCCATCGCCACGCGGAGGCGGCCGGGCGCGATCCCGCGACCATCGGTCTACAGAGCATGGTGGCGCCGCCGCCCCGCGACGCCGAGGGCAAGCGCTTCTACGCCGAGCACGATCGCGTCGTCGCCCGCGTGGCCGCGCTCCAGAAGATGGGCTTCGGCTGGGCGACCCTCAACGCCACCGCGATCTTCCAGGCCGGCGCCCGCTCCGTCGACGCCATGCTCGACGCCCTCGCCGCGCTGCACACCAAGATCCGCGCCGAGGTCGGTGGGGTCAGACTTTGACTTCTAAACATCTCGGGGACGTCTGCGACGTCCGCGTCGGTGTCCACCGAGATATTTAGAAGTCAAAGTCTGACCCCATTCAGTCAGTCGTACTTCTCGCGGTGGCGGAGCTCGACGAAGAGGCCGTGGGCTTCGCGGGGATGGACCCAGGCGATGTCCGGCTTCGGGCTGTCCACGCGGACACCATCCGCGCGCAGCTTGGCGACGGCCCCGGGGACGTCCTTGCACTCGAACCCGACCAGGTAGACACCCTCCCCGTGCTTGTCGAGGAAGCGGCCGACGGGCTTGGTCGGGTCGGTCGGCTGCAAGAGCTCGATGTGCCCGATGCCCGTGGGCAGGATCGCGTTCTTGAAGCCGAACTCCTTCGACTCGCCGCGCTTGTGGAGCTTGAGCCCGAACAGCTTCGTGAAGCGCGCGATCGCCTCGTCCAGATCCTTCACCACGACGGACAGCTCGACCACGTCTCCCAGCATGGATGTCCTCCTCGGTTGCGAGATTTCGGTCATTGAAGGGCTCGCCTCGCCGGAGGCACCGCCTCGGCTCGCACGGATTTCGGTCATTGAAGGGCTCGCCTCGCCGGAGGCACCGCCTCGGCTCGCACTGCCATGCGATGCTACACCACACGTGGCTATAATCGACGGATGCGGCTGATCCTGGCGTTGCTCTTGGTCGTCGCCGTCCTGCCCATGGCCGGGGGGCATGCGGCGGAGCCGACGGTGCTGGCGACGACCCTCGACAACGGGCTCCGCGTGCTCCTGCTCGAGGACCACCGGAGCCCGATCGTGTCGTTCCAGGTCTGGTACCGGGTCGGCTCGCGCAACGAGCATCGCGGGGCGACGGGCATCGCCCACTTCCTCGAGCACCTGATGTTCAAGGGCACCCCGACCCACGGCCGGGGGCAGTTCGCGGAGCTGGTGGAGCGCAACGGCGGCCAGGACAACGCCTTCACCATGCAGGACACGACGACGTACTTCGTCAACATCGCCGCCGACAAGCTCGACCTCGTGCTCGAGCTCGAAGCCGACCGGATGCGCAACCTGCTCCTCGATCCGAAGGAGATCGACTCCGAGCGACAGGTCGTGATCGAGGAGCGACGCACGCGCACCGAGGACGATCCCGACGGGTTCCTGAGCGAGGCCGTCAACGCCATCTCGTTCAAGGCGCATCCCTACGGGCAGCCGACGGTCGGCTGGATGGAGGACATCACCCGCTCCGAGCTGCTCGACAAGATCAAGAGCCGCTTCGGCGCGATCGCCCGCGCGCCGGCGCCGCCGCCCGTGCTGGCCGTCGAGCCCGCCCAGGAGGGCGAGCGTCGGGTGGTGGTGCGCAAGCAGGCGCGGTTGCCCATCGTGTACCTGGCCTGGCACGTGCCCAACTACACGTCCGCAGACGCCCCCGCGCTCGAGGTGCTCTCCGCGGTGCTCAGCGGTGGCCGCGCCTCGCGTCTCTACCGCGATCTCGTCTACGACCGACAGCTCGCGCTGGAAGCGGGCGGCGATTACTCGTACTTCTCGATCGATCCCAACCTCTTCTGGTTCTGGGCGACGCCGATGCCGGGCCAGACGCCGGAGACGCTCGAAAAAGAGCTGCTTGCGGCCATGGAGCGCTTCAAGACCGAGCCGGCCACCGAGGAAGAGCTGGCCCGAGCCAAGAATCAGATGGAGGCGGCGTTCGTGTTCCAGGAGGACTCGATCCATCGCCGGGCCTCGCTCCTCGCGCGCTTCGAGCTGCTCGGTAGCTACACGAAGAAGGACGAGTTCCTCAAGCAGATCCGGGCCGTCACCGCCGCCGACGTGCAGCGCGTGGCCAAGAGCTGGTTCCCGCCCGACCGCAAGAACGTCGGCGTCCTGCTGCCCAAGCAGCCCTGATGAGACCCCCCATGCCGATCACCGATCGTCTCGTCGGCCCGCGACGCCGGCACGCCGCGACCGCGGCCTCGCTCGTGCTCGCCCTGCTGCTCACGGCCTCGCCCGCGCGTCCGGCACCGATCGCGCACCGCGAGGTCTTGCCGAACGGCATCGTCCTGCTGGTCGCCGAGCGGCCGGCGGTGCCGATCGTGTCGGTGCGGGTCTTCTCGCGTGCCGGCGCCGCCTTCGATCCGCCCGACCGGGCGGGGCTGGCGAACCTCACCGGGGCGCTGCTCACGCGGGGCACGGCCAAGCGCACCGGCCAGCAGATCGATTCCGCCATCGAGTTCGTCGGCGGACGGCTGGAGGCGGGGGCGGGGCGGGACGGGCTGACCACATCGCTGGCCGTCCTCACGCGCGACCTCACGCTGGGGCTCGATCTCCTGCAGGAGGTCCTGCTGACGCCGACGTTCCCGGAGGCGGAGCTCAAGCGCAAGGCGGCCCAGATCCAGGCCGCCATCCAGCGTGCCGAGGAGGATCCCGGCACCGTCGCGTCGCGCGCGCTCTCGAAGCTCGTGTTCGCCGGTCACCCGTACGCGATACCGGTGGAAGGCACGCGCGAGTCCATCGGGCGCCTCACCCGAGACGACGTCGTCCGCTTCTACGGCGAGCGCGTACGTCCCGACACCACCATCGTCGCGGTCGTCGGGGCGGTGACCGTGGAGCAGGCGCGCCGCGAGATCATGGCGCGCTTCGGCGCGTGGCCGCAGCCCGCGACCCTGGCCCCCGGCGTGCCGCTCGCCGGCGGCGGGCCGTCGGGGCGCGCGGAGACGATCAAGCGTGATCTCACCCAGGCGACGCTCTTGTCCGGCCGGCAGGTCGTGAACCAGACGGATCCCGACTACTACCCCCTGAGCGTGGCCTCGTACATCCTGGGCGGCGGCTCGGCGTCGCGGCTGTACGCGCGCGTGCGCGAGGAGGGCGGCCTGGCCTACGCCGTGTACAGCTACGTGTCTCCCGGCAAGTATGGCGCGCTCCTCGCCCTGAGCGCCCAGACGCGCACGGCGGAGGTGGCCAAGGTCACCGGCCTCATCGACGCCGAGCTCGCGCGGATGCAGCGCGAGGCCGTCACGGAGCGGGAGCTCGGCGTGGCCAAGGACTACCTGATCGGCAGCTTCCCGCTGCGGCTCGACACGTCGTCCAAGGTGGCGGACTTTCTCGTGGGCGTGGAGGAGATGAGCCTCGGGCTCGACTACGCGGACCGCTACCGGAATCTCGTCGGCCGGGTCACGGCCGCCGACGTGCAGCGCGTGGCCGGCAAGTATTTCGGGCCGGGCACGTTCGATCGCGTCGTGGTCGGCGCCACGCCGTGACCCGACTGCTGCTCATCGGCCTCGTCTTCGGGTGGCTGCTCGCGACCCCGCCCGCGGGCGCGGCGCTCCTGACCCTCACCGACGCCCACCAGGCCGAGGCGCTCCGCGTCGGCCAGCGTAGCGTGACGATGGAGTCCGGTTTCGACGCCGAATGGCGGGTGGACAACCCCACCGGCGAGAGCCTGACCGTCATGACGCCCTTCTATCGGCTGGCCCTGGCCGCTCGCAACGCCGCCTTCAAGAACGAGCCGGTGAAGCCCCAGGACCAGAGCAAGATGCTCCAGGCCCTGCGCGATCGGCTGATGTTCTGGGTCCAGCTGTACGGCGCGCGCGAGGACTTCGCGCGGTACTACGCCCCGCGCCTGGTCGTGGGCGATCTCGAGGTGGAGCCCGTGTTCGTCCAGAACGAGCGCACGGGGCTCCGTCAGGGGAACGGCTCGTTCCTGGCGCGCTCGGTCTACGCCTTTCCGACGCGGGATCTGACCGGGACGTCGAAGGTCGTGCTCATGATCCGCGACCCCGAGGGCCATCTCATGTCACGCTTCACGGTCGATCTGGCGAAGATGCGCTGAGCCACGATCTTCCGATCTCCTGGGCGATCCACCGCGAGGTCGTGCTGCTGCTCGGCTGGGGGCGGGCGATCCTCATGCAGTTCGCGCATCCCCTCGTGGCGCGCGGCGTGGCCGAGCACAGCGGCTTCCGCGTCGAAGCCTTCGGCGGATGGCGCCGCCTGCATCGCACGCTCGGCGCCATGCTGGCGCTGACGTTCGGCGACCGGGACGACGCCCTGCGGGCGGCCGGGCGCATCAACGCGATCCACGATCGGATCCGCGGCGCGCTGTCGAAGCCGGAGGGCGCATTCGGCGCGGGCTCGCCCTACTCCGCCCACGATCCCGAGCTGCTGCGCTGGGTCCACGCGACGCTCGTCGACTCGTTCCTGCTGGCCTACACGCTGTACGTACGCCCGCTGTCGTCGGCCCAGCGCGACCGGTACTGCGCCGAGAGTGCCGGGATCGAGACGTTGCTCGGGATGCCCGAAGGCTGGCTGCCGCGGAGCGAGGCAAATCTCGAGACGTACCTCGCGACGATGCTCGCCGGCGCCGACCTCACCGTCACGGACACCGCGCGCGAGCTCGCGCACGACGTCCTGCGGCCGCCGCGATCGGCCCTGGCGTGGCCCGCCCTGGCGACGGCGCGGCTGGCGACCGTCGGCCTCCTGCCGCCCAGGCTGCGCGAGGAGTATGGGTTTACCTGGGACGGCCGCCGCGCGGTGGCATTCCGCGCCTCCGCGGCCGTCATCCGCCGCGTGCTCCCCATGGTGCCGGCGGCGCTTCGCTACTGGCCCGTCGCGCGGGCCGCGATGCGCCATCGTCACCCGATGCTATAATCCGTCGCGCTCGAGCTGGTCCGGTCGACGGAAATTCCCGAGGAGGTTCCCAGCATGAAAGCCGTCCGTATCCACACGCCCGGTGGTCCCGAGGTCATGCGCTACGAGGATGTGCCCGAGCCGACGCCCAAGGCCGGCGAGGCCGTCGTCAAGGTCGACGCGGCCGGGATCAACTACATCGACGTCTACTTCCGCTCCGGACAGTACAAGGCCGAGCTGCCGCTGACGATCGGCATGGAGGCGGGCGGGACGGTCAAGGCCGTGGGCCCGGGCGTCACCGACGTGAAGGTCGGGGACAAGGTCGCCTACACGGGCATCCCCGGTGCGTACGCCGAGTACGCGGTCGTCCCCGCGGCCCGGCTCGTCACCCTGCCGTCCGGCATCACCCCGAAGCAGGGCGCGGCGGCCATGCTGCAGGGCATGACCGCGCACTACCTGGCGACGTCGACCTATCCGCTGAAGTCCGGCGACACCTGCCTCGTCCACGCGGCGGCGGGCGGCGTGGGACTGCTCCTCTGCCAGATGGCGAAGATGCGGGGCGCGCGCGTGATCGGCACCGTCTCCACCGAGGAAAAGGCGAAGCTCGCGCGCGAGGCCGGCGCCGCGGAGGTGATCCTCTACACGCAGCAGGACTTCGAGGCGGAGGTCAAGCGGCTCACCGACGGCAAGGGGGTCAACGTCGTCTATGACTCCGTCGGCAAGACGACGTTCGACAAGGGGTTCAACTGCCTCCGGCCGCGGGGCCTGATGGCGCTCTACGGCGCGTCCAGCGGTCCCGTCGGTCCCTTCGATCTACAGACGCTCAACGCCAAGGGCTCGCTCTTCGTCACGCGACCGAGCCTCAACCACCACGTGGCGACGCGCGAGGAGCTGGTCCAGCGCGCGAGCGAGGTGCTCGGCTGGATTCGCGAGGGCAAGCTCAAGCTCCGGACCGAGCTCGAGTTTCCACTCAAGGACGCCGGCGAGGCGCACCGCGCGCTGGAAGGCCGCAAGACGACGGGCAAGGTGCTCCTGATTCCGTGAACGTCGCCCAGCAAGAAGGAGCTCCGGCGCCGTGAGTGAGGATACAATGAATGGAAGCCTCACCTGGGCGGGGAGGTGCTCGATGAAGACCCAAAAGTTCCTGGTCATCACCAGTCTGCTGGCGTTGCTCGGTCTGACCCTGACGGCCGCGGAGGCGTGGGCGCGCGCCTCGGGCGGCGGCAGCCGCGGCTCACGGTCCTTCTCGTCGCCGGCCCGGCCATCCCCGGCCACGCCGTCGACGCCGTCCACCCCGTCGCGCTCGATGGCCCAGCCGGCTCCGGCTCCGATGGCTCCTCAGCGGCCGGGCTTCTTCGGCGGCATGATGGGCGGCATCGCGGGGTTCGCGCTCGGCGGGCTCTTGGGCGGTCTGCTCTTCGGCGGGCTCGGCCACGGCCTGGGCGGCTTGGGCGGCGGCATCGGCCTGTTCGACATCCTGCTGATCGGCGGCGGGATCGTCCTGCTGTTCATGTTCCTTCGCCGCCGTCGTGAGCAGACGGCGGCCGCGCCGGCTTATGCGGGCATGGGTGCGCCGGCGAGCGCCTACGGCGGCACGGAGTCGGCGGGCGGCACCACGACGATCACTCCGGAGATGCCGGCGGCCGCCGACGGCGACCTGGAGCGGGGTCTCTCGCACATCCGATCGATGGATCCGGCTTTCGATCCCGCGACCGTGGCGGACACCGCGCGCCGGATGTTTCAGGGCGTGCAGCAGGCCGTCACCATGCGCGATGTCGCCTGGATCCGTGAGCACCTCGGCACGGAGATCTACGCCGTGCTCGAGACGCAGTGCAACCGGCTGCGCGCGGAGCATCGGACGAATCGGCTCGAGAAGATCGAGTTCACCGGCGCGGACGTCACCGAGGCCTGGCAGGAGAGCGGTCAGGACTTCGTCACCGTGCGCCTGGTCGGGTCGATGCTCGATTACACGGTCGACGACACGAGCGGCGCCGTCGTGGACGGCTCCCGCAACGACCCCTCCGCCATCGACGAGTACTGGACCTTCACGCGACCGGTCGGGCCCAACCGCTGGAAGCTCTCGGCGATCCAGACGGCGTAGTGCGCGCGTGATTCATCGCGGTGAGGCGCGTCTTCACGTGGTTGCTGGTCGGCCTCGCGGCGATCGCCGTCCTGGCGATCGCCGCGATCGTCGTCCTGCCACGGCTGGTTGACACCTCTCGCGTCCAGGCGCTGATCGCCTCCAGCGCCTCCCAGGCGCTCGGGCGTCCCGTCAAGTTCCAGTCGCTGTCGCTCGCGGTCGTGCCGTATCCCGTGGCCCGTCTGCACACGCTCGAGATCGCCGAGGATCCCGCGTTCGGCGCGGGAGAGCCTCGGCACGGCGCGGGAGACGGCGGGGGTCGCCCGCGCGCCCCGGACCGGGAGCGGCACGCCCGCCGCGCCCGTGACGCTCGTCTCACGGATCGTCATCGACAGAGGGCTCGTGACCTACGAGGCGAGGGGGCCGCGCGGCGGAAGGGCACGGCACCGCCTCGAGAACGTCGGCTTGACGCTGTCGACCTCCCCGGGGGCGCTGTCGTTCGCCGGGGCGGTCCGCGTCATGCCGGGTGATCTCGCCGTGAGGATCAGCGACGGCGCGCTGGGCCTGAGCGGAGCCCGCGCGGTAGCCGACGCCAGCATCCGCGCCCGGATCGCGCTCGACGGCAAGGACGTGCGTCCGATCATCGCCTCGGTCCTCGGTCCCGAGCCGGCGATCGCGGGAGGCCTGACGGGCCGCCTCGACATCGGCGGCACCATGGGCCGGCCACGCGCGACGGGCGAGGTGGAGCTGCGGGGCCCGACGGTGACGCGAACGAACCCGGAGTGCGCGGAGCCGCGGCGGCGGACCCTGCCGCTGGCCTCGGTGACGGCCAGCGTGACGTGGGACGACGGGCGATTGCTCGTCCAACCCCTGGCCACCGGGATCGGCAGCGGCGGCATCACCGCCAGGCTCGTGGCGACACCGACGCCGGCGATGCCGGCGGAGGTGTCGGACCTGGAAATCAAGGGCATCCCGCTGGAGCGCGTGCTGGTCGATTTCCTCTGCCAGGGCTATGCCGTGAGCGGCCCGCTCGATCTCACCGGTCGATTCACGCTGACGGGCAGCGATCCGCTCCGGACGCTCGCCGGCACGGGTCAGCTCCGCGTGGGCCCGGGGAAAGTCGTCGGCGCGAGCGCGCTCGCCCTGCTCGGCGGCGTGGTCCGGGTGGGCGGTGCCGTCTCCTCGGTGTTGAGCCTCGACGTGCCCACGTCGACGTTCTCCTCGCCGCTCGACTTCGAATCGATCGCCGGGACCTACCAGATCCGCAACGGGGTCGTGACGACCCGCGATCTGCTCTACACGAGCCGCGCGATGAAGGTGAAGGTGACGGGCGACTACGCGCTGGCGACGGGTCAGGTGAACGCCGACGTCGTGGTCGACGACGGCCGCCGCCAGCTCCAGGCCAGGGTTACGGGGCCGGCCGCATCGCCGGCCATCCGCGTGGCCCCGGCCACGATCCTCCGCCCGCTCGAGTCCGAGCAGGTCGAGCGCGGCCTCAAAGATCTACTCAAGAAGTTCCGCTAGGTCAGTGCGGGTCGACCGTTCTGCCGGCGAGGCGGGCGACGGTGCGGGCGAAGATGCCGAGGTCGAGGGGCTTCTGTAGATAGTCCTGGAATCCCGCGGCCAGCGTGGTCTCGCGGTCGTACTCGTTGCGGTGGGCGGTGATGGCGAGCGCGGGAAGCGTGCGGAGCCGCTCCACGGCTCGGAGCCGGGCGATCAACGCGTAGCCGTCGTCCCCGGGCAGCGCCAGGTCGCTCACGAGCACGTGCGGCCGCGTCGTCATGGCGCGCAGCCGCCGGAGGGCGGCCGGCGCCGCCTCCACGACCGTGACCGTTGCGCCGCAATGCTCGAGCACTCTGCGGATGATGTCGCGGGCATCGGGGTTGTCTTCCACGACCACGACGTGGATCCCGTGGAGGGAGACGAGGCCGCTCGCCTGGATGGCGTCCTTCGATACGACCGGACGATGGCTCTCCGAAACCGAGGCCCGATGCCTTCGCCTTCGAGCGGCGGTGTCGTCGAACACGTCGGGCATCCACGCCGGCTGGGACGAGGATCGCGACCGTAGACGACTCGGGGCAGCCGTCGGCGAGCTGCGGATTCTCATGGAAGGTGGCCGCTACTATCCGTACAGCCGGCGCGGGCGGCAAGCCCTGAAAAAAAATTCCCGATTTTGCCCCGCCGCCCGGCCGCGGGAGGGGATGTCAGCGTGTCCCGGTGAACCGCCCGCCGCCGAGCTTGCCCTCCTCGACCAGCCCGACGAAGAACGCGTAGAGCTGCTGGTACTCCAGGTACCTGGCCTCACCGAGCGTGGCCACGGTCTCGGCACGCATCGCGCGGTAGCGCCGCAGGCGCTCGCGCAGGATGCCCCGCCACTCGGCCGACACGTCCTCGGCCTCGATGGCACGGAACCCGGCGCGGCCGAGGAGCCGCCGGTACCCATCGAGTCCCTGGAGCGTCGTCGCGGCCATCCAGCGGGTGAGTCGATCGCGCTCGCGCTCCGCGAGTCGGGGGTGGGCGATCCAGTCGGTGAAGGCCAGCCGGCCGCCGGGCGCCAGCACGCGATGACACTCCGTGAGCACGGAGGCCTTGTCGTGGATGTGCAGCAACCCCTCCTGGCTGATACAGGCGTCGAAGCTCGCCGCGTCGAACGGCAGCGCCCGGGCGTCGCCCCGCACCACGGTGATCCGGCGGCCCAGCCCGACGAGCCGGGTGAGCCGCGCGCCGCCGGCCGCGCGTCCGTGGTGCAGCTCGCAGGCGACGACGCGACACCCCCTGCGGTGGGCCAGGACGCGCGCGGGCCCCGCGAGCCCGGCGCACACATCGAGCACGCGCGAGATCGCGGTGACGCCGGCGCGACGCGCCAGGGTCTCGACCGCCCCCGGCCCGCCGTAGTGATCCTGGTCGAGGTCGAACAGCTCCTCGGGGGCGACCGGGCCGCCCGGCGGCACGCCGCGGCGGCGCAGCGCGGCCATCACCTGCGCCTCGCCGATGGGATGGCGATCGTAGAAATCGAGCAGGTCGGGCGCGCCTTGCTGGCTCATGCGACCTATGATAAAAGCAAACCGTTTCCAACCGTTCGGGGACGAGGGAGCCTCATGAGTAGTTTCAAGGAAGGCCTCGAAGATATCGTCGTTTCGACCTCCGAGATCTGCTTCATCGACGGTCGCGAGGGCCGCCTGCTGTATCGCGGCTTCGACGTCGATGATCTCGCGGCGCACTCCTCGTTCGAGGAGGTGATCTACCTCCTCTGGCACGGCGCGCTCCCGAGCCGAAAGGAGCTGGATGCGCAGGTCAAGGCGCTGTCGGCCACCGCCAACCGGCGGCTGCCGCCCAAGCTGGTGACCATGCTGCGCCAGCTGCCCCGCAAGACGACGCCCATGGAGGTGCTGCGCACCGGCGTGTCGGCGCTGTCGGCGTTCGATCCCGACGCCAACGACAATTCCCGTGACGCAACCCTGCGCAAGGCCACCCGACTGACCGCGCAGATGCCGACCCTCGTGGCCGCCTGGGAACGTATCCGGCGTGGCAAGCCGCTGATCACGCCGAATCCCAAGCTGAACCTGGCGGCGAACTTCCTGTCCATGATGAGCGGCAAGAAGCCCACGGACCTGGAGGCCAAGACGTTCGACGTCGCGCTGATCCTGCACGCCGACCACGAATTCAACGCCTCCACGTTCGCGTCCCGGGTGACGGCGGCGACGCTGTCCGACCTGCACTCGGCCATCGTGTCCGGCATCGGCGCGCTGAAGGGACCGCTGCACGGCGGGGCCAACGAGCAGGTCATGTTGATGGTCGACAAGATCGGCCCCGCGCGGAACGCCGAGGCCTGGATCCGCAAGGCCGTCGCCGACAAGATGCGTCTCATGGGGTTTGGGCACCGCGTCTACCGCGTGGAGGACCCCCGCGCCAAGCATCTTCGCCGGCTCGCCACCGAGCTCGGCCGTCAGTCGGGCGACACGAGCTCCGTGGAGATCCTCAATACCGTGGCCGGCGTGGTCACGGAGCTCAAGCACATCTATCCCAATGTCGATCTCTACTCGGGCGCGGCGTACAAGACGATGGGCATTCCGACCGATCAGTTCACGCCCATCTTCGCGTTGAGCCGCGTGGTGGGCTGGGCCGCGCACGTCCTGGAGCAGCACGCCAACAACCGGCTCATCCGCCCGAGGGCCGAATACACTGGCCCCGGCCGCCAATCCTACGTCCCAATCGATCGACGGTAACGCAGGCCGATGAAAACGGCCCATCTGCGTCGTTGGCTCCTCGCTCCTCCCTGCGGCGTGGCCGGGCCACGCCTCAGTCGTCACTCGTCGCCGCCTAGCATCTGGGCCGTTTTGATCGGCCTGCGGGGTTTGTCCGCAAGTCGGTGACGTCCCGTAGCAAACTCTTCGTCACTGGCGCGGCGGGCATGGTGGGGTCGTACGTCCGGCGGGCATTCGCGGACCATGAGCTCGTGCTCACCGATGTCAGCGAGGGCTGGATCTCCGTCGACGTCTGTGATGCGATCGCCGTCAAGCGCGCCATTGCCGAGGCGCGGCCGGACGTCGTCCTGCACCTCGCCGCCGCCACCGATGTGGACCGGTGCGAGCGGGAGCCGGACTGGGCCGAGCGGACGAACGCGGTCGGCACCCAGAACGTCGTCCGCGCCTGCGAGACCTCGGCCATCCCGCTCGTCTACGTCAGCACCGGCGCGGTCTTTCCGGGTGAGCGGACCGAGCCCTACACGGAGGTGGACACGCCGGCCCCCTCCAACGTCTATGCGCGCTCCAAGCACGCCGGCGAGCAGATCGTGGACGCGCTCCCGCGCCACTACATCGTCAGGGCGGGCTGGATGTTCGGCGGCGCCAGTCGTGACGTCAAGTTCGTCGGCAAGATCGCGCGCCTGATCCAGGGCGGGCAGACGCGCCTGGAGGCGGTCGACGATCTGGTCGGCAGCCCGACCTACGCGCTGGACCTGCTGCTCGGCATCCACCGGCTCATGCAGACCGGCGCCTACGGCGTGTACCACCTGGCCAATGCGGGCTCGTGCACGCGGTATGCGTGCGCGCTGGCCATCCGCGACACCCTCGAGCGTCCCGACGTCGAGATCGCCCCCGTGTCGTCGGACCGGTTTCCGCTGCCGGCGCCCCGGCGCTCCGAGGCGCTGGGCAGCGTGAAGCTCGAGCCGCTCGGGCTCGCCATGCGGCCATGGCGGGAGGCGTTGCGCGAATACCTCCTGACCGAGCTGGCGGCGGTCGGGCCGTGACCCCTCGCGTGACGCTCGTGATGGCCGTCTACAACCAGCTCGCGCTCACGCGGGCCTGCATGGAGAGTCTCGCCGAGACCACGGAGCCCTTCGCCCTGGCCGTCGTCGACAACGGCTCCACGGACGGCAGCCGGGACTTCCTGGCGGACTTTCCGTACCCGTTCCCCCTGCGCTACGTCTTCAACGACCGCAACGACTCGGTCATCGCCTCCTTCAATCGCGGCTGGCCGCTGGCGGAGACAGAGTTCGTCTGCTTCCTGCACAACGATACCGAGATGATCACCCCGGACTGGCTCGAGCGTCTGCTCGCGCCCTTCGCGCGTCCGGACGTCGGCATGACGGGCCTCTTCGGCGTCAAGCGGCTGCGTCGCAACAGCCGGTTCATGGGACGCACGATCGTCCACAGCCTCGCCGAGGGCCCCACGGTCCACCCCCCGTGGGAGGAGGTCGCCGCCATCGACGGGGTCTGTCTGTGCATGCGTCGCGACGTCCTGGCCGCGTACGGGGGCGCCGACGAGCGCTACGGCTTCTACCACGGCTGGGACAAGGACCTGTCCTTCGCGGTTCGCGAGCGCGGACTGCGCTGCCTGGTCGTGCACGCGCCGTTCGTCCATCACGGCGGCGGCACCCGGGCCCAGGCCTTTGCGCGCGATCCCGACCGCGAGCGTCGCGACATCGTCCTGCGCAAGGTCGCCATCGACCGCCTCCTGCACAAGTGGGGGCACCGCCTGCCCGCCGACGTGCGCCCCCTCGGCGCGCGCGTCGAGGACTGGGTACGGGACAAGCTCACGCGGCGAGCGGTCAGGCGATCGGAATGACCGGACGCAGATGACGGCGCTGGGCGTCGGCATCGTGGGCGCGCGGTTCGCGGCGGACCTGCATGCCGTGAACTACCGCCATCTTCGCGGGGGACGCGTGGAGCTGGCCGCGGTGTGCGCGCGGACCGGCGCGGACGCCGAGGCGCTGGCCCGCCGTCACGGGATCGAGCGCGTGTTCACCGACTATCGCGCGCTGGTCGAGTGCGCGGCGGTGGACGTGGTCGACGTGTGCGCGACCACCGACGTCCATCACGAGATCGCCATCGCCGCCGCCCGCGCCGGCCGGCACGTGATCGTCGAGAAGCCGTTGACCGGCTACTTCGGCGACGCCGCCGATCCCGCCGCGAAGATGCTGGAGGTCGCCCTCGCCAACGCCGACGCCGTGCTGGAGGCCGTCACGCGCGCCGGGGTGACGCTGTGTTACGCGGAGGACTTCGTCTACGCGCCTCCCGTGGCCAAGCTGCGGCGGCTGATGGAGGTGAGTGGCGGCGCCGTGCTGGAGCTGCGCGCGGAGGAGAGCCATTCGGGCTCCCACGCGGCCTACGCCCGTCGCTGGCGCACCTCGGGCGGGGGCTCGCTGCTGCGCATGGGGTCGCACCCCGTCGGCGTCGTCCTGCAGCTCAAGCACCACGAGGGCCGGCTGCGCCGCGGGCGGCCGATCCGGGCCGCCGCGGTCGTGGCGGACACGGCCCGGCTCACCGGGCTTCCCGACGTCGCGGCGCGGAAGTTATTTCTCCGCGCGGCGCCCGAGGACGTCGAGGACTGGGCGGTGGCGATCATCACCTTCGACGACGGCACGAAGGCCACCGTCCATTCCAACGACGTCACCCTGGGGGGCGTCCGGAACGTCGTCACCGCGTATCTGACCAACGGCGTGCTGCAGGCCAACATCACCCCGAACACGAGCGTGATGGCGTATGCCCCGGACGCGTCGGTGTGGGGCGACGAGTACATCTCCGAGAAGGTCGAGACCAAGGCGGGCTGGCAGTTCCCGGCCCCGGAAGAGGACTGGATGCGGGGCTATCCCCAGGAGCTCGAGGATTTCGTGGAGGCCATCCGCGAGCGGCGCGAGCCGCTGTCGGGCGCCGCGCTCGCGCGGGACGTGGTCGAGGTGATCTATGCGGGCTACCTCTCGGCCGCCACCGGCCGGCGCGTGGCGCTGTCGCGATGATCCCGTTCGCGAAGGGGCATGGGCTGGGCAACGACTATCTCGTCATCGAGGAGACGGATCTGCCGGGCGCGCTCAGCACGGAGGCGATCGTCCGGATCTGCGACCGTAACTGGGGCGTGGGGTCCGACGGCATCCTCCTGCGCGTTCCGTCCGGCCGCGCCGATTTCGGCGTCCGCATCTTCAACCCCGATGGGAGCGAGGCCGAGAAGTCGGGCAACGGCCTGCGCATCTTCGCCAAGTACCTGCGTGACCACGGTCACGCCAAGCGGGACGTCTTCACGGTCGACACGCCGGGCGGCGTCGTCGAGTGCCAGTGCCGGATGCGCGGTGACCGCGTGACTTTCGTCACCGTGGAGATGGGCCGGGCCACCTTCCGGCCCGCCGAGATTCCCATGACGAGCCCGGCGCCCGAGGCCGTCGACGTCGCTCTCGCTCTCCCCGACGGCGCCAGCGTGACGGCGACGGCCGTGTCCGTCGGCAATCCCCATTGCGTGGTCTTCGTCGACCGGCTGGACGACGACGAGACCCGGCGCATCGGGCCCCTGCTCGAGCGCCACCCCGCGTTTCCCAACCGCACCAACGTGCAATTCGCCCGGGTGCTCGGGCGCGACGTGATGGAGATCCGCATCTGGGAGCGCGGCGCCGGCTACACCCTGGCGTCCGGCTCGTCGTCCTGCGGCGCCGCCAGCGCGGCCGTGCGCACCGGGCGGTGCGAGGCCGGCCGCGTGACCGTTCGCATGCCCGGAGGCGAGCTGGCCGTCCACGTGCGGCCGGACTGGTCGCTCCGGCTCGAAGGGCCGGTGGAGGAGGTCTGCACGGGGACGCTGAGCCGCGAGTTCGCCGAGACCTACGTGACGGGCGGAGGACGATGAAGCGTCTCTGCGTCTTCTGCGGGTCCAACGTGGGAGCGCGCCCGACGTACGCGGCCATGGCGCGCGAGCTGGCCGGCGAGCTCGGCCGGCGACACCTGGGCGTCGTCTATGGCGGCGGCGGGGTCGGGCTCATGGGCGTGCTCGCCGACGCCGCCCTCGCGCAGGGGATCGAGGTGATCGGCGTGATCCCGCGTCCGCTCGCGACCAAGGAGCTGGCCCACACCGGGCTCACCCAGATGCACGTCGTCGCCAGCATGCACGAGCGCAAGGCGCTGATGGCCTCCCTGGTGGACGGCTTCGTCGCGATGCCCGGCGGGCTCGGGACGTTCGAGGAGACGCTCGAGGTGCTGACGTGGTCGCAGCTCGGGATCCACCGGAAGCCCATCGGCCTCCTCAACGTCGAGGGCTACTACGACGGCTTGCTGGCGATGATCGCGCATGGCGTGAAGGAGACGTTCATCAAGGCCGAGTACCTCACGCTGTTCGTCTCCGCCGCGAGCCCGGCGAGCCTGCTCGACGAGATGCAGGGCTGGCGCCCGCCGCCCGTCCCCGGCGCCTGGCTCAATCTGCAGCAGACCTGACGTCAGTTCGCGGGCAGGCCGGCGACGAGACGGCGCTTGCCGCAGCTCGAGCAGACGCCGTGACGCCGGAGGGCGCCGTTGCCCTCGAGGTGGCGCATGGCGACGTCGATGTTCTTGCCGCCGAAGAGCCGCGTGGAGATGCAGTCGGCGCAGAACGCCTTGCCGGTCTGCTCGCCGAGGAATCGCAGGATGGCGTGTTGCGTCACCCGGCGGCGGGTGGTCCCGTCGATGCGCGGGCCGGCCGCGGCCGAGTCGAGGCGGAACGTTCGCGTCGTCTCGAGACAGGCGTCGCAGCGACCGGACCGCGCGACCAGCGTGAGCGTGCCCGTGATCGTCGTGAGGATGGCCTCGACCCGCTGGGCGGGCACGCCGCTCTTCCTGGTGATGCAGTCCAGGCACAGCGGGCTGGCGAGGATCATCGTGAGCACGACCGCGGCATCCTCGACGTGATCGGCGGCGCCGCTGATCGGCCGGCGGAGGGGCGCGCCGCCCCGTCGCCGCTGTCGGCTCGACCAGAGCAGGTCACGCGTTTGCTCGATGACCGCGCCGAGATCGGCGCAAAGCGTCGCGGCCTGCGCGAGCAGCGACGGTGTGAGCAATGCGCCGCCATCCGGAGTCTTCCTTGCCACAACCATCCCCTATGGACGGTGATTACAGCACAGACGACAGCAGGCGCGCTACCCGGAAAACTACGGAGAGGCTGGTTCGGGCGGTCCGGGCGTTGTGCGAAGCGCGCGCAGCGGCGGCATTGCCGCGATCTGCTCCTCCGAGAGCTCGGCCCACCGGATCCCGCGTGGCTTGCGTCGCCGGCGTGGTGGTCTGATCACCCGCTCGGGGGTGACGATCAGGTCGAGGGCGACGTCGTGGGCCGACATCGGGATGTCCGCGTCGACGATCTGCAGCTCGTGGACGGTGGTGAGCACGGGCGTCGTCTCGCCGACGGCGCCGACCTGACGCGCGAGCGCCCATTCGAGATCGCTGTAGCCGCCGCCCTTGCCGACGCGGGCGCCGCGGCGGTTGACGGCCACGCTGCCGGCGACGACGAGGTCGATCCGGCCCAGGTCACGGGCCCGCACCGGCTCGCCGAGCCGGGCAGCGCCGCCGATCGTCGCCGCTTCGGCCAGTCGCCCAGCCAGCCGAGCGGGATCGAGCCGCAGGAAGCACCGCGCCGCGCGCAACCGCGGCACGGCCATGAACACGATCTTGCCCTCGCGCAGGGCGCGCAGCCGCAGGGGCCGCTGGGGCGCGTCAGGATTGCACTTGATCCGGCGTGCGCGCCGCCACTCCGGCAGCTCGGCCGCTCGCGCCGCCGCCCGCTCCGCGCCCACGAAGTTCGGGATCCGGTCGTCGATGGGGAAGGGGAACCGCGCGACCCGGCGTGTGCGCAGTCGTGCCCACATGCGTCGCCGCAGCGCTTGCTTTGTCCCTACGGCTTCTTCTCGACGATGTCGACGCGCATGCGACCGAGGATGGCCAGGAGCTCGGCCTTGTCGCGGGCGGCGATGTTGAACTTGTCGAGGCTGGCGTTGAGGTCGTCCGCCAGCGCGTCGAAGTCGGCATCGCTGATCCCGAGCCCCACGTGGGCGGTCTTCATGTCGACTCCGAGGTAGGTGCGGGGCCCGCCGGCCGCCTGGCAGATGAATTGCGTCACTTGCTCCCGGACGAGGGGAAGATTGGAGCCTTCGAAGAACCGCCGGATCCGTGGGGCCGTGGTCACCCGTCCCACGAAGTCGTCGACGATCACGTGGATCGCGCGCGGGCCGCCGAGGCGCTCGTAGAGCGGTGTGTCCACGCGGACGGAGGCGCAGCTCGCGCTCAGGAGGACGGCGAGCGCCACTTTTGTGTGACTCGCGCGAACGCCATTCGCAATCGCCAAAAGTGTTAAGAAGTCAAAGTCTGACCCCATGGTCGGCGGCCCAGGCGAGCAGATCGGTCAGGGAGCGGGTGTTGAGGATCTGGGTGGGGGTGAGCCAGGCGCGGCGGGCCACGCCGATGCCGAGGTCGAGGTGGTCGAGCTCGGAGAGGTAGTGGGTGTCCGTGCTGATCGCCAGCGGGATGCCGAGGTCGGCGGCCCGACGAGCGTGGGCCTCGTGCAGATCGAGGCGATTGGGGGAGCTGTTGATCTCGATCGCCTTGCCGTGGGCGCGCGCGGCGGCGAAGACGGCCTCCATGTCGACGTCGTAGGGGTCGCGCGAGCCGATCAGGCGCCCCGTCGGGTGGCCGAGGATGTCGACGTGGGGGTTGGTGAGCGCGCGTGCGATCCGCGCGGTCATCTCCGCGCGCGCCTGGCGGAAGCGCGAGTGCACCGAGCCGACCACGATGTCGAGCTCGCGCAGCACCTCGTCCGGGAAGTCCATGCGGCCGTCGGCGAGGATGTCGCACTCACAGCCCGTGAGGATCCGGATCCGGTACCGCGGCTGGATGGCCCGGATCGCCTCGAGCTGGGCCCGAAGACGCTCGACGGTGAGCCCGCCCGCGATGGCCGTGGACTGCGAATGGTCCGACACGATGATGTACTCGTAGCCCCGCGCCTCGGCGGCCTCGACGAGCCGCTCCAGCGGGTGGTGACCGTCCGACCACTCGGTGTGAGCGTGCAGATCGCCGCGGATAGCCTCGGCGGTCACCAGCGCGGGCAGCCGGCCCTCGCGCGCGGCCTCGATCTCGCCGGTATTCTCGCGGAGCTCGGGGGGAATGAAGGGCAGCCCGACCGCGGCGTACACGTCGTCCTCCGTGGCGCCGGCGATGCGGTCGCCGGTCCGCTCGTCGAAGACGCCGTACTCGCTCAGGCGCAGGCCGCGCCGCGCGGCGATCTCCCGGACCCGGACGTTGTGCTCCTTGGAGCCCGTGAAGTACTGCAGGGCGGCGCCGAAGGCCTCCGGCGCGACGACCCGGAGATCGACCTGCAGGCCCTCCTGATGCCGGACGGAGGCGCGCGTGTCGCCGCGCCCGATGACCTCCGTCACCGAGGGCAGCGCGCACAGCGTGCCGATCACGCGCCGGGGATCCGTCGACGTCACGAGCAGGTCGATGTCTTTCACGGTGTCGCAGAGCCGGCGGATGGAGCCGGCGATCTCCAGGCGCTCGACGCCGCCGTGGGCCCGCAGCGTGGCCGCGAGCTGTGTCGCGATCGCGCGCGCGCGGGTGAGCGGGGCGCGGGCGCGCCCGGATCTCCAGAGCGCGATGCCCTTGAGGATGTTCTCGCAGGTCTTCTCACGGATCCCCGCGACGGTGAGGATCTCCTTCGAGCGACAGATCGCTTCGAGCCGCTCCACGGAGTCGACGCCCAGGCGGTCGTGCAGGAGCTTGGCCGTTCGCGGCCCGAGGCCGCGGATCTCGAGGAGCCCGAGGAAGCTCGGCGGCAGACCGCCGCGCAGCCGCTCGAGCTGCTCGATGCGCCCTGTGAGCAGATACTCGTCGATGCGGGCGGCAAGGTCGCGTCCCACGCCGGACAGCGTCTGCACGTCCCCGCGCGCGGCGACCGCCTCGATGTCTTCCGACAGCGCTTCGATCGTCTGGGCCGCACGCTGATAGGCACGGACACGGAACCGGCTCTCGTCGTGGACCTCGAGCAGCGTCGCCATCTCATAGAAGAGACGCGCGATCTCGAAGTTTTGCATGCTCTTCATGTTACACTCGGCCTCGCCGTGATCGCTTCGTGGTGCTGGGAGTTGATCGAGCCGTATCTCAGGCGAAACCTCCAGAACCGGGGCGTGGAGCGGCCCACCCGCAAGCAGGTGCTCGAGGAGTTCCTCCGCGTGTGGCCGGAGTTCACGGCGACCATCGGGGTGCAGGAGCCGTTCGCGGGGACGATCCGCTTCAAGTGGCTCGTGCGGATGGCCTCGGGCGAGCTCGAGCCGTTCCTCGCCGACCCGGCGGGCTGGATCGGCGAGCGGTACGGCGGCGGCAAGTACAAGATGAACCTCCACCACGGCCTGCACTGGGTCAACACCAAGAACTTCCGCCCCGAGGGCGAGCCCCGATGGCAGGACGCGCCCGCGCTGTCCCTGGACTGACGGCCCGCGCCCAGAGGAGAAGCCCATGCCGAGTGACGAGACGCGCCGGGTGCTGAAGCTGTTCGGCGTCGCGGTGACGAATCTCGAGGATGCGATCGACCGCAAGGCGCCCATGGACGAGATCATGAAATGGGACGCCGAGCTCGCCGACCGCACCCGCGAGATCATCAGCCACGTCGATCGTCTCCGTAGCCGCCGGATTGGCTGATCCACCCCGTCGCATCGTCTCGCTGATCCCCAGCACCACCGAGCTGCTGTGCCGGCTCGGGCTGGCCGACGCGCTCGTGGGCATCACTGTCTACTGTCGCGAGCCCGCCGGCCTCCTGCGCGACAAGACGCGGATCGGCGGTGAGAAGGACCCCGACCTCGAGCGCATCCGCGCGCTCGCCCCCGATCTCGTCGTCGCCAACGTCGAGGAAAACGTCCGCGCGCACATCGACGGGCTTCGCGAGTGGGGCATCCCCGTCCACGTCACGTACCCGCGGACGGTCACGGGCGCGATCGCGATGATCCGGGAGCTGGGCGAGGTGACGGGGACCGCGGCGCGGGCGACGGCGCTGGCCGACGAGCTCGACGCGTTGCTCGCGCAGGCGCGGCAGTCGGTGCGGCGCCGCGACCCCATGCGCGTGTTCTATCCGGTCTGGCGCGGACCCTACATGACCGTCGGCGCGGATACCTACATCCACGACATGCTGGCCGTGTGCGGCGGCGCCAACGTCTTCGCGGACGCGCCCGCGCGCTACCCGACGGTGACGCTCGACGAGGTGGCCGCGCGCCGGCCCGAGGTCATTCTCCTTCCGGACGAGCCGTTCCGGTTCCGCCGCATTCACGTCGGCGATTTCACGCCGTATGGCGACGTGCCGGCGGTGCGCCACGGCCGCATCCACCTGGTCGACGGCAAACCCTTCTCCTGGCACGGTCCCCGTATCGCCGACGCCTTGCGGACGCTGCCCCAGCTGCTGACGTCGTGAGGGTGGTTGTCAAGAGGTCGGGGAAGGGGGGAGACTAACCGTGCCTTCCCATCGGGCCCCGGTGAGTGGCAGGAGAACACCATGGCTGCACGGACTTTCGGTGACGCCATACCACCGACCTCGACACTGCTCGCCGAAACCGTGATCCGACAGGCCGACCTCGCGGCCGCCATCGAGCGATCGCGCGACCTGTGCTGGTGGGGACGGCAACTGTGCGCCCGCACCGACCCCCACCGGCGATCGATTCGTGGCGGATCCATCGACGACGCCGGGCTCGTGGTCACGATGATCACGGGGGTGTCGTTCTGCCCGGACTGCATCGCCAAACGGATCGGTGTGCCCGTGAGCCGGGTCGACGCCCTGCTGATGACGATCACCGGGAACATCGCGCTGGTCGTGGAGACACGACGCTGCGACGCCTGTCTCGAAACGAAGAGAACCTATCAGCTGGCCGCCGATGCCTCCCGTGCCGACGCCCATGTGATGACGCGCTCCGGCGGGACCCGACAGGCCATCCGGCACTTCCTCGGCCAGCGCCCCGGCACCGCGTTGTGCACGGACTGCATCACCGTGAAGCTGTTCGCCGGCAAGAACATCGACGTGGCCATGCGCGTGCTCGAGGGCAACGGGGTGCAACGGCGGAACGCCCGTTGCTCGGGCTGCGGGAAACTGCGTCTCGTCGCCGGCGTGCAGTTGTCCAGCTGAGCGACGGCCTCGTCGCCGAGGCGGATCGACCGGGGCGCGCGACTAGGCGGAAGCGGGCTGCTGCGTGCGTTCGGTGGAGGCGGGACGAGCCAGACGCGAGATCGAGCGGAACAGCTCACGCGGCGGAACCGGCTTCGTCAGATAGATGTCGAATCCCACCCGCTCGGCCGTCGTCGAGAGATAGAGATCGTCCCGCGCCGTGACGGCGATCACGGGAAGATGTCCGCCGCGCTTCGCATCGCGCTTGCGGATCCAGTCGATCAACCAGAGACCGTCCCGGCGCGGCATCGAGAGATCCGAGATGATCACGTCGGGGCGGACGTGTCTGAGCGCCCGGACCGCGGCCGTCGCCGACCCGACGACGAGGACCGACGCGCCGGCGTAGAGAAGGATCTGCTTGTAGATGGTGCGGGCATCGAGGTTGTCGTCGACAACGAGAACGTGGACTCCGTCGAGGCGGGTGAACGGATCGTAGGAATCGTCGGGCGACATCGAGATCATTCTACCGCGTTCGCCAGCAATTTCTGTTGAGTTGTCGCGCCCGCCGACCAGCATCGAAGCGCTCGAGCGTCGTCGATCTGGTTCCTGGGAAAAACGTTTCACATTTCAACGAGGCTCCTTGAAGAACGCTCCCTGCCGTTATCTGCCCGTCACGCAGTCAGGGAGCTACCCGTTTCGGCATGGCGACGCGGAGTCCATCAGAACAGAGGCCTCCCGGCCGGGTCTGTATTTGTCGGCGGCCACCCGCCCCGGCCAGCGAGCCAGCTTTCAGAGATTGGAGGCGGCGCGGATGGCCTCCACGATGAAGTGGTAGCCGGTGCAGCGACACAGGTTGCCGGAGATCGCCTCGCGGATCTGCTCGTCGGTCGGGTGCGGGTTGTCGTCGAGGAGCGCCTTGGCGGTCAACAGGATGCCGGGCGTGCAGAAGCCGCACTGCAGGCCGTGGTGGTCCCAGAACGCCTGCTGGAGCGGGTGCAGCCGCTCGCCGTCGGCCAGGCCTTCCACCGTCGTCAGCCGGGCGCCGTCCAGCTGGATCGCGAGCAGCAGACAGCTGCGCACGGGCTCGCCGTCGAGCAGCACCGTGCAGGCCCCGCAGACGCCGTGCTCGCAGCCGACGTGGGTGCCGGTGAGATCGAGCCCGTCGCGCAGGAAATCGGCCAGGCTCGTGCGCGGCTCGACCGTTCCCTCGTAGGCCCGGTCGTTGACGTGCAGGCGGATCGTCCGTGTCATGCCGCCTGGTCCTT
>WNGB01001971.1_pt1 | contig 42810 bp, 33 predicted proteins | sample 5400681 | NCBI WGS metagenome assembly WNGB01 (sample SAMN13153367, study PRJNA577476) | soil metagenome | isolation source: 115 cm soil or saprolite under grassland replicate 2 | place: USA:California | collected 2016-06-15 | reverse complement strand
AGTTGGCGTGAGTGTGCCTTGAGTGGCGTAAGGTGTCATTGTTGGTTTTGCCCGCCTTCCAGTCAGTTTGGAGGGGTGGGGTGCAGGGTCGGGCGCCGCCCGACCCTGCACCCCACCCCTCCAAACTGTCAAGAGACTAATTGGCTTCAAGTGAAAAGTGCGGGTTTTCGATGATGCCAAAGATATTGCCGAACGGGTCGATCACCGAGGCCATGCGGATGTCGCCGCCCACATCCTGCACGCCCAGGCGGTCGGTCGCGCCAAGCGCGACCAGCCGCGCGAGCGCTGCTTCCACATCGGCCACGCCCCAATACGCGATTGCGCTGGCGCCGGTGCCGCTGGCGCTGGCTGGATCAGGGTCGAGGCCGAACTCGTAGCCGGCGATGTTGAAGCCGACGTAGAACGGCTGGTCGAAGTACGGCTGCACGCCGAGCGCTTTGGCGTACCACTCCTTCGCCGCAGCCAGGTCGGCGGCGTGGTAGATCACTGTGCGCAATCCTTGAAACATAGTTGGCTCCTTTGTACAAGCTACCAGCTATTCGATCCGTCTTTTTTTGACGAAGGACGGAAGACGAATGACGAATGATCTCCGTCCGCCGTCCTTCGTCTTTCGTCATACGCGGATCAGATGGGCGATAGCTTGAACGTAGCTTGTCACGATCATTCAGCATTATTATCGCATGGGTCAGTGACAGCCCTATGTCAGTAGCGAAATTGCAGATTGTAGCCGTGATGCTTGATGATTGATGTACAGACCCGTCACTCGTCACTCGTAGTTCCGCAGCATCTTTTCGGCCTCCTGCGCCAGCAGCGCGCGCAGCGAATCCGGCTCGATCACGCGCACGTGGCTACCCCAGCCGAGCAGCCATTGTACAACGTCGCGCTCGTGGCGCACCCGCAGCGTCACGAGCAGGCCGTCGTCGCGCTGCTGCGCGGCGATGGTGAAGTACGAGGGCGACTCGCGCACCCAGTAGGCGGCCGTGGAGTCGAACAGCGCGCGCACAACCAGCGCGCGCGGCGCGTTGCTTTCGCGCTGCTCAAGTGTGAAATCAGCTGGGCGCGCGAAGGTCTGCGGCAGAACGGCGAGCTGATCCATGCGCTCGACTCGGAAGTGGCGGATATCCTGGCGCAGGTGGCAGTAGGCGACCAGGTGCCATGCGCCATCGACATGAACCAGGCCATACGGGTCGGCTGTGCGGGTGCTCTGAGCGCTGGCGCCATCCTGGCTCTGCCGAGCATGGTAGCGGAAGCGCAGGCTGTGCCGCCCAACGATCGCGCGCCGCAGCTGGCGCAGGTACTCGGCCTGCTCGGGCCGCCCGCCCGCGCCGTCGGCGACGAAGCGGATGCTGGCTTGCAGCGAGCGCACCTCGTCGCGCAGCGGCTCGGGCAGCGCCCCGGCGATCTTGCGCGCGGCCGATTGCGCGGCGGCGCGGTATTCGGCGTCGAAGCTCTGCGCCATCGCATCGCCGCCCAGCAGCAGGATCAGCGCCTCGTCGGGCGTGAAGCGCAGGGGCGGCAGAAAGTAGCCATCCAGCAGCGCGTAGCCCTGCCCCGGCGTCGATATCACCGGCACGCCGGCCTCGCACAGCGCCTGGATGTCGCGGTAGATCGTGCGCTTGCCGACCTCGAAGGTGGCGGCCAGGTCTTCGGCGCGCTGTTTGCCGCGCGCTTGCAGCTCGAGCACAATCGCGAGCAGGCGGTCGGTGCGGTTCATTGGCTGGCTTTAGATTTCATCAGTATGCATGATTATGCAATTGTATGTCGACCGTCGATACCACGCAACTGCGAAACTCCTAACAACATAAAAACGCCCTTGGCCCCGTTTCGGCGGAGACAAGGGCGCTTTAGAATGAGCCATCTTGCCGTCGCTCTGTTACCTTACAATCATCGGCAGGTATACCTTCGGGTTCCCGATCGTCACCGTCACGGTCGCGACATTCGATTCGAGCGCGCCATCGCTGACCTTGAAGCTGAAGCTGTCGGCGCCGGTCGCGCCGGCGTTGGGCGTGTAGGTGAATGCGCCAGTCGTCGAGTCGACGATCCGCGCCACGCCCTTGCCGCCATTGGTCACGATGCTAAAGGCTAGCGGGCTGCCCTCGGGGTCGCTTGCGCCGAGCGTGCCGCTGTACTGGAGGTTGTACGCGGTTGTGATCGATGCTCCGCTGGCCACCGGCGCGCTGTTGAGAGCGCCGATCGTCACCGTCACGGTCGCGACATTCGATTCGAGCGCGCCATCGCTGGCCTTGAAGCTGAAGCTGTCGGTGCCGGTCGCGCCGGCGTTGGGCGTGTAGGTGAACGCGCCAGTCGCCACATTGGTGATCGCTGCGCTGCCTTTCGTACCGTTGGCTACGATGCTGAAGCTGAGCGGGTTGCCGTCGGGGTCGCTCGCCGGCAGCGCGCCGCCTACGGGTGTGTCTGCGCCGGTCGAGAAGGTGGTGCTGGTGGCGATCGGCGCGAAGTTCAGCCCGCCGATTGGCAGCGACCACAGCTCCGCTCCAGCGCTGTCGTCGCTAGCGCGGAATAGGGCCGCTGTTCCCAGCAGCGTGAACTCGGCCGGATCGGACGCGCCGGCGCCACTGGCGATGTTCTGCACCAGCAGGGTGGTTTCCGACGTGCCCTTGCTCTTCCACAGCTCGACGCCATTCACGCCATCGTTGGCGGCGAACAGCAGCGTGCCGTTGATATTCGCCAAATGGCTGGGCGCGCCATCCGGCGCGCCAGGGTAGATGTCCTTCACCTGGACGGTGCCGGCGGGCGTGCCGTCGCTCTTCCACAGCTCGATGCCGCTGACGCCATCGTTGGCGGTGAAATAGAGCGTGCTGCCGACGACAGTCAGGTTCGCGGGTGCGGCGTCGAACGCGCCGGCGTAGATGTCCTTCACCTGGACGGTGCCGGCGGGTGTACCGTCGCTCTTCCACAGCTCGACGCCATTCACGCCGTTGTTGGCGGTGAAGTAGAGCGTATTGCCAACCGCAGTCAGGTTAGCCGGCGAGGAGGTGGCGCCGGGGAAGGCCAGGTTGATGTCTTTGACCTGGACGGTGCCGGCGGGCGTGCCGTCGCTCTTCCACAGCTCAACGCCACTGGTATCGTCGTCGGCGGTGAAGAACAACGTACCATTCACGTTCGTCAAATGCGCCGGGTTTGAGCCGGGCGGGCCGATCAAGCCAGGTTTGATGTCTTTAACGAGGACAGTGCCAATAGGCGTGCCATCGCTCTTCCAGAGCTCGGTATCGCTAATCCCAGTGGTCGCGGCGAAGAACAGCGTGCCGTTGACGTCGGTCAGGTCAGTCGGGTTTGCGGATGCAGTTGCGGTATTGATGTCTTTGACCAGCAGTGTGTCGGTGATTGCGCCGGCGGTCTTCCACAGCTCGCGACCGTGCGTGCCGTCGGCCGCGCTGAAGAACAAGCTGCTGCCTGATCTGGTCAGATCGGCGGCGGCCGAGAAGACCGTGGTGTTGGTAACCGATGCAGTGCCGGCATTGCTGCCGTCGCTCTGCCAGATGGTGCGGCCCGTGCCATCCTCGGCGCTGAAAAATAGCCGGCCATTCAGCTCGACCAGATCGGCCGGATCGGCGTCGGCGCTGCCGGGGTTGATGTTCTTGACGCGCTTGGTGTTGCCGGCCGTGCCATCGCTCTTCCACAGCTCGCGGCCGCTGCTTCCATCGTCGGCGCTGAAGTAGAGCGCCGTGCCGACCGCAAGAAAGCGCTGCGGCGACGAAGAGTTGTCGGGGGTGAATGGAATGCCGCCACCGGTAATGTTGATATTCTTAAGCAGCGTGGCTGGCCCGGCGGCCAGCGCCGGCAGCCAGCTCGCCAGCGCCGCGAGTGTGGCGATCAAGGCCAGCCCGCGCATCCACAGGCGGCGATGGGCAGGGCGAAAGATGTGTTGCATCGACGGGAGCTCCTTTTAAGTCTACGGCTACTCGGATGATCATGGTCGTAGAGTTTCTTTAAGGCAGCGCATAATGAACCTTAAAGCGCGGCTAACATGCGATGACAAAAAAGTCAGTGACGAGGAGGTCTTTATGCCAAGGTTCTTAACGCCGGGTGCCCTCTGGGCGCTGCAAAGACGCAAAGATTTTTAAATAGCTTTGCCGCTCCGCGTCTCCGCGTTACAATGCCGCTCCACGTCACTCGTCACTCGTCACTCGCCACCCGCGCAGCGTGGTACAATGCCGCTGTTTCGATCGCCTTGCTGTGAGAACACTTGCCGTGACCGACCCGCGCACCCGCGATGATCTTCTGACCGCCCTGAGCCAGGCCGCCTGCCCGCTGTGTGTGCTGCTTGAGCGCGCCGAGCGCAAGGCGGTCGATATGTTTTTGTACGACCAGGTGAACGACATCAGCCGGCGTGACGCGCTACGCGCCAGCCGTGGGCTGTGCCTCAACCACAGCTCCATGCTGGCCGAGGGCCGCAGTGCGCTGGGCGTGGCGATCCTCAGCCGCGATATCTTGCGAACCATGACCGCTGAGCTTGAATCCGGAGCGCCGAATGACGCGACGCTGGGCTGGCTGCGCGATCGGCTTGGATCGGGTGCGGGCGCTGGGCTGGCCACGCGGATCGAGCCGGCGGCCGGCTGCCCGATGTGCGCCGAGCGCCCACGGATCGAGGCGCCGCTGATCATGGGCCTGCTCCACAACCTGCACGACTCGGCCTTCGCCGCCGCGTTCGACGCCTCGGCCGGGCTGTGCCGCGTCCACCTGGCCGGCACGCTGCGGGCAGCCAATGCCCCGGCGGCGCGCGCGCTGGCCGCACGCCAGGCGGCGATCTGGCGGCGATTGGAGGCCGACCTGGACGAGTTCATCCGCAAGCACGATTACCGCTTCCAAGGCGAGGCGTTCGATGTCGAGCGCGATGTCTGGCGGCGGGCGCTACAGACGACCAGCGGCTGGTATGCTTCCCAAAGCGAGCGACAATCCCGGAATGACGAACGATCCAAGCGAGAGGAACCATCGTGATCAATTCAGCTGATACACCCGCCGCACTGGAGGCGTCGGTTGCACGGATGATGAAGATTGGTATCTGCGCATTTCCGAGCTTCGCGCCGGATGGCGAGCGGCTGGCCTTTATTTCGAACCTGAGCGGCCTGCCGCAGGTCTGGACGGTCGCAGCTGAAGGCGGCTGGCCGGAGCAGATCACTGCGCTCGACGACACAATCAATGGTGTCTCGTGGTCGCCGGATGGGGCCTGGCTGGCGTTCGCGCTGGCGCCGGGCGGCGGCATGAACCAGCAGATCTATCTTGTCCATCCCGATGGCACCGGGCTGCGGCGCCTGACCGATGGCGGCGCGGAAAATAACTGGCTTGGGCCCTGGAGCTACGACGGAGCCAGGCTGGCGATAGCCTCCAATCGCCGCGTTGGATCGGCAATGGATGTCTATCTAGTCGACATCGCAACTGGCGAATGGCGCATTGTCGCCGAGCAAAACGGCATTGGCGAGATCGCCGATATTAGCCAGGATGGGCGTTTCGCCGTGCTCGATCGAATGGTGAATCGCGGCGATAACAATCTTGTCCTGCTTGATTTGGACAGCCAGGCCGAAACTATACTAACGCCACATACAGGCACCGCGACGTTTGGGGGTGGCAAATTTGCTCCCGATGGTCGGGTGATCTACCTATCATCCGATGACGGATGCGACCTGGCAGCGTTCGCGCGGATCGTCCTTCTACCGAACGGACAGCCTGGCGAGATAGAGGTTCTTGCCGCGCGCGACGACGCCGAGCTAGATCGATTTGCTGTGAGCGAGGATGGCACAATCGCGGCGCTGGTGTGGAATGTGGCTGGCCGTAGCGAGCTAGAATTTTGCGATCCCGTGAGCGGCGAACTCACCGCAGGGCCGCAGCTCCCCATGGAGCTTATCATCGGGATGACCTTCTCGAAAGATGGGCAGCGGCTCGCGCTGAGCACCAGCGGCGCCGCAGCACCCTACGACATCTGGCTATTCGATCGCCCGTCGCACCAGCTTACGCAAGTGACCCATAGCCCTCATGCAGGCGTCGATCTGGCGACGCTCGCCCGGCCAACGCTGGAGCGATTCGCTGCCCTCGATCGGCTGGAGCTGACTGGCTGGCTCTACCGGCTGAGCGGCAACGCGACCGGTGCGGTTGTGATTAGCTTCCACGGTGGCCCAGAGGCGCAGGAGCGGCCAGGTTTCAACAGCACGTACCAAGCGCTGCTTGCCCAAGGCATCAGCGTGTTCGCACCAAACGTGCGCGGGTCGAGCGGCTTTGGGAAGACATTTATGAACCTCGACAATGGCCGTCTGCGCGTGAACGCGATCAGCGATATTCAAGCTTGTGTGGAGCATCTCATCGGCATAGGTGTCGCCGATCCGCTGCGGATCGGGATCATGGGCGGTTCGTACGGTGGGTATATGACGATGGCCGGGTTGGCGGCGTTTCCAGATCTCTTCGCGGCGGGGGCTAATCTCTTCGGGGTCGTCAATTTTGAGACATTCTTTGCGCATACCGAGCCGTGGATGGCAGCGATCTCCAAGAGCGAGTATGGCGACCCTGCGACCGAGCTCGACATGCTGCGCGACCTCTCGCCGATCCATAAGATCGATCGCGTCAAGGCGGCTACACTGGTGTTGCACGGCGCCAACGACACCAATGTGCCAGTTGTCGAAGCCGAGCAGGTCGTGGATCACCTCAGGCGCAATGGCGTGCCGGTCGAATATATTCTTTTTCCCGATGAAGGACATGGCTTCCTTAAAACCGCGAATCGGATTCGGTCGAGCGTAGCGGTGGTCGGCTGGTTTGCTCGCTATCTCCTGGCCGAGCCGCGCCATGCATAGCTCAGCAGCCACGCCCGACGATCTGGATCTGCTGAGCGCCTGGCGGATCGGCGCGGTGCATTCGATCAGCACGCCCGATCTCGGCACGATCAACCGCACGCTGCTTGTCGATACCGCCGGTGGCAGCTACGCGCTGCGGGCCTACCGGCACGCCGAGCGATCACCAGTCGAGCGCGAGCACGCGGTGATCGCACACGTTCGCGCCCATGGTCTGCCGGCGGTGGCGCCGCTGCGGCTGCCGAGCGGCACGACGATTCTGGAGTGGGAAGGCCGCTTCTATGCGCTGTTTCCGCGCGCGCCTGGGCGGCAGCGCGCGCGCGGCCAGCTCACGAAGGCTGATTTCGCGGCCATGGGCGTGTTTCTGGCGCGCGTACATGCCGCGCTGCGCGGCTTCCCTATCGAACAAGCGGCACGGCGCGATTTCAGCATTGATCGGGGTGCAACGCTCGCGGATATCGATCTGCTCGAAGCCGCTGTTCGCACGCTTCCGACGCCCAGCGAGATCGAGCAATCCGTTCTGAGGCAGTTGGCTGACCGGCGCGCGTGGATCGCACAGTCGTCGTTTGACACACTGCCGGATATTTCGTCGCTTGAGCAGCAGGTCATCCACGGTGATTATCAGGAGACGAACCTGTTCTTTCAGGCTGGCCGCGTGGTCGCGATCATTGATTGGGATCAAACCTATGAGGCATCGCGCGAATGGGAGATCGCCCGCACGTTGGATCTAGTCTGTAAATTTGAAGTGCAGCCGTCCCGCGCATTCCTGTCCGGCTACCGCGCCCACGCATCGCTCGATCCAGCCGCGCTTGATCTGGCGACAACCGCCTATGCGCTGATGCGGGCGCACGACCTGTCGCTGTATCGCGCGATCTACTTCAAAGGCAACCAGCGCAAGCGCCAATTTGTTTCGCACGAAGAATTCGTGTCGCTCGCCGAGCGCTGGGCGGCGTTGAAGGAGAGGCTATGACCGATTCTCACACCTCCGATTCAGCTCATGAGGTCTGGATCGACTTCGACCGGCGCGTGCCGATGCGCGATGGTATCACGCTTTCGGCCGATGTCTACCGGCCCAAAGGCGACGACCGCCACCCGGTCATTCTGCTGCGCACGCCCTATCTCAAAACCGGCGATGGGCAGCTCAAGCGCGGGCGTTATTTCGCCGAGCACGGCTACGCGCTGGTGTGGATGGACGTGCGCGGACGTGGCGACTCAGATGGCGTGTTCGTGCCGTATCGCAACGACGGGCGCGATGGCTACGATGCGATCGAGTGGTGCGCCACGCAGCCCTGGTGCGATGGCAATGTGGCGACTATGGGCGGCTCATACCTCGGGCGCATCCAGTGGCTGGCCGCGCTGGAGCAGCCGCCGCATCTGCGCGCGATGATTGTCTCGGTCACACCCTCCGACCCGTTCGTCGAGTGGCCGACCGGCACGCCCGGCCCGATGCACGTCTGCTGGCACCATATGACCAGCGGCCACGCACTGCAAAACACCGCTGCGGTCGATTGGATACAGGTGTATGAGCACCTGCCGCTGCTGACCATGGATGAGCGCGCCGGCCGCCCGAGCCGGCAGTGGCGCGAAGAGCTGGCCCACGAGCAGCTCGACGACTACTGGCGCGCGCTGTGCTACCAAGACAAGTTCGACCAGATCGCGCTGCCGGTGCTGCATATCTCTGGCTGGTACGACGACGAGCTGATCGGCACGCCGCTCAACTTCGCGGGCATGGTTGCGCAGGCCGCCACGCCCGCGGCGCGCGCCAGCCAGAAGCTGCTGGTCGGGCCGTGGGGCCACGATGTCAATGCCAGCGCAACGCTCGGCGAGGTCGATTTCGGCCCCAGCGCGCTGATCGATCTGCAGGGCTACCAGCTGCGCTGGCTCGACCGCTGGCTGAAGGGCGCAGCCAACGGCATTGCCGAAGAGCCGCCCGTGCGAATCTTCGTGATGGGCGAGAACCGCTGGCGCGATGAGCAGGCGTGGCCGCTGGCGCATACGCAATTCACGCCGTTCTTCCTGAGCAGCGGCGGGCGTGCGAACAGCCGCTTCGGCGATGGGTCGCTCGCGGAAACAGCAGCAGCGCAAGCACCCGCCGATAGCTATAGCTACGATCCTGCGCGACCATTCCCTTTCCTGACCGAGCCGATCTCGAACCAGATCGGCGGCCCCGACGACTACGCGGCCATCCAGCGCCGCGACGATGTGCTGGTGTATGTCACCGCGCCGCTGGCCGCCGATGTCGAAGTAACCGGGCCGGTGCGGGTCGAGCTGTACGCGGCATCGTCGGCGACCGACACCGATTTCATGGCCATGCTGCTGGACATTCACCCGACCGGCTTCACGCAGCGGCTGTGCGACGGCATGGTGCGGGCGCGCTTTCGCGATGGCATGGACAAGCCGACCTTGATTGAACCTGGACAGATCTATCGTTACGAGATCGACTGCTGGAGCACGGCGCAGGTGTTTCGCAAAGGGCACCGGATCGGCCTGCAGATCGCATCGAGCGCCTTTCCAAAATACGATCGCAACCTCAACACCGGCGAATCGCTGGCGACCGGCACACGCATGATCGTAGCCGAGCAGCACATCTACCACGACGCGGCGCATCCGTCGTGTGTCATCCTACCAATCGTTCCGACGAAATGAAAAATTGAAAAGTCTGGTTCTCAATTTTCAATTAAACAGATGGGTATGTACACATGCTGACTCTCTTCCGTAACCGCCTGTTCCTGGCTGTCGCATCCGGCCATTTCGTCATCGATGTGCTCAACAGCATTGTGCCGGTGCTGCTGGCCGTGTTGGCTACCTCGCTGAGCCTGACCAATGCGCAGATCGGCCTGGCGCTGACATTGTTTACGTTTGGCGGCTCGCTGTCGCAGCCGCTGTTCGGCTGGCTGGCCGATCGGTTTCCCCGACGGCCGACTCTGCTGGCCGGCGCTGGCGCGGCCTGGATGGCGCTGTGGTTTCTGGGCATCACTGTGGCGCAGACATGGTGGCAGATGCTGGCCTGCCTGCTGGTCGGCGTACTGGGCTCGGGCCTGTTTCACCCGATTGGCACCGCTTCGGCTGCGGCGGCGCATCCCGCGCGTGCCGGCAGTGCCACAGCGCTATTCTTCTTCTGCGGGCAGATCGGCCTGGCAAGTGGCCCGCTTATCGCTGGGCTGCTGTTCCGCACCAGCGGCGTGCTAGGGGTGCTGCCAATCTGCCTGGTGGCGCTGCTGCCGGCCTGCCTGCTGTTGGCCGCCCCGGCCGCGCCGCCGCGCCCGCTCGCCGCCCCACGCGGCGAGCGCACGGTCGCGCGCGCGGCGGTCGCGGCGACCACCGCGTTCATTGTGCTGGTGGCAGTGCGCTCGTCGATCCAGGCAGCCTACATGGCATTTCTGCCCAAGCTGTTCGCCGATCGCGGCTGGAACCCAGCGGCCTATGGCGCGCTGGCCGGCACGTTTATGCTCACGGCGGCGATCGGCAACGTGATCACCGGCGAATTAGCCGATCGCCAGGGCATGCGCGTCGCGACAGTCTGGCCGCTGCTGCTGGGTGTGCCGGCCGGCATTATCTGCTTGTGGGCGCCGACGCCGGCCACCGCTTTTGTGGGCTGTGCCCTGGCCGGGCTGCTGATAGGAGGACAGCACAGTGTGCTGGTGGTTCACGCTCAGCGGCTGCTGCCGGCGCGTCAGGGCTTCGCGGCTGGGCTGATCCTGGGCTTCACCTTCGCGGCCGGAGGGATTGGCGTCTGGCTGGGCGGGCTGGCGGCCGATCAGGTCGGGCTGCTGCCGGTGATGCAGGCGATCACCCTGCTGGGTGTGCCGGCGGCGCTGCTGGCGTTGACGCTGCCGGGGCGCGCTGGCCTGCCGCAGGCCTCGTTGGCGGAAGCCGCTCAGTCGTCTGCGTCGTGATCGTTGGTAAGAACGATGTCCGCAATGGCAGCAATGCATTTCATCGAATTGTAGGGGCGATCCTCGTGATCGCCCGCGATGCAGGGCATTGATGCCCATGGCGGGCAACCATGATTCATCAATGTATCGCAATGATCGTCGGGGCGAATCGACGTATTCGCCCGCAATGTTGGGCATTGATGCCCATTGCGGGCGGATATGTGAATCCGCCCCTACGCCCGTGGATCATCGTTGCCGATCGGCGATCCCGCCAACGCCTCTTCCACCGCCTGCTCCAGCGTCAGCGCCTGCCCGGCCGCCCAGGCTGCGTCGAAGACGGCATCGCCAAGCGCGGCGCGCACTGTAACCAACGCCAAATCATTCGCGGCACGATTGCCCATCAATGGGTATATCATATCAAACTGGTCGAGCGTCGCCGGCTCGACGGTAGCGCGCAGCGCGGCAGACGAGCCAAACAGTCGTGCGGCGCGCTCGGGAGCTGTGGAGGCCGCAGCACCAGCCATGCCCGCGAGACACGCAGCCATGCCGGTTCGCCGGCGCCGATCATCCCAGCTCGGCAGGCCGGCGAAGAGCTGCAGCGCTTCCACGTAGCACCCGTTCGCCACGCCGGCGTCGTCCTCGGCAAGGGCAACATGGCCCTCGCCGAGCAGTGCGTTGGCGCTGTGCCAGATATTCCCTCGTTCATGGGACAGTGCCCGGCTCTCCCGAAAGTACGCGCGCGCGGCTGCGTGATCGCCACCCGTGATCGCCGCCGCCCCCAGCGCGCAGAGTACGGCCGGAACGTCCTCAGACTCGCCCACCGCGCGGGTCACTGTCAGGCTTTCCTGCAGGATATCTGCCGCCCGGCCCGGTCAGCGTGACCAGCCGCACGTCAGCCCGCGCCAGCAGCGCCGTCACCTGCGCCAGCTCCCGCTCGCGCCCAATCAGCGGGGTCGGCTGAACCGGCAGTTTGTCGGGGCGGGCGTCGAGCGTACGTAGCGGCGGGAAGTCGAAGGGCAGATCCGACGCCTAGGCCTGGTAGATATGCTCCGGGCGGCTGAGATCTTTGAGGCGGTGGATACCTAGGTCGCGCAGCGCCACATGCGCCGGCAGCTGGTCGGCGAGCAGCTCCTGCGCGGCGGCGGAGAGCAACACCTGGCCACCGTGCCCGACCGCCAGCAGGCGCGCGGCGCGGTTGAGCGGCGGGCCGAAGTAGTCGCCGTCGCGCTCCTCGGCGGCGCCCGTGTGCAGCGCCATCCGCACATGGATGGCGCCGAGCGCGCCCCAATCCGCAGCTCGCAGGGCACGCTGGGCGGCAACTGCGGCAGCTACTCCGTCGGGTGCGCGTGCGAAAGCCGCGTGCAGCCCATCGCCGGTGCCTTTCACCAGCACCCCCTGGTGCGCCGCGATCACCTGCCGGAGCAGGGCATCGTGGCGGGCCAGCGCGGCGCGCATTGCATCGGGCTGCTGCTCCCACAACCGGGTGCTCCCCTCGATGTCGGTAAATAGAAACGTGACGGTGCCGGCGGGGAGTATGGCCGGCGGCGTGGGGGTGGGCGTGGCCGGCGCGAACGCGGCGCGCGGCGCGCTCCGCGTCGGCGGCGGCAGCCGATCGGGCGCGAGTTCGGCGCGCGCACAGCGGATGAAGTCGTCGCGCTCCTCGGGAGCGAGCTGGAGGTGCGTGGCCAGCAGGGCAGCGATCTCGCGCGAGGGACGCTGCGCATCGCCCTCGATCTTGACGATCAGGTCTTTCGAGCAGCCGACCAGCGCCGCCAGCGCATCCTGAGTCAGGTCGAGCGCTTTGCGACGGCGCTTGATCCACAGCCCAAACGACAGCAGCGTCTGGTCGTCCATGCGTCGCGGCTCCTCTACATAGGCCCACTGTATAGCGGCTTGTTAAGCTATTGTACGCTGAAATCGCACCGCTGAGAAGTCCGCCAAATTAATTGCGACACAGAGCGCACAGAGGGCATCGAGCAGGAATCTTATTCCTCTGTGCGCTCTGTGGCCCAACCGGTGCCTCAGCGCCAGCTTGCCCGTGCCTGCGCGTAATCTTCGGGGTAAGCGCGAACAGCAGCAGATCGCAGGGCTGCCCATCCGGCCCGGTCGCGCTGTTGCGCAGGCGCCCTTCCAGCTGGTAGCCGATGCGCTGAGCTACGCTCGCCGGCGAACAGATTGGGTAGGTCGATCAGAATTGGTCGAGCGGGAGATATGCCAGCTCCTTATTTTGCTGCTATACGCGCCAGCTCGAGATAGCGCTCGTACTTCTCGCGCATATCCTCCAGCCAGCCGGCCGGCCGCGTCACCAGCCGTTGATCGCCGCCGCGTGGCACCTCGTAGAGCGTGCGCGCCAGGCGGGCGACCCACCAGACTAGCATCAGGCGATGGTAAACGCGAATACGTGTCGCCGCGCTGGGATCGCCACACTGCGCGCAATAGGCGCCGATCAGCCATTCCCAGCGCTCGGTCGGCACGCCGGCATAAGCCGGATGCGTGATCAGGTCGGCAATCTCATAGGTCGGGTCGCTCCAGCCGCTATTCTCCCAATCTACCGAAAACCAGGCAGTATTGTGCCGAACGAAGTTCAACGTGTTTGGGTCGACTCGGCAGAGCGCGAGCTGCGGCGCTGGCCAAGCCGGCAGCCGCGCCTGCTCGGCATTTAGCAGCAGCTCGCGCAGATCAGCCGGCTGTTCCGACTCGGGGATAAAGCATAGCTGGCGGCGAATCTCACGCAGCCCATCGTTAGCGCTCCGCAAGTCAAGTACCGCTGCTGGAAGCGGGATGGCTATATTCTTGGGCGTAAGCGAATGGATCGCTCGATAGTGATTGAGCAAGCGCTGCCATTCGTCATTGTCGGCCGGCGGCGCGGCCAGCACCGTGCCTTCCAGCCAGCTTTGCACGACAACCGGCTGGGTGTAGCGGTCGCGATCCAGCCACAGCGGCTGAGGCCCGATCGCCAGCCCAGCCTGCTGGAGCGCCAGCAGCGCGGCGTACTCGCGGCCAGCTCGGTCGCGCTCATCGCGAATGGTGAACTTGATCGCCAGGTCGTGCGTGGCGCTGGTGGCGCGGTAGAGCAGGTTGTTGCCGGCGCCGGCCACCCGTGTGACGTGCCAATCGCGCCAGTCGTGATCGGCGCGGGGCGCTGATCTGCCGAGGTGATCGAGCAGGGGCAGGAAGGGCGGCTTGTGTTGTGAATCGGGCATATGAAGCGATGCATTCATCGTTTTACAATGATATCATTGTAGGGGCGTTCAATTGAACGCCCCTACAATGCCAAACATCGCAAAGCCATTGATACGTTGTTTTAGGTTGTCCACACGCGTACAATCTCCGCGCGCTCGGGTGCCAGCACGACACGATACACATCCGGATTCGTCAGCCGCTGCCACTCAACGAAACCGATCCGCTGATCGAAATGTTTCAGCAGCAAGGTCATCAGGTTGCCATGTGTGACTAGCAATGTGACGTCGGCAGCATGCAGCTCGCTCTCGCTCACCACGGCTGCTCCGCGCTGCATTGCCGTTCGGCTCGACTCGCCGCCTTCGAAGCAGCGATCCAAATCGTCAAATGTGGCCTGGAGCACTGTCAGCCAGTCCGGCAGATCGGCGGTGCTGAGGATGCGCTCGGCCAGCCGCCCGTCGGTGGCAATCGGCAAGCCCAGGCGCTGCGCAAGTGGTGCGATCGATTGTGTGGCGCGCAGGAACGGGCTGGAGATGATCCGCTCGATTGGCAGCACCGCCAGCCGATCAGCCAGCTGCGTGGCCTGAGCTATGCCTTCGGGGGTGAGCGGCGCATCAGGAGCCTGCCCGGCGGCTTTGCAGTGGCGTACGATGTAGATCGTTTTGCTCATGCGAACCCTTCGCAACTGAGGTTACACCGACGACGCTGAGCCGGGCAGCTCACGACGCCAAGGCATGAATTGCGCCACCTCGCGTCAGGAAGGTGCCCAGCCTTCCAGCAATGCTGCGGCCAGCACGCCCCCCAGCAGCAGCATCCCATAGAACTTGTACGAGACGCCCAGCACCGTCAGCACGCCCAGCACTGTGCCATCGTAGTAGCTCCACTGGTTGCCGTAGCCAGCCAGCGCGAAGCTGATCGCCAGCAGCGCCGCGCGGGTTAGGCCGATCTGGCGATCGCGCGCGTGCAGGAGCAGCGCCGCGAAAGGCAAGAACAGCAGCGTCTCGTAGTGCATCCACGCCGCTGGAACCGTCAGCACCATCACCAGCGCAAACTGGCTGTATTGCAGCGCCAGCGTCGTGCTGTTCGGGCGGGCCGGCCGCAGCGCCAGGAGGCAGGCCAGCAGGCCGATAGCAGCGCCGAGCGCCAGGCCAAGCAGCTCGAGCGGCCGGTTGTGGAAGATCGTCGTATCGGTCGGCGATGCGACGAGCCGCGCGAGAAAGCCAGAGATCGTCTGGTTCTCGACCCAGCTGGTGGTTCCGCCGATGCGCGGCAGCACCTCCAACAGATACACGCGGTGCATCTCCCAGCCGATCACACCGATCGACAGGCCATTCAGCACCAGCATGCCCAGCGCGAAGCCGGCCAGCGCCCACCAGCCCCTCCATTCGTCGGGATTCCGCCGCTTGACGACGAAGAATGCCAGCAGCAGCAGCGGGTAGACCTTGAACAGCGTGCCGAGCGCCACCAGCGCGCCCGCCAGCAGGCCGCCCAGCACGGCCCGATCGGATCGCAAGGCCCACAGCGCCAGGGTCAGCACAAGCAGCAGCGCCAGATCGATCTGGCCGAACGCGATCGTGTCGGTCATCGGCCGGAAGTTCAGCAGAATCAACACCCCCGCGCCGGCGGACGAAAGGATGCGTAGGCCCCACATACGAAACCAGACCAGCGCGGTCGCGCTCAGCAGGATCACATTGATGATGCGATGAAAGAATAGGATGCGATCGCCATCCTGAAACACGAACGGCAAGAATAGCATGCCATAGAACGGCGGCACCTTGAAGACATGGCCGAAGTGATTCTCGACGATCGCATCGAGATCGTAGAACGACCCGCCGCGCGCCCAATCGCGCACGCCCTTGAACAGAATCCAGAAATCCGGCCCTTGGCGCTGGAACGCGAACCAGATCATATACACCAGGTGCGCCAGCGCCGCAACCACAAACAGCACCAGCGCCACGCGACGGAGCGTGCCGGCGCGCTGATTCAGCGGCAGTGTGCGGCCACGCAGAGCGTACCAGCCGGCCAGCCCCAGCAGGCCAAGCGCCAGCGCGCCGCCGATCCAGCTTGTGGTGGGCGCGGGCGTGACATTCACCGCGCCGTCGGCGGTCTCCACCCACTGCCACAGCGGCCCCATCCACCACAGCGCCGCCAGGTAAATCGGCAGATCGGCCCCGCGGACGAAGGACGAAGGACGAAGGACGAAGGACGCCGAGGCGAGCCTTGATGTCAGTATGTCGTTCGTCTTTGGTCGTTCGTCTTTGGTCGCCGCCGGCCGCGCCAGCCAGCGCGCCAGCCAGATTCCCAAGCAGCCCACACCCGGCAGCAGCGCCACGCGCTGGATGAACGGCAGCGTCTCGATCGGCCGCATCGCGATGCCGATTGCGAGCAGCGTAGCCGCCAGCCCGGCCAGCACCCACGCCAGCGCGCGACTCAGCCCGATGCTGCGCGCTAGCCCATAGCACAGCCCGCCAAGCAGCATGCCCCAGCAGAGTAGCCAGAGCGATGGCAACCGCAGGCCGCCGTCGAGCGGCGCCAGCGCGACCTGATCGACCACCACGCCAAGCGGGCGCGGGTCGTTCGGCAGTGTGATCGTGTCGCTCTGAAGCCGGATGCGCGTGGCCCAATCGAACTGCACGCCGCCGGGCAGCGGCAAACGATAAGTCTGAATGCCGGAGCCGCCGCGCGTGCGGGCCACATCGAACACGGCCAGCGGCCGGCCGTCGGCGCTGAACGTGATATGCGGGTCGGGGCTGCCATCTGGCCGGCTGTTGAGCAGTGTGACGCTCAGGAGCGCCGGCCGGCGATCGGGTGGGCGCGGCAGCGCAATCGTCGCATCGCCACTAGTCCAGCGCACCAGCCGCCCGCCAAAGTCCTCGGTGGCATTGAAGCCGGCGATAAAGCGATCGTCGCGCGTGCCAATATCAACCGCCAGTGGCCATGCGCGCGCGTAGGCCAGCGCCAGCAGCAGCACCGCCAGCAGGCCGGCCGCCAGCGCCAACAGGGCGTCGGCGCGCCAGCCGAGGACGAAGGACGAAGGACGAAGGACGAAGGACGAAGCGCGACTTTGGTCGTTCGTCGTTCGTCCTTCGTCCTCGGGCATCCGCCCAACCGCTTTGCTCATGCTAGCGCCTCGCGCACCGCCGCCGCAACCGCATCGACCTCGGCATCGGTCAGCTCGGGGTAGATCGGCAGCGACAGCACCGTGCCGGCCAGCTTTTCGGTGACTGGCAGACTGCCCGGCGCCGCCAGCCCCTGGTAGACCGGCTGGAGGTGTGCCGGCCGCGGATAGTGGATGGCGGTCTCGACGCCGCGCTGCTGGAGCGCCGCCTGCAAGCGATCACGCTGCGGCGTCTGCACCACATACAGGTGGAACACATGGCTTTCGTCGCGTGGCAGCTCAGGCAACAGCAGGCCGGTGTCGGCCAGCAGCTGATTGTAGCGCTGCGCGATCCGCCGGCGCGCGTTGTTCCAATCCGACAGGTGGCGCAGCTTGACACGTAGCAGCGCGGCCTGGATCTCGTCCAGCCGCGAGTTGATGCCGCCGGAATCGACGGTGTGGTAGCGCTTTTCCCAGCCATACATACGCAGACGGCGCAGCCTGGCGGCCAGATCCGCGTCGTTGGTGGTGATCATGCCGCCATCGCCGAGCGCGCCGAGATTCTTGCTAGGGTAGAAGCTGAAGCAGCCGCACAGGCCAATACTGCCGGCTACGCGCCCGCCAAACCGCGCGCCGTGTGCCTGGGCGCAATCCTCGATCACCGGCAGGCCGTGTCGCTCGGCCACCGCCATGATCGCGGCCATATCGGCCATGCGCCCGTACAGATGCACCGGCATGATCGCCTTGGTGCGCGGCGTGATCGCGGCCTCCAGCAGTTCTGGCTCGATTGTGTATGTGCGCTCATCCACATCCACGAACACTGGCCGCGCGCCGGCCTGGAGGATGGTCAGCGGCTCGTAATCGGCCGCGTTGGCCACGCTGATCACCTCGTCGCCCGCGCCCACGCCGCGCGCAATCAGCGCCAGGTACAGCGCCTCGGTGCCATTGCCGACGCCGATCGCGTGGCCGGCGCCGCAGAAGGCCGCGAACTCAGCCTCGAACGCGCGCACCTCCGGCCCGAGGATGTACCAGCCGCTGGACAGCACGCGCGCGGCGGCCTCGTCCAGCTCGGCGTTAATCGATTCGTATTGGCGCTTGAGGTCGCCGAAGGGGATGATGTTCATATCTGCCAATCTCGTGGCTAGCGTGACAAGATGACAAGGTGAACCATCGGCCGGTCATCTTGTCATCTTGTCACCAGTAATGCTCTTTTTCTGCGCGATAGAACTCCAGCGTGCGCCGCAGCCCTTCGCGCAGCGCCACCTTTGGGCGCCAGCCCAGCCGGCCCTGGATCAGCCGGTAATCGGCGTAGTAATCGCCAATATCGATCGCCTTGCGCTCGGGCGGGAAGGGTTTGATCTCGTAATGTCCCGCGCCGGCGATCTCGACCATGAGCGCGGCCAGATCGCGTAAGTTAATCGTCTCGTCGCTGCCGAGGTTGAAGATCTGCCCGTTGGCGCTGGGCGCGGCGGCTGAGAGTAGCAGCGCGTCGACCACATCGTCGACATAGTTGAAATCGCGGATCTGCGTGCCGTCGCCAAAGACCTGGATCGCCTCGCCGTCGATCAGCTGCTTCAGCCAGATGCCCAAGAAGGTCTGGCGGGCATCCTTGACGCGCATGCGCGGGCCGTAGGTGTTCGTCAGCCGTAGCGCGCATGCGCGGACACCATAGACATTGTTGTACAGAATATGGTACCACTCGCCGGCCATCTTGTTGATGCCGTTCACATCGACCGGATGCAGGCTGTGGCGCTCGTCCACCGGCAGATAATCCGGCTTGCCGTAGATCTGGCGCGTCGAGGCATAGACCAGCTTCAACCCTGGGTTGTGCTTGCGGCAGGCTTCCAGGATCGAGAGCTGCGCACGACAGTTGATCTCCAGGTCGGTATACGGGTCGCGCATCGAGTCGATGTGCGAGGTCTGGCCGGCCAGATTGAACAGAAAATCCTGCTTCTGCACCAGGTAGTCCATCGAGTACTCATCGCGCACATCGGCGATATTGATCTTGACCCGATCCTCAATGCTGGCGACATTGCGCAAGTTGCCGCCGTAGATCGGGATCAGCGAATCGACCAGCGTGACCTGCGCACCCAGATCGACCAGCCGGTGTGCCAGCGTCGATCCGACAAAGCCAAGGCCGCCGGTGATCAGGATGCGCGCATCGTGGAATGTGTTTGCATATTCGTGCATATGATACTTACTTTGTCCTTGACAGGGTGACAGGGTGACAGGGTGACATTTCGGCGAGATCGATCACCTTGTCAGCCCTTCACCTTGTCACCTTGTCAGACAACTCCCGCCGCCGCGCTGCGATCTGCTTGATATGCTCGCGCTGTACTACCAGCTTCCACCATAGCCAGGCCACATGCGGCAGGACGCGGCTGAGGCGCCGGAAATTGAAGAACTGACTCTTGCCGTAAGTGCGATGGTAGTGGTGAACCGGCACCTCGGCGAATCGGAATCCGGCGTCTTGTAGCTTCTTGACCAGCTCCAGGCAGATTGTGCCGTCGGGCGACTCCAGGTCGATCGCATCGAGCACCTCGCGCCGGAGCAGGCGAAAGTCGCAGTCGACATCGCGAAGCTTGAAGCCAAACATGAGCTTCACGAAATGATGATACATGCGCCCGATCACGATCCGATGGATCGGATCGTGCCGCTCGATCTTCCAGCCGTTGACCACATCGACGCCATCGATCATGGCCGGCAGCAACTGCTTAATCTCGCGCGGATCGTACTGGGCATCGCCGTCGGTGTAGAAGATCAGATCCTTACGACATGTCTCGAAGCCGATGCGCAGCGCGCCGCCGTAGCCGAGCGCCTCACGATGCGCCAGGAAGCGGAAGTGGTCGTACTGCTTGGCCAGCTCTTCGAGCACCTCGACCGTGTAATCAGTGCTGCCGTTCTCGACGACCACCACCTCGTAATCGTCGGTCAGCTCGGCCAACGTATTCAGCGTGGTGACGACGAGGCTCCCGATCGTGCCGCCATCATTGTAGGCGGGAAAGAATGCCGAGATGCTCGGCCGCTGCGTGGGCATAGATCACCTTACACTTCTGGTCTACAATCGCCCGGAACTGGGCGAGATTATAGCATAGGCGTGGCATATCGTCGCGCCGCCCGCCAAACACGCGCATTATTCGTGGTATCATTGCGGCGTATCTTCAGCTAATGGTGTGGGATACTTGCTCTGTGCCCCGCAGCTGGCGGCCTGTATCAGATAAATGAACGAACCGGAGGTAGCCAAACACATGCACTCAATCGCCCACCTGTTGCGCCCTGATATTGCCGCGCTTGAGTCGTACACGCCAGTCGCGCCGATCGAGGTGCTGGCCGCGCGGCTCGGCCTGCCGATCGAGCGAATCATCAAGCTGGACGCGAACGAGAGTCCTTACGGCGCTTCCCCGCGCGCGCTGGCGGCGCTGGCGGCCGTGGGCGGTCAGCCCAACCATGGCGGCGCGGCGCTGCAATATGGCGATCCGTCGGTCGTCGCTATCTATCCCGACCCCAACCATACGCTGCTGCGCGAGCAGCTGAGCCGCTACACCGGCCAGCCGGCCGAGCGGATTATCTGCTCCTCGGGATCGGGCGAGCTGATCGATCTGGTGATGCGCGTGCTGCTCCAGCCCGGCGATACGATCATCGATTGCCCGCCGACCTTTGGGATGTACGGGTTCGACGCCGGCATTCACGGCGCGAAGGTGATCGAGGTTCCGCGCGATCAGGCGTTCGCGATCGATATCGAGGGTGTGGCCGAAGCGACCGAGCAGCATGGCGCCAAGATGATCTTCGTGACGCTGCCGAACAACCCGACCGGCAACCTGATCACGCACGCCGAGATCGAGCGGCTGCTGGAGCTGCCGCTACTGGTGATCGTCGATGAAGCGTATGTCGAGTTCGCCGGCGTGAGTGTGGTGGACATGATCGGGCGCTACCCGAACCTGGCCGTGCTGCGAACATTTAGCAAGTGGGCTGGGCTGGCCGGGCTGCGCATCGGCTATGGGCTGTTCCACGAAGAGCTGATCCAGCATCTGTGGAAGATCAAGCAGCCCTACAATATTAATGTCGCCGCGCAGGCCGCCGCGCTTGGCTCGCTGGAAGATGTCGATTACCTCATGGACAAAGCGCGCATTATCGTCGCCGAGCGCGAGCGGATCTACGCCCGGCTCCAGTCGCTGCCGGGGCTGCATGTCTACCCCAGCCAGGCCAACTTCCTGCTCTGCCGCGTGCTTGCCGGTGATGCCAAGGCGCTCAAGGATGAGCTGATGCGGCGCGGCATCCTGGTGCGCTATTTCAACAAGCCGGGCCTGAGCGACTGCATCCGTTTCAGCATCGGCACGCCCGAGCAGAACGATGTGCTGCTGGCTGCGCTGGAGGAGACGGTGGGCGTGACGGTGCGGGCTGTTTGATGCCGTGGCGGACGACCGACGACGGACGACGGACGAGCGACGACGCCGAGACAAGGAGAAGGGGAGAAGGGGAGATTCGTATTGGAGCCGTCTCCTTGTCTCCTTGTCTTGGTCGCGAGCCGTGTTCGGTGGTCGGTGATATTAGCTTGAAGGAGTTGAGCGTGGCATCCGAATCCCTGCGCGATCTGCGCGAGTTCGCCGCCGACCTGGCATGGCAGGCCGGCAAGCTGACGCTGCGCTACTTCCAGACCAGCTTCACCACTGAGTATAAGGAAGATCTGTCGCCGGTGACGATCGCCGATCGTGAATCCGAGCGGCTGCTGCGCGAGCTGATCGAGGCGCGCTACCCCAGCCACAGCATTCTGGGCGAGGAGGAGGGCGAGACCCGCCCCGGCGCGACCTTCCGCTGGATTATCGACCCGATCGATGGCACCAAGACGTTTGTGCGCGGCGTGCCCATGTACGCGGTGCTGGTCGGGCTGGAGCGTGCGGGCGAAATGGTTGTCGGCGCCGTCAATATCCCGGCGCTGGGCGAGTTGCTGCACGCCGCGCGTGGTGAGGGCTGTAGCTGGAACGGCCGGCGCGCCCGCGTGTCCAGCGTGGCGTCGCTGAGTGACTCGCTGCTGCTCTGCACCGATGCCCTGAGCATGGAGCAGCAGGGCCGCGGCGCCGACTATCGCCGCATGGCCGATGCCACCAAACTCCAGCGCTCCTGGGGCGATGCATATGGCCATGTGCTGGTGGCGACCGGCCGCGCCGAGGTAATGCTCGACCCGATCGTCAGCGTGTGGGATCTGGCGGCGCTGCTGCCGGTGGTGACCGAGGCCGGCGGCACCTTCACCGACTGGAACGGCGATCCGACGATCCACTCCGGCGAGGCGATCGCCACCAACGGCCTGGTGTACGCGCAGCTTCTGGCGCTGGTGGATGAGAGCGATTGACCACGTGACTGGGTGACAAGATGACAAGATGAAAGCGTCAAGTCATCTTGTCATCTTGTCATCTTGTCAGGCAGATATGGCGATTGTTGAGCTGAAGCGCTACCGCGCATTGACCAAACGACTGCTACGGCGCGAGGCCGCTGTTCCGCGCACATTCAGAACCACCTGGCTTGCGCTCGCGCTGATCCTGGCGCTGGCGCTGCCGCTGCTCTGGTTCAGCCTGATCGCGGCCCCTAAGATTCGGGTCGAGGTTGGGATGCGCGGCGACGACACCTACCTCAGCGGCTTCAACGAGCCAGAAAAGAACTCGACCGAGACCTTCCGCTGGACTGGCGGCGCGGCCGAGTTACGGCTGCCGAACCTGAGCAGCCGCTACCAGGAGCTGCGCATGCACGCCCATGGCTGGCGGCCGGCCGGGCTTGTGTCGCCAATCGTGCAGCTCGATCTGGCCGGGCGACCCTGGGCGGGCATCCAGACCCAGCGCGACCTACGCATCTACCATGTGCTGCTGCCGCGCGATGCCGCCAGCCCAACGATCGATGTCGGCTTTGTGACGCCGGTCTACTCCACGCCGAACGACGACCGCGAGCTGGGCTTCGGGCTGGATTGGCTGGAGCTGCACGAGCTGGATCGCTCGGCCGGCCCGACATTCTGGCAGTTCGGCGGTCAGGCGCTGCTGCTGGGGCTGGCGCTGCTGTTGCTGGGGCTGCTGGCGCTGCCCTGGGGCTGGACGATGGCAGCGGCGGCGCTGCTGGCGGCCGCGCTGATCGGCGCAAATGTTCGCCAGCCGCTGTGGGTCAGCGCCGCGCTCGGCATCTGGCTGATCGAGATCGGGCTGACCCTTGCGGCCACGCTGCTGCTGGCCCCGCGGCTCAAGCGCCTGCTGCTGCCATGGATGTCGCCAAGGCAGGCAGGCATCGCATGGGCATTGCTGGCCGGCGCGCTGGCGCTGCGCCTGCTGGGCGCGACCCACCCGCTGTTCGACATCCATGACATCGGCTTCCACCATATCTGGCTGGATGCAGCGACTCAGGGCAACCTCTATATCTTCTCCGCGCCCTCCGAATTTCAGAACCGCCCGACCTTCAACCCGCCGGCCGGCTATGTGCTGCTGCTGCCGCTCCAGCTGCTGCTGCCCACCGAGCGCCTGACGCTCCAGGCCGGCCTGGCGCTGGGCGACGCGCTTGGTTGCCTGTTCCTGCTGCTGCTGGCATGCGAGCTGGGGCTGAGGCCGCGGGCCGGGCTGCTGGCGCTGGCGCTGTACCTGGCGCTGCCGATCAACATGGCCATACTCTGGTGGGGCTTCGCCACCAACGTGCTGGCGCAATCGGCCGGGCTGGCGCTGCTGTGGGCGCTGCTGCGGCTGGCCCGCCGTCCTTCGTGGTTGGAGCTGGCGACGCTTGCCGTGATCGGTGTGATCAGCCTGCTGATGCACGTCGGCGCGCTGGTGCTGATCGTGGCGCTGCTGTGCGCCTGCCTGCTATTCGGCTGGCCACGCCTGACTCCAGCGGCACGCACGGCGGCGGTCGGCGGCCTGCTGCTGGCGTTTACTATCACGGCGCTATTCTACTTCTCGGCGGTGATCGACCCGCTGCTGGCGCATCCGGCCGGTGCGGCGACCCCGCCGAGCCTGGGCGACGCGTTCGCCCACAGCTGGGCCGCGCGCGCAACCAAGCTCGACCTTGTCGGCCAAGGGCTAGCGCTGGGCTTCCTGCCGCTGCCGCTCGCTCTGGCGCCGCTTGGCTTTGTTCAGATGCTGCGGCAGCGCTCGCCAAATCCGTTGGGCCACCCGCTGATCGTGGCGTGGCTGCTGGTCAGCCTGCTGTTCATGGGCGTGTACTTCGGGCTAGGGCTGCTGGTGCGCTACCTGTACTTCGCGGCGCCGCTGATCTGCCTGGCGCTGGGCGCGCTGCTCGATCGCCTGTGGCGGCGTGGCGGAAGGCTGGTGACGCTGGCGCTGGTGCTGTTCGTCGTGGCGAGCGGGGTGGCGCTGTGGGTGGCCGGCGTACTGCTGGGGGTTAAGCCATCGCTGCTGCCGCTGACGCAGTAACACTGTACGTGACACCCACCACAACCTATGGTATAGTGTACCTGCTCCTGCCGTAGCCGCCGCATATGCTGGAGGTTCCTCGTGCGAATCGTCGCCATGATCATGGCCGGTGGCGAGGGAACGCGACTCAGCGTTCTCTCGGAGAAACGCGCCAAGCCTTCGGTGCCCTTCGCCGGCAAATTCCGAATCATCGATTTTCCACTGTCCAACTGTGTCAACTCGGGCATCTTCGATGCCGCTGTGCTGACGCAGTATCGCCCGCACTCGCTTAACTCGCACATCGGCAACGGCAAGCCCTGGGATCTCGATCGCAGCCAGGGCGGTGTGCAGCTGCTCCAGCCCTACACTGGCCGCCGCGACGAGAGCTGGTACAAAGGCACCGCCGACGCGGTCTACCAGAACCTCAACTATATCCGCGAGCGCCGCGCCGACCTGGTGGTGATCCTCTCCGGCGATCATATCTACAAGATGGACTACAGCCTGATGGTCGACTTCCACCAGCGCCAGCGCGCCGACCTGACTGTGGCCGTGATGCATGTGCCGCTGGAGGAAACCAACCGCTTCGGAATTATGACGGTGGACGATGCCATGCGCGTGACCGAGTTTACCGAGAAGCCCAAGGCGCGCGACAAGGGCACGCTGGCAAACATGGGCATCTATATCTTCTCGGCCGACACGCTGGTGCGGCGGCTATCCGAGGGCGGCGAGGGCAACCCGCGCACCGACTTCGGCAAGCACGTCATCCCGGCGATGATCAAAGAAGATCGCGTCAGCGCCTACCCGTTCGAGGGCTACTGGGTCGATGTCGGCACGATCCAATCCTACTGGGAGACCAGCATGGAGCTGCTCGACCCAGCCAACACGCTGCATCTGTACGACCCGCAGTGGGTCGTCCACACGCGCAGTGAGGAGCGGCCACCGGCCAAGTTCGGCCCGCAGTCGCGCGCCGAGCAGAGCATGATCTGCAATGGCGCGATTGTGCGCGGGCGGGTCGAGCGCTCGGTGCTCTCGCCTGGCGTGTATGTCTCGCCTGGCGCGATCGTGCGCGACAGCGTGGTGATGAACGACACATGGATCGGCCCCGGCGCGGTGCTGGATCGCGTGATTGTGGATAAGAATGTGGTGATCGGCGCAGGCGTGCGGCTGGGCTACGGCGATGATCTGGCGACGCCGAACAAGCTGGAGCCCGACAAGCTCAATACCGGCGTCAGCGTTGTCGGCAAGAGCGCGCACCTGCCGGCCAACCTGCGCGTCGGGCGCAATGTGGTGATCAACGCTGATAGCGAGGAGGAGCACTTCCCGTCCGGCGAGATGGCCTCGGGAGAGACGGTGTGACGGGGTGACAAGATGACAAGATGACGAGATAGCACAATCATCTTGTCACCTTGTCATCTTGTCAGGTGAAGTTATGTTGTACATATCGGTATCGATCCTGACGAGTGCTGATGCTGCGCGTTGACGGGCCCTGGTTCAAGGATTCGGATGGCCGCACTTTGCTGCTGCGTGGGGTGAACCTGGGCGGCAGCAGCAAGGTGCCGGCGCCGCCCAATGGCGCGACCTACCGGCGCGAGGGGTTCTTCGAGCATCGTGAGCTGTCGTTTGTCGGGCGGCCGTTTCCGCTGGACGAGGCCGACGAGCACTTTGCACGGCTGCGATCGTGGGGCTTCACGTTTGTGCGCTTCCTGGTTACGTGGGAGGCGATCGAGCACGCCGGGCCGGGCATCTACGATCAGGAATATCTCGACTACATCTACGCGATCGTCAAGCGCGCCGGCGACTACGGCATCCGCGTGGTGATCGACCCGCACCAGGATGTGTGGAGTCGCTTCTCGGGCGGCGCTGGCGCGCCGGGCTGGACATTCGAGGCGATTGGCATGGACATCACGAAGTTCGCTGCGACTGGCGCGGCGATCGTGCATGCCACGCACGGCGACCCGTTTCCGCAGATGATCTGGCCAACAAATGCGAATAAGCTGGCCGCAGCCACGATGTACACGCTGTTCTTTGGCGGCAACTGCTTCGCCCCAGCCACACAGGTTGATGGCGAGCCGGTGCAGGAATACCTCCAGCGGCATTATTTCGGCGCGATCCAGCAGGTTGCGCGGCGGCTGAAAGATCTTCCGAACGTGGTTGGCTACGACACGCTGAACGAGCCGCACGCCGGATTTATTGGTCACGCGAACCTGCTTGTTGCCGACGTGCTACTGGCGGTCGGCGAGCAGCCCAGCCCGTGGCAGGCGATGCTGCTGGGCGCGGGCTTTCCGCAGGCGGTCGAGATCTGGAAGCTGACGCTGACCGGGCCGCGCAAGGCGGGCAGCCGGCTGGTCAACTCAGAGCGCGAGCGCGCCTGGCAGGCCGGTGTCGAGTGTGTGTGGCGGCACAACGGGGTGTGGGATGTGGTGGCCGATGGGATGCCCACACTGCGCCGGCCGGATCACTTCAGCCAGATCGACGGGCGCGCCGTCGATTTCGACCAGGATTTCTTTCGGCCGTTCGCGAACCGCTTCGCGCGGGCGATCCGCAAAGTCGATCCGCGAGCGCTGATATTTGTCGAGCCGGCGGTGGGCCGTGCGCCGCCGCACTGGGGGCCGGCCGATGCGCTTGGCATCATCTACGCGCCACACTGGTATGATCTGCTGGTGCTTTTTACAAAGCGCTTCAGCCCCTTGCTGGCGATCGATCTGCTGGCTCGCCGGGTAGCGATCGGGCCGCGCCGCATCCGCGCGGCATTTGCACACCAGATCGCCAGTCATCAGCGTGAGGCGCGCGAGCGGCTCGGCGGCGTACCAACCTTGATCGGCGAGCTGGGGATTCCGTTCGATCTCAACGGCCGGCGCGCATTTCGTAGCGGCGATTTCACGGCCCAGGCGCGGGCGTTCGATCGCAGTATGCGCGCGATCGAGGACACGCTGGCGCACGCGACGATCTGGAACTACACTTCCGACAATACCAATGCGCGCGGCGACATGTGGAACGATGAGGATCTATCGATCTTCAGCCGCGACCAGCAGGCCAACCCAGCCGATATCAACTCGGGCGGGCGCGCGCTGGAGGCAATTGTGCGGCCTTACCCGCGCGCGACCGCCGGCGAGCCGCTGCGGATGCATTTCGATCGGCGGCGGCGCGTGTTCGTGTACACGTTTCGGCACGACCCGGCCGTAGCTGCGCCGACCGAGCTGTTCGTGCCGAACATCCAATATCCGAATGGCTATCGCGTGACGGTATCCGATGGTACGTATGCGATCGATCGCGAGGCACAAACGCTCCAGTATCATCCTAGCGCAGCACGCGCGACCCACACGATCAGCTGCGCGCCGCTCAAATGAAATAGCGAAGGTGCAAAGATGCTTCGAACACTGGCGCTCATTTTGGCCGGCGGCGATCGCAAGGCGCTCAGCACGCTGACCGCCGAGCGATCCGAGGCGGCGGTGCCGTTCGCCGGCAAGTACCGAATCGTCGATTTCACACTCTCGAACTGCGTCAACTCGGGAATCTACAATGTCGGCGTGCTGACGCAGTATCGCCCGCGCTCGCTGATCGAGCACATCGGCGTCGGCAAGCCGTGGGACCTCGACCGGCGGATCGGGGGCGTGCGCGTGCTGCACCCGTTTCTGACGAGCGAGGGCGGCGACTGGCAGCGCGGCAGCGCCGACGCGGTGCGCGCCAACTTGGATTTCATCGCCGAGCAGCCGGTCGAGGTGGTGCTGGTGCTGGCCGGCAACCATATCTACAAGATGGACTACCGTCCTATGCTCCAGATTCACCAGGAGCGCGATATCGACATCACGGTCGCGGTCCATAGCGTCAGCCCGCACGAGGTCCATCGCTTCGGGATCGTAACGATGGATCCCGACGGCCGGGTCAGCCGATTCGAGGAGAAGCCGCGCCGCGCGCGCTCTAGCTTGGCCTCGATGGGGATCTACGCTTTTCGTAAGAGCTTCCTGCTTGAGCTGCTGGCGGGCGGCAAACAGAACGACTTTGGCCGCGAGATTATGCCCATGATCATCGGGCAGACCAGCGTGGCAGCCTATCATTTCCAGGGCTACTGGGCCGATGTCGGCACCGTGCAGGCCTACTACGAAGCCAACATGGCGCTGCTGGTCGAGACGCCCGCGCTCGATCTGTATGACCCTGAGTGGGTGATTCATACCAGGAGCGAGGAGCGCCCGGCCGTGCTGATCGGGGCCGACGCGCGGATCGAAGGCAACCTGCTCTGCGACGGCTGCCAGATTCACGGGCAGGTCGTGCGCTCGATCATCGGCCCCGGCGTGATCATCGCGCCCGGCGCGATTGTGCGCGACTCGATTCTGATGACCGATACGGTCGTCGAGGCCGGCGCGATCGTGGATCACTGCATTCTCGACAAGGAGACGGTCGTCGGCGCCGGCGCGCGCGTGGGCGACGGCGAGGACAATACGCCGAACCAGGCTGCGCCCGCGCGGCTCAATACCGGCCTGACGGTGGCCGGCCGGCGCGCGCGCATCCCCGCCAGCGCAGTGATCGGACGCAACGTGGTGATCGGCGCGCGCGCCGGCGAGTCGGCGTTCGGCACCGATAAGACGGTGGCAAGCGGGCAGACGCTGGGGAAATGAAAGCGGCGGTGGGTTTCCCGCGAACTATGATCGATGCGCTCGACATCCAGCCGGGCGAAGAGCGGATGGCCGGCCTGCTCCTGCTCTTCTCGTTCTGCAATGGGCTAGTACGCACATTTACGCGCTCGGCCGCCTACGGGCTGTTTCTGGCCGTATACAGCGCCCAGATGCTGCCGTATGTCTACATTCAAAGCTCTACACGACGGAACAGGCAACATGCTTTCGCGCATCGAAAAACTGCTGATCTTAAAGACCGTCGGGATCTTTCTCGAAACCCCTGACGACATCCTGGCCGATGTCGCCGGGCTGCTGGATGAGACCGAGGCGCCGGCCGGCACGACGATATTCCACAAAGGCGAAACCGGCACCAGCATGTATATCATTGTCGACGGCGAGGTGCGCGTCCACGATGGCATGCACACGCTGAATCACCTCTACGCGCGCGATGTGTTTGGCGAGATGGCGCTGCTCGACCCCGAGCCGCGCAGCGCCTCGATCACCGCCTTGGCCGACACGCTCCTGCTGCGCCTCGACCAGGCGCCGTTTTACGAGCTGATGGATGAGCATAATCAGATCGCGCGCGGCATTATTCGCATGCTTACACGGCACCTACGCGCGCGTGTGCGCGATCTCGCCGAGGTTCGCCTCCACATCGCTACGCCTGCCGAGCCGGCCGCTGCCACACTTGCGCCGGCCTATAGCGATGGGCAGATACATTGATCCTGCAGTTGACCCCTTGCGGCGCGCGAGATCGCAGCTTCTTGCGTTTGGAATCACACTCATCCCAATGATCGTCCTTCGTCGTTCGCCTGCCCTGAGCGGCGTCGAAGGGTCATTCGTCCTTCTAGCGCGCTGGCACGCGCGACCCAAGCATCGTCAGGATGCCGATCGCTACGATCGCACAGATCGCCAGCGCGAACAGAGCAATCTGGAGGTAGCCAAGCACCAGGCCGGCGGTCGCCATTCCGCCGCCGCCAACTTGCCCGTTCGAGCGGCGAATCTCGGCCCGCGCCATGTGCCCCGCCACCACGGCCACAATCGGCCCAACCACCGGCAACATGACCCAGGAAAGGATGCCGAAGACCAGGCTGACCACTGCCGCCGTGCTATTCGGCGGGCCGGCCACGCTATAGGGCGCACTGCCAGGCGCGGCCCATTGCGGCGCGACAGTGGGCGGCGCGTAATCGTATGGTTGCGACAGCGGCGGGCCGGGCTCGCCATACGCCGGCGGCAGCCCGGCGGTCGGCGTGCCTGCGCTGGATGGCGCTGTGACGCGCGATCCGCAATTTGGGCAAAACAGCGCGCCCGGTACGAGCGCTGTACCGCAGGTTGTACAATTCATTGTGTCGCTCCCGCGAGTCGTTCAATATCCATCCTACGCACCGGCCAGTTCGCGCACGCGCCCGGCCACATCCGGCGCCGTCACTAGCGCCTCGCCGACCAGCACTGCGTCCACGCCCCACCCACGCACCAGCGCCACATCGGCGGCGGTCGCGATCCCACTCTCGCTGATCAGTAGCGGGCGGTTATTGGCCGGAAGCCGCGCCGCCAGCCGCCTGGTCGTCTCTAGATTGGTCACGAACGTATGCAGATCGCGATTATTGACGCCAACCAGCGTCGCGCCAAGCGCCAGGGCGCGATCGAGCTCGGCCTCGTCGTGTACCTCTACCAGCGCCTGCATGCCTAGCTCATGGGTCAGCGCCAGCAGCTCGGCCAGCGTCGCATCGCCTAGCGCGGCGACAATCAGCAGCAGCGCATCGGCGCCATACGCGCGCGCCTCGTAGACCTGGTAGGGGTCGAGGATGAAGTCCTTGCGGAGGATGGGTGTTGGGTGTTGGGTGTTAGGGGTTGGGATAGTTCCTCCAACACCCGATACCCAATACCTATCACCCAGGGCGCGGATGCCCTGAAGGTACTTCAGGCTGCCTTGAAAAAAGCGCACATCGGTCAGCACCGAGATCGCCGCAGCGCCGTTTTCGGCGTAGGTGCGCGCCAGCGCCAGCGGATCGAAGTTCTCGATCAGCACGCCCTTGGAGGGCGAGGCCTTTTTGACCTCGGCGATCAGCGCGACGCGGCTGGGCCTTTTCAGCGCCGCATCAAACGCGCGCGGCGGCGGGGTGGCCGCGATATTCGCCTGAAGCTGCGCGATTGGAACTTTGAGCGCCTGGCGCGCGACCTCGGTGCGCTTATGCTCGAGGATTTTGGTAAGAAATGTGCTGGCGTCGGAGACCGTCATGCTGCGCGCCTCGTCAGAATATATGCGAAACATGCTGCGTATTGTAGCACGGTCCGTTACATTTCTGTAGGCTCTTCCTTCATTCTGCGAGGTGAAAAAAGAACCTACAATTATTTCCTCCAACATGCACTATCTCTCTGCGTCTCCGCGCCTCCGCGCTAAAATCCGTTCTATGCAGCACCACGCGCCAGCGCCGCCCGCACGCGCGCCAGCCCTTCGATTGTCGCCAGCAACGTGACCTGATCACCCGATGCGAGCGTGGTAGGCAGCGCCGGTAGCGATTGGAGCTGGCCGGCGCGTTGCAGCGCGATGATCAGCGCGTCGTGCTGGATGCGGATGTCGTCGATCGTACAGCCATCCAGCAGGCTGCCGGCTTGCACAAGCACCGGATCGGCCGAGAAGATTCGCCCGTCGATCGAGAACGCATGCGTGATATCGCCCAGCACGGCTGCGGCGGCCAGGGTCGGGCCGGCCAGTCCGGAGGTGCTGTAGATCGTGCGGATACCGAACATATCGGCCAGCTTCTCGGCCAGCACATCGCTGAAGACCCGCAGCACAACATGCACGTCGGCGCGCGCGCGGCGGGCGGCCAGTCCGATCTGGAGGTTCAGCAGATCATCCGATGTCAGCGCGGCCACAGTGTAGGCCCGTGCGATCCCGGCCGCGTGCAGCACCTCCGGCTCACGCGCATCGCCGACGAGCGTTGTCACACCGTCGAGCTGGCTGATCCGCTGCGAAAAATCCCGACGTCCGTCGTCCAGCCGCACCACCACAATCCGCGGGCGCGGGCTCAGCCGGTGCAGTTGCTGAATCACGCGGTAGCCGACCTTCCCCAGCCCGCAGACGATCACCGTATCGTACTGCTCGGTCGGGTGCTCTAGCCGCCGCGGCATGAGCATGCTCAGCTTGCTGCCGCGCACGTTCTTCAGTCGCAGCGACTCGAGCGCCACCAGCGAGCCAAGCAGCGTGACATGGTCGCCACTGTTGAGCTGGCGCATCAGGTCGCTGCCGCTGCGCGCGCCGGCGGGATTGGCCGGCAATCGGCGGATGGGCCGGCCGGATGGGCCGTAGTGGCTGAGCACGCGGATGCCGTGCTGCTCCTCGATCGCGCGCACAAAGCCAGATACCTGGCTATCGGGCTGGACGGTCAGGCGCGTGATGCCAAGCAGCTGGTCGCCCAGCGGCAGCACAAAATCCACCTCGCGGCTGACCGACGCAGCCACATAGGTGGGCGCTGCCAGCGCCGAGGCGCTGAAGGCCGAGTTTGGGCCAAAGGCGTGCTCCAGATTCTGATCGAGATCCTCGCCGAATACTCGCAGAATCACTCGCAGATCTGGCCGCGCAGCACGGGCAGTCAGCGCAATCTCGATATTGGTCAGGTCGTCGTCGACTGCGGCGACGAGGGCGCGGGCGCGCGCCAGGTTGGCCTGACGCAGCGTGGCCAGCTCGCGCGCATCGCCCTTGATCACCGGCACCTTGAGGTTGAGCGCGCGCTCGACGAACTTGCTATCCCAGTCGCGCTCGATCACCACCGGTTCATGGCCGCTGTCGATCAGCTGCATGGCCACCCGCAGGCTGACCTTGCCCAGCCCGCAGACGATCACATGATCGTGGTAAGTCGCGGCCAGCGCCACCTGCCAGGCCTCGCGGCGGCTGCTTTTATCCAGCAGCAGGCGGCCGAAGTTGAGCACGCTCTGAAAGATCAGCGCCAATCCCAGCAGCGGGATCAGGAAAAACAGCAGTTCGCCGAGCAGACTGGTGGGCAGATCCAGGCTGCTCTGGAGCGTCAGCAGCTTCAACGTCTCATACAGCGCGACCGCGAAACCCTTCTGCTCATAGAAGATTAAGTAGAGCGTGCCGGTGAGCACCACGATCAGAAAGCCGACCAGCACGATCCACGACTCGCGCAGCAGCAGCACGAAATCGTAGAAGTTGGCGCGCACCAGCCGCCAGAGCGGGTATCGCCGCCGCGTAATCGCGCGGGGATGCGGCTGTTGGGACGCGGATCGGGTCATGGGCACCATTGTACCACCGTGCGAATGACAAGATGACAAGATGACAAGATGCGACTGCTCATCTTGTCATCTTGTCATTGGGCCGCGTCCCTACCCCTCGTGCTCTTGCAGCCCAGCAGCGAGCCAAGCGCGGCGATCGCCACCGTCGAGCGCAGGCCGATCAGCTCACCGAGCACGCCGCCGACCAGCAGGCCCAGCGTCCCAATGCCTTCGCCCAGAACATTCATGCTGGCGTTCACGCGGCCCAGCATGCTATCCGGGGTGATCGTCTGGCGCAGGCTGGTCTCGTCGATCTGCGCGACCGTGGCGGCGCCATCGCCGATCAGCTGCGAGGCGATCATCAGCGGCACGGCGACCGCCAGCGCCCCGCCGGCCAGCCAGGTCAAGAATGAGGTGCCCGAGCTGATCAGCAGCCCGACCGCAATCGTCGGCCCCAGGCCAAAGCGGCGCGTGGCCGGCCGCACCAGCAGCGCCCCAAACAGTGCGCCGATCCCGCCGAATGCCACGGTGATCCCCAGCGTGGCCGTGCCCATGCCTATGACGTGGATCGCATACAGGCCATAGATCGCGCCGAAGAACCAGCCGAAGAAGCTTTGGATCGCCGAGGTGCCGGCCATCGCGCGCAGCAGCGGGTCGGCCCAGATCGCCCGCAGGCCGGTGGCCAGGTCGCGCCAGACATGCTCGTGCTGCGCAGCCGGCGCGGGCGACGGCTCCTCGGCGCGGATGCGCCTGAGCATAAACGCCGAGAACACGAACGAGAGCGCATCGAGCAGCAGCGTGACCGGCCCGCTGACCAGCTGCACCAGCACGCCGCCCAGCGGCGGCCCGCCGATCTCCGCGACCGAGTCGCTCAAGCCCAGCTTGCTGTTGCCCTCCAGCACATATTCGCGCCGCACCAGGCCCGGCAGCGCCGACTGATAGGCCACGTCGAAACACATCGTCAGCGCGCCGGTCAGCGCCGCCACCACATAGAGCTGCTCGATCCGCATCCAGCCCAGTAGGTAAGCTACAGGAACCGAAAGTAGCAGCAGCGCGCGCCCAATGTCGGCCGCGATCATCAGTGGTCGCCGTCGCACGCGATCCACCCAGACGCCCGCGAACAGGCCCAGCAGCAGCAGCGGCGCGGCGCCGGCCGCCCCCAGCAGCCCCATCTGTAGCGGCGACGCACCCAGCACCAGGATCGCGGTGTATGGCAGCGCCTCGCGCGTGACCGTCGATCCAAACCGCGAGACCGTCTGGCCGGCCCACAGCCGCATAAAATCGTGGTGGCGCCACAGGTCGCCGAAGCGCGACCGCGCGCCAAGCCCGGCGAGCAGGTTCGTCGGTTCGATATCTCCAGGAAGCGATTCCATAGGTTTATATTCCTTTATTGATGAACAACAAAAAGAAGATAAAGTACCGCTGTGCATGACCACATCTGGGCACCGCGTAAGTCCTGTGATTGAGAATCAAAATAGCCACGGGCAAACCCATGGCCGGCGAAAAACGACAGCCACAGGGCATATGCGCACCTGTGGCCGTCTGCTTGAAATCGATCCGCGCGATCAGGATTTATAGCGCAGCCAGGCGATCGAGTACACGATCACCAGAGCAGCGCGCGATACTTTCCCTTACGCAGAATCGGTTATGGAAGCGAATATATCGCTCGCGGTCACCGGGCGCGGGTTGAAGCGACAACAGTGTTGCTGCCGCGGGTTTGGGCGCCGGTGAGCATGAAGAGCTTGGCCATACGGGCTACGTCCCCTTCCTGAATGCGAGCGATCGTGCCGATCGAGCATAGTGTAGCATGGTATCGGCGCTGATCAAGCCGGTCTTAGGGCTGACTTTCCAATGTATAAGAACCAAGAACCAAATCCCTTTGTAGGTTATTTCTCGCCCTGTGGGGCGAGAAATAACCTACAAAAGAAGAAAAGTACCATGCTGCCGCAGGCTACAGCCGCTTTTGCGTAAGCCCTGTGCTTTACATCAGGCCGGAGATCGCGTACCATGCCGGCCTGGCAAGCGCCCGCGGTAGAGGAATATTCAAGAATGGCACAGCCACAGCGGCCAGCCCAGCCTCGCGAATCCCCCGATGCGATCTACCAGCGCCGCTGCGCCGATTTCGGCCGGCAGCGCGATGTCTACAGCCGACGCAGCTACCGCAATGCCAACCTCAGCCTGGCGCTGATCGCCGGCGCGCTGGCGTGTTTGGGCGGGTGGCTCTGGCGCGGCACACCAGCGCTGCTGTTCGTGGCCGGGCTGCTGGGGGCCGGCTTCGTCGTCTCGTTCATTCATCACGGCCGAGTCGATCAGACGTTGCGGCGCTACACGGAGCTTTACGCGATCAACGCCGAGGGATTGCTGCGCCTGTTGCGCGACTGGGATGCACTGCCGCTGCGCCAGTCGCCGGAAAGCCGCTTCACTCGCAAAGCGCGGCCAGGTTTCGGCCAGCTGTTTGCTCCATTTATTTCGGCTGCGGCCCCGGCCGCGCCAGCCGCCGGGGCCGCGGATAATACGCGGGATGTGCCTTCCTATACCTCCGATCTCGACCTGTTGGGCCACGCGTCGCTCCAGCACCTGCTCAATACCCCCACCCTGGCGGTCGGCCAGCGGCGGCTGCGCGACTGGCTGCTGACACCTGCGCCGCACCCGGTCGCACGGCAGCGCCAGCCGGCGGTGGCTGAGCTGGCGCCGCTGAACGATCTGCGCGACGAGTTCGCGCTGCGCGGGCGGCTGATGGGCGCGCCGCAGGGGCGTTCAATCGAAAGCCCTTACGTTGAGCGCCCGTACGAAGGCTTCCTGCGCTGGGCCGAAGACGCGCCCTGGCTGTCCCGGCGCGCCTGGCTGCTCTGGCTGGCGCGCACCCTGCCGCTGGTCACGCTCGGGCTCTATGTGGCGCAGCAGCTTGGGCTGATACGCCCCCCGCTCTGGCTGATCGGCATCGCCGCCAGCGTGATTGTGACGGCGACGATCGGGCGCACGGTAGACGATCTGATCGATGCCGTCGCAGAGCGGCAGACGGTGTTCGCCACCTACGCCGAGCTGTTCAAGCTGCTTGGCGAGCAGCCATTCGCCATGCCCGCGCTGCGGCAGCTCCAGCACGACCTTTCAGCCGGTAGCGTGCGCGCCGACCAGCAGATGGCCCGACTTGGCCGTCTGATGGCGCTGGCCAACCTGCGCGGCTGGATGTTCTTCTACCCGATTCAGCTGGCGACGCTCTGGAATGTCCATGTGCTCTGGCTGCTCGAACGCTGGCGGCGCGCGGCCGGGGCGCGGGCGCGCGTCTGGCTTGAGGCCCTGGGCGATTTTGAGGCGCTAGCCGCGCTAGCGACACTGGCACACGACAACCCGAGCTGGATCTTCCCGGAGCTATACGATCCACCCAGGCACATGAAGGACTCCAAGGAGGCAGATCAACCCTTGGATCCGCACGCCTCTTCGTGTACCTTTTCAAAAATCGAGGCCGTCAACCTGGGCCACCCGCTGCTGCCGCCGGCCGTATGTGTCGGCAACGCTGTCACAATCGGGCCACCCGGCACATTTCTGCTGGTCACTGGCTCGAATATGTCCGGCAAGAGCACGCTGCTACGCGCGATTGGCATGAATGTCGTGCTGGCGCAGGCCGGCGGGCCGGTGTGCGCTGCGGCGCTGCGGGTTCCGCCACTGGCGCTAGCCAGCAGCATGCGCGTCCAGGATTCACTTGAGCAAGGCATCTCGTACTTCATGGCCGAGCTGCAGCGCCTGAAGGAGGTGGTCGATACAGCAGAGCAGGCTGGACATGCCGGTGAGCGCACGCCGCTGTTTCTGCTCGACGAGATTCTGCACGGCACCAACACCACCGAGCGCCAGATCGCCGCGCGACGGATCATTCTGCACCTGCTGAGCCTCGGCGCGACCGGCGCGGTCTCGACACACGATCTCGCGCTGGCCGACGCGCCGGAGTTCGCCGTCATCAGCCAGCCGGTTCATTTCACCGAGCAGTTTACGCGCGGCGCGGACGGCCTGTCGATGACGTTCGACTACCAGCTGCGGCCCGGCATCGCCACATCCACCAATGCGCTCAAGCTGATGGAGATGCTGGGGCTGCCGACGGAAGATGACAAGGTGATGGGGTGACAGGGTGATAGGGTGACACTCTCGGCGAGAACGTCACCCTGTCACCTTGTCACCCGGTCAGATGAATAAGAATCGTGTCTTTTGCAAGAACGTAAGGAGGGCCCACATGCAAGTCCTATCCGTTTCGATCCACGTCAAGCCCGAGCATGTTGAAGCGTTCATTTCTGCGATGTTGGAGAACGCGCGCGGCTCGCGCACCGAGCCGGGCAATCTGCGCTACGATCTCCTGCGCGACGACGACGACGCCAATCACTTTCTGCTCTACGAGGTCTACCGCGACGCCGAGGCGCTGGAGGCCCACCGCGCCACGCCGCACTTCCAAAAGTGGGCCGCCACCGTCGAGCCCTGGCTGGCCGCGCCGCGCACCCGCGTCCGCGCACAGCCGCTGTTTTATGGAGATGCAGAAGCCTAAGACAGGGGTCAGTGTTAGTTTCAACGGTGCGATCATCCATTTTGCAATGCCATCGTAGGGGCGAAGCCATCGATGATTCATTGCGATGCGATGGGATCCACCGTACGGACGGGATATATCACATCCATACAATGAACAGCGATGGATTTCTTACCCTTTGTAGGTCATTTTTCGCCCCGCAGGGCGAAAAATGACCTACATAAAGAAGTAAAGTACCATGCTGCCGCAGGCAAAAAGAGAGATCGCATATGCGCTACGAATTCGCGACCGCGCAGCGGATCATCGTTGGCCCCGGCAGCAGCGCGGAGCTGGCCGATAGCGCGCGGGCGCTGGGAGGGCGAGCGCTGCTGGCGCTGGGGAGCGGCATGGCCGCGCGCGACGGCCCGGCGGCGGCGCTGGCCGCGCGGCTGGCCGAGCTTGGCCTGATCGCCGCGAGCTACGCCGTCGCCGGGGAGCCGCAGATCATTGATGTGGAGGAGGGCGCGCGGCTGGCGCGCGCGGCAGGCTGCGATCTGGTGATTGGCATCGGCGGCGGCAGCGTGCTCGACACCGCCAAAGCGATCGCCGCGCTGGCGCCCAACGCCGGCGGCGCGCTGGATTATATGGAGGTGGTCGGGGCCGGCCGATCGCTGGAGCACACGGCGCTGCCGGTGATAGCCGTGCCCACCACCGCCGGCACCGGCAGCGAGGTCACCCGCAACGCGGTGGTCGCCGCGCCGGATCAGCGCGCCAAGGCCAGCATCCGCCACACCTCGCTGCTGCCGCGCCTGGCGCTGGTCGATTCGCGGCTGACCCACGATCTGCCGCCGCATATCACCGCCAGCAGCGGGCTGGACGCGCTGACCCAGCTGATCGAGCCATATGTCAGCCGGCGCGCCCAGCCGATCGCCGATGGCCTGTGCCTGGAAGGGCTGGCGCGCGCGGCCTGGGCGCTGCGCCGTGCCTACCACACGCCGGATGACGCGGCGGCGCGCGAGGCTATGAGCAGCGCCAGCCTATTCGGCGGGATGGCGCTGGCCAACGCCGGCCTCGGCGCAGTCCATGGCATCGCCGCGCCGCTTGGCGGGGCCTACCCCGCGCCGCATGGCGCCGCCTGCGCCGCGCTGCTGCCACATGTCACCGCCGTCAACATCCAGGCGCTGCGCCGGCGTGACCCGGCTGGGCCGGCGTTGGCGCGCTACGCGCGTGTTGCCGTGGCGCTACTGGGGCCGGCCGCAGCGCTCGACGACCTGGCGCCGGCGCTGCGCGAGCTGGTGGCCGAGCTCAACATTCCGCAGCTTGCCGCGTACGGCCTGGCCGCAGATGGCGTGCCCGATCTAGCTGCGGCGGCCGCAAAGGCCAGCAGCACGCGCGCCAACCCGATCGACCTCGAGCAGGACGAGCTGGAAGCGGCGATCTACGCGGCGCTTTGATTTGGCCGATGGAGATCAGCCCAGGCGATCCAATGCGATCAATGAGCATCATCGCAATCGTAGGGGCGGATCGACGTATCCGCCCGCGATGAGATGCATTGATCGCATTACGGGGCGGCCGCAAGGGCCGCGTTTACGGGAACGTGGTCGGCATGCCCGATTGCAATGGGCCCTAAAACAACCCGCCCTCCGGCTTGCTCTTGCCTTTGCGCTTTTTAGGCTGGCTCGCCTGAGTTTTCTTGAGGATTGCGTCGTAATCGATCTCGGGCATGCCGGGCAGCTTGTGCTGGCGTGAGATATGCGCCTCGGTCTGATTCGTCAGGGTCTTGAGGGGCGGGAAATCGCGGAGCATGCCGTCGCCCACCAGCTGGAAGATATGCTCAGGCTGGCTGAGATCGCGCAGTTGATGCTCGCCCAGGTCGCGCAGCGTCACGCCGTCCGGTAGGTAGTCGCGCACGAGCTCGGTCGTCGCCAGCGAGAGCAGGGTTTGGCCGCCATGCCCGGCCGCCAGCAGCCGCGCCACTCGATTGAGCGGCGGCCCAACGTAGCCGTCGTCGCGCAGATCGACCTGGCTGGAGTGCAGGGCCATGCGCACGCGCATCGCGCCGATCGCGCCCCACGGCCCGGCGTGCAGCGCGCGTTGCGCCTCCAGCGCAGCGCACACCGCTGGCAGCGCCGCGCTAAACGCAGCACAAAAGGCATCCCCAACTGTGCGAAAGACTACGCCAGCGTGATCGCCGATGCTTTTGCTCATAATGCTGTCGTGCCGTTCGAGCGCGGCCGGCATGGCTTCAGGGTAGCGCTCCCACAGGCGCGTGCTGCCCTCGATATCGGTAAATAAAAATGTGACCAGGCCGGTCGGCAGATCGGACACGTGGAGCCTCCTGTAGAAGAACCGAGAACCGGGTGCCCTCTGGGCGAACCAGGAACCAGAGTCCTCTTCGATCTCGGTGGGTTCTCGGTTCTGGGTTCTCGGTTCTCGATCTCAGATAGCATGCACCGCCACCAGCGTCACGTCGTCGGCCTGGGGCGCGGGGCCGCGGTGCGCGGTGATGGCATCCAGCAGGCGGTCGCAGATCACCTGCGCGGTGGCGCCAGATGTCTGGCGCGCGGTCTCATACAGGCGCTCGGTCTCGAAGAAGTTGCCGCCAGGGTCAACCGCCTCGGTTACGCCGTCGGTGTAGAGCAGCAGCGCCCCGCCGCTGGGGATAACGACCGTCTGCAGATCAAGTGCGGGCTGCGGCAGAATGCCCAGTGGTTGGCCAAGCCCCATCTCGGGCACGATCATCGCGCCATCGGGGCCGATCACCAGCGGCAGCTCGTGGCCGGCGCGCGCATACACGAACTCGCGCGTACGCCGATGCAGCACGCCATACAGCATGGTCACGAATGTGCGCGAATCGTTCATGTCTAGCAAATGCCGGTTAACACTGTGCAACACGTCGCTGGATGGGCTATCGCGGCTGGCCTCGGCGCGCAGCAGGCTGCGCGTGAGCGCCATCAGCAGCGCCGCCGGCAGACTCTTGCCGCACACGTCGGCGACCACAATGCCCAGCCGATCATCGTCCAGCGGAATGAAATCGTAGAAGTCGCCGCTGACCACGCGCGCCGGCACCATGTAGGCGCTGAAATCGAAGCCGGCCATGTTCGGCAGGCTGCGCGGCAGCATATGCTCCTGGATATTGCGCGCCACCTGAAGCTCGCGCGCCAGTGTCTCCTGCTCGATAATCTGGGCCTGGGCGGTCTGGAGATCGAAGTAGGCCTGAGTCAGCTGGCGGTTCTTGTCCTGCAAATCACGGATGGTCGCGTTGTTAGCATCGCGCAGGCGTGTGCTGAGCACGCGTACCAGCTCGTAGGCCAGCTCGGGATGCCGGTGCATCAGCGCGTCCAATTCGGCGTGGCGCATCTCCAGCAACTGCGTCAGCCCGCGCGCCCGCACGGTGGCGGTGCGTACGTTGTCACGGTTGAGCATGCTCATCTCGCCAACAAACTCACCGCTGCCGCGCGCGTCGAGCATCAGCTCGCTAGCGGTTCCCATCGCCTTGATGATCTCGAGCTCGCCTTCGAGCACAATATAGAAATGCTCGCCGTAGTCGCCCTCGCGAAACAGCAGCGCGCCAGATGGATATGTCACCTGTTGCAGCGTCGTGGCCAGGTAGGCGTGCTCCTCGGCCGGGAGATTGGCGAACAGCGGCACCTGGCTGATCTGCGGCTCTTTCAAGATCATGCGGAGAACCATTCGTCGCTACGTTAGCACAAACTGTCACGCCACTACAGCGGTGCGGCGCTCGGATTACTATAGCTCCATTATAGCACCGCCACCAAATACGCTCGCAATTTCGTGATCGCCATCCCGAACATTTGTGCGCATCCCAATGACAAGATGACAGTTGACAAGATGCTGCTGCTCATCTTGTCATCTGTCATCTTGTCATTGGGATGCGTATCTTTGGCGGCTGTTATCGCGTTTGATCCTTCACCCCCGTATGGAATTCGGCCAGGTTCGCCGTCGAAGGTATGAAGAATGCGAACGCGCGACAATGACGCTTGCGACTGATATTTTGCTGATCGAAGACGAACCCGGCGTGATGGATGTGATGCTGCGCGTGCTGCAGCGGGCCGGCTTTGGTGTCCGCACGGCTCACGATGGCGCCACCGCGCTTGCGGCGCTATATGAGTGCCCGCCTGCGCTGGCGATCCTCGACTTAGTGCTGCCCGGTATCAGTGGCTTCGCGGTGCTGACACACATACATCAGCAGTACCCGGCCCTGCCCGTGATTGTCATCACCGCCAATCCCCAGGCGATTGCGCACCCGGCCGCCCAGAGCGTGCGCCACTATCTGCTCAAGCCGTTCCATATCGAGGAACTGTTGGACATGGTTGCCCGCGCTGGCATGCGTTCACAGGTGCGCTAGGTGCAGATGAGCGTATACAATAAGACATACACAAAGGGGTGTGGGGATGGTGGCGCCTTCCCCACAACTATGCATAAGTCCTATACAATAGAAGCCTCACGCTTCCCGTTGTTGAGGCATGACCAATGGCACGCCATATTAGTGTACGACCGATCAGGTGATCATTGTCGCCGGGTCGCAGCAAGGGCTCGACTTGGCTGCGCGCGTGCTGCTCGACCCTAGCGACCATGTCTGGATCGAAGACCCTGGCATGTAGGGGCGCGCGGAGCGCTGCGTAGCGCCGGCGCGCAGCTTGTGCCGGTGCCGCTCGACCAGGAGGGTCTGCGCGTCGCAGCTGGGATCGACATGTGCCCCGACGCACGCATGGCTTATGTCACGCCATCGCACCAGTTCCCGCTGGGGGTGACAATGAGCCTGAGCCGGCGGCTGGCCATTCTTCGTGGGCTTCCTCATGCTGGCTATCAAGGAACTTGACTTCCTCGGCGATCACCTCGGTGCTATTGTGTTGTATCTGGCGCTCATCTTCCCACGAGCGATTATGAAGCCGCCCTTCAATGTAGACCATCTGTCCTTTCGTAAGCTGCTTGTTACAGACCTCGGCCAGTTTATCCCGCGTAACGATGGAATGCCAGGTCGTCTCTGTGTGGTCAGCGCCGCGCTCATCTTTCCAGCGTCGGTCGGTTGCCAGGGGAAAGTGCGTCACGGTTGTGCCTTCCGGGGTAAAGTGCATCTCAGGGTCACGGCCGAGCCGTCCGACGAGCGTCACCTTATTCACCATTGGGAGTGC
>WNGB01002749.1_pt1 | contig 42813 bp, 41 predicted proteins | sample 5400681 | NCBI WGS metagenome assembly WNGB01 (sample SAMN13153367, study PRJNA577476) | soil metagenome | isolation source: 115 cm soil or saprolite under grassland replicate 2 | place: USA:California | collected 2016-06-15 | reverse complement strand
AATTCGTAGTCATGTGGGCGTCCGGCGGCGAGCTTGGCGAGGATGAGGTCGTGCACTTCCAGGCACCATGCGGTCACGGTACGATCCTTGTGCGGGGCGGTATGCACCTCGAGCGGCACGAGGCGATCTTCCCAGCCGGCCGGTCCGACAACCGTCTCCGGCCCCACGCCGTGAGCGTAGTAGGCGTAGGTCTGATGGAAGCGCGATCCATCTCCGATCGCTCCGTCGATCTCCTCTGACCGGTCTGGGTTTTTTCGGGGAAAGAGGTCAACCTCGGACGACATGAGAAGTGCCTCCGGAGCATCGGGATGCTGAGCAAGTACGGCCTGACTTCCGATCACCACGATCTCCTCGTTGACGATCGCGTAGGCAGCGCGAATGACGTGCTCGAATTCTTCGCGTTTCATGCTGAGGCGCGGTCCTCGACCGCTTTTACGAGCCGCTGGCGCTCCTGTTCTGTGAGCATCCCGGCGAAGGGCGAAGTCTGCCGGAGCTCGCGTGCTCGCTTCGTGTCGGCGCTGATTGCTTTCTTGATCTCGGGGAGGGGTAGCGCCAAGACCCGCTCCCACTCGTCTGACCAGCGCGGGTGTATGCGACTCTCCCGCCGCCATCGACGCAGACGCATGCGCGCCTCATCGACGATCTCGTCGTCGAGGCGTTCAGCGATGAGACGGTGGTAAGCGAGTGCCTGCAGCTCGGCGGTGCGATGGGTGCGGCGGCTTCGTCGCGGGATGAGCCGCTGGAGATCGATCGACTCATCTGCGCGCCGCTCGCGTTCGCGGATCACGCGCGTAACCGGACGTCCGCCGGCCTCGTCGCGCACCTCCTCGACTTCCTCTAGGAGATCAAGGAGCTCCGACAGCGGTATTTCGCGTCGGCCTCGGGGCGTGGTGACCGCCGAGATCTCGCCACCATCGAGCCACCGCTTGAGCGCCGGCTGGCTAATCCCGAGCAGGCGGGCAGCGTCGGCAGGGCGGACCGTCTGGCCGGCGATGTCCTCGAGAAACTCGAGAACGGGCGCGATTTCCGCCCGCAGCTGAGGATTGGCAATCCGGGCGGCACGTCGCAGCCGCAAGATGTTCTCGAAAGCTTCTCGCGTTTCCGGTCGCTGAGTGGGCATAGCGCCACTATAGCACACAACTTAAGTTTATCAAGCTAAATGATTAACGTTATAGGTTAAGTAATTATACCGAAATAAGAAAGATGCAGACTAGGCCGACTACGGGAATTCGGCCGTCCCCGGACGAAGGTCCAAAGGGCCTCCGTCATAGCACTGCGGAGATTGATACTCCGTCGGCTCGTTCGGATAGCCGCGCTTGTACAACCACGCTTGAAGACTCTTGGCTGCCTGAGTCGGCACTCCGAGCCGCTCTGCCACGAAGGCGGTGTTCTGCAGCGCGTAGCACTCGGTCACGCCCTCGTCCTGGAACCCGCGCAGGTGGAACGACTCGTGCGCAAGCGTGTGTGCGGCCCAGCCGGCGTTGAACTCCTTGAAGCCGCAGTCGTCCCGCTCGATGCAGGTGAAGTCGACGGCATCCAGATGGCGGAGTGCCTTGCACGTCTGCGGCGAGAGATCCGTGTGGTTTGCCGGACGCCCGGTCTCGTCGAATTGCACTCGTCCCGCTTCGCCGCGCGTATCGACGAGGCTTGCGACAAAGCTGGGGCAGCGCACCGCGACCGCCCGGCCGGCGAGGTCGCTCGCGACGGCCGCCAGCTGGTCCTGCTCGCGCACGCGCTCCTCGTGGCGAGCGAAGCCGAGCGCCGCGAGGCCGCCGACAACAAGGAGGAGTACCGCAATGGCCCGCACCGACAAAGGATCGGCACCAAGCCGGACGGCCTTGACGGACCCCGTTATCCCCCAGCTACTGCGCCGACAATCCGGACTTCCGACTCGTCGGTCAGCGGCTCTTCGAGCAGGCGGCCGCCGCGGGCGTCGACGCTGTCGACGTAGACGTTGACAAGCCGCCGGAGCTCCCCAGCCTCGTCGAACAGGAGATTCGCGACCGGGAGCTGGCGCAACGCCTCGCCGACGGTCGTGGCTTGCAGCTCGAAGCGCTTCTGCCCGCCCGCTTCGGCGGCAAGCGTTCCCGGCAGGAGCACAACCGCCACGTCAGACGTGCGCAGCTTCAACCGAGAGGATCGGCGGCAGATCCCGCACCGCCTCGATCCACTCGCCGCCGCCTGGGGGAGCGGTCCACACGGAGCCGCTCTGCGTTCCGAAGTACAGCCCATCCTCGTCGTAAGCGAATCCCTCTCGCAGCACCGCGGACCAGGCGCGCTGGGGGAGCCCGTTCGCGGTGAGCTGCCAGGAAGCCCCGCCGTCGCCGGTCCGGTAGACGCCGAGTCGGCCGTCGGGGGTGAAATGTTGCTCCCCCGAGACCTCCGGGATCACGTAGGCGACGTCCGGGTCCCCGGGGTCCAGCGCGAGCCCGAAGCCGAAGTCCGACGGCAGCCCGTTTCCGTCCAGTCGCTCCCAGTTGTCCCCTCGGTCGTCGGAGCGATAGACGCCGCAATGGTTCTGCTGCCACAACCGATCCGGTCGAGCCGGATGCACGAGCAGCTTGTGCACGCACTGGCCGACCTCCGGGTACTTCTCCGGGTGAAAGTCGGCCGCGACGTCCTTGTTGATCGGCGTCCAGGTATCGCCGCCATCCTCGCTGCGGAACGCACCAGCCGCCGAGATGGCGATGTACATCGTTCCGTCCACGACCTGGATCGAGTGGCAGCACATGCCACCTGCGCCCGGCTGCCACTTCTCTCGCGTCGGGTGCTCGAGGAGGCCGCGGTTCACTTCCCAGGTGATGCCACCGTCGTCCGACCGAAACAGCACACCCGGATCGCCACCGAGCCAGAGTTCCGAGTCTTTGCCGGGCTCGACGTGCCAGGTCGCGTTGAGCTTCAGGCCCGATTCCTCCGGGAGGCCGATCTCCTCCGCGCGCTCCCAGCTCCGGCCGAGGTCGTTCGAGCGGTGCACCGTCCCCCCGTAGATGAAGCTGTTCGTCGCCGCGTACAGGACGCCGTCGCGCGGATCGACGATCGCGTGGTACACCGGCCAGCCTGGGAGGAGCGGCCCCTCGAGCTCCCACTCCTTGCGATCGTCGCTGCGAAGGAGGAACAACCCCTTCCTGGTGCCGACGGGCAAGAGCACGGCCATCGGGGAAGACGCTAGCGGGTCGCGTCGTTGTGAGTCAAAACAACCGGAGGTGAGGGATGGCAAAGCTCGAGGAGAAGCCCCGCAAGTTCCTGGAAGAGAGTCCATACGTCGGAGTCGCGACCACCCTGCGGGAGGATGGCTCGCCACATTCGACCATCGTCTGGGTCGACGTCGAGGGCGACAAGGTCTCGTTCAACACGGCCCGCGGGCGAGCGAAGCCGAAGCATCTGGAGCGGGATCCGCGTGCCTCGCTGCTGATGGTCGATCCGAGCAACGCCTTCAGGTGGGTGGCGGTCAGCGGCCCGGCCGAGTTGACGGAAGAGGGCGCAGACGCACAGATCGACAAGCTCGCGAAGAAATACCTTGGCAAGGACAAATATCCCTGGCGGAACCCGGACGAAACACGGGTCAAGGTGCTGATCGAGCCCGAGAAGGTCGACGCCGCCGGCTTCGACGAGTAGAGGCTCCGTAAGATCGGCGCATGAAAGTCGATGGGCCGAGCCAGATAGCTGCCGCCCGAGAAAGGCTTCGCGCCGAGAAGACCGTCCCCGGCCTGCTCGGTGCGACTGCGCGCGCCTATGTCGAGCTGCTCGACGCGGCGGCCTGCACGATCTCCCGCGTGATCGGCGATCTGCTTGTCGATCTGATTCAACATCAGAAGGACGGGGGGACACCGGATCGCCTCGGGCACGGGTATCTGATCCCGGACTATCCACTCACGCGCGCGGTGATCGAGGAACGGCGGCCTCAGACGGTGTCCCAGGACGATCCCGAGCCGGACGAGAACGAGTTGAAGCTGCTGAAGGAGCTGGGTTACGACGCGCTCCTGATGGTGGCGATCGAAGCCGGCGATGGGGCGTGGGGGCTCGTCGAGGTCTACGGCGAGAAGGGACGCCGCTTCAAGGACGAGGAAGTCGAGCTGGCGCAGGACATCGCGGGCGAAGTGGGAGAGATCCTGAAGCAGCTCGAGCGGCCGACCGCGTAACGCCGTCGTGCGCGGCTGTCCAGACCAGATCTTCGGTCGCGATGTTCCCCGTCGCGCGCGGCGCGAACGGAGACCTCGGCGTGGCTCGAGGGCCTGCTCGGGCGGAGGCTCGAGGGGCAGGTCTACCGTGCCGGCGCATGGGCTGGAGAGTGACTGGCCTTCCTGAACGCTTCGAGCGCGAGATCGATCTCCCCGTCCGTCGTCTGCCAGTTCGAGACCGAGATGCGAATGGCGCGGCGGCCGTGCCACGTCGTCCCGCTCATCCAGACCTCGCCCGCTTTCTGCACGGCTCTCAGGATCTGCTCAGTCCGCTCGTCGGTGTCGAAGCGGAACAGCACCTGATTCAGAACGACCTCGTTCAACACCTCGACTCCTTCGAGCTCGGCGATTCCCAACGCGAAGCGCCGCGCGCACTCGCAGGTGCGTTCGACCAGCTCGGCGAGACCACTCCGTCCCAGTGAGCGCAACGCGGCGTAGACCGCGAAGCCGCGCGCGCGGCGCGAGAACTCCGGCACCCAGTCGACCTGGTCACGCACCGCGCGTGTGTCGTCCTGGATCAAGTAGGAGGCACTGACGGTCATCGCGGCGCGATGCGCTTCGGGGTCGGCGCAGAGCACGAGTGCAGAGTCGTAGGGAACGTTCAGCCACTTATGCGCGTCCGTGATCCACGAGTCCGCTCGCTCAACGCCGTGGACGAGGTGGCGGAGACGCGGGCTCGCAGCTGCCCACAAGCCGAAGGCCCCGTCGACATGCAGCCAGCCGCCGTGCTCTGCCGTTGCGTCGGCGATCTCGTCGAACGGATCGAACGCGCCGGTGTTCACCTCTCCCGCCTGCGCACAGACGATCGTCGGACCGTCGCCTTCACCCAGCGCGTCGCGTAACGCGGTCAACTTCATCCGTCCCTGTTCATCCGCGGCGACAACCTCGGGCGCGCCGAGGCCGAGCAGGCGCACGGCGCGATCGATCGTCACGTGTCGCTGCGCGCCGACGATGACCCGAATGCGCGGCCCACCCGCGAGACCTTCGCGGGCAACGTCCCAGCCCGACCGCTCGAGCACGCGGAAGCGCGCGGCAGCGAGCGCCGTGACGCTACCCATCTGCGTCCCGGTGACGAGCCCGAGCGACGCATCATCCGGCAGACCCAGGAGGTCGCATACCCATTCGCGCACCACCTGCTCGACGACCGATGCGGCCGGACCGCCGACATAGAGCCCGGCGTTCTGATCCCAGGTGGACGTCAGCCAGTCCGCGGCCAGTGCTGCGGGCAGGCCTCCGCCGATCACGAAGCCGAAGTAGCGGCCGCTCGGCATCGCCACGATTCCGCGATCGGCGGCGGCGGCGAGACTTTCGACCACCACCCTCGGGTCGGTCGGCCCGTCGGGGAGCGCGCCTCCCAGTGCTTCGCGCAACTCGGCCGCGGACGACGCGGGGAAGATGGGCCGATCGTCGAGGGACTCGAGAAAGTCCGACGCGATGTCTGCGGTTCGCTGCAGGAGTGCGCGGATGTCGGTCATGCGCTCGACTCTACGCGCCGGATCACGCCCGGGATCTCCGTACAGTGAACGACGAATGCTGCTCGCACTGCTCGAGGGCCTGATCGACCTGTTGACCGGATCGCTGTGGACGTACCCACTGCTCTTCGGGATCTGCGCGGGCGACGCGCTCATCCCGGCATTCCCCAGTGAGACGGCGGTGATCGTCTGCGGCATTCAGGCGGCCCGCGGCGAGTTGTCGCTGGAGTGGGTGATCGTCTGCGCCGCTGCAGGCGCGTTCAGCGGCGACAACTCGTCGTACGCGGTCGGCCGCTGGCTCGGCACGCCGGTGGTGAAACGGTTCTTCAGCGGGGAGGTCGCGCAGGGCAGGCTTGACTGGGCGCGCAAATTCCTCAAGGAACGGGGCAGCTATGTCCTGATCGTCGCGCGGTTCATCCCGGGTGGGCGCACCGCAGCGACGTTCACGGCCGGGTTGGTGCACCTTCGCTGGCCGACGCGGTTCGCGCCGTACATCTTTGTCGCGGCGATCCTCTGGGCCGTCTACGGCGCCCTGCTTGGTTATCTAGGCGGGCGCTTGTTCGAGGATCAGCCGATCTACGCCCTGCTGCTCGCGTTCGGGATCGCGGCAGTGATCACCGTCGGCGTCGAGGCCTGGCGCCGCTTTCGCAGGTAGCTACGGTGCCTAGGTGAACCGCCTCGCTCAGGAGACGAGCCCCTACCTCCTTCAACACGCGGACAACCCGGTGGATTGGTATCCGTGGGGAGAAGAGGCACTCGCGCGCGCGAGAGAAGAAGACAAGCCGATCCTGCTCTCGGTCGGCTATGCCGCCTGCCACTGGTGCCACGTGATGGAGCACGAGTCGTTCGAGGACGAGCGCACGGCAGCGCTGATGAACGAGCACTTCGTCCCGGTCAAGGTCGACCGCGAGGAACGGCCGGACGTCGACTCCGTGTACATGGATGCCGTCGTCTCGCTGACCGGCCACGGCGGCTGGCCCATGACGGTGTTCCTCACGCCCACGGGCGAGCCGTTCTTCGGCGGCACGTACTACCCGCCCGAGCCGCGTCACGGCCTGCCCAGCTTCAAGCAGTTGCTGCAGGCAATCGCGTCTGCGTGGCGGGAGCGGCGAGCGGACATCGACCGCGACGCGGGAGCGATCACCGAGCAGCTTCGCCGGACTGCCGAGCCTTCGCACGAGCCTCTCACCTCCTCGCTGCTGTCGGATGCGGTGCGCGGCTTGAGGCAGCAGTTCGACCCGGTCTGGGGCGGGTTCGGCACTGCGCCGAAATTTCCGCCGGCATCGGCGCTCGAGTTCTTGCTGCGGCGCGGAGAGCTGGAGCCGGCGACGAAAACGTTGGACGGAATGGCGCTCGGTGGGATGTACGACCTCGTCGGCGGAGGATTTCACCGTTACTCCGTCGACCGCGAGTGGCTGGTGCCGCACTTCGAGAAGATGCTGTACGACAACGCGCTGCTCGTGCCCGCGTACCTGCACGGCTGGCTCGTGACGGGAAACGAGCGCTACCGGGAGGTCGCCGAAGAGACTCTCGACTACATGCTGCGCGAGCTGCGGTTGCCCGAAGGCGGCTTCGCCTCGGCGCAGGACGCCGACACCGACGGCGTCGAGGGGCTGACGTACACGTGGACCGAAGCCGACGACGTTCCGCGGGAGCTCCTGCAGCCGTTCGAGCACGGTCGCTTCATCATTCGTGGAGAGCTCGATCCCGAGACCCGTGCACGGCTCTTCGACGAGCGTGAGCTGCGGCCGAAGCCGCTCCGCGACGACAAGGCGATCGCATCGTGGAACGGGCTTGCGCTGGCCGCGCTTGCGGAGTCGGGCCGACGCCTCGATCGAGCCGACTATCTCGAAGCTGCTCGTGCTCTCGCGGAGTTCCTCCTCGGCCCGCTCTCGACCCCGGAAGGGCGGCTTTTCCGCAGCTGGCGCGCGGGCCAGGCGAAGCACGCAGGTGTGCTCGAGGATTACGCAGACGTGGCCAACGGCCTCTACGAGCTGCACGTTGCGACAGGAGAGCTGGGGTGGCTCGAGGAGTCGCGCCGGCTTGCGATCCTTGCGGTCGCGTTGTTCGGCGACGAGGAGCGCGGCGGCTTCTTCTTGACACCGAGCGACGGCGAGCAGCTCGTCAGCCGCAAGAAGGATTTCGACGACCATCCGACACCGTCAGGGAACTCGATGCTCGCGTACGTCCTCCTGCGCCTCGCGCGGTTGTGGGGCGATCCGGAGCTCGAGCGGCAGGCGGTCGGCGTCTTCCGGTTTGTAGCGCGTCTGCTGCCGCAGGCGCCCTCGGCGTTCGGTCACGCCCTCAATGCTCTCGATCTGCACCTCTCGCCGCCGCGCGAGATCGCCGTGATCGGGCCGCCCGGCTCAGCAGTCGCGCGTGCCGCGTTGGCGTCGTTCGCGCCGAACTCCGTCGTTGCGTATGGACCGAGCGAGGATGTTCCCCTGCTCGCAGGCAAGGACTTCCTTGATGGGCGGCCGACGGTTTACGTCTGCGAGAACTTCGCCTGTCAGACGCCGGTGACGGACGCGGTCGCCCTCGCCGCTGGAAACTAAAAAGAGGGCCCTTGTGACTTCCTCGTCGGCGAGAGCTTCGCCTGTCCACGTCCCGGTGTCGGACACAGTGCCGTCGAATTCGTCCCGATGTGACGGAACACGCTCCGATCCCGAGTTCGAGCCAGTTTCCCGTAGGCCAACTAGGACACGGCCTGGTGTCAGACACAGTGATGAGAGTGTGACTTGGTTTCCACAGCCGGCGGAGGTCCGCCTCTGTCGCGCCGCCTGTGTGACGTCCTTCGCCCTTCGTTGATCTTGTAAGCAGTGCCAGAGCGGCATAGGCTCAAACGCAAATCAGCGAAGTCGCGAAAGGGGCAACTATGCGGATCCAGTCCTCGGTCACCTCCGTCTCGTGGATTCCCTCGGAGGCAGTTGAAGGGCTGCCGAAGCTGCCGTTCACCATGGGGGTCGCCCACTACGACTCTCCACCGCCGGACCGCATCGACCACCTCGAAACGATGCATCGCGCCGATCTCTTCCGCGAGGCCAACGAGCTGCACGCATGGATCGAGGTCGAGGACGGCAAGATCACTGACTATGGTCAGGCGGGCCGAGGACGCATCGGGCTGACCAGGCTCAAGCTGGGGCCGAAGGAGATCGCCGTCCCCGCCGTTGCCATGCCGACGCTCCAGAACACCGAGGTCGGTGAAGGGTGGGTGCGTTTCACGCAGACCGCGGGTGGTCGCACCGGGATGCCGGCGCCCAGAAGCGTGCGCGGCAAGCCTTACTTCCAGATCAACTCGGCGATCGCATGGACGACCCTTGCGCTCACGGTCCACGCAGACGGCACCTCCGAGCATGAGCTCGCCGGCGCCAGTCCTTTCCCGCGCCACTGGGTCTACGACAAGAACGGAGCGCTTGTCCAGAAGAGCGGAGCGATCGATTTCGACAAGTGGTACCGCGAATCACACGAGCAGAACACGCCCTGGGGGAATGAGGATTCTCCCGCAGTCGTCACCGCTGTCGAAAGCGCGTTGGAGCGCGAGCTTTCACTCGAGATCATGAGTGGCGACAGCAAACCGCGTCCGCAGCCCCTCTCCTCCGGCGACATCCTCGTGGAACAGGGGGAGACGAGTGAGGGTTCTCCCATCGTCTACCTCGTACTCGACGGAGTGCTCGAGGTCGTCGTCGACGATGAGGTGGTCGGAGAGCTCGGTCCAGGTGCGATCGTCGGCGAGCGCGCGCAGATCGAGGACGGGGCTCGCACGGCGACCCTGCGCGCCAAGACCGCGGGCAAGGTGGTCGGCATCCCGGGCGAGGAGTTGAACCGCGAGGCGCTCGAACAGGTCGCGGTAGGACATAGGCGCGAGGATGGCTAGGCCTCGCTTACAGAACGAGGAGGCGCTGCCGCGACTGTGACTTCCTAGCAGGTCGACAACCGCGGAGGCGCGCCCCCTCGATCAAGCAGACCCGGGGCCGCGGGAAAACCCTGCACTGAGTTGTCTAGACGATCTCGCGGACTTCGGCGTCTGGAATCGCCGCGATCAGCGCTTCGGTGGCGACCGGGAAGACCGCGTGCGGAGTCCCGCCGGCGCACCAGACCGTCTCGAACCGCCGCAGGGAGGCATCGACGACCGTGCGCACGGGCCGGTCATGGCCGAGCGGCGGCACTCCTCCGATCGCGAAGCCCGTCGCCTCGCGCACCTCGTCGCCGTTGGCCTGCCGCACTCCGGCACCGAGCTTCTCAGTGTCCACGCGCCGGTCGCCGGCGCACAGACACAGAAGCGCTGACTCCTGGTCGACGAACACGAGGGACTTGACGATCTGCCCGACCTCGACGCCCACGGCGTCCGCGGCCTCCCGAGCGGTCCGGGTGGAGTCGGCGAGCTCCCGGACCTCGGCATCGAGACCGAGCTCCCGGAGACGCGCCTGGAAGCGCTCTGCCGTGGGGTGCATGCGCCGCAATCTAAGGCGCCGACCTCGGCGGCGCCACACAGAGGAGGTGACGGCTTGCCCGTCGCCTCCGTCTTCACCGGCTCCCGGCGATCGATTCACTTTGAACTTCCCGGCCCCCCTCGCCGTAGGCTATTCGCCCTTGCCTCTCTTGGAAGTCGACAAGGTCTCCAAGCACTTCGGCGGCATCGTTGCGCTCGACGCTGTCTCCTTCACGGCGGAGGCAGGAGAGATCGTCGGGCTGATCGGGCCGAACGGGGCCGGCAAGACGACGGCGTTCAACGTGATCACGCGCCTCTATACACCCGACGAAGGTGATGTTCGATTCGACGAGGAGACACTGCTCGAGACCCCGCCGAGCGTCGTCATCGAGCGCGGAATCGCGCGCACGTTCCAGAACGTCGAGCTCTTCCGCGGGATGTCGGTCATCGACAACGTCCGCGTGGGTGCACACGCTCGACACGGCGAGGAGCGGCCGGAAGAGATCCTCTTCTACGTGAACCTTCACTCGGTGCGGCACCGTTCGCCCTTGGAGCTTCCGTACGCGACGCAGAAGAGGGTCGAGCTTGCACGGGCACTCGCCTCGGGCCCGCAGTTGCTGCTGCTCGATGAGCCGGCCGGAGGGCTCAGTCACGAGGAAGTCGAGCAGCTGGGCACTTTCATCAAGCGGCTGCGCGACGACTTCGAGCTGACGATCCTCCTGGTCGAGCACCACATGGGGCTGGTCATGAGCGTCGCCGACCGAGTGCATGTGCTCGACTTCGGCAAGAAGATCGCCGAAGGGACTCCGCGCGAGATACAGGCGAATCAGTCCGTCATCGAGGCGTACCTGGGGACGCCGAAATCGTCCGTCATCGAGGCGTACCTGAGGACACCGAAATGAGCCTCCTTGAATTGCACGGCATCGAAGCGCGCTACGGCCCCGTCCAGGCGCTGCACGGCGTGTCGCTCCAGGTCGGCGACGGTGAGCTGGTCGCCGTGCTGGGCGCGAACGGCGCTGGGAAGACGACGACGCTGCGCGCCATCTCCGGCACGGTGCGCCGCAGCGGTGACGTCGTGTTCGCCGGGAAGAAGCTCCCGCGCCGTCCGGATGCGACGGCGCGCGCGGGGATCGCTCACGTTCCCGAGGGTCGCGGCACCTTCAGCGAGCTGTCGGTGTGGGAGAACCTGCGCCTAGGCGCCTATGCGCGACGCGCAAACGTCAAGCAGGAAGCGCAGCGTGTGTTCAAGTTCTTCCCGCGACTGGAAGACCGGCGCGGTCAGCAAGCCGGCACCCTGTCCGGCGGCGAGCAGCAGATGCTCGCGCTCGGCCGCGCGATGATGGCCAGGCCCAAGCTGCTGTTGCTCGACGAGCCCTCTCTCGGACTCGCTCCGATCTTGGTCACCCAGATCTTCGAAGCCCTAGCGCGCATGAAGAGCGACGAGGGCATGTCGGTGCTCGTCGTCGAGCAGAACGCGAACCTCGCACTCGCCCACGCCACGCGGGCCTACGTGCTCGAGGTCGGCAATGTCGCCGTCGAAGGCACGAGTGACGAGCTCCGTGCGAACGAATCCGTCCGCAAGTCGTACCTCGGCTACTGATGCTTCTCGGCGCCTTCACCTGGACGGAGTTCGCGCAGCAGCTCGCCGCGGGCATCCGCGAAGGCGCGATCTACGCGGGCCTCGCGCTCGCGATCGTGATCATCTATCGCTCGACACGCGTCATCAACTTCGCGCAAGGCGAGATGGCGACGTTCACGACGTTCATCGCCTGGTCTTTGATGAACCACGGCTTGTCGTTCTGGACGGCGTTTCCGATCGTGCTCGCGATTGCGTTCACGGGGGGTGTGGCGATCGAGCGCATCGTGATCCGTCCCATCGAGGATGCGCCTGTCCTGACGATCGTGATCGTCACGCTCGGTCTCGCGCTGCTCCTCAACGGCCTGATGAGCGTGATCTGGGGCGGCGCAAACAGGCAGTTCCGAGGCCCGTTCTCCACGCGGACGATCGACGTCGCCGGCGTCCCCATCAGCGTTCAGGACATCGGAATCGTCCTGGTGTCGATCGGGCTGGTCGTCCTGCTGGCGCTGTTCTTCCGCCTCACCAAACTCGGGCTGGCACTGCGTGCAGCCGCGGTCAATCCAGATTCGTCGCGGCTCGTCGGCATCCGCGTCGGCTGGATGCTCGCGCTCGGCTGGGGGATCGCCGCGGTGCTCGGAGCGGTTGCGGGAATGATGATCGCCCCGGTCGTCTTCCTCGACCCGAACATGATGCAGACGATCCTGCTGTACGCGTTCGCGGCCGCGGTGCTCGGAGGGCTGGACAGCCCGATCGGCGCGGTCGTCGGTGGGATCCTGCTCGGCGTGACGATCACGTTGCTCGGCCGCTACGTCGGCTTCATCGGCTCGACGTTGAAGCTGCCGGCCGCGCTCATGCTCATCCTCGTCTTGCTGCTCGTGCGTCCGGGCGGGCTCTTCGGCCGGGTGGCGGTGAGCCGCGTATGAAAGCCAAGGTCTGGCTCGAGCTCTGCGGCTTCGCGGTGCTCGCTCTGGTCGTCGCGGCCCTGCCGCGCTTCATCAGCGACTTCCGGGCTCGTGAGCTGGCGATCGTCGGGATGTACTTCATCGCGCTGCTTGGCCTGTCGATCCTCACCGGGTACAGCGGGCAGATCTCGCTCGGGCACGGCGCGTTCATGGCGATCGGCGGCTACACCACTGCGATTCTCAGCGTGGACGGGGTCTATGGGCATCAAGTCAGGGATCTCTGGACGATCCCGATCGCCGGTGTGATCGCCGGTGTCGCAGGGCTGCTCGTCGGCGTGCCGGCGCTGCGCCTGTCCGGTCTCTACCTCGCCCTGATCACCTTCGGAATCGCGGTGTCGTTCCCGCAGTTGCCCAAGAAGTTCGATCATCTCCTCGGCGGTACGACCGGCAAGATCCTCAATCTCGCCAAGCCGCCGTTCGGGCTCGAGACCACGACGAACAACTGGATGTACTACCTCACCTGGGGCATCGCGCTCGTCCTACTCGTCGCCGCGTGGTTGCTGGTGGGAAGTAAGGCCGGGCGCGCGCTCAAGGCGATTCGCGACAGCGAGGTCGCAGCCACCTCGTCGGGCATCAGCCTCGCGACCTACAAGACGCTGGCCTTCGGCATCTCCGCGTTCTACGCGGGAGTCGCAGGTTCGCTGTACGCGATCGCCAACGCCTATGTCAACCCTGACGTTTTTCCGATCATCCTTTCCGTCTACCTCGTCGTCGGACTGGCCGTGGGCGGCCTCGACTCCCTGCTGGGGCTGATCGCTGGGGCGGGGCTCATCTACTTCCTGCAGAACCACGCCGACAGCGTGGCGCGCTGGATCAACCATCTGCCGGCGCTCAATCTCGACCCGAAGCAGCCGGGCATCCCGAGCATGATCTTCGGCATCGTGTTGATCGTCGTCATGCTCCTGCTGCCGACGGGCGCAGGCGGTTTGTTGCGGCGTGTATTCGGGCCTCTAACAAGTCGGCTATACACTCGGTCCTAGGTGGGAGTGGGCGCGAGGGTCATCTTTGTGTGCGCCGTCGGCGCGATTGCAGTGACGTCGGCCGGAGCGCGACCGGTCGCAACGCCGGGGGTATCCGCCACCGAGATTCATCTCGGCTCGAGCGTGCCGCTGAGCGGCGAGGCCGCGATCGCCGGCAACGTCGCGCGCGGGATCGAGGCGTACTTCAAGTACGTCAACGACAAAGGCGGTGTATTCGGCCGCAAGATCACGTTCACGTATCTCGACGACGGTTACGACCCCGGGCGCGCGGTCAACAACACGATCCGGCTCATTCAGCAGGAGCAGGTGTTCGCCGTGTTCAGCTCGCTTGGAACGAGCAACAACCTCGCCGTGCGCAAGCTGTTGAACGACGCGAAAGTGCCGCAGCTCTACGTCTCCTCGGGCGCGACCACCTTCGGCCGCGACTACAAGAAGTACCCGTGGACGATCGGCTACATCCCACCGTACTCCGAGGAGGGCGAGCTCTACGGGCGCTACGTCGTCAAGAACATCAAGAAGCCAAAGATCGCCGTGCTCTACCAGAACGACGACTACGGGCGGGATCTGCTCGCCGGCCTAAAGCGCGGGCTCGGCGCTCAGGCCAAGTCGATCGTCGCCAAGGTTGGGTACGACCCGACCTCGGCCGACGTTCAGCCGCAGGTGACGCAGCTCAAGGCCTCGAAAGCCAACGTCCTGATGGTCTTCGCCTTCGGGAAGTTCTCGCTGCAGGCCTTCAACGCGGTCTCACGGCTTGGGTGGAAGCCCCAGATCTTCGTCAACGACGTCTCGTCGGCGTCCGCGCTGATGGCAATCGTCCCGCAGAAGGCCGCGAATGGATCGATCTCGATCGTGTTCGGCAAGGATCCCGCGTCGCCGGTCTGGCGTAACGACAAGGGCATCAAGCTCTTCCAGTCGATCCTCAAGAAGTACGGGTCGAGCGTCGACTCGCGTGACCTGAGCGACGGCTACTTCACCGCAGGAATGGCGACCGCCTACACGATGGTGACCACGCTCAAGAAGGCCGGCAAGAACCTGACCCGGCAGAGCGTGATGAACGCGGCCACGCACCTGAACGAAAAGGGCAATCCCTTCGTCCTGCCGGGCATCGTCCTCCACACGACACCGACGAGCCGATTCCCGCTTACGCAGGTCCGGCTGCAGCGCTGGTCGAACAACAGCTGGCATCCCTTCGGCAAGCTGATCTCGGCGAAGCCCTAGGTCCGAGGACGGCCGAATTCCACAGCAGACCTCTAGCTACAAGGCTCAGGCTGGGTGCCGACCACCGCCTCGAGGGCACGGGTGGCAGTGACGGCGAACCGGATCGACACGATGCCCGTACGGCGCACGGTCAGTTCGGTCATGCCGTCGGGAGTCTCCGTGAGGCAGCCCGCCCGCGTCTGCCAGTAGGGCGCGTACGTCACATTGAGGCGGTAGGTGCCCTTGACCGGGACGGCGAGCTTGATCGACGTGTACCCGAGCGCGATGACACGGGCCGGCGCGGTGATCAGCGGGCGCGGGGAGGAGACCTTGAAGATCGTGGTCGTCGCCGTCCGATACACAGGCGTCAGCCCTGAGCGGCCGCTTCTCAGCAGGCGCGCCTCTGCGCGCGAGCTGTAGTCGGGACGTGCCGACGTGAGGACGACGTAACGCACGCTGACGCGGCGCAGCCAGGCGACGTACGCCTTGGCCCCGAATTCCCCGTACAGCACGCGATTCTGCGGGAAGTCCTCCTGACGGAACCAACCGCGCGCGAGTGGAATCCGCGCCCGAGCGAGGAAATCCGCGGGCCAATGTCCAGCCGTGTCCACGGCCTCGACGCGGTAGGAAGGAGGGAGGTGGCGTTTCAGGAAGGTGATGGTCGGCGACCAGTACACCGCGTTTGCAGCCGGGTCGTTCACGCTGCGCACGAAGCTGGCTGCAAGCGGCGTCAGGTTCCAGGAAAGCGCGAGCGCCAACGCGCCGGCACAGAGGAAGCGGGGCTGCCAGCGCCGGAGCGAAAGCGTCAGGATCGCAAGCGGCGCAGCTACGAAACGCAGGCGTGCGATGTTCTCTCCGACCGGTGACGAGACCGTGAAGGCGGCCGTGCAGGCCACGAAGTACACGACATAGGTCCAGCGAAGCATTCGCGCGCCGGCGACTCTCCAGGTCAGACCCATTCCAAGGAGACAGAACGTGCTCGCAGCGAGGAATTCCTCCGGGGAGAACGGGAAGCTGCCGCGTCCCGGAAACATGCGCCGCATCAGAAACTCGAGCGCTGCGATCGAGGCGATGGCAGCAGCGGGCACAGCGAACCGGCGAGGCTCGCTGCGGGCCGCGAGCGCCACTGCTGCCAGCACCACCACCAGCAGGAGGAAGGCGAGCGGGCTGGCCGCGAGGGTCAGGAGTGTCAGGCACGCGAACACCCACCGGCGGTTGTGTTGCAGCGACCAGAGGGAGAGCAGGGCGAGCGCCATCCCGAGCATGAACGGATACGCGGCGGAGACGACGAGCAACGCCCAGACGACCGCAAACGCCCGGATCGTCCACCGGCTGTGCGACTCCCACTCGTGGCGCACGACAGCGGAGAACGCAACCACTGCGACCGTCACGGTGAGAACGGCGAGCAGCTTGATGCCGATCGCCGCGGCCAGGGGGTAGTACAGGACGCTGTAGTTCACGAAGCTGTAGCGGCCCCCATACCAGAAGTTGTTCCAGAGCACGAAGCCGTGCTCGATGAACAGCGTGCGCTGGTAGACGTGCGCGGCGAGATCGGTTCCAGGAGGGCCGAGCCAGACGAGCAGTGCGGCGAGGAGCCCGGCAGCGGCGGCTGGACCGAACAGGTCGACGCGTGGGCTGAGCCGGAGCGTTCGCATCAGCGCATGTTGCCAGTGTGCCCGAGGGCACATCTCCCGATGGGAGCCCGGCATTCTTAACGTTGCTCTCATTTTGTGCCGATAGCGTGACTGACGTGAGCAGCGAGCACTCCAGGACATGCTTTTTCGACGAGCTCGCGCTCGGTCAGCTTGGGTCCATGCGGCGCAGCTACGCGGCCGGCGCCGGCCTCCTCCTGGCAGCGGGTGTGGCGATCGGCATGACCCGGCTTGGGCGGGGGACGCTCAGCAGTGCCGTCTCCGACCTAGCCGGTGTCCAGCCTGCCTGGATCGTCGCCGCAGCGTCCCTGTTCGGACTTGGTCTCCTCGCTTCGGCGGCCGGCTGGCGCGTCGGCCTACGAGCATGCGGGGGCAGCGCCGCCTTCACGCAGATCTCCGCCCGCTATGCGATCGGCTCGCTCGTCAATTCGGTCGCACCCGCGCATCTCGGCGGAGCGGTCCGGCTCGGAATGCTCTCGCGCACGCTTCCCGGGAACGACCGGCTCTGGCGCGCAGGCGGCGTCGCTGCCTCCGTTGCTGCGGCGCGCGCACTCGTCCTCGCAGCCCTGATCATCCCGGCGGCCGCAGTCGGGCGGGTCCCGGTCTGGCCTGCACCGTTGCTTGTCCTGGGGGTCTTGGTCGTGCTCGGCGTCGGCACACGCCTGAGTGCTAGAACGGCCGGCCGGATCGGCAGTCTGCTCCAGATTTTCCGCTCCATCGCGCGCTCGCCGCGTGAGGGTGCTGCTCTCTTCGCCTGGATCGGGTGCTCGTGCGTGGCGCGGGTCGCCGCTGCCGTCGCAATCGCGATGGCACTCGGCGTTCCACATCCCATCTGGGTGGCCGTCGTCCTGCTGGCGGCGATGGCGCTCGCGGGCCTGCTTCCCCTCACTCCCGGGAACTTCGGGGCCGGTGCGGGTGCAGCCACGCTCGCCTTGCACGGGACGGGTGTCGGCCTCGGCGTCTCGCTGGCGCTCGGCGTCGCCTTTCAGGCTGTCGAGACGTTTGCGGGAGTGACGCTGGGTCTCGCAGGCGCTGCCGTCCTGGCCGCTCCGGGAACCCGGGTCCGGCGCTGGTCGCTGGTCCTTTCCGGAACCGCGGCCGTGCTGGTTGCGACCGCGCTCGGCGTTGCCTCGATCGATTTCATCTGAGTTTCCGTAGGGCATAGCGCGCGATCTAAGCTCTCCTGATGGAGCTCCTCGCCCGGCCGCTCGACGAGCTTTGCGAGGAAGCCCGCGAGCTTCGTGATGAAGGGCACGGCCACCTCGTCACCTACTCGCCGAAGGTCTTCATCCCGCTGACGAAGCTCTGCCGCGACGTCTGCCACTACTGCACATTCGCGCACCCGCCCCGGCGCGGTGAGCGTGCGTACATGTCGATCGACGAGGTGCTTGCGGTCGCGCGAGCCGGCGCCGCCGCCGGCTGCCGCGAGGCGCTGTTCACCTTGGGCGACAAGCCCGAGCTGCGTTACCGGGTTGCTCGCGAGGAGCTCGAAGCGCTCGGATGTGAGACGACGCTCGGCTACGTTGCCCGCGCGGCCGAAGCTGTTCTCGGCGAGACCGGGCTCCTGCCCCACCTCAACCCCGGAGTGATGACGAGGGAGGACGCGGCACGGTTGCGACGGGTGAGCGCATCCATGGGCCTGATGCTCGAGACGACTTCCGACCGGCTGTCCGCTCGCGGCGGGGCGCACTTCGGCTCGCCGGACAAGGTCCCCGCACGCAGGCTCGAAACGCTCGCGGCCGCGGGCGAAGAGCGCGTTCCCTTCACAACGGGAATCCTGATCGGAATCGGCGAGTCGCGGACGGAGCGCATCGACGCGCTGCTCGCGATCCGTGAGCTCGCAGAGCGCTTTGGGCATGTGCAGGAGGTGATCGTCCAGAACTTCCGGGCGAAGCCGGGGACGCGCATGGCTGCGGCATCGGAGCCGCCGCTCGAGGAGTTGCTGTGGACGATCGCCGTGGCTCGCATCCTGCTCGGTCCCCGCGCTCATCTGCAGGCCCCGCCCAATCTGTCCTACGACGAGTTCCCGCGGCTGCTCGACGCCGGGATCGACGACTGGGGCGGCGTTTCGCCCGTGACGATCGATCACGTGAATCCAGAAGCGCCCTGGCCCGAGCTCGACCGGCTACGCAGGGCCACGGAGAGCCGCGGCCTCGAGCTCGCACCTCGCCTACCGGTCTATCCGGAATGGATCTCCGGCGAGTGGATCGATCCCGGCGTCATGCCGGCGGTATTGCGAGCCTCCGACTCGTTGGGGCTGGCGCGCGAAGACGGCTGGTCGCCGGGCGAAGACGTGTCGATCCCGTTCGTTCCGCTTGACGCGCTGCCGATCGATACACGCGCCGAGCTGGGGGAGGTGGAGATCGCGCGCCTCTTTCGCGCGCGCGGTCACGAACGCGACCGGGTGCTTGCAGCCGCGGACAGCCTCAGGCGCGAGGTGTGCGGTGACGAGGTGAGCTACGTCGTCACGCGCAACATCCAGTACACGAACGTCTGTTACTTCCGCTGCGGCTTCTGTGCGTTCTCGAAGGGGAAGCTCGCCGCTAACCTCCGCGGTGCGCCGTACTTCGTACCGCACGACGAGATCGTGCGGCGCTGCCGGGAAGCCTGGGAGCGCGGAGCAACCGAGGTCTGCCTCCAGGGCGGGATCCACCCCGCGTTCACCGGCGACTACTACCTGTCGGTCGTTCGGGCGATCAAAGAGGCGGTTCCCGACCTGCACGTGCACGCGTTCTCTGCGCTCGAGATCTGGCAGGGGGCGGCGACACTCGGGGTGCCGCTCGAGGACTACCTGATGGAGCTGCGGGACGCCGGGCTTAGCTCGCTTCCGGGCACAGCTGCGGAGATTCTCGACGACGAGGTGCGTCGGCTCATCTGTCCGGACAAGGTCACGACCGCACAGTGGCTCCACGTACACGATGTCGCGCATCGGGTTGGTCTCCGCTCGAACGTGACGATGATGTTCGGCCACGTCGAAGGCCCGCGCAATTGGGCGCGTCATCTCGTGCGCTCGCGCGAGCAACAGCGCACGAGTGGCGGCTTCACCGAATTCGTGCCGCTGCCGTTCGTGCACATGGAAGCGCCGATGTGGCTCCGCGGACAGGCGCGTTCGGGCCCGACGTTCGGAGAGACGCTGCTCGTGCACGCGATCGCACGGCTCGCGTTGCATCCGTGGATCACCAACATCCAGGTGTCATGGGTCAAGCTCGGTGCGCAAGGGGTTGCGGCCGCGTTGCGCGCAGGTGTGAACGATCTCGGCGGCACGCTGATGAACGAGTCGATCTCACGGTCGGCCGGCGCCGAGCACGGGCAGGAGTTCCCGCCGGAGGCGATGGAGGAGTTGATTCGTTCGGCGGGGCGCATCCCGCGACAGCGCACGACGCTTTACGGCGACGCGCCCGAAGAGCGGCGGCTGGCGTCATTCGGCGCGGCCCCGCTGGCCGAGCCGTGGAATCCCCCCGTGAAGGATGCACGCCTCGTCGCGCCGCCCCGGCTCGTCCGGCCCGGCTTCGCAGCCTCTGGTTGACGGTGCTCCGCTGGGCCGACTTCGAGGGGGCGGCTCCTGATCTGGCAGTCCAAGCGCGGGAGCTGATCGACCGGTCCGGCTTCGTTCTTGTCGGCACGATTCGCCGAGACGGGACTCCGCGCATCAGCCCGGTCGAGGCGCGCGTGGTCCAGGGACATTTGATGCTGGTGATGATTCGCGGCACGCACAAGGCGCGCGACCTGTTGCGTGACTCCCGGCTCGTGCTGAACACGCCCGTATTCGATCCGGCCGATCCCGGCTGCGAGCTCAAGCTGCGAGGCCGCGCCGTCTCGGTAGAGGATCGAGGTCTCCTGGAGGCCACGGCCAACGCGACCGAGGCCGCGAGCGGCTGGCGTCCTCCGGCCGACTGGCACTTCTTCTCGGTTGGGATCGAAGACGTCGCGCTCATGGAGTGGGACCGCGGCGCGCTGGCGATGACCCGCTGGACTGCCGAGCGTGGCCTCGAGCGGACCACGCGATCCGCTCCCCTCCTCGACGAGCCGCGCCGCTAAGGCTCGAACATGAGCAGATCGTCGAGCGACTCGCGTCTGCGGATCAGCTCGGCGTGTCCGTCGGCGACCAGCACCGCAGCGGGTCGCGGCACGCCGTTGTAGTTCGATGCCATTGCGAGCGTGTATGCGCCTGTCGCCGGGACGGCCAGGAGATCATCGCGGTGCGGCTCCGGTAGCTCGACGCTGTCGATGAGCACGTCTCCGGACTCGCAGTGCTTGCCAGCGATCCGGTAGGTGCCCGTCGCGGGCTCGTCGGCGCGGTTCGCGAGCAGCGCCTCGTAGCGCGAGCCGTAGAGCTGCGGGCGCGGGTTGTCCGACATGCCGCCGTCCACCGCCGCGTAGGCGACACCGGTCGTCTGCTTGACGCCGCCGATCCGGTAGAGCGTGAATCCCGCCGTTCCGACCAGCGACCGGCCGGGCTCGAAGATGACACGGGCCGGCTCCGTCCAATGCTGGCGCAGGCGAACGAGCAGCTCGCGCGCGAACTCCTCCGGCTGCGGCAACGCCGGGTCGCTCAGCGAGTGCCGGATCGCAAGCCCACCGCCGAGGTCGAACACGCGTGGCGTCCAACCGAGCTCCGTCCGGCAATGGAGCGCGACGTCGACCAACCGTTCCACGGCGAGCAGGCTCTCGGCGCTGCGCGTGAGCTGCGAGCCGATGTGGACGTGCAGGCCCGCGACGTCGAGTCCTGCAGACCGCGCATCGCGTACCGCGGCGACGGCGTCGTCGGCGACGAGCCCGAACTTCGATTCCGCGTGCGCGGTCTGGATCGCCCGATGCGTCTCCGCCTCGATGCCGGGAGTGACACGGATCAGAACCGTCTCGACGCCGGCCGCTCGCGCACGGGCGGCTTCGTCGAGTGCGTCGAGGACGACCAGTGCGCCGGCGGACGCTGCGGCACTGAGCTCCTCATCGGACTTGTTGTTGCCGTGGAAGACGATCCGGTCGCCGGGCGCACCTGCGCGGAGTGCGAATTCCAGCTCGCCGCGTGTCGAGACGTCGGCCCCGAGCCCTTCGGAGGCGAGCAGGCGCAGCAGCGCGACGTTCGGAAAGGCCTTCGTCCCGTAGACGACGAGCGCCTCGGGGTCCACGCGCGCGTACGCGCGCGCACGCGCGAGAACAGTGTCCCGGCAGTAGACGACGAGGGGCGTGCCGTACTCGTCGGCGAGTGCCGACGCGCGGACGCCGCCCACGACCAGTTCGCCGTCCTCGACGGTCGCCGTGTCGGGAAAGAGCTCGATCAGCTGATTCTGCGCGTTAGTCGCTCCACCAGCCCTCAACCATTTCGGCGTCGCCGGGGCCTGTGTTCGGGGCTCCTACGATCAGGAACTCCGCGCCCTCGTCGCCGGCCTCCATCGATCTCATGGTGTCCTTGTGGACGCGAATTGCATCCCATTGCTTGAGCTCTTGGACCTCGTCGTCGATCTTCATCCGGGCACTGCCGCTAACGAGGACATAGACCTCCTCCTGGTTCTTGTGCTTATGGCCGAACGGAAGTCGGAAACCGGGCGCCACCCGGCAGTAGCTGAGCCCCGATTGCTCGAGCCCCAGAGGAACGCGCGCCATTCGGAACTCGAGATCGGGCGCGAGGCCGAAATTGGGCGCCTGATCCTCGGCGTCCTTGAGATTGAGATGTGTGTAGTCGCTCATGGCTGCGACTGTAACCGCTGCTACGATCCGGGCGAGATGAAGGATCTGCTTCTGTAGGGAAGGGAGCCACCGTGGCGAAGGCCGCGCCAGCTCCCCACGGCCTCTCACTCGAGAGGCTTTTTCGTTTCTAGAGGACGGTCATGAACAGGTACGACGCGCAGACAATCGAGGCGAAGTGGCAGCGGGTCTGGGAAGAGACCCGCGCCTTCGAGGTGCCGAATCCCGAGCCGGGGACTCCGCGCAACGAGCGGAAGTCGTACGTGCTCGAGATGCTTCCGTACCCGTCGGGCTCGCTGCACATCGGCCACGTCCTCGTCTACACGCTCGGCGACGTCCTCGCGCACTTCTACCGCCGCACGGGCTCGGAGGTGCTGCGTCCGATGGGCTACGACTCATTCGGGTTGCCGGCGGAGAACGCGGCGATCAAGGAAGGCGAGCATCCGCGGAAGATCGTCGAGCGCAACATCGAACGGATCCGCGCCCAGATGAAGCGCATGGGCTGGGCGATCGACTGGTCGCGCGAGTTCTCGACGCACGAGCCCGAGTATTACCGCTGGACGCAGTGGCTGTTCCTGAAGTTCCTCGAGACCGGCCATGCGTACCGAAAGGCGGCGATCGTCAACTGGTGCCCCAACGACCAGACCGTGCTTGCGAATGAGCAGGTGAAGGACGGTCGCTGTGAACGCTGCGGCGCGGAGGTCGAGGCCCGCAAGCTCGACGAGTGGTTCTTCCGCATCACGGCGTACGCCGACAATCTGCTCGACGAGATGCAGGAAGTGGAGTGGCCGGAGCGTATCCTGGCGATGCAGCGAAACTGGATCGGCCGGTCGGAAGGCGCAGAGATCCTCTTCCGGGTCGATGAGCTCGACATCGACATCCCGGTGTTCACGACACGGGCCGACACCCTGTTCGGCGCCACCTTCTTCGTCCTCGCGCCGGAGCATCCGCTCGTCGACCGGCTGGCCGAGCAGTCTCCGAACGGCGACGAGATCCGCGAGTACGTCCGCAAGGCCGGCGCGAGGCCCATTAAGGAGCGCGCCGCCGGGACCGACAAGACAGGTGTCTTCACCGGCTTCTTCGCGACGAACCCGGTCAACGATGCGCGCATTCCGATCTGGATCGCCGACTACGTCCTGATGGACTACGGCACGGGCGCAATCATGGCGGTGCCTGCCCACGACGAGCGGGACCGGGAGTTCGCGGAACGCTTCGACCTTCCGATCAAGGTCGTCATCGACGACGAGGGCACGCTCGTCGACTCGGCGCAGTTCTCCAGCCTGCCCCACGAGGAGGCGGCGAAGGCGATCGTCGACTGGTTGGGCACGCACGGCCGCGGACGCCCGGCGGTGAGCTACCGCCTGCGCGACTGGGGCTGGTCGCGCCAGCGGTACTGGGGCTGCCCGATTCCGGTCGTCTACTGCGACGACTGCGGCATCGTTCCTGTGCCGGATGACGACCTGCCCGTGCTGTTGCCCGAGATCGAGGACTACAAGCCGAAGGGAGTTCCCCCGCTGGCACAGGCCGAAGACTGGGTCCGCATCCCATGCCCGCGCTGCGGCAAGGAGGGCCGGCGCGAGGTCGAGACCATGGACACCTTCGTCGATTCGTCCTGGTACTTCCTGCGCTACTGCGATCCGGAAAACGACCGTGCGCCATACGACCGCGAGATCACGGACTACTGGATGCCGATCGACCACTACACCGGCGGCGTCGATCATTCGACCGTCCACCTGATCTACGCGCGCTACTTCACGAAGGTGCTGAACGACCTCGGGCTGATCGGTCACCGCGAGCCGTTCAAGCGCTTCTTCGGCAACGGCTTCGTCACGCAGGGCGGCGCGAAGATTTCGAAGCGGGTGGGAGGGGCTGCCACACCCGACGAGCTCATCGAGGACTACGGGGCCGATGCGACGCGACTGTCGCTGCTGTTCATCGGCCCGGCCGACCAGGATATGGAGTGGACCCCATCGGTCGTGGAGGGGACTCAGCGCTTCCTCCGACGGCTCTGGCGTGTGGTCGGCGAGGTTGCCGACGCCCCGGTGGGCGGTGTGCCCGGCGACGGAGCGCTGGCTCGCAAGGCGCATCGCGCGATCGCGCGTGCCACCGACGACCTCGGCCGTCGGCAGCAGTTCAACACGCCGATCTCGACGGTGATGGAACTCGTCAACGAGCTGGCGAAGGCGGAGGATGACCCCGCTGCTCGGTTTGCCGCCGAAACCGCGGTGTCGCTGATCCAGCCCTACGCGCCACACGTCGCGGAAGAGCTGTGGGAGCGCCTGGGACACGAGCGGCTGTGGGAGCAGCCCTGGCCCGAGGCGGATCCCGCCCTGCTCGAAGAGGACACGTTCGAGCTGGTCGTGCAGGTGAACGGGAAAGTCCGGGACCGCATCCAGGTTCCGGCCGACATGCCGGAGGAAGAGCTCGTCGCGCGCGCCAAGGAGTCACCCAAGGTGATGGCGCAGCTGAACGGCGCGGAGATCCGGCAGACGATCGTCGTGCCACGCAAGCTCGTGAACCTCGTCGTCGGCTAGTTAGGGAAGCACACTTCCGACACAGAACCGTCACGGACGTGTGACAACGTTGTTGCCACGATTGGCGACATGCTCGAGATCCCGTTCGACCGGCGGCGCGCGTTGGCGGTCGGAGTGGTCGTGCTGTTGGTGCTCGTCGTTGCCGGCAAGGTGTTGCTGCGGCCCGCGCGTCCGGCCGTGCCGCCGCCCGTACGGATGGCCGCGCCGGGTGCCCATGCCTCCGCACCCAGGTTGTTCGTCAACGTCGTCGGCGCCGTCCGGCGGCCGGGGCTCTACCGGCTCAAGGATGGTTCGCGCGTCGCAGACGCGGTCATACGCGCCGGTGGGCCGACGCCGAAGGCGCAGATCGAGTTGCTCAACCTCGCCGCGCGGATCGCCGACGGCGAGCAGATCGTCGTGCCGCGGCGCGGGCTCGCCGATCCCGTCGCCACCGCGTCCGGTGGTACTGCAACCGCAGGCCCGGTTCATCTGAACAGCGCCACGCTCGAGCAACTCGACGCACTGCCCGGAGTCGGACCAGTCACCGCGCAGAAGATCATCGACTACCGGCAGCAGCACGGTGCTTTCGGCTCGGTCGACGAACTCGATGCAATCGTGGGAATCGGCCCGGCACGGCTCGAACAACTTCGCGGGCTGGTGGCGCCATGAGCGTCACTCGCCTTCGGCTCGCTCTCGTGAGGGAAACCATGTTTCCCTCACGAGCTCCCTTCTTCAGGGATCGCGTCAGCCCACGCGCCGCTGAGATCGCCGGGTGGGCTGAGGACCGCGACGTCGCTTGCGATGTCGCTGAAGAGGCCGTGCCGGCTTGGCCGTCACGGCCGCTTCCGCAGCGGGGAAACCTCGTGGTTTCCCCCGATGCCCCTTCCGAGCCGGTCCTCCGTTACCCCTCGCAACTGTTGGCCGGCTCGCTCTGCCTGGGCCTCGCCGCCGCGAACGTCGCGCGTGTACAGCCTGCACTTGCCGTGGTTCTGATAGCGCTGCTCGGCGGCGCTGCGACTGCCTTGCGGCGACATCGCCGGCTCGGCCTGCTTGCGGTCGCGCTCACGCTCGTTGGCTGGTCGTGGGGTAGCGCACGTCTCGATGCTCTCGATCGCAGCCCACTGGCGTCTCGTCTCGACACTGCTGCTCGCGCGCGCATGACCATCACCGGGCCGGCCCGCCGCGGAAAGTACGACGTGCGCGCACCTGCTGTCGTCACGCGCTTCGCCGGGCGCCCGTTGCACGAGCCCGTGCTGCTGAAGCTTCCGCTCGGACGAGCGCCGCCGCAAGGCGCCATCGTGGATGCGCTTGTCCGGGTGACGGCTCCTCGCGGACCAAAGAACGGGTTCGACGAGCGGACGTGGCTGCGGCGTAAGGGCGTGCATGTCGTCCTCCTCGTCGACCGCTGGCGGATCTCCGGCCGGCGCGGTGGGCCTGGCGGCGTGGCGGACGCGTTGCGCCGACAGCTGCAGGGCTCCGTCGCGCGAGGGCTCACGGGGTATCGCGCGGCCGTGCTGGAGGGCGTCGTTCTCGGGGAGGACAGTGGGCTCTCGGAAGAATTGAGGAGTCGCTTCCGCGCCTCCGGGCTCTACCACCTCCTGGCGGTCTCGGGGCAAAACGTGGCCCTCGTCGCCGGCAGCGCCTTGCTGCTCGCGTGGCTGCTCGGCATACCGCGTCTGCTCGGTCAGCTCAGTGCGTTGGCTGCGATCTGCGGGTACGTGCTGGCGGTCGGCGCCCAACCCTCGGTGATCCGCGCGGGCGTCGCGGGTGCGCTCGGCTGCCTCGCCTGGCTCACCGCTCGCGCGGCAGACCGCTGGCACCTGCTGCTCGTCGGCGCGATCGTCCTGCTCGCGTGGAACCCGTACACCCTCCTAGATGCCGGCTTCCAGTTCTCGTTCGCGGCGGTGCTCGCGATTTTCCTGCTCGTCCCGCGCTTCCGACGCTTCCTCGAGGGCTATCCGCTGGGTGGATCGCTCCGACTCGTCGTGGCAATCTCGGCGGCCTGCGGACTGGCGACGGCGCCGATCGCCTGGTTCCAGTTCCACTCGGTACAGATCCTGACTGTCCCCGCGAACGCGCTTGCCGCTCCCGCGGTCGCCCCGCTGCTCGCGCTCGCGCTTGCCGCGGCCGCAGTCGCCCCGTTCTCCCCGGGCGCCGCTGCCGCGCTCGCGTGGCTGAACGGCTGGTGTGCGGCGTATCTCGTCGCCGTTGCACGACTCCTTGGCGGTCTGCCGATCGCGCAGATCCGGTCGACGCGTGCCCTGCTCGTACTGCTGGCGGGCGGCCTCCTTGCAGCCGCCTATGCTTGTCCTCCGCGATGGCGACAGAGCTCAAACCCATCTACCTGATCACCGGCGGCGACCGGCCGAAAATCCAGCGCGCACTTCGGCGGCTGCGCGACCGGATCGGCGAGGAGGGCGTCGAGCTTCTCTCCGCGCTCGAGTCCGGCGGTGATGATGCGGTCGCAGCCTGCAATTCGATGGGACTCCTAGGCGGCGGTCGGCGACTCGTTGTCGTCGAAGAGGTCGAGCGCTGGAAGGCGGCGGACGTGAAGGCTGTCGCCGCCTACCTGGCGAGCCCCGCTCCCGACACCGTGCTCGCGCTCGTTGCTGCCGAGCTCAAAAAGGACTCCCCGCTCGGCAAGGCGTGCGCGAAGTCGGGGGATGTGCTCGTGTACGACGTCCCGAAACGCCGCGTACCCGAGTGGGTGACGAAGCAGTTCACCGAACGCGGCGTGACCGTCGACGCGGAAGCGGTTCGCCTGCTCGTCGAGATCGTGGGGGAGGATCCGGAGGAGCTTGCGTCCGAGGTGGACAAGATCGCGACCTGGGCCGGTGGTGACTCGGTCGGTGTCACCGAGGTCCAGGAGCTCGCCGCCGGGTGTGCCGAGGTGCCGGGCTACGACCTCACGGATGCGTGGGGCAGGCGCGACCTCGCCGCTGCGCTGACGGCCTGCCAGACCTTGCTCGAGCGGTCAGGAGAACCGGTGTCGCGCACGGTGCCGTCGCTGCTCGGTCTCCTCGTCAGTCACGTCGGCCGGGTCCGTGAGTGCCAGTTGCTGGCCGAGGAGGGGTTGAGCGCGCGTGAGGCGGCTGCCCGCATGAAGCGACATCCGTTCTACGTCGAGAAGCTCTACGCACAGGCGCGCAACTACGGTCCGGACGAGCTGCGCGAAGCAGTCGTCCGGCTGGCCGCGCTCGACCACGCCGTCAAGGGTGGCTCGCGCCTCGCGGTCGATCTCGAGCTCGAGCTTGGTGCCGGCTTCTGGCCCGCGATCACGCGGCGCCAGAGTCCACCCTCGCCCTTAGCAAGGCAGACCAGCCTTGCTGCGGTCGAGTGCGGCCTCTGGCTTGGTGCTCGCGACCCAGAAGCTCGACGGCATTACTGGAAGGGGTACTTAGCGCTTACCGGCTGAAACGAGCCGGGCGGCCTGCGCCTTGCGGCGTGCTGCCGTGTTCCGGTGCAAAGCGCCTCTGGCCGCCGCGCGGTCGAGCCAGCGGACGAGCTCACGGTGCTCGGCCTCGACCTGCTTCTCGTCGCCGGCCTGTACGGCCGCCTGGAGCCGTTTGGCCAGGGTCTTCGCGGTCGACTGGTAGCGCAAGTTCTCGAGCCGCTGCTTGGCGGCCGTGCGAACGCGCTTCTTCTGTTGCTGGATATTCGGCATCGCGTTAAAAGGCCCGCAATACGCGGGCGCGAGGATGGTACCAAAGCCCGTCAGCACGCCTTCGGCACGGAGCCTGCGCCGTTCACCTCCCTCCCTATACTCGGCGCGTGGACGAGAAATCGGGCCGCCGGCTCGCAAGGTCGACGGCGATCTTCTCGCTCGCCACCGGGCTATCGAGGATCCTCGGGCTCGTCCGCGAGGTTGTCGCCTCCTATTACTTCGGCGCCGCGGGAAAGATCAACGCCTTCACGGTCGCGTTTCAGGTGCCGAATCTCGTCCGCGCCCTCGTCGCGGACGCGGCGCTCCAGTCCGCCTTCATTCCAGTGTTCACCGAGTTGTTGGAAAAAGGGGACAAGAGGCGCGCGTGGCGGGTCGCCTCGAGTCTCTTTTGGCTGGTTCTGCTCATCCTCTCCGCGCTCACGGCGCTGTTCATCGTCGTCGCTCCGTGGATCATCGGCCTGTTCGGCGATCCCGGCGGAGACAGGCAGCTCGCGATCGGGCTTTCGCGTGTGCTCTTCCCGATCGTCGCGTTACTCGGCGTCTCCGGGATCGTCGTCGGAATCCTCAACAGCTATGAGCGCTTCTCGGTTCCCGCGCTCAGCCCGGTCTTTTGGAACGTCGCGATCATCGTCGGGCTCGTTATCGGGATTCCGCAGGCCGACACGATCGACGGGAAGCTCTACGTCTACGCAGTCTCGATCGTCATCGGCACCGTGATCCAAGTGCTGCTGCCGATGCCCTGGCTACGGGGTCTCGACGGGCGCCTGCACGTGCTGATCGACTGGCGCGACCCCGCCGTCTCCCGGGTGCTCAAGCTGATGCTGCCGGTGACGCTCGGGCTGGGGCTGATCAACTTCAACGCGGTCGTCGACTCCATCTTCGCCTCGAGATTGATCGACCCGGAGCTCGCTCCGACCGCGATCGACAGGGCGTTCCGTCTCTACATGCTTCCCCAGGGGATCTTCTCCGTCGCGATCACCACGGTGCTCTTCCCGTCTCTCGGTCGGCTCGCGGCTCGCGGTGACCAGGCGGGTTTTCGCAACATGCTCGCTCTCGGGGTGCGGCAGATCGCGTTCCTGCTGATCCCGGCGAGTGTCGTCAGCGCGTTGCTGGCGGAGCCGATCACGCGGCTGGTCTACCAGCGCGGCGCTTTCGAGCCATCGCAGACGCCGGTGGTCGCCGGAGCGCTCGCTGCGTTCTCGGCGGGCCTCTTCTTCAACGGGATGATGCTGCTGCTCAACCGCGGGTTCTTCAGCCTGCAGTCGAACTGGGTCCCTACCGCCATCGCGCTCGCAAATTTGGGTCTCAACGCCACGCTCGACGCCGCGTTTTACCGCTTCGGCACCTGGGGCCTTCCGCTCGCGACGTCCGTCGTCAACGTCGCAGGCAGCGTCGTGCTGCTCGTCCTGATGCGACGCAGGCTCGGTCGCATGAACTTCGGCGAGATCGCAGACTCGGTGCTGCGGATCGCGGTCGCCTCCGCTGTCCTGGCGGGCGCCGCGTACGGGACGTGGTCAGGTCTCGATCACGTGCTCGGACGGTCGTTCGCCGGCCAACTCGGATCCGTTGTCGCGGGACTCGGTGTCGGCGCGGTCGTCTACCTGCTCGCGTGTCGGGCGCTCAAGGTTCGCGAGCTCGGGGCGTTGCTAGCGTTGCTCAGGCGTTTCAAGGCGCGCCTGACATGACTCAAGACCGCATCCGCAACTTCTCGATCATCGCCCACATCGACCATGGGAAGTCGACGCTGGCTGATCGCATACTCGAGCTAACGCACGCCGTCTCCAGCCGTGACATGCGCGAGCAGGTGCTCGACTCGATGGATCTGGAGCGCGAGCGTGGCATCACAATCAAGGCGCAGGCGGTGCGCGTCGAGTGGAAGGGCCACCAGCTCAACCTCATCGACACGCCCGGCCATGTGGACTTCACCTACGAGGTGTCGCGTTCGTTGCAGGCTTGCGAGGGTGCGGTGCTCGTCGTCGACGCGGCGCAGGGCACACAGGCGCAGACACTTGCAAACGCCTACCTCGCGATCGAGAACGACCTCGACATCGTTCCGGTCGTCAACAAGATCGATCTGCCCTCCGCCGATCCCGACGCGGTCGCCCGCGAGCTTGCAGATCTGATCGGAGACGACCCCGACCACGTCCTGCGGATCTCCGCCAAGACGGGCCAGGGCGTCGAGGACGTGCTGGACGCGATCGTCGAGCGCGTGCCGGCTCCTTCGGGCGATCTCGATGCGCCCGCACGTGCGCTGATCTTCGACTCGTCATATGACCAGTACCGCGGCGTCGTCGCGTTCGTACGTGTCGTGGACGGCCGTTTCTCGACGCGTGAGCCGCTGCGCGCGATGGCGCTCGGGACCCGCTTCGAGGCCGAGGAGCTCGGCTTCTTCTCGCCCACCCGCAGCGCAACGGGAACCCTCGAGGCGGGCGAAGTGGGTTACGTCATCACCGGCTTGAAGGACGTGTCGCGCCTGCGCGTGGGCGACACGATCACGTCCGAGCGCCGCCCGGCTGCCGAGCCGCTGCCCGGCTACAAGGAAGTCAAGCCGATGGTGTTTTCCGGCCTGTTCCCGACGGACTCGGACGCGTATCCGGAACTGCGCGACGCGCTCGAGCGGCTGAAGCTGAACGATGCGGCGCTGTTCTATGAGCCCGAGACGTCTCAGGCGCTCGGCTTCGGCTTTCGCTGCGGCTTTCTCGGGTTGCTCCACATGGAGATCGTCCGCGAGCGGCTCGAGCGCGAGTTCGACCTCGACCTGATCGTCACCGCGCCGAACGTGGCCTATCGCGTGAAGCCTCCGAACGGGGACTGGAAAGAGGTGCACACGCCGTCCGACATGCCGAACGAGGTGGAGGAGGTGGAGGAGCCCTACATCAAGGCCTCGATCATCGTCCCGAAGGAGTACGTGGGCGCAGTCATGGAGCTGAACAACGACCGGCGCGGAAACTTCGATCACATGGAGTACATGTCCGAGCAGCGCGTCCATCTGACCTACGAGCTGCCCCTCGCCGAGATCGTGCTCGACTACTACGACCAGCTGAAGTCGCGCACGCGGGGCTACGCGAGCTTCGACTACGACGTGATCGGCTTCCGGCCCGGCAAGCTCGTGCGCGTGGACGTGCTCGTGGGCGGCGAGCCTGTCGACGCGCTCTCGCTGGTCATCCACCGAGACTCGGCCTACGACCGCGGCCGCCTGCTGGTCGAGCGTTTGCGCGAGGAGATCCCGCGTCAGCACTTCGACGTCGCGATTCAGGCGGCGATCGGCGCGCGCGTGATCGCGCGTGAGACGGTGAAGGCCAGGCGCAAAGACGTGCTCGCCAAGTGCTACGGCGGCGACATCTCGCGCAAGCGAAAGCTGCTGGAACGCCAGAAGGCCGGGAAGAAGCGCATGAAGCAGGTCGGGATGGTCGAGGTGCCGCAGGAGGCGTTCCTCGCCGTGCTCAATCTGACCGACGAGAAGAAGTCATGACACTCGGCGCCCGGCATCTCTACGTGCACCTTCCCTTCTGCGCGCACCGCTGCGGTTACTGCGACTTCGTGACGGTGGTCGGGCGGCATTCCCAGCACGCGGATTACGTCGAGGCGCTGCTCGCCGAGCTCGAGCTCGAGCGAGGTGTTCTGGCGCCGAAGCTGGAGACGGTGTTTCTCGGCGGGGGCACGCCGACGTTCACGGAGCCCCACGCGCTGGCGCGTCTGCTTGCGTCGCTACCACCGGCGAGCGAGGTGACCGTCGAGGCGAATCCCGAGACGGTGACGCAGGAGCTCGCCCGTTTGTTGCGCGCGCAGGGAGTGAATCGAATCTCGCTCGGCGTGCAGAGCTTCCGGCCGCACCTGCTGGAGGTCCTCGACCGTGTTGTCCAACCAGACACCGTCCGACGTGCCTTCTACCATCTTCGTGATGCCGGGTTTGACAACATCTCGTTCGACCTCATCTACGGGATTCCAGGCCAGGCCGCCTCCGATCTCGATGCCGACCTCGCCGACGCCCTCGAGCTCGGGCCCGAGCACCTGTCGTGCTACGAACTGGAGGCGAAGCCGGGGACGCGCTTCACCCACGCCCACGGGGACGAGCTCGAGCGCCAGGCGGAGGCGATGGAGTCGTACTTCGAGCTGGTCGTCGAGCGGCTCACAGGCGCCGGGTATCGCTGGTACGAGACCGCAAACTTCTGCCGCACATCCGAGCGCCCCGGGCTGCCTGACCTTCGCTCCCGGCACAACCTCGCCTACTGGCTTGGGCGGGACTATCTGGGGCTTGGGGTGGGCGCGGTCTCGACGGTCGCCGGACGCCGGTGGCGGAACACGCCTCGCCTGGCCGGATACATCGAGGCGCTGGCGCGTGGAACGGTGCCCGAGCGTGACGTCGAGCCGCTCTCGCGCGACGTGCTCCGACGCGAACGCGTGATGCTCGGTCTGCGGCTGGACGAGCCACTCGTGCTGGGTGACCTCGCCCGGGTCGTCGACGATCGTGCCGTGTCGCGTCTCGAGCTGCTCGGGCTCGTGCGCAGCGACGCCGACCGGCAGACGCTTGCGCTCACGCGACGTGGCCGATTCCTCGGCGGCGGGGTCACGGCGGACCTGCTCACGTAGAGCAGCGCTAAAATTCCTGCAAATGGGGTCTGATCCCGCAACAACTCTCACGGCTCGACAGCGGGATCTGCTCGCGCTCGTGATCGAGGAGTACGTCGCGACCGGGCAGCCCGTCGGCTCGAGGCACCTCGTGGAGCGCGGCGCGCTGAACGTATCGCCGTCGACCGTCCGCAACGAGCTCTCGGAGCTGGAGGCGCGAGGCCTGCTCACGCATCCGCACACGTCGGCCGGCCGGGTTCCGACCGAGCAGGGCTACCGACTCCACGCGGACGAGTTGCTCGCACGGCAGGATCCGCGCCCGGGCTCGTTCCCGCTCGACCTTTCCGAGCTGCGCCGTGAGATCGACTCGGCCCTCGAGGCGACGACCGAGATGCTCTCTCGTGTGACCAGTCAGCTCGCCCTGGTGTCCGCACCCCCGCTGGAGACGACGACGGTGCGACATGTCGAGGTCCTGCTCCTCAATCCGCGCACGGTGATGGCGGTTGTCATCACCACGACCGGTGGCGTCGCCAAACGGGTTGTGACGTTCGACCACGTGGTCGACTCCGGCCTTGCGAAGTGGGCGGGCGAGTACCTGAACGACCGGGTCGCGGGGCTCCAGCTCGGCACGAGCCGGCTCCGGCGCGAGCTGGAGGACTCGAGTCTCTCGACGACCGAACGCGAGTTTCTCGCGGCCCTGAGGCCCGCGTTCACCGATCTGCTCCAGGCCGAGCAGCGCCTGTACGTGGGAGGCGCCGCAGGCCTGCTCGACTCGGCGGGCGAAGACGATCTCGGCATCTACCGGCACGTGCTGGTGACGCTGGAGCGCCGGGCGGCGCTGCTCGAGATCCTCGGCGACGCGCTCGACCCGCGCCGCGCGTTCGTCCGGATGGGCGGCGACCTCGAGCACCCGGCCTTCCAGGACGCGGCACTCGTGGGGGCTGCTTATGGGCTCACGAACCGCGCGCTCGGGGCGGTCGGCCTGCTGGGTCCCGCGCGGATGGACTACGACAAGGCAATCCGCTCGGTTCGAGGCGCGGCGCAGGAGCTCTCGCGCTTCGTGGAGGAGGTCTACGAGGACAACTGAGGCCGTCGCTACGCTTGTGCGGCCGATGGCGACGACTGAACGCGACTACTACGAGCTGCTCGCCGTGTCGCGAACGGCGAGCGCCGACGAGATCAAGCGTGCGTTCCGGCGCCTCGCCCGCGAGGTGCATCCGGACGTGTCGCAGGAACCGGATGCCGATCACCGGTTCCGTGAGATCGTCGAGGCCTACGAGGTCCTCTCCAACTCCGAGCGGCGCGAGCTCTATGACCGCTTCGGCCATGCGGGTCTGCGCAGCGGCGGCTTCCAGCCCACCGCCTTCGACCTCGGCAACCTCTCCGATCTCTTCTCCGCGTTCTTCGGCGATGACATCTTCGGCGGGGGAGGGAGAAGTGGCGGGCGCGGGCGCGGCGCCGACATCGCAGCCAGGGTCGAGATCGACCTCGCCGAGGTGGCGACGGGAACCAATCGTGAGGTGCCGTTCGGCGTCGCCGTTCCATGCACGCGTTGCGGAGGAAACGGCGCGGAGCCCGACACCGCGATTCGCTCGTGCCCGACTTGCGGAGGCGGTGGTCGCGTTCGCCAGGTTTCGCGCAGCGTGTTCGGTGAGTTCGTGCGCGCGGGGACGTGCCCGACGTGCAGCGGCTCGGGGCAGCTCATCGAGAAGCAGTGCGAGAAGTGCAACGGGGCCGGCCGCGTGATCGAGGAGCGCACCCTCGAGGTGGAGATACCGCCCGGCATCCACGACGGGCAGCGAATCAGGTTGAGCGGCGAGGGTCATTCGGGAACGCCCGGCGCTCGAGCCGGTGATGCGTACGTGGAGGTGCACGTTCGCCAGGACGACCGCTTCGTCCGCGAGGGCAATGACGTCTACACCACCGTCGAGCTCACGTTCACGCAGGCCACGCTCGGCGCCACGGTGTCGGTACCGACGCTCGAGGGGGATGTGGAGTTGACATTCGAGCCCGGGACGCAGCCGGGAGAGGTGCGCGTCCTGCGCGGACGCGGGCTGCCGGTGCTGCAGGGGTTCGGCCGCGGCAATCAGCGAGTGCTCGTTCGCGTCACGGTGCCTCGGCAACTGACAGAGGAGCAGCGCCGGCTCCTGGAAGAGTTCGACGGGCTGTCGACGGCTGCGACGTACGAGGCCGGCGAGGGGTTCTTCGACAAGTTGAAGAGCGCATTCCGCTGAACGCCATCCGGCGGGTCTCGGTTGCCGTCCCCGTCGAGCGCGCAGAGGAAGCGCGCGCACAGATGCTAGAGCTCTTCCCGCAAGGCTTCGAAGAAGTGGATCTCGCCGACGGGATCGAGCTCGTCGCCTACACCGACGCGAGTGGCGAGGAACGTCTCTGGCACGTCTTCGGAGGGGTGAGAGGACAGGACGTGGCCGCAGATTGGCGCGACCGCTGGAAGGCGTTTCACCAGCCCGTGCGTGTCGGACCGCTCTGGATCGGGCCGCCCTGGCACGACCCGCCTGTCGATGCGACCGCAATCGTGATCGACCCGGGTCGCGCGTTCGGGACGGGGGCCCATCCGACAACGCAGCTGTGCGTCGAGCTCATGCTCGAGCTCGAGCCGGCAGGCGTCGTCGACTTCGGCTGCGGCTCCGGCGTGTTGTCGATCGTCGCCGCGAAGCTCGGGTTTGCGCCGGTGATCGCCCTCGATGCAGACGAGAACGCGGTTGCGGCAACGATCGCCAATGCCGCGGCCAACGGCGTCACGGTCGACGCGCGACAGGCGAACGTGCTCGAGGGGGAGGCCCCCGCCACGCAGATAGCCGTCGCAAACATCACCCGCACGTCGGTGGAGGCGCTCGCACCGCGTCTGCGTTCAAGGAGTCTCGTGACGTCGGGGTACCTCCCGACCGACGACGCGCCGCTTCCCGGCTTCAGGCATGTGCGCCGCATCACGCGCAGCGGCTGGGCGGCGGATCATTACGAGGCGACATGAAGCAGCGCTCTGAGGCCAGTTAGCATCACGTCGGTGACGACGTTCTCGGTCCGTTTTCTCGGCTGCAAGGTGTCCCACACGGACGCACAGGAAGTCCGGGAGCGCCTGCTCGCGGATGGCCACCTCGAACAGGCCCCTGACGGCCCCGCCGACGTCGCAATCGTGAATACGTGCTGCGTCACGCACGAGGCGGTCCGAAAGTCGCGCCAGGCCGCGACCCGCGCGGCGCGTACGCACGTACGTGTCTACGTGACAGGCTGCGCGGCGAATCTCGCCGGCGACGCCTTTTCGGGACTCCCCGCCAACGTCACGGTGGTCGCGAGGCCGAGCGAGGAGACGCCTGCGTTCGTGGCCGGGGACGTCGGCGCAATCGGCTGCGTTCAGGCGGATGCCCGTCTCGACCGGGTGCGCGCGTTCGTGAAGGTCCAGGACGGTTGTAGCTTCTCATGCAACTTCTGCGTGATCCCGATCGTCCGCGGTGGAACGCGAAGCCGCTCCGCGGCGGCCGTCCTCGACGAAGTGCGGCGGCGTGTCGCGCACGGGCACAAAGAGATCGTCCTCACCGGGATCAACCTCGGCTGCTATCGAGACCGCACGGCCGGCTATGCACTGCCGCGCCTGGTGCGGGCCGTCGGCGCCGTGCCCGGGGTGGAACGGTTGCGCCTGTCGTCGATCGAGATCAACCACGTCGACGGCGAGCTCGTGTCGGCACTGAGGGAGACTCCAAACGTGAGTAGGCATCTGCACGTCCCACTCCAGTCGGGTGACGACGGGGTGCTGCGCGACATGGCACGCCGCTACAGCGCCGGTACGTATCTCCGCCGGCTCGAGCAGCTCGCCGGCTTCAACCTCACGACCGATGCGATCGTCGGCTTTCCGACCGAGACCGAGCGCGCGTTCCGGAACACGCTCGCGGTCGTTGCGGCTGCAGGCATCACGAAAGTCCACGTCTTCCCGTACTCGCCGCGGCCCGGAACGGTTACGGCCGGAGAAGACGCCGTCGCCCCTGCCGTCAAGAAGGACCGGAGCGCCCGGCTGCGCGCGGCGTCGGAAGCGGCGTGTCTCGCGCGCTGGCGTGAGAAGATCGGGGCAGATGATGTCGTCCTCGTTGATCGGCCCGGCCGCGGCTACGGGGACGACTACTCGCCGTGGCTTGTCGAAACCGATCAGGTCGGCGAGTTCGTCAGGGTTCGCGGCGCGGCCGTCTCGGAGGAGGGGATCGTCGCTGCCTGAGGACTGTCTCTTCTGCAAGCTCGTACGGGAAGGCGATCACGTTGCGAAGGGCGACGACTTCGTCGCGATCCGCGACATCAACCCGAAGGCCGACACGCACCTGCTCGTCCTGCCCAAGCGGCACGTCCCGTCCTTCCGCGAGATCGACGAGTTCCCGCCCGACGAGGCGAAGCGGATGCTGGACTTCGTCGCAGAGACCGCCCGCGAGGCCGGCCTCGAGGATTACCGCGTCCTCGTGAACGTGGGCGAGGGCGGCGGTCAGACGATCTTCCACCTGCACTGGCACATCCTCGGCGGCCGAATCAGGGGCCTGCCGGAATGAGCGTCGCTCGCCTGCGGCTCGCTCCCGTGAGGGAAACCATGTTTCCCTCACGAGTTCCCTTCTTTGGGGATCGCCTCAGCGCCCGCGCCGTGGCGACCGCCGCCGCGCGCATTGAGGACCGCGACGTTGCTTGCGACGTCGCTGAAGAGGCCGTGCCGGCTTTGCCGTCACGGCCACTTCCGCAGCGGGGGAACCTCCCGGTTTCCCCCTTCGCCCCTTCCACCGCTCATCGGCCAAAGAGCGGCCGATGAGCCTGATCGCGCGCATGGAGGACGAGGTCAAGCAGGCGACGCTCGCGCGCGACGCCCAGCGCCGCGACGCGCTCCGGCTCATCCTTGCGAGTCTTCGCTCGGCGGAGAAGGAGCTGCAACGCCCGCTTTCCGATGACGAGGAGCTTCAGGTCCTCCAGCGTGAGCGTAAGCGCCGCATCGAGGCGGCCGAGGCGTTTCGCACCGGTGGCCGGGAGGAGCAGGCGGCGGCAGAGGAGCAGGAGCTCTCGGTGTTGCAGGAGTTCATGCCCGAGCCCCTTTCGGAGGCCGAGCTCGAGGAGATCGTGGATGACGCGATCGCCGAGAACGGGGCGACCAGCATGCGCGACTTCGGCCGGGTCATGGCCGATGTGATGCCGCAGGTCTCGGGCCGGACCGACGGCTCCGTCGTCAGCCAGCTGGTCAAGGAAAAGCTCGCCTAGAGTTAGGCCTGAGCGTCGCGCCTACACTGAGCGCGTGCAGCAAGTGAAACAAACCCTCGACGTCTCCAACGACGTCGCCGCCGAGCTGGCGACGATCGGCGACGGCGTCCTCGACGCTCTCCGCGACCGCCTCGAGTGCACGATTCTCCTGCGTGGGAACCGCCTCACCATCACCGGCGATGACATCCATGTCGCCGAGGCCCGCGCGGTCGTCGACGAGCTGGTCGAGCTCGTGGAGACGGGACAGGAGATCGGGCCTGCCACGGTGGACGCCGTCCTCAATGCAATCGACCAGGCCGAGAACGTTCAGGACGTCTTCAGCGACGTGGTCTGGCGCCATCGCGGCAAGCAAATCTCGCCCAAGACCGTGACGCAGAAGCGCTACGTGGATTCGATCCGGAACTGCACGGTGACTTTCGGGATCGGCCCGGCCGGCACGGGCAAGACTTACCTGGCTATGGCCGCGGCCGTCGCTGCCTTGCAGGAGCGCCAGGTTGCGCGCGTCATCCTCACGCGCCCTGCAGTCGAGGCAGGAGAGCGGCTGGGCTTTCTTCCGGGTGACATGCTCGCGAAGGTCGATCCATATCTGCGGCCGCTCTTCGACGCCCTCTACGACATGCTCGACGCGGAGCGGCTGAACATGTACATGGAGCGTGGAACGATCGAGGTGGCGCCGCTCGCGTTCATGCGCGGCCGGACGCTCAACGACTCCTTCATCATCCTCGACGAGGCGCAGAACACGAGCCCGGAGCAGATGCAGATGTTCCTCACACGGCTCGGGTTCGGCTCGAAGGTAGTGGTCACGGGTGACGTGACGCAGGTCGATCTCCCTCGCGAGCAAGCCTCCGGCCTCATCCAGGTTCAGGACATCCTCGGCTCGATCGACGGCATCGCTTTCATCCGCTTCGGCCACGAGGACGTTGTGCGCCACAAGCTCGTGCAGCGGATCGTCGAGGCCTACAAGCTGCATGCGGAGGAGACCGGGACGGCACGGCGGAAGTAGCGATGGTGGAGATCGAGGTGGCGAACCGTTCAGGCGCGGTCCTCGACCTCGAGGTCGCGGCGGAGCTGATCCGCGAGGTTCTGCAGGCGGAGGGAATCGCGGACGGCGAGCTCGGCCTTCAGCTCGTCGGTCCGGACGAGATCCGTGATCTCAAGCGCGAGCATCTCGGGATCGACGAGGAGACGGATGCGCTCGCGTTCCCGATCGACGGCCGCGACGCGTTGCCTGCGGGGGTGCCTCGTCAGCTCGGCGACGTCGTGCTCTGCCCGCAGGTGGTCGGAGACGACTGGCGCGCCCCGCTCGTGCACGCCGTGTTGCATCTCGTCGGCTACGACCACGGGGCGGAGATGGAAGCCCGAGAGCGGGTTCACGCATGAGGCTGCGCCCGTCCGTGATCGAGAGCTTCAACTTCGCCATCGAGGGCGTGATCCACGTGTTGCGGACGCAGCGCAACATGCGGCTCCACTTCGCCGCCGCCGTCGCGGTGATCGTCGTCGCCGTCGCAGTCGGCGCCTCGAAGATCGAGCTGAGCGTTTTGTTGATCTCGATCGCGTTCGTTCTGGTCGCCGAGATGATCAACACCGCGGTCGAAGGGGCGATCGATGCCGCAACGACGTCCTTCGATCCGATGGCGAAGCTGGCGAAGGACATCGCCGCGGGCGCTGTGCTGATTGCGTCCGTGAACGCCGTTGCGGTCGGCTACCTCGTGTTCGCCGGCAAGGCCGCCGACAAGACAGCGGATGTTCTGGACCGGGTTCGTAGCGCACCCGCTCAGATCACGCTGGTCGCACTCGTGCTGACGGTGATCATCGTCATCGCCACGAAGGCCTGGACGGGTCGCGGCACGCCGCTCCGTGGAGGCCTTCCATCGGGGCATGCCGCCGTCGCCTTCGCGGGCTGGATGGCCGCCACCTATATCGTCAACGACTCGCACCGCTTCGTCGTCAGCGCGCTGACGTTCATCATGGCACTGCTCGTGGCCCAAACCCGGGTGGAGTCCGGGGTCCATTCCGCCCTCGAGGTTGCCTACGGAGGCGCACTCGGCGCGCTCGTGACCCTCGCCGTCTTCCAACTGCTGTGAGCAGAGAACTCTACGAGCGGGCCGTGGCGATCTCGGAACGAGCGTACGCGCCCTACTCGAACTACTTCGTCGGGGCCGCAGTGCGCACCCGGGACGGCAAGGTCTTCGAGGGCGTGAACGTAGAGAACGCTGCGTATCCCCTGGGCGTCTGTGCGGAGAAGACCGCGCTCGTCAGAGCAGTCAGTGAGGGTTACAAGCCCGGCGACATCGCGGCGATCGGAATCACGGCTTCCCCGTGCGGTGGTTGCCGGCAATGGCTGTACGAGTTTCGGATCGACGAGATCACGTTCCTGAACTCGGCTGGGGAGCTCGTCACGTATTCAGCGGCGGAGCTGCTGCCGGATACCTGGGATCTGCCCGCTTGAAGTCGGGCTTCGTCGCCATCGCGGGCCGGCCGAACGTCGGCAAGTCGACGCTCGTGAACGCGCTCGCGGGCGGCAAGGTGGCGATCGTGTCCGACAAGCCGCAGACGACGCGGCGACGGATCTTCGGGATCGCGAACGGAGAGGACCACCAGCTCGTGCTCGCCGACCTGCCAGGTTTTCAGCGGCCGCTCGATCCGCTCACCGAGCACATGCAGCGCACCGTGGACTCATCGTTCGAGGACGTCGATGCGGTCGTGCTCGTACTGTCGGCGCGCGAGCGCATCGGCGCCGGCGACCGCTTCATCGCGCGGCGCGTATTCGAGTTGGGCGTTCCGGTCGTCATCGCCCTCAACAAGGTCGACCGGCTGAAGGGTGGTCACATCGCGAGCCAGATGGAGGCGGCCTCGAGGCTCGGCAACTTTCATGCCCTCCATCCCGTCAGTGCGAAGACGGGTGACGGGGTCGACGAGCTTCGCCAGGAGCTGGTCGCGCTGCTCCCCGAAGGCCCCTTGTACTTTCCGCAGGAGCAACGAACAGACCTGCCGGTCGAGGTGCAGATCGCCGAGCTCGTGCGCGAACAGGCGCTGCGTCTGACGAAAGACGAACTTCCCCATGCCATCACCGTGGAGGTGCAAGAGCTCGGTGAACGGGTCATCGAGGCTGACCTGCTCGTCGAGACCGAGTCGCAGAAGCAAATAGTCGTGGGCAAGGGCGGCTCGATGGTCCGGGAGATCGGCCGGCGCGCGCGCCCGGAGATCGAGGCGGTGGTCGGGCACCCCGTCTACCTCGAGCTTCGCGTCAAGGTGAAACCGCGCTGGCGCCGAGACGAAGCGACGCTGGAACGCCTCGGTCTTTGATGTTGGGCGCGGGTTGCCGTCGGGATCGGCCCGGCGGTAGAGCCGCAATTACGGGAGGCGCCGGTCATGGTTGAAGGTAGCTGGGTTGGTTTGGATGTGCACGCGCGCTCGACGGTGGCGGGCGTGCTCGATGGCGGTAGCGGTGAGCTGCGCTCGTTGCGGGTGCCGAGTCGTTGCGAGGAGACGGTGGCGTGGCTGCGGTCGCTCGCCGAACCGGTGCGGGTCGCCTATGAGGCGGGTCCGACCGGGTACGGGCTCGCGCGGGCTTGCGCTGCGGCGGGGATCGGCTGTCTGGTGGCGGCGCCGTCGAAGATTCCGCGTGCGAGCGGGGAGCGGGTGAAGACCGATCGCCGCGACGCGGAGCGGCTGGCGCGTCTGTTACGGCTGGGCGAGCTTGTCGCCGTGCGGGTGCCCGACCCTGACGAGGAGGCCGCGCGTGACCTCGTCCGCGCTCGCGCGGACGCGCGCACCGACCTGATGCGCGCACGTCATCGGCTCTCGAAGTTGCTCCTGCGGCACGGGTTCGTCTACGAGGCGAGCGCCTGGTCGTGCGCTCACGACGCCTGGTTGCGTTCTCTGCGTTTCGACAGTCGCGTGCTCTCGCTCGCCTTTGATGAGTGCTACGGCGCGATCTCGCAGGCGAAGCTGCGCCGTGACAGTCTCGACCGAGCGATCGCCGAGCTCGCGATGGAGGCCCCCTTCGCCGACGTCGTCGGTCGGCTGGTCTGCCTGCGCGGCGTCTCCACTCTGACCGCGCTCGCGCTCACGGTCGAGCTCGGCGACTGGCGGCGCTTCCGGCCCGAGAGCCTCGGCCCCTTCCTCGGCTTGACTCCGAGCGAGCGATCGAGCGGGCAGCGACGGCGCCTAGGGGCGATCAGCAAGACCGGCAACACACATGCCCGCTGGCTCCTGATCGAAGCGGCCTGGCACCAACGGCGGCCGCCGCGACCGAGCGCCGCACTCGAGCGGCGTCGCAGCGGCCAGCCAGCCACGGTACGTGCCCGCGCCGACGCGAGCGCGCGCCGCCTCCATCACCGCTGGCTGACACTCGAACGCCGAGGTAAGCCGCGCACCTTGATCGCCGTCGCGGTCGGGCGCGAGCTCGCAGGCCACTGCTGGGCGCTGGCAACGATGAGCTAACCGCGCCACCTCAGCGGCCCGGCGAGGAGAGCGCGCCGGCGAGACGCGAGAAGCGACCCGCGCGGAGGTTAGGAGCAGCCCACTGGGCGATGCTCGACTCTAGAGAGCGGCTCCGCTTCTCAACTCGCACACCCGGTCATGCGGTCCCGACCCGCGCATATCAGCCTGACACAGCGTCGACACCAGCCGACGCGCTCCCCCCGCCGCAAACACCAGCCCCCCAGCCGCGGGCAGTCTCCGCCTGCGCAC
>WNGB01001238.1_pt1 | contig 42815 bp, 39 predicted proteins | sample 5400681 | NCBI WGS metagenome assembly WNGB01 (sample SAMN13153367, study PRJNA577476) | soil metagenome | isolation source: 115 cm soil or saprolite under grassland replicate 2 | place: USA:California | collected 2016-06-15 | reverse complement strand
ATGCGCCGCGTCCAAGCCATCGAGGCCGGACGGACGGCTTGGCGCCGCTGGCGGCGGGCGGCGAGGGCCGCCAACCTTTCGCCATCCCGGCGTGTAGATATAGCGAGACTCGGAAATGGAGGGTTCGTCATGAAGAAGATTGTCTGGTCGGTGGCCGCCGTGGGTGCATTGGCAATCGCTGGGTACGTATACCTCGGATACCCCCCGGCCGGACCGGGCACCGAGGCGACGATCGGCGCCGCGCAGCGATTCCAGGCGCCGCAGCCGGCGCAGGCAAGCGCCGCCGTCGGCGATATGACGGTGCAGACGTTCCTGCAGACTGACACGTTCGATCGGCTGATGAAGACGCCCGAGACGCGCCAGGCACTGCAGCGAGCGGCGTCGGATCCCGCGTTCCGGCGCGCGTTCGCGGAGCCGGCCGTAATGGCCGCCCTCACGAATCCCGCGTTCCAGAAGGCTCTTGGGGAACCGGCCTTCCGCAAGGCGATGGCGGAGGCGGCGTTCCAGGACGCGATCGCCGAGCCGGCATTCCAGCAGGCGCTTTCGGAGGCCGCTTTCCAGAACGCGCTGGCCGACCCCGCGATGCAGAAAGCGCTCGCGTCCCCGGCGTTCCAGCAGGCGCTCGCGGAGCCATCGCTCCGGCAGGCGTTCGCGGAGCCGGCGTTCCAGAAGGCGATCGCCGAGCCGGCGCTGCAGAAGGCCATGGCCGACCCGGCGCTCCAGCGAGCGATGACAGAACCCGCCATGCAGCGTGCGCTCGCCGAGCCGTCGCTTCAGAAGGCTCTGGCCGAACCCTCGATGCAGAAGGCGATGGCTGAACCCGCGATGCAACGCGCGCTCGCGGATGCGGCGCTGGTCGCGGCGCTTGCCGACCCGGCGCTCCAGCGCGCGCTCGCCAATCCGGGGCTGCAGAAGGCGCTCGCGGACGCCGCCTTGCAGAAGGCGCTCGCGGATCCCGCGCTGCAGAAAGCCCTCGCCGACGCGGCGTTCCAGAAGGCCCTGGCGGATCCGGCGATGCAGGCTGCGCTTGCCGATGCGGCCTTCCAGAAAGCACTCGCGGATCCCGCAATGATGAAAGCGCTGGCGGATCCGGCGTTCGCCAAGGCCCTCTCGGAAGACGCTTTCGCGAAGGCGCTCCAGAGCCGTTGATCTGGTGCGACGCGCCGTCCGCATCACCCTCCTGATGCTCGCCGCCGGGGCTGTTGCCCCGGCGGCTTTTGCGCAGCTCGCGAAGCTGGAAACGCGCGACCTGCGTCTGGTCTATATCGCCCCTTCCGAGGAGTACCTGGCGCCTTACGCGGCCCGCGCGTTCGAAGACGCCCGCGTCTTCCTGACGAAGCTCTTCGACTACCATCCCGACCAGAAGATCACGGTCCTCCTCGCCGATTTCTCCGATTACGGCAACGCCGCCGCCGGCTCCGTTCCGCACTCGTCGATGCGGATCCAAATCGCGCCGCTCAACTTCGCATTCGAGACGATCCTCGCGAACGAGCGGATGAATGCGATCATGAATCACGAACTGGTGCACGTGATCGCGATGGATCAGTCGACCGGATCCGACCGCCTCTTCCGGCGGCTGTTCGGAGGCAAGGTGCTCCCGGTAGACGCGCAGCCCGAGTCGGTCCTTTACTTCTATCTGACGTCGCCGCGCGTGGCGGCGCCCCGCTGGTACCACGAAGGCGCCGCAGTCTTCATCGACACATGGGAATCGGGCGGCACCGGCCGCGCACAGAGCGGCTACGACGAGATGGTGTGGCGCGCGATGGTCCGCGACGGCGCCCACTTTTACGACCCGCTTGGTCTCGCGGCCGAAGGCACGAAGATCGACTTCCAGGTCGAAGTGAACTCGTATTTGTACGGGACGAGGTTCATTACCTGGCTCGCCTACCGCTATTCGCCGGAGCAGGTCGTCGCCTGGATCTCGCGTCATCCCGGCAGCAAGGCGTATTACGCCGCGCAGTTCCGGCAGGTTTTCGGCACGCCGCTCGAAAAGAGCTGGGCGGATTGGATCGCGTGGGAGCACGAGTTTCAGCGGACGAACCTCGAAGCCGTCCGCAAGTACCCGCTGACGCCATTCACCGATTTGTCGCCGCGTCCGCTGGGCTCGGTGTCGCGCGCATATGTCGACGAACGAGGGCACACGCTCTACGCGGCTTTCAACGCACCAGGCGTTGTCGCCCACGTCGGATCGATTTCGCTGGAGACCGGCGCGCACGCCCACCTCGCCGACATCAAGGGACCGAACATCTACCAGGTGACGTCGATTGCATACGACGCCGCAGGGACGATCTTCTACACGACCGATAATCTTGCGCGCCGCGACCTGATCGCGCTCGATCCGCGGACCGGAAAGACGACGCTGCTGCAGAAGGACCTGCGCGTCGGCGATCTCGCGTTCAACCGCGCGGACAAGTCGCTTTGGGGTGTCCGCTCACTGAACGGGCTCCACACGATCGTGCGCATCGCGCCGCCGTACCGGGAGTGGAAACAGGTCGTCACGCTGCCCTACGGAACGATCGTCTACGACGTTGACGTCTCGCCTGACGGCACGCTCTTCTCGGGATCATTCGGCGCACTGAACGGCAAGCAGAACGTGCGCGTTCTGTCGATCGACGCGCTGCTGCGCGGCGATCTGACGCCGGTATCGGAATTCGACTTCAACGGCGGTGTGCCGAACAACTTCGTGTTTTCGCCCGACGGCAGGTACTTGTTCGGCAGCTCCTACTTCACCGGGGTGTCGAACATCTTCCGTTACGATCTCCAGGCGCGGAAGGTCAACGCGGTCAGCAACACCGACAGCGGATTCTTCCGGCCGGTTCCGCTGGGCGGCGACGAGCTGATCGTGTTCCGCTACACCGGCCAGGGGTTCGTGCCCTCCCGCATTACGGCGCGTCCACTCGAAGATGTCGGGGCAATTACCTTTCTTGGCGAACGCACGATCGCGAAGAATCCGGTACTCAAGTCGTGGCTGGTGCGCTCGACGTCGAGCGAGCCGGCGGCATCGCCGGCCACGCTGCAGGGCGCGCGCGGGACCTACAGGCTGGGCGGCGGCCTGAAGCGCGAGTCGTTCTACCCGATCGTGCAGGGCTACAAGAGTACGCAGGCCGTCGGGTGGCGGCTGAACTTCTCGGATCCGCTGCAGCTGAATCGCGCGAGCGCGTCCGTGTCGATCACGCCATGGGGCGAGCTCGAGACGCGCGAACGGCTCCACGTCCGCGCCGAATACGAGCGCTACGACTGGACCGCGCACGCCTCGTGGAACGACGCGGACTTCTACGATCTCTTCGGCCCGACGAAAGTCAGCCGGAAGGGCTACAACATGACCGTCGGACACGCCAGCACGCTGCTGTACGACCAGCCGAAACGACTCACGCTGACGATCAAGGGAACGGCCGCGGGCAATCTCGATCGGCTTCCCCAATATCAGAACGTCGCCGTGGTGGTCGATCGGCTCTATTCCGCGGACGCGCGGCTGGCGTATACGAACGTCCGGTCATCGCTCGGACATGTGGACGACGAGAAGGGCCAGCTCTGGTCGGCGACAGCCCACACCGATTACGTGAACGGCAGCGCGTTCACGCGGGTGTACGGAACCTACGACGCTGGCGCGCCGGTATCGGCCGCGCACTCCTCGGTCTGGCTGCGCACGGCAGCGGGATTCTCACCACAATCGGCGGACGAGCCGTTCGCGAACTTCTACTTCGGCGGTTTCGGCAATAACCGCGTCGACCACGGCGAGATCAAACGGTACCGCGAGTATTACGCCTTCCCTGGCGCCGAGCTCAACGAAATAGGCGGCCGGAATTTCGTGCGATCGCTCGTCGAGTGGACGCTGCCGCCGCTGCGATTCGCCGCAGCGGGCACGCCCGGCTTCTACCTGAGCTTCCTGCGGCCGGCGATCTTCGCCGGCGTGCTCGCCACGAACCTCGACCGCCCCGCGATCCGGCGGACTGCCACGAGCGTCGGCGGGCAGATGGACCTGCGCTTCACGATGCTCTCGGCGCTCGACCTGACCTTGTCGGTGGGCGGCGGACTCCGCCTGCAGGACGGTGTCGCGGCGCGGCGCGAAGCGATGGTCTCGCTCGCCCTTCTGAAGTAGGATCCGCGCGTGATCGCGGTACTCGTCGCGCTGTTCCCCGTGACGATCTTCCTCGCGGTCCTGCTGCTCGGTGACAGTTTCAAACTCGTACCGCGGGTCACGCTCGCGGTGGCACTCGCCGGCGGGGCACTCGCCGCGGGCGTTGCGCTCGGGCTGCACGCCTGGCTGCTTGCGACGGCGCGCCTCGACCTGGCGGCGCTCGCGAAGTTTGTCGCGCCCGTCAGCGAGGAAGCGCTCAAGGCTGCGTGCCTGGTGTACCTGTTAAGGCGTGGCCGCGTGGGCTTCCTGGTGGACGCGGCGATTGTCGGGTTCGCCGTCGGTACGGGATTCGCGCTCATCGAAAATCTGCTCTACCTTCAGGGGCTGCGGCAGGCATCAATCTGGGTCTGGATCGCGCGCGGCCTGGGTGCCGCGTTGCTGCACGCGGGCACGACGGCCATCGTCGCAATCGGTGGCAAGTCGCTCGGTGACCGCTATCCTGCCCGCGGCACGGCGGTGCTGCTGCCCGGATTGATCGTCGCGATGGTTCTTCACGCCACCTACAACCGCGCGCTGGTCTCCCCCGTACTCGCGGCCCTGTTCCTGCTGACCGTCCTGCCGCTTGTCGTGCTCGCCGTGTTCGAACGGAGCGAAAAGGTGACGCGGGAATGGGTGGGCGATGGACTCGACCTGGACGTCGAGCTGCTCGCATTGATCCGTTCCAACCATTTCGAGGGCACTCGCCTCGGCCGCTACCTCGCCGAGCTCACGTCACGATTTCCCGGAACCGTCGTCGCGGATATGTTCTGCCTGCTGCAGCTGGAGCTCGAGCTGGCGATCCGCGCCAAGGGCATGCTGATGGCGCGAGACGCGGGGCTGGAGGTGCCGATCGATGACGAGGTGCGGGCCAGCCTCGCCGAGCGTGCCTACCTGCACCGGGCGATCGGGCCTACCGGGCTGCTTGCTCTGCGGCCGCTGCAGGTGACGAGCAGTCGCGATGAGTGGCATCGCTACCTGCTCCACCACGCGCGTCTCAAACGCTGAGCAGGTGTTCGGCGATCACCATCCGTTGGACCTCGGAGGTCCCCTGGTAGATCTCCGTCGCGCGCACATCGCGAAATAGACGTTCCACGAGCGATCCGCGGCGATAGCCGTGCGAGGCGAGCACCTGCATGGCGCGATCGGCCGCGCGATGCGCAGCTTCAGACGCCGCGAGCTTGGCCATCGCCGCTTCGACCGTGGGACGGTCAGATCGGCTGCGCGCGTCCGCCGCTTTCAGCATCAGCATGCGCGCGGCGTCCAGTTCCGTCGCGCTGTCGGCGAGCATCCACTGGACGGCCTGGTAGTTCGCGATCGGCTGGCCGAACGCTTCGCGTTTCTTTGCGTGCGCGACGGCGGCATCCAGCGCGGCTTGTCCGACGCCGAGCGCCTGCGCCGCAATCGCCACGCGACCGCCATCGAGCGCCCACATCGCGATCTGGAAGCCGTCGCGCGGACCGCCAAGGAGCGCGTCGGCGCCGACGCGGACCTCCTTCAGCTCGAGATCGACGCATCCCAACCCGCGCACGCCGAGCGAGTCGCCCGCCGCGACGCGGCCGATCCCCGGCGTGTCGAGCGGGACGATGAAGGCACCGATGCCGCGCCCGCGGCTGCCGGGCTGCGTCGCGGCGAACACGATCGCCACATCGGCCGCTTCGGCGTTCGCGACCCACACTTTTCTTCCGTTCAGCACGTAGCCGCGGTCGTCGAGCCGTGCCGCGGTCTGCTGGTTGGCGGCGTCGGAGCCTGCCTGCTCTTCCGACAGCGCGAACGCGCCGATGGATTCCCCCGTCGCCAATCGGCGCAGCCACGTCTCCTTCTGGGCATCGGTGCCGAACGCGGCAATCGGCTCCGCGACGAGCGAAACGTTGACGCCGGCAATCACCGACATCACGGCGCTCGCGCGCGCGATCGCCTCGAGCGCCAGTGCGTAGCTCACGTAGTCGCGTCCGCCGCCACTCCATTCCTTAGAAATCGTCAGGCCGAGCAGCCCGCGCTGCGCCATCTCGCGCACGAGATCGCGCGGATATCGTCCGTCGGCATCGATCGCGCCCGCAGCCGGGGCGATGCGCTCGGCCGCAAACGCTGCAACCTCGCGCTGGAACGCCGCCTGGCCGGCGGTCGGCTCGAGAATCATGACCTTATTGAATCAGATCTGTCCTTCGCTGAGGGAGGAGATCCGCGCGAGCGCCGGATAGTCGCGATCGTTGTGCAGGACGACGAGATCGTGCCGGATGGCACATGCGGCAATCAGGCAGTCGACGCCTGACCGGATGGCGATCCCTGCGCGGCGTGCACGCCGATACAGGTCGACCGCGTCCGTGAAGACATCCGCCGGGATCGGCGATTCCACGATAGGCAGCGCGAGCATGGCGTCACGCGCCGCGCGAAACGCCTGGTCGTGAGTGAATCCCTGCAGCACTTCCTGCACGATGGGCAGGCAGGTGACCACTTCGTCGAAGTCCACGACGGACTCGAGCGTCAGCCGCGATGGCCTCGTACGTTATGCGGTGCAGGCGCACACACGCAGCGTCGATGCGGACGGCTACCTGGAAATCGCGGGGCTGTCAGGACTGAATCCCAACGGCCGGCATCACGTGGTGATATTAAAACGGTAGACAGTCGACGGTAGACGGTTAACGGCGCTGACTGTTTACCGTTTACCGTTTACCGTTTATCGTTTACTGTTTACCGCTTACGGTTTCCCGTTTACGTCAACTTCTGGAAGATCGGCCGCAGCCGTGCGGCGGTGTCCGAGAGTTCCTCGGCGAGCACGCGCGTGCGGCCGACGACGGTCATGAAGTTCGTGTCGCCGTTCCAGCGCGGCACGACGTGCATGTGTACGTGATCGAGAACGCCGGCGCCCGCCGGCTTTCCCACGTTGATCCCCATGTTGATGCCGTGCGGCGCGTACGCTTCGGTCAGCGCGATCTCGCTGATCTGCGTGAGCGTGATCAGCTCCGCGAGCTCGTCTCCAGACGCCGCGGCCAGCGATGGGATATGGCGGTTGGGGATCACCATCAGGTGACCGTTGTTATAGGGAAAGAGATTGAGGATGACGAAGCAGGCGGGTCCGCGGTGAACGATCAGCGGGTCCGCCGAGGCGTCCTCGAGCGCGCTGCAAAAAACACAGCCCCCGGGGTTGGCCCCACCAGTGATGTAGGCCAGCCTCCAGGGGCTCCATAGGTGTTCCATACAAGACGGAAAACGGAAAACGGAAAACGGAAGACGGAAAACGGAAGACGGAAAACGGAAAACCGAAAACGGAGCCTAAACGCCCGCCAAATCCGTTCCGGAGACCGCGGGCGGCACGGCCGGGTTCGGCGCGTCCGCTTCGCGGTTGATCAGTTCCTTCAGTTCCTTGCCAGGCTTGAAGTAGGGGACCTTCTTCGGCGGCACGTCCACCTTGTCCCCCGTCTTCGGGTTGCGACCCTTGCGCGGCTCGCGCCGCCGCAGCCGGAAGCTGCCGAATCCGCGCAGCTCGATCTTCTCGCCGCGATGCAACGCGTCGATGATGCTCTTGAAGACCGTGTCGACGATGACTTCCGAATGCTTCTTCGTGAGGTCCGACACCCGCGACACTTCCTCGACGAGCTCCGCTTTCGTCATGCTGCCAGTATTCATGGTCGCTCCCTTGTCAGTAGCCAGTTCCCAGTTGCCAGTAGCCAGTCTGGAAACTGGAAACTGGATACTGATTACTGCTGATGCTTGAAGTGATCGCCAAGCGTCACTTCAGGCCGTCCAGTCGACTCCGTGTACGCCTCCCAGTCGGCGCGGAACTCTTCGTTCTTGAGCGCGCGGATGCTCAGGCCGATCTTCCGCTCGCTGGGAATGAGCTTGATGATCTTCATCTGGTAGCTCTCCCCCACCTGCAGATCGAGCTTGCCATCCTTGCCCTTCTGCGTGGAGTCGTCGAACTCCGAGACGTGGATCAGCCCCTCGATGCCTTCCGCCAGTTCGACGAAGGCGCCGAAGTTCGTCATCCGGACGATCTTCCCTTCCACCGTGTCACCCACGTGGTGCTGCTGGAAGAACTCGTCCCAGATATCGGTCTGAAGCTGCTTCAAGCCCAGTGAGAGACGCTGGTTCTCGGCGTCGATGTTCAGCACCATCGCCTCGACGGTGTCCCCCTTCTTCAGGGCCTCCGACGGGTGCTTCAGGCGCTTGCTCCACGACATGTCCGAGATGTGGATCAGGCCGTCGATGCCCTCTTCGACTTCGACAAACGCGCCGAACTCGGTGAGGTTGCGCACCTTGCCGGTGATCGTCGTGCCGATCGGGTACTTCTCGGACAGCTCGTGCCACGGATTGCTCTCGACCTGCTTCAGGCCAAGCGAGATCCGGCGCGCGCCCGGATCCACGCCGAGCACCATCGTCTCGACGCTGTCACCCACGTTGAGGATCTTCGAGGGGTGCTTCACGCGCTTGCTCCACGACATCTCGCTGACGTGGATCAGCCCTTCGACACCGGACTCGAGCTCGACGAACGCGCCGTAGTCGGTCAGGCTGACGACCTTGCCCGACAGACGTGCGCCGACCGGATAGCGTTCCGTGACGTTCGACCACGGGTCGTTCTGGAGCTGTTTGTGCCCGAGCGAGACGCGCTCGGTCGCCGGGTCGTACTTCAGGACGATCACGTCGATCTCCTGATTGACCTGGAACAGTTCCGACGGATGCGTCACGCGGCCCCACGACATGTCGGTGATGTGGAGCAGGCCGTCGATGCCGCCCAAATCGATGAACGCGCCGTAGTCGGTGATGTTCTTGACCACGCCGCGGAGGACCTTGCCCTCGGCGAGCGTGTCGAGCGTGTGCTTCTTCTTCTCGGCGTTCTCCTCTTCGAGGAGCACCTTGCGCGAGAGCACGATGTTGCCGCGCTTCTTGTTGACCTTGATGACGCGCATCCGCAATTCCTGACCGCGCAGGGCGTCGAGGTTGCGGACGGGACGCACATCGATCTGCGAGCCGGGGAGGAACGCGCGGACGCCGATGTCCACTGCGAGACCGCCCTTGATGCGCTCGATGACGCGGCCGATGACGACCTTGCGCTCGGCATAGGCCTTCTCGACTTCGTCCCAGATCTTCATCTTCTCCGCTTTTTCGCGGGAGAGTACGACGTAGCCTTCGCGGTCTTCCGTGCGCTCGAGCAGCACGTCAACGATGTCGCCGGGCTGGACGGTGATCTGGCCGGTTTCGTCGACGAATTCGTCGACCGGAATGATGCCTTCGCTCTTGTAGCCGACGTCGACAATGACTTCCGACGGCGTGACTTTCAGGACGGTGCCCTTGACGACTTCACCTTCCGCCATGTTGCGGAAGCTGTTATCGTAAAGGTCCAGGAGGGCGGCGTATTCCTGCGAATCGACACGTTGATCGTCCAGTCCTGTTGACGAATCGCGACCTCCTTGCGGAATGATCTGCTGCTGTTTGTCTCTTGCCATGCTCAGCGGGTCCTCTCTCACGTACTTGCCGGGATCTCAGCTCCGGCTGGCTGTAGATTTGCTCTCGCTTGAGTTGCGATAAGCAGTAGATTATCCAACACTTACGGCCACTTGGTCAAGCTGGGGCGTCAGGGCCGCAGATCGCGCGGAATAGGCGGAAAAGGGAGCCACGATGGCTAAAAAACCGGCACGGAAGGCGAAAGGCCAGAAGAAAACCCCCTCAAAAAGAAAGGCCGGCGCGGGCCGTGGGGCAGCTGCCCGAAGGGGCCGGGATACGGGCCGAAAAACGGCGGGCGCGAAGACCCCGAAGGGGAAAGCGCGCCGCAAGCAGCCGAAGAATCTGCCGCGCCCGGGAAAGCGAAAGACCGCGCCCGGTCGGGCGAAGGGCAAACGGGTAGCGACTAAATCCAAGGGTGGGTCCGGGCGCGAGTCGACATTGGGGCAGACACCGGATACGGGGCGTTCGGTTCGCGGACGCACCAACCCGATGCCGACGAGGCGATCGACCGGCACGGCGGCCGGCGCCGGTGATACGCGTCGGGCGCCGGGACTCGAGCGCGAGCGAAAGCGCCTGCGCGAAGTCGAAGAAACCGTACAGGGTCCGCCGTCAAGCCTCAACATGGATCGCCATGGATCCGCGGCACGCACCGGTCGCGCCACACTCGGCAAGGCGAAGCACGAACATACTGAAACCAGTCCCGCGATGACCGGCGGCGACGTCGATGCGGATTGGGAAGATGCCTATGCGGTCGGGGATGAAGCGCCGGGAGGCGACAACCCGACGCCGGATCAGGATCGTGTAGACGACATCGGCCGCGCGCTGGGCATCGAGTACGCGGACAACGAAGAGCTGAAGGCCGCTGACAAGATCACCGAGCGCGACAAGCACCGGTGGGAGCTCGATCCGGCGTCAGCCGAGGACTATCCGGACCACGAGGAAGACTGACGTCCGATTGTTCGATGGCCGATGAACGGTGTTAGGCGCATCAGGTTCTAAGATTAACTAGATGCGTCTACCACTGCACATCGAACATCGGTCATCGAACATCGGCAGCTGCTACAAGCCTTAGAACTTTCTCGATAACATCGTCTATCGGCACGCCGGTGGTATCGATCACCACAGCGTCCGGAGCAACGGCGAGCGGAGACGCAGCTCGCGTGGAATCGCTCCTGTCGCGCTCGGCGAGGGCGGTGGCGACGTCCGACAGCTGCGCCGTCTTCGAGCTGGTGTGCGCCGGATCGGCGGCGCGGCGGCGGGCGCGTTCTTCGGGCGACGCATCCAGGTAGATCTTCACGTCGGCATCGGGGAGCACGACGGTCCCGATGTCGCGTCCTTCCATCACCACGCCTCCACCCTCGCCGAACGCGCGCTGGCGGGCGACGAGCACTTTGCGCACGGCCGGATGCCGCGCGACCGCCGCGGCGGCTTTGTCGATCTCCGGCGTCCGAATCGCCGTCCGCACGTCGTGGCCGTCGATGTTGACGCGACCCCCTTCGAGATCGAAAACCGCGCGCTCGCCGAGCGCGGCGACCGCTGATTCATTGGCCAGATCGAGCCCGTTGTGCGCCGCCTCCCAGGCCAGCGCGCGGTACATCGCGCCGGTATCGATGTGACGGTAGCCGAGCCGCACCGCGAGCTCCCTCGCCACGGTCCCCTTCCCCGCTCCCGACGGGCCGTCGATCGCAATAATCAGCCGCTTCGCCACATTGCTATTATTCTTCACTTCGCATGCGCACTTCACGACTGGCGATCGCGATCCTCCTGGGCGTGCTCGCGCTTGCCGGATTGCGCGCCGCGGGCATCCCTGCCTACGGCGACGGCGCCGCATTCGTCGTCCTTGCCGCCGGCATGCAGGGCCCCGCGCGCCGCATCGCGTCGTGGGACACGACGACCATCACCGACATGGGTGTCCGCCCGATCCCCTGGCGCGGCGGCACGCTGAAGTCGCGCGCGTACCAGCCGTACTACGAGTCCGGACGCGGCATCCTGCTCGTGCCCGGCGTCCACGCGGCGGGCATCGACGAGCCGCGGCTGGTGGGCTTCGCGCGCGAGATTGCCGCGATGGGGCACCCGGTGCTGACCGTCGAGCTCCCGGATCTCGCGCATTACGAGATCACGCCGCGGACGACCGACATGATCGAGGACGCCGCGGCCTGGATGATGCGCAAGGCTGAATTCCACGGCCGCGACGGGCGCATCGGCATGATGGGGATCAGCTTCGGCGGCGGCCTTTCCGTCGTCGCGTCTGCCCGACCTTCCATTCGCAACGGCGTGGATTTCGTGATGGCGTTCGGCGGCCACGGCGATCTGCCGCGGACGCTGCGTTATCTCTGCACGGGGGTGCAGCCTGACGGCGCCGTCCGTCCGCCGCACGATTACGGACTCGCGATCGTGCTGCTCGGCGCCGCCGATCGCGTCGTCCCTGCCACCCAGGTACAGCCGCTGCGCAACGCGATCCTGTCGTACCTCGAAGCGTCGCGGCTCGACATGGTGGACAAGCCGAAAGCCGCGCTCGAATTCGCGCGCGCGAAACAGCTCACCGAAACCCTCGCCGAGCCGTCGCACACCTACATGAACTACGTGAACGCGCGGGACGTGGCGCGACTCGGACCGGTGCTGCTGCCCTACGTCAGCGATCTCGGCGGCCATCCTGCGCTCTCCCCTTCGCGCTCGCCGCTGCCTGCCGGTCCCGTGTACCTGCTCCACGGCACGGACGACAACGTCGTCCCCGCGATCGAATCGACGCTGCTCGCGAAGGAATTGCAGGCGCGCAGGATTCCGGTGCACGTGCTGCTGACGCCGCTCATAACGCACGCGGAAGTGGACCGCGGCTCAACCGCGTCCGCACTGTGGCGGCTGATAGACTTCTGGGCAGGACTGCTGCATGAGTGAGCGACTCCAGAAGATCCTGTCGGCGGCGGGCGTGGCATCGAGACGGCTGTCAGAAGAGCTGATTACGCAGGGACGAGTGGCCGTGAACGGGAAGACAGTCACGGAACTCGGAACGAAAGCGGATCCAGGCGTCGACGAGATCAAGGTCGATGGCCGTCGCATCAAGACGGGGCAGCGCCGCCGTTATATCCTGCTGAACAAGCCGCGCGGATACATCACGACACGGAGCGACCCGGAGGGACGTCCGACTGTGATGGATCTGATGAAAGGCGTTCGTGAGTACGTCTACCCGGTCGGACGCCTCGACTACGACTCGGAAGGATTGCTGATCCTGACGAATGATGGCGACCTGGCCGCGCGGCTCACGCACCCACGACATGAGGTCGAGAAGGTCTACGAAGCGCGCGTCAAAGGTGTCCCCGACAGCCACACGCTCGACCGGCTCGCGCGCGGCGTGACAGTCGAAGGGCGCCGCACCGCGCCAGCGAAAGTGCGCGCATCAGAGCCGATCGTGAAAGGCGGCGGAGAGCAGACGATCATCCAGCTCTCGATTCACGAGGGACGGCAGCGGCAGGTGCGAAAGATGTTCGACGCGGTCGGCCATCCCGTCGTGCGCCTGAAGCGCGTCCGGATCGGCCCGATCGAAGATCCGGACATTCCGCCGGGACACTGGAGAGAGTTGACGCCGCAGGAGATCTCGAAACTTCAACGGGTCACAAGACTGAACGATGCCGACGGCAGTAGCACGAAGGCACAAAGGCACAAAGACTCAAAAAGAAACACCAATTAGTCCTTGGTGCTTCGTGTCTTAGTGCCTTCAGCGAAGCCACCCGGCGGCGGGTGTTAGTGAACGGTTTCTTCGTCTTCAGCCGACCCAGGCGCAGATTCCGCCGCGGCCTGCTCTTCTGACGCCGCGCCCCCCTCCGCCAAGGCTTCGGTGGGCGAGTCAAACGGGAGCGGCGAGGTCGTTTGCGACGGCTCCGCAAGGCCTGCGGGGAGTTCGAAGCCGAGCGCGTCCGACAACTCATCCACCTTCGGCAGGTCGCTGATGTCGTTCAGGCCGAAGCGCTCGAGAAATTCGCGCGTCGTGCCATACATGAACGGACGTCCGACGACCTGTTTGCGTCCGACCGTTTTCACCAGCTTCCGTTCGATGAGGGTCTGCAGCACGCCGGAGCTGCTGGTCACGCCGCGGATTTCGGCGATCTCGGGCGCCGTCACCGGCTGGCGATAGGCGATCACCGCGAGCGTCTCGAGCGACTGCACTGAGAGCTTCGACGTCGTCCGCTCGTGGAACAGCTTTCTCACCCACTCGTGCAGCTCGGGCTTCGTCGTGACCTGGTAACCGCCCGCGACCTCGACGATCTGCAGCCCGCCGGGACGGTCGTAATCGGCGCGGACCGCGGCGAGCGCCGCGTCGACGTCTTCCTTCGGCTCGCCGTCCAGCAGCTTGTACAGCGTCTTCGGCGTGATGGGTTCGGGGGACGCAAAGATCAGCGCCTCGATAATTGGTTTCAGGTGTTCGGACACGTTATTGATCGTCCTTCTTTTTCGCCTCGGCGGCGAGGTGCTCCGCGTGTACCTGTTCGGGATCGTGCAGCGGGCGCGGCGCGTCGACGGGACGCGCGCGCTTGTAGATGCGAATCGGCCCCACGACGCCGGTCTGGAAGACGCGGATCAGTTTCAACCGGATCATTTCCAGCAGCGCGAGGAACGTGACGACGAGGCCGGCCTTCGTCTGGACGTCCTCGAACAGATCCTCGAACCCGCACGCATCGCTCTCGGACAGGCGATTCATCAACTGCTCGATCCGATCCTCGATCGGAATCTGCTCCGACGGCAGGTAGAGCTTCGGGCGCGCCTTGGCGCGCTCGACAACGGCACGGAACGCGCTGATCAGGCTGAAGAGATCGACCTCGATCTCCGGCTCCGGCGGCTCCCCGGCGATTTCCGCGATTGGACCATCAGGACGCGTCCACTGGGCGCTGCGCAACGTCTCGCGCTCGTGCAGCAGCTCCGCGGCCGCCTTGAACTTCTGGTGCTCGAGCAGCCGCCGCATCAGCGCGTCGCGCGGATCCTCTTCCGGATCCTCCTGTGCCGGGTCGGGCCGCGGCAGCAGCATGCGCGACTTGATGTGTATCAGCGTCGCCGCCATCACCAGGAACTCGCCCGCGACATCGAGATTCATCTCCTGCATCAGGTCGATGTACTCGATGTACTGCGACGTGATGCGGGTGATGGGAATGTCGTAGATGTTGACCTCGTTCTTCTTGATCAGGTGCAACAGCAGATCGAGCGGCCCCTCGAAGCTCGTGAGGCGAACCGGGTAGGCCTCGAGAATGGACTCGAATTCCTGTTCCATCATGCGTACCTCAGTTTCACGGCCTGCCTGACGCGATCCATGGTCTGTTCCGCGACGACGCGCGCTTTCTTCGACCCTTCGTGCAGGATCTCTTTCACGGCGTTCGGTTTCGACAGCACGGCCGCGCGGCGCTCGCGGATTGGACCCAGATGCGTGTTGAGCGCCTTTGCCAGCTTCGTCTTCACTTCGACGTCGCCGACCTTGCCGGCACGATAACGCTCCTTGAGGTCGTCGACTTCCGCGACGTCGGGATTGAACGTGTCGTGGTAGATGAAGACGGGGTTCCCCTCGACAGTTCCGGGAATGTCCGCGCGGACCCGCTTCGGATCCGTGTACATCTGGCGGACGCGCTTCATCACGGTCTCGGCATCATCGGAGAGGTGAATGGTGTTGCCGATGCTCTTGCTCATCTTCTTGTCGCCGTCGATCCCAGGCAGACGCGAGATCTTCGTCAGCATCGGCTGCGGCTCGTGGAGCGTTTCGCCGAAGAAGTTATTGAAGCGGCGGACGACCTCGCGCGAAAGCTCCAGGTGCGCGACCTGGTCCTCACCTACCGGAACGAACTTCGCATCGTACATCGCGACGTCTGCCGTCTGCAGCAGCGGGTAACCGAGGAAGCCAAGCGTCGAGAGGTCGCGGTCGCGCAGGTCCTCCTGCTGCTCCTTATATGTCGGCACTCGTTCGAGCCACGGGACAGGGACGACCATCGACAGCAGCAGAAACAGCTCCGCGTGTTCGGGCACGAGTGACTGGACGAAAAACGTGCACTTCTCCGGATCCAGTCCCGCCGCGATCCAATCCGCCACCATGTCGTAGCTGTTTTCGACGACGCCGGTCGTATCGGCGTACTCGCTGGTCAGCGCGTGCCAATCCGCCACGAAATAGAAGCAGTCGTACTCGGCCTGCAGCCTGACCCAGTTGCTCAAGGCGCCGACCAGGTGACCGAGATGAAGCCGGCCTGTTGGCCGCATGCCGGAGACGACGCGCGCTTTCACGGAAGCAGCACTCTCATGAAGAAATTCGTGGGAGGACTGATCCACGCGCTGGCGAGGCCGGTGAACAGCAGCAGGTAGAGCACCAGGAATCCGTACTGCCGCAACTGCCCGTACGTCCGGGCGAGAGACGGCGGCAGCAGGCCGAGCAGCACGTTGCCGCCGTCGAGCGGCGGCACCGGAATGAAGTTGAAAAACGCCAGCAGCAGGTTGATCTGCACGGCAAAGTACAGCACGGTCACGAGCACGCCCGGTCCCGCTTCGGCGCTGCCATTCCATAGCAGCCGCAGCAGCCCCGCCGCGACGAAGGCCTGCAGCAGGTTGCTGATCGGTCCCGCGGCGGCGACGATCATGAAGTCACGCCGCGGATGGCGCAGGTTGCGCATCGCGACAGGTACGGGCTTCGCCCATCCTATCAATGGCAGCCGGCTGAACACCGCGATCAGCGGGAGCAGCACGGTGCCGATCCAGTCAATGTGCACCAGCGGGTTCAGCGACACGCGTCCGAGCGTGCGCGCGGTCGGATCGCCGAGCTTGTCGGCCGTCCACGCGTGGGCGGCCTCGTGAATCGTGAGCGAAATCAGGAGCACGGCGAAACCGAGCGCCGCGGCGACTGGATCGATATTCACTAAACTGTGTTCGTCTGCTCTTGGTTTGTGGCGATTTCGTCCGTGTTCGTTTGTGGCGAAGGGACTCGTAAGAATACGCCAGAACCCCTGGCCCATCAAGGCTTTGTGCTGCGGCGCGATTCCTGTTTGAGCGCGCGGCGCGCTCGTGTCAAGTCCTGTTTTTGGTCGACGTCCAGCGGCGGGAATTCGAGCTTCAGCCCGTTCAGCGCATCGATGACCGCTGCCGCGACCACCGTCCGCGCGAACTTCTTGTCATCCGCCGGAATCACGACCCACGGGGCGTGCGGCGTCGCCGTTGCGCGGATCGTCTCTTCGTAGGCGGTCATGTACGAGCGCCACCGGTCGCGCTCGTCGAGATCCCCCATCGAGAACTTCCAGTTCTTGTCCGGCCGTTCCAGGCGGTCGAGGAAGCGCCGCCGCTGTTCTGCGCGTGAGACGTTCAGGAAGAACTTGCGGATCACGTATCCGTTCCGCGTCAGGTACCGCTCGAACGCGTTGATGTCCTGATACCGCTCTCGCCAGATGCTCTTCGTGATGAGTTCCGCTGGCAGCTTCTGGTGGCCGAGATACTCGGGATGCACGCGGACGACGAGCGTTTCCTCGTAGTACGACCGGTTGAAAATCCCGATGCGCCCGCGTTCGGGCAGGCACTTCGACGTGCGCCACATGAAATCGTGATCGAGCTCCTCGAATGACGGGCTCTTGAACGAATACACCTGGCAGCCCTTCGGATCGATGCCCGACATGACGTGCTTGATCGCGCTGTCCTTGCCAGCTGCGTCCATCGCCTGGAAGATCAGCAGCACGCCCCATCGATCCTGCGCGTAGAGCTTCTCCTGCAGATCCGACAGCGCCTCGACGCTCTTCTTGAGGAACTTCTTCGCCCCCTGGTGCGACGCATGGCGGCCCGGCCCCTGCGGATCGAAGTTCTTCAACCGGAAACGCCGTCCGTCGCGGACGACATATGGCTGCGCGAGCGCGCGAAACTGGCGGTTGTCCATGCGGGGAGAAAGATATCCGCTCAGGCCCGTCCGGCAAAATGGGCGAGCACCTGGTCGGCGCACTTGGCGCCGACGACGGCGATCAGCTCTTCGCGCGTCGCGCGACGAACACCGGCCAGGCTGCCGAACGCGGTGAGCAGCGCCTTGCGGCGGCGCGGTCCCACTCCGCCGATATCGTCGAGCGCCGAGCGGAGGTCGCGCTTGCTGCGCGACTGGCGGTGGAACGTCACGGCGAAACGGTGGGCCTCGTCGCGGATGCGCTGGATCAGCAGCAGCGCCGGGCTCTCAGGCGCCAGCGCGATCGGATCGACGTGGTCGCGCGTGAATATCAGCTCTTCTTTTTTTGCGATGCCGATCGCCACGAGGTTCGACAGCCCGAGCTCCTCGAGCGCCGAGTACGCGGACTCGAGCTGCCCCTTGCCGCCGTCGATCAGGATCAAATCCGGAAATGGCCCGCCGTTCTCGAGCACCTTGCGGTAGCGCCGCGAGACCACTTCGCGCATGGAGGCGAAGTCGTCGAGGATGCGATCTCCGAGGTCCGATGGCCGATGGCCGATGGCCGATGAACCCGGCTTGTGGCCGCGGATTCTGAATTTTCGGTACTCGGACCGTTTCATACGACCGTCTTCGCACACCACCATTGAAGCGACTGTTTCCGCCCCCTGAATCGTCGAAATATCGAAACACTCGATACGCCGGGGAATGGACGGCAGATTCAGCACGACGCGCAGCGTCTCGAGCGCGTCGTAGTGCGCGGCGACGGTCTCATTGAAACGCGTCTGGTAGGCCACCTGCGCGTTCCGGGCGGCGAGATCGAGCAGCCCGCGCTTCTCGCCGCGCTTGGGAATGACAATGCGCACGCGGTGCTCGGACCGATCCGTCAGCCAGGCCTCGATGACCTCCGTCTCCGAATCTTTCAGCGCCATCGGGAGATGAATCTCGGGTGGCGCGGGATGCTCGGAGTAGAACTGCTCCAGCGCGGCCTGAAGGATGTCTTCCTCCGGCTGAAGCCGGAAGCCACTCCGCCCGTCTTCCCCGGTTCCTGTCGTCGCCAGCTCCACACGCTCGACCACCTTCCCGCCGCGAACCTGGAAGACCTGGACGACGGCCCCCGCGGGACCGGACTTGATGCCGAACGCGTCGCGGTCGCCGAACGCGGTGCCGGTCATCTTCTGCTGCCGCTGCTGCAGCGTCTCGATCGTGCGGAGCGCGTCGCGGAGCTGCGCCGCCTGCTCGAAACGCTCCTCGGCCGCAGCATCGGCCATGCGCTGGCGCAGCTGCGCGCTCAGCTCGTCGTTGCGCCCTTCCAGGAAGAGCCGCGTGTCCTGCACCGCGACGGCGTACGTTTCCTCGCTGCAGATCTCGCGGACGCACGGGGCGATGCAGCGGCGGATGTCGTACTCGAGGCACGGCCGCGCCCGATCGCCGGTGATCACCTCGTTGCAGGATCGGATGCCGAACAGCCGATGCGTCAGCGCCATCGTCCGGCGCCCCAGTTTTGCCGGCATGAATGGGCCCGCGTAATAGTGGTCGTCCTTCTTGACGCTTCGGGCGATGAGCACGCGCGGGAAGGCTTCGCCGGTCGTGAGCTGCAGGAACGGGTAATTCTTGTCGTCGCGCAGCAGGATGTTGTATTTCGGCACCCTCTGCTTGATGAGGTGATTCTCGAGTGCGAGCGCCTCGATCACGGAGTCCGTGACGACGAACTCCAGGCGTGATGCCTCATCGAGAAGGGCGTCAATCCGCGGGCTCATCCCTTGAGCGCCGAGATAGCTGCGCACCCGGTCTCGCAGCACCCTCGCCTTGCCCACGTACAGCGTGTCCCCGGCCTCGTTGTAATAGAGGTAGACCCCTGGCTGCTCTGGCAGACGGGCAATCCGGCTCTTGAGGTCTTGAATCGGCATGGACTACACTGGGCGTTTCGGCGGACTTCGGAACCTTAAATTATAGCAGGCACATGACCTTTACCGGCTTCATCGGCGCCGTCTGCATGTATCCGCTGCGGGCCATCATTGCGGCGTGCGTGGCTCTGCGGATTCACCCGAACGTGCTCACGTTCGTCGGCGTGCTCATCAATTCAATCGCAGCGTGGAAGCTGGGGCGAGGGCACTTCATCACCGCCGGCCTCATCATGATCGTCGCAAACATCTTCGACTTCATCGACGGCAAGGTCGCGCACCAGACGGGGCAGATGAGCAAGTTCGGCGGGTTCTGGGACTCGGTCATCGATCGGTTCTCGGACATCGCGCTCTTCATCGGCCTCATCTATCTGTATTCGAGGATGGGGCGCACGGACTACGCGATGGTCGCGTCGTTCGCGATGATGTTCGCGCTGATGACGAGCTACACACGCGCTCGCGCCGAGTCGCTGATCAGCAAGTGCAAGGTCGGCTTCATGGAACGGCCCGAACGGATCGTCCTGTTCATGATCGGCGCCTTCACGAACCGCATGGCGGCCGTGCTGTGGGTCATCCTCGTGCTGTCGATCTTCTCCGTCGCGGATCGCGTCATCCTCACCTACCGCGTCCTGCGCGACGAAGAAAGGATTGCGCCGGCATGAGCCGCGGGCCGCTTCCCGCCCGCATGCTCTGGAACGCGTTCTTCTGGACCTTCGAACGCGCCACGTGGCAGTACGACGTGATGGTGATCGCGATTCTCGGGTTCGTCTGGCTGATGCCTCCGGATTGGCTCGGCGATCCGATGGCTCATGGCAACGGCCCGATCGGCTGGCTGCTGGGGCTGCTGAAGCGCTAGACGTCGTCGCGCTCGTCGTGTAACCCGAGTTCGAACGTCTTTCCCGTGAAATGGATGTCGTGCGCGGCGATCTTGTCGCGCAGGACCCGGCGCGCTTCGGCGTAATAGACCTGCGGGACGACCAGCTTTCGCGCGAACGAGCGCCAGCGGTAGAGCACGACAAGTGTCGGCTGATTCCCCTCGCGCCAGGTCAATCCGCCGATATTCGCGTACGGAATGAACCCCCCTTCCGTCCAGATCCCGTCCTCGTACAGCCCACGTCCGATCTTCTGCGCGAGCGGCAGAGCGTACACGTAGTAGACGAGCATCATCGTCTCGCCGAACACGTCGCGCGGATGCAGGCGCAGCACGGCCAGCTTGTAGAAGATCAGGATTGCCAGCACGGCGCCGACCCAGAGGAACAGGCGATACAGCGGAGGGCGCGGCCCCGCCCACGTCAGGATTGCGGACCTGCGCAGGCGCGTGTACCGGTAGTACTGAAAGAACAGGCGGAGGTTGATCAGCAGGAAGCCGACGCCGATCAAATACAGGAACGACGCGAGCAGCCCCGGAGAGAGCTCGCCAATGTTCACTGCCCCAGCCGCGGGTCGAAACAGTGGCGGCACCGGGCCTCGTACGTGCCCTGCGCGCCCACCAGTACGCGCTCGTTGCTCGCGACGAGCCGCTGCGTGTGGTTCGCCGGCGCGCCGCACACCATGCAGATCGCCAGCGTCTTCGTGATGTACTCCGCGATCGCGAGCAGCTGCGGCATCGGCTCGAACGGCTTGCCGAGGTAATCCTGATCGAGCCCGGCGACGATGACGCGTTTTCCCTGGTCCGCCAGCATCGTGCACACCGCGGGCAACTCGGGATCGAAGAACTGCCCCTCGTCGATGCCGACGACTTCCGTGTCCGGCTTCACGCGCTCCAGCAGCTCGCGCGACGAGGACACGGCCTCCGCCTCGATCTGCATCGCGCTGTGCGATGTGATGTGGCTCTCGCTGTAGCGATTGTCGATGCGCGGCTTGAAGATCTGGACCTTGCGCTTCGCGATCTGCGCACGGCGCAGGCGGCGGATCAGTTCCTCGCTCTTGCCGCTGAACATGCTGCCAGCCACGACCTCGAGCCAGCCGGCCCCCGCGCGATGGGATACGTCCACCTAAACCTTCTTCAAATACTCGCCGGTTTCCGTGCTCACCCTGACGACGTCGCCAATGCTCACGAACGGAGGCACCTGCACGACGAGGCCGGTCTCGAGCTTCGCCGGCTTGACCTGCGCACTCGCCGTGGCGCGGTTGATGCCCGGAACCGTATCCACGACTTTCAGATCGACCGTGACCGGCAGCTCGATCCCGACCGGCTCCTCGCCGTAGAACTCCACCATGATCGTCGACTCGGGGACGATGTAGTTCGCGTTGTCGCCGAGGACTTCGATGTCGATGTGGATCTGCTCGTAGCTGCTCGTATCCATGAAATGGAACGCATCGCCGTCGCGGTAGAGGTACTGCATCTGCCGCTCGTCGAGGATCGCGCGTTCGACGTCTTCTTCCGCGCGGAACTTATTGTCCCCCTGGACGCCCGTGCGGATGTTCCGCATCTTGGCCTGGACGAACCCGCGCTTGTTGCCCGGCGTGAAGTGCTGCAGATCAAGTACCCGGAACAGATCGTTCTGGAGCTTGATGAGCATCCCCCGCTTGAGGCGCGTTGCCTGAATTGAACCCATAGACTTAGTTGTCCGCTCGTGTCACAAACCTTGAAATGTTAGCACAGGGTGTTACGATCGACACATGGCTTGCGACCCGCTCGGCGACCTCCGCGCCTGGCAGGAGCGGCTCGAGCGCCTCGCCACCCAGCACGGTACCGCCTGGGCGCCGCCGATCGACGTCTACGAGACGGAAGATCGCTACGTCATCACCGCCGAGGTGCCCGGCCTTGCGCGCGAACAGATCGAGCTCGCCGTGCAGGACAATCGGCTGATGATTCGCGGGACGCGCTCGGCAGGCATCGCCGAGAGCGCGAATCGGCGCTATCACCAGGTCGAGCGCGGGCATGGATCGTTCGAGCGCACGTTCCGCTTCGCCGATCCCGTCGAGGACGAACGCATCACCGCCGACCTGCGTGACGGCGTGCTGACCATCACGCTGCCGAAAATCGCAACGCCGCCGCGGCGCATCCAGGTCTCATGATTCGACGGCTTCTTCTCGCGTCCATCTTGATTACGTCGAGCTTTTTTGCCGGCATGGTGCTGACCGGCCGCATGCGGGCCGCGGACGAGGCCGGGGCCCGGGGCGCGACGATCTCGCAGCAACCGCAATCCGCGTCGTCACCAGCTCCGGCGATCGTCGGCGGCCTGCCCGACCTGTCGTCCGTCGCAAGCCGCGCGATTCCGAGTGTGATGAACATCACGTCATTGAACGTGGTCCGGCAGCAGAATTCGCCGTTCATGTCGGATCCGCTGTTCCGCTACTTCTTCGGCGACGACATGTATGCGCCGCGCAGTCGGGTCGCGCAGAGCCTCGGGTCGGGCGTCATCGTGTCAGCCGACGGCTACGTCCTCACCAACAACCATGTCGTCGGCAGCGCAAACGCCCAGGTCTCGGTAGTCATGGCCGACAAGCGAGAGCTGAAAGCGAAGATCATCGGCGTCGACGAGTGGACCGACATCGCGCTGCTGAAGATCGACACGCGCGGCCTGCCGGTCCTGCCCTGGGGAGATTCGTCGAAGCTCAAGGTGGCCGAATGGGTCCTTGCGATCGGCAACCCGTTCCAGTTGAACCAGACGGTTACGCTCGGCATCGTCAGCGCGCTCGGACGGACCCTCGGCGGCAACCTCGCCACGTACGAAGACTTCATCCAGACCGACGCGGCGATCAATCCCGGCAACTCTGGCGGCGCGCTGATCAACGCGCGGGGGGAATTGATCGGGATCAACACGGCGATCTTCAGCGAGACCGGCGGTTATCAGGGGATTGGCTTCGCCGTACCGAGCAACCTCGCGCGGCACGTCATGGACGATCTGCTGAAGTACGGCGAGGTCCAGCGCGGCACGATTCCCGGGCTGAGCATCGCCAACCTCACGACGCAGATTGCCGAGGAGCTTGGCGCTCCGAACACGCGCGGCGCCCTCGTGAATCAGATCTCGCCGCGCTCGGAGGCGTATGCCGCTGGCCTGCGCGCCGGCGACATCATTACGAGCTTCAACGGCCGCACGATCGACGATGCGTCGGCGCTGATGCGCATGCTCGCCGACTCGAAAGTGGGCACTGCCGCAAAGCTCCAGATCCTCCGCGAGAGCCGCCGCCTCGAAGTCACCGTTCCCGTCACGCGTTCGCGCTCCACGCGCGGCGGAGCGCGTTAGCGGCGCGGCTGCCTCGTTAGCGGCTGCTTGTCTTTCTCTTCAGGAGAATAGGAGGTCAGGAGAATTCTTTTACAAAAGAACTCCTGAACTCCTGGCCCTCCTGTTAAAAAGACAAGCGTCACTTCCCTTTTCGCTGGAGTTCGTCGATGACCGCCATCCGGATGTCCCGGAGTTCCGTGACGTCGGTGATTTCCGGGTTGTCGCGCTTGAGGAATCCGAGGTTCACCTCGGCGCCGGACAGGAGAAAGTCACTGATCGCGAGCGTATAGCGTCCGGCCGAGTCGATGGTCGACGGAATCCCCGCGGTCTGCAGGTAACCTCCACTGCCACGATTCTGCTGCCCAATCTCCAGCACCTTCGTCAGCAGCCCGCCGGTGAACGTCGCCTTCAGGATCTTTCCGCCGAACGGCAGCACGCGAATCACGTCGTACTGCGTCACGGGTCCGGCCGGCAGCACATCGTCGATGCGGATCGATCCGCCGTTGAAGATCGATAGATCGGTCTTCGCCTCGTGGCGCATCGCGTCGATGATGAGGGCCGTCAACGGTGTCGGGCCGTTGCGGACGGCCGCTTCCCGGCCGTCGAGCGGCGCCGTAATCGTCGTCACGACGGTTGACGGCTCGAAGCCGTCCTTCCGGAAGCCTTCGAAGCCAAGCTCCGTCCATTTCGTCACTTCCGCGCGCGTGCGCGGACCTTCCTTCATCGTGTCGTCGATCCGCTGCAGCTTCGCGGTCACGATGGGCCTCGCGCCTTTACGCGGAATGTGTATCGTCACCACCGCAACCGTCCGCACGTTTGCATCCGCCTTCACGATCGGCGTGAACCGGGGGCCGCGCTCGATCAGCCAGTTCTCGTGCTCGTGTCCACCGAGAATCAAATCGATCTCCGGCACCTGTTCGGCGATCTCCCGATCGGCGGCAAGCGCGAGATGCGTCAGCGCGACGACGATGTCGCACTTGCCTTTCAGCTCGGCGAGGGCCGCTCGCGCCGCCTCGACTGGCGGCTTATAGCGAACCCACGGCTGCTTGTTCGCGTCGATGGTGAGTCCGAGAAGCCCGATGCGCACCGTGCCGGACGATGTTCTAACGGGGATGACGGCCGTGGGCACCGTGCCGGCAAACGGCGCCCCGTTCGTATCCGTGACGTTGCTGGACACGATGTGGAACCTGGATTCGGCAATGCGCGCGTGGAAGGCCGGTTCCGGAATGTCGAACTCATGATTGCCGAACGTCGCCCAGTCCAGCCCCAGCACGTTCAACACCGCGACCATCTGCTTTCCCGCGAGGCGTTCGCCATTCACACGCGCCGTGCCGAGCGCGGACGGCGACAGATAGTCGCCGCCCAGCGTCGTGATCAAATTGGGCGCGCGCGCCTTCAGCCGCGCGCGGAAGTTCGCCACGCGCGCAAGACCGCCGGCCTTCCCCGCTTCGACCGGCGTGATCTCGTAGACGTCGTTGAAATGAAGGATGGTGATCGTCGCACCCTGCGCGTACAGCGGCGGCGCGATCGACAGGACGGCCAGCAGGAGAACGACGATGCTGCGCATCGCAGCACTATAGACGACTAAACGTCTTCACTCGAAGGAGTCAAAGGTTTCGAATCCGTTCGAGGATCTCACCAGAGCGCCTTCGAAGTTTCGAACCTTCGAAGGAGCGCGCCAAGGCTCCTTCGAGCGCCTTCGATTCCTTCGGCAGCTTCGAGTTCAAATCAATCGCTGAAGCAGAGATTCAGGATCCAGGATGAGCGATTCGGGATCAGCGATCAGCGATGCCGCAGCGTATGCGCGATTCGGGATCAGCGGTCAGCGATGCCGCAGCGTATGCGCGTGCCGGAGAGCGCAGCACTGTCTGCCGCGGTGACTCGCCATTCGTGGTCGACGCCGACGTTGATCCCGATGCGCCGGCTCCAGATCACTGGCCGCTTCGGGTCCTTCTGATCTTCGATTCGGAGCGCGCTGCCCGTCAGGTCGAGGAGGTTCTGCCGCAGATCGATGCCAAGCGCCTTGGTGAGGTTCCCGGGGCCTCGACACAGATCGTGCAGCGCGATCTCGGAGGGGCGTTTGTTTGTCCCCGCAGCGCGGCGGCGGCGCATCAGCGGGATGCCGTCTTTCGGCTCCAGCGCGCGAATCAAGACCGCCGCCGGCCAGCCCTCCGCTTCCGTGACGGCGTTCACGAGGTAGTGAATGCCGTAATTCAGATAGACGTACGCGATTCCAGGCGGGCCGTAAAGCGGCTTGTTGCGCATAGTTCGACCGGGCGCGGCGTGGCACGCGGGATCGGTCTCGCCGATATACGCCTCTGTCTCGACGATCACGCCGGACACGAGGCCCGCCTTCGTTTCGTGGACGAGAACCTTGCCGATGAGATCCCGCGCGACGTCGAGTGTCGGACGGTTGTAAAAACGCCGAGGCAGTATCACGCGCTTGGGCGCCGAAGCGCTCGTGGTTGATTCAGCGCGAAGGCGGCCGAAGGCGGGCGATGGCGCGCTTCGCCGCGGCGGCGACCGAGGCGTCGCGATCCTTCGCAGCCGCTTCGAGCGCCGGGATGGTCGAGGCGTCGCCGATCGCGCCGAGCACGTCGGCCATCGCCTCGCGCATGTCCGCATCCGGCTCCTGGAGGCGCGGGACGACGGTGCTCGCCAGCGACGGGCCGAGCTCGACGAGGTACTCCTGGCCCTGGGCAATCACCTTCGGCGAGGACATCAAATCGATGATGCGTCCGGCGTAGTTGCGTCCGAGCTTCTGCAGGGCAAACACGGTCGCGAGGCGAACCATCAGGGATTCGTCGGTGTTCGCCAGCTTCTCGAGCGCGTCGATCGACTGCGCGTCACCCGCGCGGCCGAGCCCTTCGATCGCGGCGCGCCGGATGTAAGGATCCTTGTCCGCCAGGCGCTCGCGGAAGACCGGCACGCTGGCCGGTGACCCGATTTGCGCGAGCGCATTCAGCGCGGACCACGCCCCTTCTCCCTTCCTGTAGAAGGCAAGTTGTTCGGTCAGCGCCCCGACGGCGCGTTCGTCCCTGATCGCGCCCAGCGCGCGCATCGACGCATAGCGCACGTCCGCCTGCGAGTCGTTGACCGCCTTCAACAGCGCGTCGCCGGTGCCCGCCACCTTCAGGCGCGCGATCACACGCGCGGCTGCGGCGCGGACAGCGGGATCGTAGTGATCGAGCGCCTTTTTCAGACGGTTGACATGTTCGGGCGCGAGCGGCGCACGCGCGATCACGCCCGTCGCGTACATCGCTTCCAGCCGAACCTTCCCGTTGTCATCGTCCACCGCCTGGAGGAGCGCCGACACGAGCTCCGGCGGAACGGCGCGCGGCCAGACCGCGTACGGCCCGAGATCGAACGCCGCCTGCGCAACCGTGGACTTCCGCTTCTCGAGCACGAAGCCGACCATCCGCTTCGACCGGACGTCCTGCTCGAGAAAAAACGCGACCTCGGCCACGATCGCCTCGAGCTGGATCTCGTCGATCGGGTCGACGATCAGCGGCGCGATCGGCGGCACCGCCTCCGGATACTTCGCATCGCGCAGCAGATGGATCGCGCTCAGCCGGACCTTCGGATCCGGATTCCGCAGGTTGCGGACGACATCGTCAAACCGCAGCTGCTGTGCGGCGGACGCGACACTCGCGGACAAGCAGATACCAACTGCGATCGATGCAATTCTGTGCATAGTTCTTTTGGGCGGGGGCATTACTATTTTACTGCGATTGCTTGCCGCTTAACTCGAAGGCGTCGAAGACATTCGAAGGAGCGTCAGAGGGGTTCCTTGGATCTTCGAAGCTTCGAAGGTCGAAGATCGGCCATCGGCCATCGGGCATCGGCCATCGAAGAAGATCCTTCGACTGTCTTCGACGCCTTCGAATCCTTCGAGTTCAAAATCTAGTTCGCGTACGCGTTCGACCGGCCCGTGGCCAGAACTTCGCGCAGGTAGCGGCCGGTGTGAGACGCGGGGTTCTGCGCGAGCTGTTCGGGCGTGCCGATGGCGACGACGTAGCCCCCTTCCTCGCCTCCTTCGGGACCCAAATCCACGACCCAGTCCGCCGTCTTGATCACGTCGAGGTTGTGCTCGATGACGAGCAGGCTGTGGCCCGCCTGCAGCAGCTTCTTGAATGCCGCGAGGAGCTTCGCGATGTCGTCGAAGTGCAGCCCCGTCGTCGGCTCGTCGAGGATGTACAGGACGCGATCGCCCGTCTGCGTCGAGAGGTGCGCGGCGATCTTGATCCGCTGCGCCTCGCCGCCCGACAGCGTCGTGGCGGGCTGCCCCAGGCGCAGGTACCCGAGGCCGATCTCGTCGAGCACCTGCAGGCGGCGCAGCACTTTCGGCGACGTGCTGAAGAACGTCAGCGCCTCGCGGACCGTCATGTCGAGCACCTGGTCGATGTCGCGCCCGCGGTACTTTACTTCGAGCACCTGGGGCTTGAAGCGCTTGCCGTCGCAGACGTCGCAGGGGACGAAGACGTCCGCGAGGAACTGCATCTCGACCTTGACCTCCCCTTCACCCTCGCACGCCTCGCAGCGGCCGCCCGGGACGTTGAAGGAGAAGTGGCTGGCGGTGAGGCCGCGCGCCTTCGCATCCTTCGTTGACGCGAACAGCTCGCGGATCGGATCGAACGCCTTCAGGTAGGTGACAGGATTCGATCTCGGCGTGCGTCCGATGGGCGCCTGGTCGACCAGTACGACGTCCGTCACGAACTCCGCGCCTTCGAGCTTGCGATGCGTCCCGACGCGTCGATCCCAGTCCCCTTTCGAACGCTTGAGCGCCGCGTAGAGGACGTCGTGCACGAACGTGCTCTTGCCCGAGCCGCTGACGCCGGTGATGCAGGTCAGCATGCCGAGCGGGATCTCGACGTCCACGTCCTTCAGGTTGTGCTCCGCCGCGCCGAGAACCTTGATGCGCTGATTCGACGGCCGCCGACGCACTGCCGGCACCGGAATCGCGAGCTCGTCGCGCAGGTACTTCGCGGTCAGCGAACGCGGTTCGTGCAGCAGTTGATCGAGCGAGCCGCTGAAAATGACGCGTCCCCCCTGCTCGCCGGCGCCCAGGCCCATGTCCACGACGACGTCCGCGACCCTGATCATGTCCGCGTCGTGCTCGACAACAAGAACGGTGTTGCCCTGGTCGCGGAGCTTGCGCAGGATCGCGATCAGCCGCTCGTTATCGCGCGAGTGCAGGCCAATCGACGGCTCGTCGAGCACATATAACGTGTCGACGAGCGCGGATCCGAGAGACGTTGCGAGATTGATGCGCTGCGACTCCCCGCCGGACAGCGTGGACGACAGCCGATCCAGCGTCAGATAGTCCAGGCCGACGTCGCGCAGGAAACCGAGCCGCTTCCGGATCTCGCGAAGGACCTTGTCGGCGACGGTTGCGTCCTTCTCGGACAGCGTGAGCGTCTCGAAGAATCGATCTGCGTCCTTCACCGTGAGACCGCAGACGACGTCGATGGTGCGCTCGCCGACGCGGACGTCGCGCGCTTCGCGGCGCAGCCGCGCGCCATTGCACTCGGGACACGTCAGGTAGCCGCGGTAGCGGCTGAGGAACACGCGGACGTGCACCTTGTACTTCTTTCGCTCGAGCCAGCGGAAGAACCCCTTCACGCCTTCCCATCCACCGCCGTCTCCCTCGATGACGAACCGCTTCTCGTCGTCGTCGAGCTCCGACCATGGCACGTCGAGCCGGACGCGCCTCTTCGCGACGCGCTTCAATTCCGCGAGCTGCGCGCGATAGTGCGGCTTGCTCCACGGCTCGATCGCGTTCTGCTGGATCGACTTCGACAGGTCGGGCACCACGAGATCCATGTCGAGCTCGATGATGTTCCCGAAGCCGTGGCAGAGCGGACACGCGCCGAATGGATTATTGAACGAGAAGAGGCGCGGCTGCGGGACCTCGTACTGCAAGTTGCACTCGCGGCACTCGAACCGTTCCGAGAACCTGTAGCTTCCCCCTCTAGGCGGAAGATCCACGTTGATTGCGAATGCCGCGCCGCCACCTTCCGTGTATGCAGTCTCGATCGAGTCCGTGAGCCTCGTCCGGATGTCCCCGTCGACTTTGACGCGATCCACGATCACTTGCAGCGACGCGCGATCCTTCAGCTTCGCCGTGTCGACGTCCTCGAGCGTGACGGCCTGACCGTCGACGTAAAGACGTCCAAACCCCTTCCGGCGCAGCGCGGCAAGCGTTTCCGCAACCGAATCGACGAGGTCGGGCAGCTCCGGCTGCGGCGCCGGAACTTCCAGATCCGCGGCCTCCATCGGCGCGTCTTCATCGTCGGGCTCCTGCTCGCTGGGGGCGAGCGGTGCCGACGCAACGATCGGCATGTCGAACCCGATGAGCAGCCGCGTACCCTGCGGCAGATCGTTCAACCGGGTCGCGACGACTTCAGCCGTTTCCCGGATCACTTCCCTGCCGCAGCCGCGGCAGAACGTCCGTCCGACGCGCGCATAAAGAAGCCGCAGGTAATCGTGGATCTCTGTCGTCGTGCCGACGGTCGAGCGCGGATTGCGGATGCTGTTCTTCTGGCGGATCGCAATCGCGGGACAGATCCCCTCGATGCTGTCGACGTCGGGCTTCTCCATTCGTTCGAGAAACTGCCGCGCGTACGCCGACAGCGATTCGACATAGCGGCGCTGCCCTTCGGCGTAGATCGTGTCGAAGGCCAGCGACGATTTCCCCGATCCGCTGACGCCGGTCATGACGACAAGCGAGCGCGCCGGAAGCGTCACGTCGACGTTCTTCAGGTTGTGCGTGCGGGCGCCGCGAACGGCGATCTGTCCCCTGGTGTCGGCCATCTATGTGGAGAATTCCGGCGGAACCGGAACAGTCCATGGTAGCGCGGCCGTGCGGCCCGTTCAACCTCGGCGGGGCTAAACCGTGTTATTTTGTCAGGGCGTATGTCAGTCCGTTTGTTCATCGGCAACCTGCCCTACACGGCGACGGAAGCAGAGTTGCGGGAGCACCTGTCCAGCGTCGGCGTTCCCACATCAGTCGTCCTCCCCGTCGATCGTGAGACCGGCCGGCCGCGCGGATTCGCGTTCGTCGATTACGCCGATCGCGCTGTCGCCGAAGAGGCCATCCGGAAGTTCGATCAACAGCCCTTCAAGGGACGCGGCCTCGCGGTCAGCGAAGCGCGGCCTCGCGAAGAGCGCGGCCCTGGCGGTCCTCCGCGCCCGGGCGGGTTCGGCGGTCCGCGACCGGGAGCTCCCGGAGGTTTCAGCAGTCCGCGCCCGGGCGGCGCGCCGAGCGGTTACGCGCCGCGCCCAGGCGGATTCGGCGGTCCTCGTCCCGGCGGGTTCGGCGGCGGCGGCGGCGCGGAATCGGCGCGCGGGAACAAGAACTTCGGGCCTGACGCGCCCCCCAAGCACAAGCGAAAACCGCAGGGCAAGGAACGCGACAAGCCGAAGGGGCCGATCAAGCAGCGGCCGATTTCGAGTCTCTACGATGCGGACGAGGATTGGCGCTCGCTCGATGCGAAGGAAGACGAGCCCGACATCGACAACATCGCCACGCACAAGGACCCGGACGACACCGAGCCCGACGAATAGTCAGCGGATCGAGCCGAGCAGCACTTCGACCGCCTTGTCGAGCTGAGAGTCCTTCGGACCGTAGCTCTCCCCGATCGGTCTCTTCACCTCCACGTCGACCGGGCGTGGATGCATTTCCATCGGCGCGCCGTTGCGATCCGTGATTCGCGATCGCGGCAGCCGGAGCACGGTGCCGTCCATCAGCCGCGTATTCCACGTGTAGATGATCCATCCCGCGGTCGGCTCCCCGACGACTTTCCCGAGTTTCATCGCGCGATAACCCTCGGTAAAGTCCTCCGCGTCCGAGAGCGAATGCTGGTTCGTAACCAGGACCGTCGGCTTCTCGAGCGACCGCTGCCCCAGCGCGGACCGCGCCGGCATCGTGGGCATTCCTCGCAGTGTCATGTTCAAGTAGTGCTGTCGTGCGAGCACGTCCAGCGCATAAGCGTTGACGAACCCGCCGTTGTTGTTGCGGATGTCGATGACGACGCCGTCCTTTCCGATGTTGTCAGCGTCGAGATCGACATAGAGCTGCGCGAGCGAAGCTGCGGACATATCGGGCATGTGCACGTAGCCGAGGCGGTTGTTGCTGGCCTTCGCGACGTAGGCGCGGCGCTCCGCCACCCACTGCCTGTAGCGCAACCCGCGTTCGGTGGCGGCCGACACCGGCCGCACGGGGATGTCACGCGCCCCTTCACGGTTCGCGTTCTTTGCGACGCGCAGCACCGTCCTGCGATTGACCTTGTTCTCGAGCAACGCGTCGAGGTTGACACGCGTACCCACCGGCTCGCCATCGACGGCCAACAGGTAGTTGCCGCGCTCGATGCCGGCGCCGAGCGCTGAAGGTCCGAGCGTGATCACGTTCGAGATCTTCATCCGTCCGGATGATTCGTACTCGCCGCGATCGAAGTCGAGTCCGAGGTGACCGACACTTCCCGCAGCGGCAGCCCCCGCGGGCGGCGGGTTGATGCCCAGGTGCGACGCGTTCAACTCCCCGATCATGAGCGAGACAATGCGCCGCAGTTCGTCTGGCGTCCGCGCCGCCGCGACGTACGGCTCGACGGCCGCCCGCGCCGCGGTCCAGTTCACGCCATTGAATTCCGGGTCGAAGAAGTTGTCGCGCAGCAAGCGCCACGCCTGGTCGAACACGATCGTCTTTTCCTTCGCGAAGTCGGCGTCGAGCTCCGCCGTGACGTTCACCGCACGCGCCTCGCGCTTATCGAGCGTGACCGCCTGGATCCGGCCGTCATCGAGGTAGAAGACTTCCTTGTTGTCGGGTGTGAACGACACATCCGCTTTCGCGCCCGCCGTCGTGGTCAACTGCTTCGCCACTGGGCGCTCGCGCGCCGTTTCGTCGAGCGACCACGAGTACAGGTTCTGCTGCCCGGCGGCGCCGGCAATCATCACCACCGCTTTGCCATCCGGGCTGATGAACGCTTCGCCGACGTCGAGCCCTGTGGGAACGAGCAGGAGACGCTGGCGGATGTTGTCGAAAACGATCTCGACAGGTTTCTGCGGCTGTGCGGGCTTCTTGTCGTCCGCTTTCGCAGCAGACTTCGTCTCCGTCGTGGACGCCGGCTGCTTCGGGGGGACTTCGTCGACCACCGGGGCCGGAGGCGCCGAGGGTCTCCGCGGCGCCTGCTCTTCGTTGAACAGATCGCGAAATTGATCTTCGCGGAACTTCGGCGTTTTCAGCACCAGGTCCACGCGCGCGAGCTGCGAGACTTCGGTTCGCTGGCTCGTGTCGAACAGGATGAACGTCCCATCCGGCGACCACGCCAGTCCCGTCGCGTTCGTGTTTGCCAGGAAGCTCACGGGTTTCAAGTCTCCTCCGGCGGAAGGCACGACGGCGACGTTCGTGAAGCCGCGGGCCCCGGCACTGAAGAATGCGAGCCATCGCCCGTCCGGGGACCACGCGATCGGCCGGCCGACCTGCAGCGGATCCGCGATGATGCCTTTGGCGAGCGTCCGCACCTGCTTTGAGTCGACATCGAGCACGGACAGCTCCGTGCCGGCGCGGACGAATGCGATCGACTTGCCGTCCGGCGAGAATCGCGGCGCGTAGTCCGCCAGTATCCCCGTCGTCAGGACGGATTCCTTTTCTGTGGTGAAATCGTAGGTCACGAGGTGGGCGGGCCCCGCGCGCTCGGAGGAGTACACGATCCGGCGGCTGTCCGGAGACCACGCGATCTGAGATTCGGGAGCGGGCGTCATCGTGACACGCGCCGCGTCGCCGCCGTCCTTCGCGGATGCCGCAAAGATTTCGCCGCGCAGCGAGAACGCCACCTTCTTGCCGTCCGGCGAGAGCGCAAGATCCTGGAACTGGCTGGTGAGCCGCAGATGCTCTGTCGCGGGCCCGGCGGGCGCTCCCATCCGCGCGATCGGAACCTCATTCGCCGTGCCGCTCGCCGTATCCAGCTTCCAGATGCCGAAGTTACGCTCGAACACCATCGTGTCGCCACGCGCCGAGATCGACGGCCACAGCACGCGTCCGTCTCTGAACTTCGTGAGCTGCCTGCGTTGATCTGTGTTGGTCTGTGGCCCGTCACTGCGTTGGTCTGTATTGGTCTGTGGCCTGTGGACATCTGTGGCCCAGATGTTCTCCGCCCCGCTCCGGTCGGATACGAAGAACAGCGAGCGGCCGTCCGCGGCCCACATGGGCCATAGATCCTTCGCGCCGCCATTCGTGATGCTGCGATAGGCGGACGGCGCATCCGGCGCGGTCAGATCGCGCAGCCAGATCTCCGCTTCATCGAGGTGACTGTGGCCGTGGCGCCACCACTGGCCCGATGCCGTCCCGCGCGCAGACATCGCGAGCGTCTTGCCATCCGGCGAGATCGCCGAGAAGAATTCGTTCGCGTACCGATCGGCCGATATGGCCATCGGCGTTCCGCCCTCCGGCGACACGCGATACACGTCGTTGATCCCGTTGGCGAGATCGTGCGCGCTCGAGAAGAAGTAGAGCCACTTGCCGTCGCGCGACCATCCATCGAGCTGTTCCGCGCCGTCATCGAATGTGACGCGGCGGACGTCGCCACTGGCAAACGTCAGCACGTAGATGTCTCCTCCGCCCGTGCGCATCGAAACGAACGCGAGCTGCTTCCGATCGGGGGAGTACATCGGGCGGCTGTCGTTCGCGGCATTGGAAATGAGCAGCCGCGCCTCGCCACCGGTCGTCGGGACGGTCCAGATGTCGCCGCCGGACACGAACGCGATCTCCGCGCCATCGGGCGAAATGCCCGGTTCGGCAAAGGCCGGCTTCGGCACGGGCTCGGTTCGCGGTTGCGCGAGGAGAGTCGTGGTCAGCAAGCAGAGGAGCAGCGAACGGTGCATAATGCGGCGACTCTATCGCAGCGGGAGCATCCATGACCACTCATGTCAAAGTCCTCGGCGTCCTGTACATCGCGTTCGGCGCGCTCGGCGTCTGCGGGGCGTTGTTCCTCGCGCTCGCCTTCGGCACCGTAAGCGGCATCGTCGGTCTCAACGCCGATGCAGGCGATGCGGCCATCGCACTGCCGGTGATTGGCATCGCGGGCACCGCGCTCGTCATGTTCCTGCTGGCCGTTTCAGTTCCCGGGCTCATCACGGGAATCGGGTTGCTGAAGTTCCGGCCGTGGGCAAGAATCCTCGGCATCGTCCTATCCGCGATCAACCTGATCAACATCCCGTTCGGAACCATCCTCGGCATTTACGGTCTGTGGGTGCTTCTAAATAAGGAGACCGAACGGATGTTCTCGGGCGCACCGGTGACGCCGCCCACGGTTTAGGTATTGCCCGTCGTCACTACGGTTGAGGCCCCGACATTGCCAGCCGCGCAGCCGCTCGGCGATTGTCAGATCGACGTGACCGGCAGCAAGGCACAGGCGCGCTGCGCGGGAAGCGTGACGTGGTCCCCGAAGGTCGGCTCCGGCTCCGAACGGAATCTCGTGACTACACGTTCGAGCTCGTACACGTCGGAGCGAGCTGGCAGATTCTGAACGCGCGCGTTCAGAACAGATAGTCGAGCGCGATCGTCGGCGTAAACGGCGCCGTCAGGCGGCCTTCACGAGGCGCCAGTGCACTTCTCTCCCGTCACCACCATCCTGCTCCGCGCGTTCCACTTGATCCCTGTCACCGCCATCACAGCATCGCCGCGGACTCTCCCGGCGCGAGACGCTGCGTGATCACACCCGCGATGGACGGATGCGGCGCCGATGTGACCCTCAGTCTCGATGTGGCGCAAAGGTCATCGCCGCTCGCCTCCAGTTCGTCGGACACACCGTCGCGAACGATCGCGACGTTGCCGTGCGCGCCCGTCCGCAGTCGCTCCGGTCACATTCGTCGTCGCGGAGCTGCCGCACGCAAATGATGCGAGCGCGATGGCGGCAGCAACAGCAGAGGTCGAATGGCAACCACGGGCGATTGCCATTCAAGTGGCGCTCCAAGCGAGAATCAGGAGGATGACGCTGCGCAGATCGCTCGTTGCGCTCGTTGCGCTTGTTACGTTCGGTACCGCATGCGCCCGACTCGGTAGCGTGTCGCCCGGATTGTCCACATGGGAACCCACGTGTGCGTCCGCGTCGACTGCCGTTCACTGGATACGAATGTCGTCGCTCCGAGAGCGCTCGTCGCTCGATCGATGGTGCGCCGGTGTCGGCCTGCCGGCTCGTATCGAAGGCACACGTGCGGCGGCAACTTTTTCCGGGCCGCTGGCAGTGGTTTCGTGGAACACGCACGTCGGCGCCGGCAACATCGATGCCTTCGTGGCCGATTTGCGGTCCGGCCGGCTCACCGGACGTCCGGTGACAGATTTCGTGCTGCTGTTGCAGGAAGCCTATCGCACGGGATTCGACGTGCCGTCCCGCAACGGGGTCTCATGGGCGTCGGCCGGGCAGGCGCGCGCGTTGAAAGACTCGCGCGTCGAAGCCGTCCGTGCCGCCGAACGGCTGGGCCTCTGGGGCGTGTACGTTCCATCTATGCGCAATGGACAGCCCGTCGCGACTGCCGAGGATCGCGGCAACGCGATCCTCTCGACGCGGCCGCTGTCCGATATCACCGCCATCGAGCTGCCGCTCGAGCGGCAGCGCCGTGTCGCCATCGCGGCGACGGTGATGCTCGGTCCCGGCCGCCCCCTGCACGTCGTCTGCACGCATTTCACGAACATGGTCATGCATCACCTGTGGCTCCTGTCAGAGTCGGGGCGCCTCCGCCAGGCGCGTGCCCTTGCGCAGGCGCTGCCGGCGGATGGACCGTTGATCCTCGGTGGCGATTTCAACGCGTGGTTTGGCTTTCACGACGCCGCGTACCGCCAACTCGCGGAGGTGTTATCCCATCCCGCCGTCGAAGACCGGCGTCCCACGTTCGGTCCGTTACGTCTCGACCATCTGCTCTTCCGGCTACCTGGGTGGCGCGCCGAGCTGCGGCGGGCGGACAGCAAGTACGGATCGGATCACTATCCGCTGATAGCGTCGATCGACGTGCCGTAGTGTTACCATCGGCGCCACTTGTCCGGTCACGTGCACAGGGCTGAGAGCCTGCGGCGGATGTTTGCAGCGGTGGCGCTGGCGCTGCTCGTTGCGCCTCTCGTGGCGAACGCGCCGCTGTTCGATCCGGACGAGGGTCTGCACGCAGCCATCGCGCAGGAGATGGTCCAGCGCGGGGACTACGTCACGCCGACATTCCTTGGCGAGCCCTTTCTCGACAAGCCGATCCTCTTCTTCTGGGCCGAAGCCGCGTCGTTGCGGCTGTTCGGCGATCATGAATTCGCCATTCGCCTACCGCCGCTGCTATTTGGGCTGCTGGGCATGCTGTCCGTTGCGCTCCTCGCGCGCGCGCTGTTCGGCGAAGCAGCCGGATTCATTGCGGGAATCGCCTACGGCACGATGATGCTGCCGCTCGGCGTGAGCCAAGTGGCCGTCCACGACATCGCGCTCGTGCCATTCATGTGCATCGCGTGCTGGTGCCTATTCGCGATTGCTTCCGCGCCGCTGCCCACTCGTGTAGCTTCCGCGCCCCTGCTTCCTCCTGGAGCTTCCGCGCCCGCGCTCACTCCCGTAGCTTCCGCGCCCCTGCTCACTCTTGTAGCTTCCGCCTTTAGGCGGAAATTCCTGCTTCTCGCCGTTCTGGCCGGCACTGCGCTCGGCCTCTCGATCCTCACAAAGGGTCTGGTCGGCTGCGTCTTCGCGTGCATCTTCGCCGGCTGTCTCGGGATTCGGCGTCCCTCGACGATCGCGCGCCTCGCGATTGCGTTGATCGTCGCGGGCATCGTCGCGATGCTCGTCGCCGCGCCGTGGTACGTCGCAATGGAGCACGCGCATCCCGGCTACCTGCATTACTACTTCGTCGAGCGTCATCTGCAGGGCTACCTCACGGCGACGCAGCGCCACGCGGGCAGGCCGTGGTGGTACTACGTCCCGATCCTGCTCGGCGGCGCGCTGCCGTGGACGCCGTACCTCATCGTCGCCGCGAGATCCGCGCGCCACGATTCGCTTCGACAGGCATCAAGCCCTGCCCGACAAGCGTCAGACGCTCTGCCCGCTGCCCGACAAGCATCAAGCCCTGCCCGACAAGCGTCAGACGCTCTGCCCGCTGCCCGACAAGCATCAAGCCCTGTCCGACTCATGGTCTGGGGCTGGCTCGCGATCGGTCTCGCGTTCCTCAGCGCCGGCGAATCCAAGCTCGTGACGTATGCGCTGCCGCTCTTTCCCGCGCTCGCGCTCCTCGTCGGCGACGCTGTCGCGCGGAACGATTCGAATCTGCGCGGCCGCCTGTTCACAGGCGTATTCGCCGTGCATGCGGCGTTCGTCGCGATGCTTCCAGCCGCTGGTCTAGCCGCGCTGCGGTGGAAATACCGCACGAACTATCCGTACCTCTGGCCGGTTGTCATCGCGTGCGGCGCGCTGGCCGTGTACATCGCGATACGCGCATGGCGATCGCGCGAGCCCCACGGACTGATGTCGTGGATGGCCGGGGCCGCGATCGTTTCCCTGGTCGGAGTCATGGCCGTGCTGCCGCGCGTCGCGTCATGGATGACGTCGCGGGAACTTGCGAGTGCGCTCAACGCTGGCGCGACGCTGCCGCCCCGCGTCTCGGTTATCGACGAGCGCATCGGTTCCCTCGTGTTCTATCTCGCGCCGCCGCTGCGCGTGTCGGCGACACACGACAGGCTCACCGAAGCGTCGTTCTCAGACGCGGTCGTGCGCGTGCGTGTCGATCCGGACGATGCGATCGTGGCCGTACGCAATGGCCAGCTCGAGCGGTTCAATCGGTTGTTTCCCCATCCACCTGTGCCGGATGCGCGCGCGGGAACGTTTACGATCTTCCGCACGCTTACGCTGCGCGAAACTCTGCAGTCGCGATAAGGCGCATTGAGCGGATGTTTTCCCAAGGCATGGGAGTTGCGCTATACCGCAGCAGTGCACAAGTCCGCTTCCTTCTCCGCGCTCGTGCTTGCCTGCGCAACGATCGTCTCCGCCAACGGGGCTGTGCGCTGCGGCATCGAGATGCGCAATGTCGCTCTTCATGCCGGCGACGGAATCATCCTGCACGTGCGCGCGCTCGACGGAGAATTCGTCAGCCGTGCGCCCGGTCAGCCTCCCGTGTTCGACGACCCGCAGTCGTACATCGTGCGGATGCGCAGCGCGGATATCTCGATGGATGCGGCATCGCTCAATGCGCTGCTCCGGCAATCCCTCGCCTCACACCCGTCGCCGCTGCGCGATGTGACCGTGACGCTCGCCGAGGGTGTCCTGCAGGCGAAGGGCAAACTTCAGAAGGGCGTCGGCGTGCCCTTCTCGATGACCGCAGTCGTCACTGCGTCGCCGGACGGTCTGGTGCGATTGCACGCGACCAAGCTGAAGGCAGTGGGACTGCCGGTGAAAGGGCTTCTCGATCTGCTCGGGCTCGACGTGGCGGACCTGATGAAGATGCCCGCCGGTTCCGGCATCCGTGCGGACGGGGACGACCTGCTGATGGAACCAACGGCGCTGCTTCCGCCGCCGCGCATGGAGGGACGCGTTCAAACCGTGGCGGTGAACGGCAATCGTCTCGTGATGCGCATGACCGGTCCGGCCACGCCGCCGAAACGCCCCGCGACGCTGCCGTTGCCCACCTCGCGCAACTATCTTTATTTCTATGGCGGCAGCATCCGTTTCGGGAAGCTCACGATGAGCGACGCGGACATGCAGCTGATTGACGCGGATCCATCGAACCCGTTCGATTTCTACCCCGCGCACTACGAAGATCAACTCGTGGCCGGTTATTCGAAGAACACGCGGCGCAAGGGCCTCCAGGTCTTCATGCCCGACTACCGCGTCGTCGCCACCAGAACACGTACCCGGCGGTGAGCACGGCGAGGATGGCACCCGCCAGGAACATGTGGCGATGCGCCGTTACGAGCACGACTTCGTAGCGATCGCCGACGAACCAGCCGAGCGAGATGAACGACGCCGACCAGATCAGCGCGCCGCTATACGCGTAGACCGCGAAGAGGCGACGCGGCAGGCCGGACGATCCCGCGACGATTGCGGTGAAGTGCCGCACGCCCGGGATGAAGTAGCCGATCGTGAGCAGCCATTTTCCCCAGCTTTCGAACCAGCGTTCCACCCGCGTCAGTTGGGCGGGACTGATGTGGACGTACCTGCCGTATCGACGGACCACGCCCGGACCGACCGTGCGTCCGAGGGTGTAGCTGAGCGTGATGCCGCACATGCTGCCGACCGTCGCGGCGATCAGCGTGGACGTCAGGTGCAGGTGTCCCTGCCGCACCAGCGCGCCGGCAAACGTGAGGAGCGTCTCGTCGGGTACGGGGAGCCCGAACACGCCGAGCATCAGGAGCACGAACAGCGCGGTGACTCCGTAGTCTGCGATCCAGTGGAGGATAAAGGCAGGCACGCGCGTTCCGGTCACTGTAGCCGATTGTCCTTGCCGCTACCGGCGCGGCAGCGTAGAGTTCCATTTACACATGAACAGCGTCCTAATCGTGGCGAGCATTGGTGTCATCGGCGCGGCGCTGGCCGCATGCGCGGTGTGGTATCGCGCTGCACAGCCGACTGACCTGGGCAGCGTCAGCCACACCTGGATCGCGGAATTGCGCGCCGGCGATCCCTATGATTCGTCGCGCTAAGCCGGAGGCCGCTGGTCTGGTAGAATAGTCGTTCCCGCCTTCGCCCGTGGAAATCGCTGGAGGGCTACGGCGGGCAAGCCTGGTCAGCGCCTCGGCGCGTGCCAGCATCCCACGCCCAAGCCGGCGTAGCTCAGTTGGTAGAGCAGCTGATTCGTAATCAGCAGGTCGTCCGTTCAATCCGGATCGCCGGCTCCAAATTTCCTAGATAAATCGCCCGTTAGGACCGACCGTTCGTTGCCCACACCTTCCCCGGGTAACACATGGGTAACACCGCGAACGGTACCGCGGCGACGATCTCCACGCCGGCATAATCTTCAGTGACCGGCGAATCCCTCTCGTACCAGCGCGCGATCGAGGCGGGCGTTCAGGCAAGAAACGGAGGGCCGTTCGACGGCGGCCTGCCGGGAGTGCACGGACATTGACCGCGGCGCGTAACCGACGCAGAATGAACGCGCTCGGTCGGAGCCTCCACGTCCGCGGAAAGGGCTGCGCCCACGACCACGATCGATCTGCACGCCGCGATCCATCGTCCTCTTTCAGCCTGGTGCGGACGCAGGCACACGAAAGGGGATCCGCATGCCCGGGACGTCCGACCCGTACGCCGCCTTCCGACTCAATCTCGAACAGCAACGTAAGCGAGCGAAGGATCTGCTCCGCGCGGTTCGCGCAGGGGATTCGGCAGCGCGCCGGCGCCTCGCCGACGCTCTGGCTCCACATGCTCCCGATGCCGCGGCCGCCAAGCTGACCGATGCGCAGTTCGCGATCGCTCGTGAGCTCAGGTTTGGCAGCTGGCGTGACCTGCGAGCACATGTGATAGCGCAGACGGCCGCACATGAGGCAATCGCGCAGCGTGGTCCCGCCATCGACGCGGACATGCCGACGCTGCACATTCGCTGCGGATCGGATATCAAAGGAGAACTCGAGGCCGCGCGGTTCAGCGGCGATTTCCTCGAAGTCTGGGACTCGTTCCCCGTCGGCCCCGTGACGGACGCGCCAGACTGGATTGCGCAGCGGGCACGCTTTCACGCAGATACCGGCACCGTGCCCGATCTGGATTACGACCTGTTTCTCGAAGACCTCACCGCGGCCGACCGCCGACTCGCCGCATCAGCGGAGAGATACCAGCGCGTGGTCATCTGGACCGAACACGATAGCCACGACCAGCTCTCGCTGATCCGCTGCCTCGCACATTACGCGCGCACGCGGCCGCCGCGCGTCCTCGAGCTGATTTCAGTGAACCACTTCCCCGGCTCGCGCCGCTTCATCGGACTCGGCCAGCTCCCGCCCGAAGCGATGTGGCTGCTCTGGAACAGGCGTGAAGTCATCGATGCGGAACGGCTGTCACTCGGCGCCGCCGCGTGGGCCGCGTTGACATCGGACGATCCGCGCGCGCTCGCCGCCATCGTCCGCACGCGAACGCCCGCGCTGCCGCACCTCGGACCAGCGCTGCATCGCCACCTGCAGGAGCTGCCGGCGTCCGGGAACGGCCTCAGCCTGACGCAGTCACTGCTCTTGCAGATTCTGTCGAGGCAGCCGGCCACGGTCGGCGATCTGTGGCGCATCTCGCAGGCCGAACTCGAGCCGCTGCCGTTTCTCGGCGACACGATGTTCCTGCATATCCTCGACGAGATGGGACGTGCGAACGCGGCGGTCTACGAACGATCGACGGTCGATCCGGACCGTCGGTTCAGCGATCGTCTCGCCATTACGCAGACCGGCCGCGAGGTGCTGCGTGGCGCATTACGCAGACCGGCCGCGAGGTGCTGCGTGGCGTGACTGACTGGCTCTCCCTACATCCTCCCGTCCGGTGGGTCGGCGGTGTACGGATCGAGCCAGCAACGCCGAATTGGCGCTGGGACGAGGCGGCTGAGGGCGTGCGGATGGCGTGATAACGGAGGTGAATCGAGAAAGATCAGACGGAGCTACGGTGCCGTAGTAATGGCGGCGCCCCGCCGTCACGCCGGGGCCAGTCGTGGACATCTACAGGAGCGCGTTCAGCGCCCTAAAGGCTTCCTCGAAGCGATCGAGTGTACCCTTGTCCAACTTCGGACCCCAGACGTCGATATGTCGTGCGAGATGCGCAGCTGGGCGGAAGTGGTTGATGACGGCGCCGTTCTTCATCGGGTTCGCCTTCAGGTGCTCCTCGATGCGGACGAGGATCCGCGTGTGCGGCGGCAGGTTGGCCAGTACCACCGGCACATGAAACTGAAGTTCATCATCCACTTCGCGTGTGACACGCCCTCTTTGTAAGAGCCCGCGAATGTAGCAGGCGGCGAATCGCCAGGGAGAACTGACGCCAGTCCTCAGTCTCGGTATTCAGGCGCCTGCGGCCGACGGCTGTAAGCCGGTAGACGCGTGCTTTGCGGTTGTTGTCGGACAGCGTCATCTCTGACGAGACGATGCCTGCCGCTTCTAGTCGATGCAGCGCCGGGTACAAAGAGCCTTGGCTGACGGTCAACGCATCGCGTGACACCTGACGGATGCGCTGCTGAATTCCCCAGCCGTGATTCGGGCCGAGCGCTAAGGTGTTTAAGATCAGCAGATCAAGGGCCCCCTGGAGGTAATCAGTCTTTCCCACTATCTCCTCTCGTATGACGAGAGGAGGCTAGTGCTGTATTCGTCACTTGTCAACGGGCGGTCTTGGAGGAAGAAGATCGACGCG
>WNGB01001616.1_pt1 | contig 42817 bp, 37 predicted proteins | sample 5400681 | NCBI WGS metagenome assembly WNGB01 (sample SAMN13153367, study PRJNA577476) | soil metagenome | isolation source: 115 cm soil or saprolite under grassland replicate 2 | place: USA:California | collected 2016-06-15 | reverse complement strand
TGACCGCTTCGTAAACCAGCCGTACAACAACGCCGGCGGCAAGCGGCGGGATCTGGCGGTATTCGGCGGCGCTCCGCGAAGTCAGACCGCGATTTCTGATCCCGCTCCGCCGATCTGTTAACCGCAAGGTTCAGGGTTCGAGTCCCTGTCCCGGAGCCACTTTCGAATTCGTGAGGCGCAACCAGGACTTTACAGTTCAGGCCTTACTACAACCGCACTACAACCGCACCACAGCGACGCACCGATCTCGTGAATGGGCTTGGATCAAGACGAGCCGGCGAACCCGCGCATACACTGCGACCTCGATGGACGAGCTACAGGCTCTTGCGACGATGTGGATTGGTGTTGCAATCGCGGCTATCGGCGCTGTAGGTGGCACCATCTCCTTGGTACGAATGGCTCTTGCGCTAGACGCGACCAAGAGTCAACCAACTGAGCGCCGCGTCGCGGCAATTCATCACACCTCCTGGATGATGCTGTCCGCGGTGATTGCGGCAGTCGGCCTGAACCTGGTCATTCTCGGTGGGGTGATTGGCTTCGGCCTGCCAATATGGGCGCCGATACTGCCTGGCGTCCTCCTAATAGGCGCGGCTCTGATAGCCGGATACTTGCGCTGGCTGCTAAATCAAGAGCGCCGTCGGGCTACCGGACGCGGTGCGGGTGCCGATCAGCAAGGGAACTAAGTAAACGGCACGGACTGGAGGCGGCGCCGCAGAGGCTTCTCCAGTCCGAGGTAGCGGTTCTACCGCTCGTTGAGCAGATCGTCCATTCTGTCGGCCGCGTTTCGACGGAGTTCGGGAATGACATGCGAGTACAGCTCTATACAGCTCCGGCGCCGGCGCCCACCCTCCAGGCGCTCAACTTCAGCGATCCCGCGGGCGTCCTGAATGCGGTGACGTAGTCGCCGGACGAGCTGAACTGGTTCAGGAGGCAGCTATCGAGCTCGGTACCGTCACCTTCGACGTTGCCGCTGTCGCCGAGCAGGTTGTAGCCAGTGGGCGCCTCGAACGGAGCGACCGGGAACTCCCACGAGAAAAGCCGTACGTGATCGCTGAGACCTCCGCGGCCGGGGTCGGCGACGCGGGCGGCGACCACGAACGACGTCGCCGGGCCGCTTCCCATCGGGAGAAGGTTCGTCTCGAACGCCTTGGGGAAATCGACTGGCAGCGACGAATCGCTGCCACCGGTGAACGTACCGTCAGGGAACATCCCCCACGTGTCGAGCTGAAGGTGCCAGTCCGGCGCCACCGCCGCGGCTGTCACCGCCCGGGTGGCGCTCTCGAGCAGGACGCTGGGATGTGCGGCGTCGGGCAGTACGTTCAGCCCGTGAATGAAAGACGCGGCGCCGTTGGACGCGACCTGCCAGTTGTCGAGCCTCATGTACCCGTTCAAGGTCTCGGACGCGGTGGTCACGCGGTAACCGCCGCCGCGCCCTCCCAGCTGTGCGCTCGCAACCGAGAACTCGGTCACCTCCACGCCGCCGGCGCCGCTGTCGCCAAGCTGTGTGAATCCGCCGCTGAGGTCGATCGACCACGTCGTCAGACCGAGACGGCCATCGGGCCTGTGGATTACGAGGAGGACCAGGTCGTTGTCGTTCAGGGCCAGCAGGCGCACGCCGTCGCCACCGCCCGCGCCTGTTGCCTGGAGGAGGTTGATCTTCGGCTGGTTGAAGATCGTCTTCGTGACATTCCAGCTCCGGAGCTTGATCGCGCTGCCCTCGACCGTCGCGGTGACGAAGAAGGCCGGACCGACGGAGGCGACGTCCACCTCCTTGATGAAGCCCTTCACGGACGCGCGGCCGCCTTTCGCGGGCGACTGCTGCACGTAGTTGACGACCGCGTTGACGGTTCCGGCATCGACGTCGATGTCCCAGAACATGACGCGAAGCGTGTCCGCGTTCGTGCGGATCGCGCTGAAGGCGGTGCCTGCCCAGGAGCAGGCGACGGCGTGGTCGGTGATCGCGCCGACCTGGCTGTCGCTGTCGCCGCGCCGGTCCGGCGTGAGAAGCCGCGCGAAACCGTAGCGGAAGAGCTCGGCGATGTCGCCGAACGCATACAGCTTGGTGACGTTGCCGTTGGCGTCGTAGTCGACCTGCGATTGCTGGACCACCGCGATCAGCGTCCGTCCTGCCCTTGTCGCCTGGGCGATCTGGGAGTTCTTGGACAGGCCGCTCAGCCCGTTCTTGTCGCCGTCGACTCCCGGGTAATAGCCGAAGCCTTTGGTGAGCGGGTAAGTGGCGAGGTTCGAGTTGATGGTGTAAGTCCGCGCGCCTGCAGCGGTCAGGAACAGCGGGTGCTCGGACGCTGCGTGGCGCCAGATCGCCGCCAGGTCGCGCGGAGTGGTCCCTCCGTCGCAGACCGAGCCCTGCGGGCAGTCGACCGGGCAGTTCGCCGAATCGCAGTTCGGATTGCAGCCGATGGAGAAGTCGCATACGTCACCGCCATGCACTGTCATGAAGACGGTGTTCTGGAGCCCCAGCGCCTGGACGTGGGCATTCATCAGGCCGAGAAAGACGTTCATCCGAGTCTCCGACTCGGTGATGCTCTGGGAGGGCTGCTTCGTTCCGAGCACGACTGCACCGCCGACGTACTCTGCCACGGCGTCAGTCGCTTCCCCCGCCGAGCGCATGAAGATCGCATAGATCAGGTCCCGCAGGGAGAACATTTCCCCGACCTGAACATCTGACACGCCGTCCTGGTCGGCGTCGCGCAGGCACGAGCAGGCCTGCATTTGGGCTCGCTGGCTGATCGCGACCTGGTCGTCGAGCGTGACGTAGCCCTGGTTGGCCGCCCAGAGGGCTACGTGCGCCGTCATGATCTTGGCCACGCTGCCCTGGAGGGCTTTCGAATCCGCCTGCATCGCGTACACGGCGGTGGCGGTCGCTGGGTCGAAGACGATGGCCCGCTCGGCCGTGATGTCAGGGGCGGCGATCGGCGGCTGGGTCGCCTGGACGCCAAGTGTCGACGTGGCGGCTCCCTGGAGCGCCAAGAACGCGGCCAGCACCCAGCCAAGCATCCTGTTCGTGAGGGTCATTGTGTGTCACGCGGGCTGGGCGATCAAGAGGAAAGTCCATGCCTCTACAGACCATATGGGCCGGCCAGAAGCTTGAGGTGAAGCAAAGACCGGCAGGAGGCGGGACAGTAGCCGGGCAGCGCTCTGAACTTCAACCCTGAGATCGTTGCCAACCAAACTGTCGCGGTGCGGAAATAGGGTCGATGACGCTGTTTCTGCGCATCTTGTCTTGACGGCTTTGCAGGGCGGCGTCACTATCGGGCGGTGAAACGAGCAGGCTGGGCTGCGGTGCTCGTTCTGCTCACGTGCAGCTCGTGGCATAGGCCATTCGTCGCACACGCCTCCGGTTCATTGACCGGGATTCGGATCGACAACCCGGTTCCAGCGGCCGACGCCCATTTCGGCTTCGCCGTGGCGGGTCTCGGCGATATCGACGGCGACGAGTCCGCGGACCTCGCGGTCGGCGCACCGACACAGGGCGCCGTCTACCTGATATCGGGCTCCACACGCGCCTTGCTCCATGCGATCGGCGATCCGGACGATCTGGCCGGGACGCAGTGTGAGCCGACTCCGGACCAGCCTTCGCCCTGCGACTTCGGCCTGGCGGTCGCTCGGGTGGGCGACGTTAGCGGTGACGGCGTTGACGACGTCGCCGTCGGCGCGCCAGGCCTTTTTGGGGGGGTCGTAGGGCTCCCATGCCTCGATCCCAGCGACCCATGCCCACAGGACGGCCGCGCGTTCATCTTCTCGGGCAGAACCGGGCAGTTAATCCTGAGGCTGGCCCGCGACGGGCCCAACCAAGGCGCCGCCATCGCCGACCTGGGCAGCATCGACGGAGACTCAATTCCAGACGTGGCGGTGGTTGCTCCCGGGCACACGAGCAAGGGAGGCCTGGTCGCGGCGTTCGCCGGCTCCGACGGCCACGAGCTCTGGACGACATTTGCGCCTCCGGCGACCGAGGGCATCACCGGGCTCGCGTTCACGGGCTCCACTCTTGCGGCGCTGCCCGACATCAGCGGGGACGGGATCAAGGATCTTCTGGTCGGCGCGCCGGACTTTTCACAGGGACAGAACTTGTTGGTCGGGCGTGCTCACGTTCTTTCGGGTGCGACCGGCGCGGTGCTTCGCACACACGACAACCCATCTCCACTGGCAAATGACGCGTTTGGCGTCGGCGTCGGCGGAATTGGCGATCAGGATGGGGACGGGACGGCCGATTACGCAATCTCCGAACCAGGGGGCTCGCAGTCGCCGGGCAGCGTCATTCACCTCTACAGTGGCGCTACCGGGTCCTCGCTGGGAGCGCCGGTCGGCAGTCCCGCTGATGAACGGAACGGAGCCACCTCGACCCATCTCACGATGGCGCTCGCCGGCGTTGGCGACAAGAGCTCCGACGGCAAGGCGGATTTCTGGCTCGGTGCGAGTGCTGCCGCCGCTGCCTATTTGATGGATCGGGATGGTCACGTTATCGAGTCCGCCGCAGACGCACAGCCGGGGTCGAGCTTCGGCCTCGTGATCTCACCGATTGCGACCCCTCCTGGCGAACCTGGGTTGGACGTGATAGCAGGAGCACCGACACGAGCGGCCGGAGGCTTCGACGCGGCGGGCGCGGTTTTCATTCTTCGGTCGCAAGCCGATCTTCAGGTCACCAAGACTGCCACCCCATCCACCTTGACGCCGGGCGGCGAGGTGACCTACTCGGTCACCGTCTTCAACGCCGGACCAAGCCTTGCCTCTGGAGTCCGGGTCACGGATTCGATACAGCCGCCCCTGCAGCTGCTGCCGGCTTCCCTCGTGGACGATCCGGCGTGTAGCTTCGACGCCGCCGCGGCCATCTTGAAATGCGATGCGGGTTCGCTTCCCGCCGGCACCAGCTTCCAGGTCGACTTCGATGCCATGGTCGCTGACGACGTGGGGGTGCCGTCGACGGTCGTCAACACGGCGACCGCATCGGCTCTCACGTCGGATCCGATTGCAGGGAACAACACCGCTTCGACGAGTACGGCGGTCGCCTGTGACATCGTCGGAACATCAGGCAACGACGTGCTGGTCGCGACTGCGGCTGGTGAATCAGTCTGTGGGCTGGGTGGCGACGACATCTTGATTGGTAAGGCCGGCAACGACCTGCTCATCGGCGGCGCGGGTGATGACGTCCTGAACGCAGACGCGGGTGATGACACGGTGCTGGGTGGTTCAGGGAACGACGTGCTTTTCGGTCAGGGTGGGGATGACCGCCTGCTCGGTGGCGCCGGCGACGACCGTCTATACGCCGGTCCGGGTAGCGACTTACTCGATGGCGGTCCGGACACCGACTTCTGCGAGGCGCGGCCGGGCGGCGACATGGTCACGAACTGCGAGACTAACTAGAACGCTCAGCCTTACGGACACGGGTCGGCGTATGAGCTGAAGACGGCCGGCGGCGGACTGGGAAGTGTAGTGACGGCATGGGCGGCTGGGCTCTGAAGTGGTTGGGCCGCGCGGCCTACCGGTCCTGCGGTATAACTGCGTTATACTGGCCCCCGTGAAGACCGCGGTCTCGATTCCGACGCCTCTCTTTCAGAAGGCGGAGCGCCGGCGGCTCAGGTTAGGCGTCTCACGCAGCGCGCTGTACGCGACCGCCCTGGAGCATCTTCTCAGTGAGGAACCGGACGCGGAGGTGACCAAGGCACTGGAGCGCGTCTACGCCGCGGAGGAGTCAGCACTCGACCGCCGCCTCGCCGCCGCGCAGCGGAGAGCTACCGCTGAGAAGTGGTAGCGCGGGGTGAGGTCTGGTGGGCGGACTTGGGCCCGAGGCAAGGCTCCACGCCGGCCTGGCGCCGTCCTGTTCTCGTCATATCGGCGGACGCTTTCAACCGCTCCCGAATCAAGACAGTGACAGTAGTCGAGATCACTTCGAATCTCCGCCAGCAAGCGCGTGGGAAGCCTGGATCGCCTCAAGCTCGGCCAGGTGGACGCCGGGCTGAGGCTCGTGCTGGACCTGTAGCGGGCTGCATCGTGTACAGCAACGCTGGCGCTGAGCGGTGCCCTTTGGCGGCACTCGGCGTCATCTGGCGAATTCGGACTGCCATTTTTCAACGGGCCTCTGCGATCTGTTAACCGCAACGTTCAGGGTTCGAGTCCCTGTCCCGGAGCCACCTTCGAATGTGCAATGTTCGGCTGCTAGGCGACAAAACGGCTTCGGCTGCCGTGCGACTGACCTTCGGCACGTGCGCTACAGCTACTTCGGTACCTACGCGACACTCCCCGGCCATGAGGGAGATGAGCGTGACTGAGCAAAGGTACAAAGCGGTGCAAGCGGTCCTCGCGGAAGGCCTGGGCGACCACTCGTCTCGGCCGGCACATTGCCCACACCAGATGCCTCCTGAAGTGGAGGCGATGGTCCTCGAGATGCGTCGTGCACATCCCTACCAAGGGAGCGCGTCGAATCGCTTTCGAACGGGCTCGGAAGGGGGTCCTCCGTCGGTAGCCCTCCGGTTATAGCAAGCGGTACAGCAACGGGCACACGGCAGAAACCTGCGGTGGCTGGGCGCTGCGTGGAAGCTTCGTGGATGAGCGGGCCTGAGCAGAGATTTACAACGCGGTCCAGTTGGCGGCGGCGGTGCGTCAGAGCCTTAAGTCGTGGAGCCGCAACCAACGCATGCCGAAGCCTGATCCGGCAATCGACATCGCTACCAGACCGAGCAGCACCAGCGACCGCCATGGGGGAATTTCCAAATCGTCTGCGGCCGGATTCTTGACGCTCAAGAGCTGGGACTGCGCGTACAGAGATGCCGGCCTGGCATCGACCAGGCTAATCGTGGTGGTCGCGGACACGGCCGCGGGCTTCCCAACATGCTTGGCCACGGTCACCGCGCCGACCGCTCCACGCCACAGGCCGCCGGCGGCGTCAGAAACCGTCAAGGTCGGGTAGTAGGTTCCAGCCCGGTACGTATGCATTACGGTCGGTCCGGATCCCGTGGCCCCATCGCCGAAGGTCCAGATGAAGGCGTAAGGCGCCATCCCTCCCGCGGTCGTCGCGCTGAACGTGACCGTCAGTTTGGCGGCACCGGACAACGGGCCTGCGGAAGGCACCGCCGACAGCGCCGGATTGACCGTGATTGTCAGCGGCTGGGCTGCGACGCTCACGCCAACGGCATCGGTGGCTACGAGGTCGATGCTGTACGTGCCGGCGCTCGCAAATGTGTGGCTCGGGTCCTGGGTGGCCGAGCTACTACCGTCGCCGAACGTCCACAGGTAGTTGATTGGAGCGGTCCCTCCGGTAACCGTGCCAGTGAATCCGATGGCGACCAAGGCGTCGATGGCGCTCGAGGCGGTCGAAGCGGTGACGGCGGGCATCGGGTTGACGGTGAGAGTGAGCGGGTCCGCCGTGGCAGTGATGCCCTTGGTGTCAGTGATTGTCAGGTTGGCGCGGTATTGGCCGGGAGCGCTGAATGTGTGGCTCGGGTCCTGGATGGTTGAGCCCTGGCCGTCTCCGAACGACCACATGTAGGTGTAGGGACCCGTCCCACCGAAGGGGGAGGCTTTGAAGCCGGCGGTGAGCGAGCCGTCGCCGGCGGCCGGAAGCACGGAGCTGGACACGCTCAGGTCGACCGTCGATGAAATGTTGATCGGAAGCTCGTTGATCGTCTGCAGCGCAGCCACATTGCCGGCCTGCGCGATGACATCCTGGTCCAGGTAATCCCAGCCGAACACCCAGTAACCCGACGCTCCGGCATTCTGCCAATGGCTGAACTGACCCTCCAGTTCAGTCGGAGTAGGCCAGCGCCAGGGGGCGCTGTCGAAGTCCTGAATGATGAACTCCCAGTCCGTGATCTGCGCCGCGTGGATTTGCTGCACGGCGCTGTCGATCGCACTGTAGTCGCAGGCGCCTGTCTCACACGGGTACACGTCGAACGCGAGGATGTCCACCGTTCCCTTCATCGGCACCCCGGACACGACGGGGTTACCCACCTGGAACTGATCGTCGGCAACCCAGGTCTTGGCGGTTGAATCCGCCAGGTGCACGACCTCGGTGATGTGCGTGTAGAGGGCGGCAGCGGCACAGCCATTGGCCGTCGGCTCGTCGCCGATCTGGTAACGAAGACCCGAGTGCCCTGCGTTCACGTTGTCGGCGACCACCTGCGCGATTTCCGCGTCGGTCATGGTCTGCGTGCACGTCGAGTTGTCATAGGCCGGCACCCAAACCATGCCGGTGATGCCCGCGGCCGCCTCGGAGGCTCCGTACGCCTGGACGCCTCCATCCGTGGTCGCGTTGAAACCGGCCGTGCTAATGGCGGCGAAGTCGGTAGAAGCGAAGCGGTAGATGCCGCGGGTGATCGTGACAGGCACGGGGGACGGGCTCGGCGACGGAGACGGGCTGGCGACAGGTGACGGTGAAGGTGAGGGCGAGAGCGATGGCGAGGGCGATGGCGAAGGCCAGGGTGACGGCGACGGCGCGGAGGCGCCGGTCAGCAGAGGAAGGATGTCCCCGACGTTCGAGTTGGCCGAGTTCTGAAGCAGTCCGACACCATAGGCCTCCTCCAGTCCGCGGAGGATGGCGTACAGGTTGCCCACCGGAGTCGCGGAGGGCGTGTTGTGAGCGGAACCCACGACCGCGGCCAGGACCTGCTCCGTGGTTTCACCCTCGTCCCAGGTGAGGATGATGCGCGAGCTGGGCGTCCACCAGCTGGAGGCCGTGACCTGGGTAACCAGGTTCTGGGTCCAGCTGTCCGCCTGGGCGTAGGTGCCGTCGTGCATGTCATCGAGCAGGTTGGGAGTGACCCAGATGAAGCTCGGCAGGTTGCCGTTGTTCAAGTCGGTGGCGAACTGGGTGAAGGGCACCACGTTGCTGCACTGTGAAGGGTCATTGCGCACGGAGTCGTAATACATGAACGGGTTGTGGTTGACGTCGTAGTTGCCGGGGCTGTAGGAATCGGTCAGATCACATGGGACCGGCATGTCCTCCATGTAGGCGCGCCAGGAAATGCCGGCGCCGGCCAGTTCGTCGGTGAACTGGGGTCCGGGGTACGTCTCCTGCTGGGGTGTGGTGTCGGAAGGACTGTCATAGATCGAGCCCGAGGTCAGGCCCAGGTAGTTCGGCAGGCTGGGGTGCGTGAGGTCGGTCACCGCCACCGTGCCATAGCTCTGCACCAAGGAGTTGATGAATGGCAGTTGGCTATTGCCGACGATGGCCTCATAGGAATTGTTCTCCATCACGACCACCATCACGTGCGGTGGACTGGTCACTGCGGCAAGATTGAATGCGAGCTTCATCGGCACGAGCAGAAACATGAGTGCGATGCCGGTCAGCAGCCCGACGCTGAGTCGGCGTCTCATCTGTGTGGTGCCGCTCACCGCAGAAAACCCGCAACCACAGGCCCCAGAGAGCCGTCCATTTCCCCTACCTCCGAACGCTGATGCGATCAGCGCGTCATTCGGCTGGTCGGTCGTGTTTCAGACATGTAGGGCTAGGAACGTAGAAGGCCCGAGTCTTCTTGCGGATTCAGATCCTGCGCGCGCAAAGGCTCTATGGCATCGGTGGTTGGATGTTCGCGCATAGACCCAGCCATTCCCCGGGAACAACTGAGAACGCCTTGGGAATCCGCGGGCGGTATCGCCGGCGCGGCCGCGAACTGTCATTTTGGAAAACAGCGGTTAGAAAAAGGCGCAGTGCGCCATCGTCGTCTGAATGACTCTCCAATAGACGGCATGCGCTGGCTCTACGTGCCAACGACCCGTTAATGAATAGGCATTTCTTTGGTTAGTGCCCAGCCGTCACTTCTTTGCGCATCGCTTCCCACGCCTCTCGTGCGTCCTGGACCGAGCCGGCGTCTTCGATCGTAGAGATGTCTCCTGGGTCCTTGTCGAGAGTGACTGCCTTCAATACCCGCCGCATGATCTTTCCACTGCGTGTCTTGGGAAGCATCGTGACGAAGTTCAGGTCCCCAATCACGGCCACCGGGCCGAGCTCGCGGCGCACGGTCTCGAGAAGCTCCTTGCGGAGCTCGTCAGACGCCTCGTAACCCTTCTTGAGAACGACGAAGGCTGCGATGACCTCCATGCGGACGGGATCAGGTCGAGCTGTCACGCCAGCCTCCGCCACGCCTGGGTGGCGAAGGAAAGCCGTCTCCACCTCGATCGTCCCAATGCGGTGGCCCGCAATCTTGATAATCTCGTCGGCCCGCCCGCTGAACCACACATAACCGTCCTCGTCGAACGAGGACGCGTCTCCGCTGAGGTAAAGCGTCTTCCCAGGGATTCGTCGCCAATAGTCATTGGCGTAGCGCTCGACCTCGCCCCAAAGCGTTGCGGTCAGACCCGGGAAGGGCCGCTTGATCACCATCATCCCCTTCTCGTTCGCCGGCAGCTCGTCCCCCTCGGGGGACACGACCATCGCCTCCACGCCCGGCAGGGCAATGCCACCCGAGCCGGGCTTGATGGGCAGCAGGCCGAGGCCCCATGTGTTGCCGAAGATCGGCCCCCCCGTTTCCGTCTGCCACATGTGGTCGATGACCGGGACTTTGTTCTCGAGCACCTCTAGTTGGAGCCACTCCCAAGCCGGCGCGTTAAGCACTTCGCCTGCGCAAACGATTCGCGTCAGGGAGCCGAGATTGTGCTTGCGCGCCGGCGCGGTGCCGTACTTCATGAGCATCCGGGCGGCGGTTGGCGAAGTGAAAATTCCAGTGACGGCGTTCTCCTCGATGATCCGATAGAAGGTTTCGGCGCTCGGATGATCGAGCCCGCCTTCATACGCGATCGTCGTGCAGCCTGCGATGAGCGGCCCATACACGATGTAGCTGTGTCCGACGATCCAACCAATGTCCGAGGTCGACCACCAGACGTCGTTATCCTTGAGGCCAAAGACCCATTCGCCCATGGAGTGGATGTAGACCTGGTACCCACCATGAGTATGCACGGCGAGCTTGGGCTTGGCCGTGGTGCCTGAGGTCGCCAGGATATAAGCGGGTTCGTTGGACTCCAGCCACTCGACTTCGTCGGTCTGCCCAGCGCCGAGGGCGAGGAAGTCCTCCCAGTAGACATCGCGGCCCGCCGTCATCGCGGGGGCCTCGGCACTGCGCCGGTGCACGACGACGTTCTGGACGTGCTTGGCGCGGTCACCTAGTGCTTCATCGACGATACCCTTCAGCGGCACGTCTTTGCCCTTCCGGTATGTGATGTCGGAACAGAAGAGTGCAGTCGCGCCGGCCATCTCCAGGCGGTCGCCCAACGCGCCAGAGCCGAAACCCGCGAAGACCGCGATGTGGATGGCTCCAATCCGAACGCAGGCCAGCATCAACACGATCGCCTCCCGGCAGGTGGGCATGTAGATGCCTACGCGATCACCCTTACGGATTCCCATACCGCGGAGAGCTGCTGCCGCCCTCCGGACGTCGTGGGCCAACTGCGCGTAGGTCAGGACAGTCCGCCCCCCGCGCTCGTCCTCGCACACAAGCGCGGCCCTGCCGCCGTTGCCGGCCTCGACGTGGCGATCGACGGCGTTATATGCGAGGTTCGTCTCGCCGCCGATGAACCATTGGAAGTAGCGGCCGCGTTCGTCCGGGTGCTCCGGGTCCCAGTCGAGTACCCGGTCCCAGCGCCGGTGCCACGGAAGGGCGGTCGCGGCCTGCGCCCAGAACCGGTCTGGGTCCTCTTTGGCGGCTCGGACGAATGCGCTTACCTTCGGGTTGATCGTCTCCATGGGCGCTCCCTGTTGGTGCACTCGAGCTCAGTCGGGAGCCCGACCCTTCGAAGTTGATGCCTCGTTAAGTCGGTAGTTTGCGCTCGATGTACGGTGCCCGCAACCTCCGTGGCGGTTGCCCATGAGCGGTGTTCCGGGCGACGGTGACGACGATTCAAGCAATCGAGGTGACTGCCGCCAGGGATTTTGTCATTGTGAGGATTAGCATTCGCAGGTCGCCTAGCCCACCGACCATCCGACGCTTTGGGTTTGTACAGCAACGCTGGCGACAAACCGTGGCAAACGGTGGCATTCAGAGGCACTCAGCGAATTCGAGCTGCGATTTCCGAACGGGCGGGAGCGAGCTGTTAACCGCAGCATCGTGCGCTGTGCCCTTATCGCGAACCAATCGCAATCCATCTGTCTCTCGCAACTAACACCTACCCGTGTGTTTCGTGCCTGACCCACGATTCCTGGCGGTCGCTGGACGTTATTGTGTGTACTCCGATGCGAGGTTTGATCGTGCCCGCGCCTCTGACCATCCGACGCACGGTCGACTTTTGCTTGCGCGTCACCTGCTCCTGTAGCTAGCGCACCTTCGGCCTGACGGCCGTCCCGCCGTCCCCCGCGCACTCCTTGTGCGCGCATCGCCATTTCCACACCGGAGCACTAGCACCCTCGATGAGCGTTTCCATCGCCATAATTCCAAGACGCGCCCGTACGCGCGAATCCCCGGTCCTGCGGGCCAGGACGCTCGTCGTCTTCGGCCTGCTGTGGCACAGCGTCGAAGCCGGTGCCACGTTGGCGGCCGGCATCCCCGCGGCCTCGTCGGCGCTCGTCGGATTCGGCGCAGACGTCATGGTCGAGACAGTTGGCGGGCTCGTGATCCTCTGGCGTCTCAGCGGCGGAAGTGCACTGTCCGAACGAGCTGAACGCATCGCCCAGCGACTTATCGGAGCTTCTTACTGGCTTCTCGCCGCATATGTCGTGTACGACTCGACGCAGATGCTCCTGTCTAGCGAGCGTCCCGATCCGAGTGTCCTCGGCATCGTCATCGCGGTCCTCGCCCTTGTCGTGATGCCGCCCCTGCGCAGGGCCAAGGCGAAGGTGGGGGACAGTCTCGGCTCGTCCGCGGTCAAGCGCGAAGGCCGCGAGAACATGATGTGCGCCTACCTCTCGATCTGCCTTCTTGCCGGCCTCGGCCTGAACGCCGTCCTCGGCTGGTGGTGGGCCGATCCGGTTTCCGCCTACGGCGTGGCGCTTATCGCCGCGGTTGCCGGACGTCGCGCCTGGCTTGGTGTCAACTGCTGCGCGGCCCAGTGCTGCGCAATCCCATCCGAACAGCTCCACGGAGGTATGTCGAATTGAGCTCAGAACTTCCAGTCGTCGCCGCCGGCTGCGGTTGCAGCGGCGGCGCCGCTGTCCTCGACTGCTGCGCAGCTGCTCCAGCGCGAGGCGCGGGCGACGGAATCGTCCGCGTGCTCGCGTCTGACATCACCCGCCGCAAATTTCTCGGCGCCTGCTGCGCGACCGGCTTCGGCATCGTCGCTAGCGGACCGATCGCCGCCATCCTCTCGGCCTGCGGTTCGGAATCGACGCTGAGCAGCGCGTCGACGCTGCGTGTCGGTCACCTGCCGGCGGGCTGCATCCAGCACCTGCTGCTTGCGCAGATCAACGGCCTGTTCAAGAAGGAAGGGCTCAACGTCCTGCTCACGCAGTTCGACGGTCCACCGCCGAACCTCCAGGCTCTCGTCGCCGGTTCCATCGACGTGTCACACAACCCCTGGACGACGGTGATCGCCGCCTACAACGACGGCCAGAAGGACCTCCGCATCGTCGGCGGGTCCGGCAAGGGCGGCATCGAGCTCGTCGCTCGCGAAGGATCCGTGAAGACCGTGGCCGAACTCGCTTCGGCTGCGGACAAGGGGCTCAAGGTCGGCACCCTCCGTCTCGACACGCTGGAGCTCGTCACCTACGGCACGCTGCGCGACGCCGGCCGTAGCTACTCGCAGTACAAGATGACCTTCTTCCCGAGCATGGTCGGCATGGGTGAGGCGCTCATCCACAAGAGCGTGGATGTGGCTTCGCTCGCGCAACCCTACGGCGCCACTGTGGTGTCTTCGGCGGGTGGGACCTACCTCAACGACTCGAACCAGGTCTGGGGCCCCGAAGCCTCGGACTGCGTGGTCAACGTCACGGCCGGCTACCTGGAGAAGAACAAGAGCAAGCTCGAGACCTACCTCCAGGTCCTCGACGGGGCGGCCAAGCTGCGCGACGCCGACTTCGAGAAAGCGCTGTCACAGCTGCAGCCGATCTACGCGGTTCCGCAGAACATCCTGTCCGAGGGTCTCAAGCGCCAGACTCCGCAGCCGGTTCTGAACCCGGCGGCGCTGGCGGGCCTCCACAAGGGCGTGGGCTACCTGGTCGACCTCGGCTATCTCAAATCGGATGTCATCGACAGCGTATTCGACGGCAGCGTTCAGCAGGGCGCGAAGCTCGCCGTGGCCTGATGGGAATCTCCGCCAACCTCAAGATCTGGCGCACGCCGGTCGCGGCCACCTCGGTGGCTGCGCCCGGCCATCGCGGGCGCCGCGGCTGGCGGTCGCTCGGCGGGCTGGCCGCCGCATGGCTGATCCTTGGCGGCCTCTGGGAGACGGGGGCCAGGATCGGCATCCTCAATCCGGCGATCCTGCCGCCGCCTTCTGAGTTCATCCCCTACCTGGTTCCAGACCGGCGGCGCGGTGGGGCTCGGCGTCAACAAGGTGAGCTACGCGTCGTCGGTGATCGAAACCATCCTCCGCGTGTCAGCAGGGTTTGGATTGGGCGTCGGCACCGGGCTCGTGGCGGGAGCCTTGCTTTCGGCCCTGCCACGGGTGCGAGTAGTCGGTGTTCCGATCGCCCAGATCCTGGCTCCCATCGCGCCGATCGCGTGGATCCCACTTGCCATCGTCCTTTTCGGCACCGGCGACGGCGCCGCCGTCTTCGTCGTCTTCATGGGCATCGCGGCTTCCATGACGCTTGCCACGGTGGCCGCCGTTGGTGGCGTTCCCGCCGAGTACGTTAAGAGCGCTCGGAGCCTCGGCAGCGGCGGCTGGCGGCTTTGGGTGCGCGTCATCCTTCCCGCGTCGGCCCCGAGCATCGCCACCGCGATGCGGCTCAGCTTCTTCGCCGCCTGGATGTCAGTGCTGGCCGGCGAGATGGCCGGAATCAACTCGGGGCTCGGCTCGCTCGTCATCCTCGGCCAGCAGGAGTTTCAGATGAAGCTCGTGATGGCGGGGCTGGTGACGATCGGGTTTCTCGGCTTTGCCTTCGATCGCGTCCTTCTATTAGTGCGAGAGCGGCTCATCTGGTGGGAGGCGCGCGGCAACCGCTCGCTCACGGCCGATGCCTGAGATCCGTATCAGCGACGTCTGTCGCGACTTCGGCACGCACCGCGCGCTCGACCACGTCGACCTGACGATCGAGGCCGGCTCGCTCACCGTTCTCGTAGGTCCGACCGGCTGCGGGAAAACCACGCTTCTCGAGCTGATCGGCGGCCTCCAGTCGCCGACACGGGGCAGGATCGCGGTTGGCGGGGAAGACGTCGTCGGACCGCGCCGCGACACCGTTTTCATCTTCCAGCACCACAGCCTGTTCGACTGGCTCACGGTGCGGGACAACGTGGCGTTCGGGCTACGCCATCGAGGGCTGTCGAAGAACGAGGCGCGACGCCGCGCGTTGGAGCAGCTCGAGCGGGTCGGCCTTGCTCAGTTCGCAGACCGCGTCCCGGGGGAGCTGAGCGGAGGCATGCGGCAGCGCGTTGCCCTTGCACGTGCCCTGGTTCTGTCGCCGCGCCTTCTCCTGATGGATGAGCCTTTCGGCAGTCTCGACCATCAGACGCGCCGGATCATGCAGCGGTATCTGATCTCCACGTGGCGGCAGTCGAACGCGACGGTCGTCCTCGTCACGCACGACCTCGACGAGGCCCTACGCCTGGCGGACCGGATCATCCTGTTCTCAGCGGGGCCGGGGCGCCCTGTGGAGGTTGTCGACGTGCGCGCCCAGAGGCCACGCGATCTCGAGGACGTGTTTCTGCGCCAGATTCGCGAGCGCCTGATGGGCCACCTGGAGGCGGAGGTGGTCATGAGCGAGTTCGCCGGCGAGGAGCTGGACGCCGTTCCACTCGGACTGGAGGTGAGCAATGGGTCAGCTTGAGGCGAGCGCGACGGTGCGGTGGAAGGGTTACGGTGGCACGGTCGACGGGGCGAGCGGCAAGCTGCATGCTCCGACCGCGACTCAAACCGAGCTCGGAGGACCAGGCACAGGCACCAACCCCGAAGAGCTGCTGGCCGCCGCGCACGCCAACTGCTACACGTCGACCATCACTTCGATCGCGCGTTCCCGGCACGTAAACCTCGAGTCTGTGGAGACGAGCGCAACGACGCACCTGGAGTGGGGTGACGGCGCGGACCATCACCTGGCTAGCAGCCGGCTCAAGGTGCGCATCCGAAGCTCGAGCCCGGAGGACGTCGTGCGCGACCTGGTCCGCCGTGCGGAGCACGAGTGCCCGGTGTGCCTGGCGATCCGCGGCAACGTCGAGATGACCGTTAACTTCGAGTTCGAACAGGCATGACGCGCGAGATCGTCATCGGAGCCGGCCCCGCGGGTCTTGCCGTGGCCGCCGAGCTGACGCGCGCCGGCCGAAACCCCATCGTGCTCGAGCGCGCCGACAGTGCCGGGTCCTCGTGGCTGAGTCGCTATGACAACCTGCGCCTGAATACGGCGCGTTGGTGGTCGCAACTGCCTGGATTGCCCATCCCGCGCGAGTACGGGACCTGGGTCAGCGCCCGCGACTATGCGACGTATCTCGAAACATACGCGCGCCACCACGAGCTCGACATCCGGTTCGGTGTTTGGGCGGAGAAGCTCACAGCTGGAGACCACGGCTGGATCGTCGAGACATCAGCAGGCCGGTTCCCGGCCGAGACTGTTGTCGTCGCGACCGGATACGACCGCGAGGCATTCGTTCCCTTCTGGCCTGGCCGCGAACGCTTCCGGGGCTCGTTGCTCCATTCGTCGGCGTACCGAAACGCCCAGCCTTTCGCCCGCCAGAGTGTGCTCGTGGTCGGCCCGGGCAACTCGGGAACCGACATCGCGGTCGACCTTGCGCGTGGCGGCGCATCCCAGGTCTGGCTGTCGATCCGAACCCCGCCCCAGATCGTGCCTCGCACCGTGGGCCCGATCCCGATTCAGACGGTGGCCGTGGCCACTCGCCCCCTTCCCGCATGGGCTGGTGACTCAATCGTTCGATTCGTTCAGAGGGCCGTGCATGGGGACCTGCGGCCCTACGGCTTGCCGCCAGCAACAGAAGCTTTGTCAACGCAGTTTGCTCGAGGCGATGTGGTTCCGGTGATCGACGTCTCGTTTGTGCGCGAGCTCAAGCGCAGTAGGGTGAACATCGTTTCCGCGGTCGCGGGCTTCGATGCCACGCATGTGCTACTCGCGGACGGATCCCGCGTCGCACCGGAGGCCGTCATCGCCGCGACTGGCTATCGGCGAGGACTCGAGCCGTTGGTAGGACACCTCGGGGTGCTCGACGATCGCGGGCGACCTTTCGCCGGGAAGTTGCCAGGCCTGCACTTTGCCGGCTACGCGAATCCATTGAGTGGCAATCTCCGAGAGCTTGGAATCCACGCGCGGGACATCACGAAGGAAATCTTGCAACCCGCTTCCTTACCGCAACGCCGACGTCAAACCGTGTTGTTTCGCGTCACTCGGCAGCCCACCGCAAATACGAATCGCGATTTCTGAACTGCCAACTCGATCTGTTAGCCGCAACGTTCATTTGTTGACGCCGATGCCTGAGCGACCAATGCCCCTCGGTCGGCCTTGACAACCTTCGCGCCATGGCTACACTAAATATCCTATAGGATCTTTGAATTCGCGATGTGGAGGAATTCACGCATGACAGGAACCAGACAGGCGATCCCGATCCTGATGGGAGTTCTGCTCCTCGCCGCCTGCGGCGGCACCACTCCGAGCGGAGGTGGCGCGACGGCGGCATCTGTCGCCATCGTGCCCGGCGGGCCCCATCCCTACTTCGAGCCCATGCGGCAGGCGATCGTGGATGCGACCGCGGACTTCCACCTCGCGAAGGGGAGCTTCGAGGTCCCCACCGACTGGAAACAGGACCTGCAGAACCAGCTGCTGACCAGCCTGGCGTCGCAGGGTTACAACGGCTTCGGCATCTTCCCGACCGACGGCGACGCCGCCAACGGCATCGTCAGCCAGCTGGTGTCGAGAGGAGACCCCGTGGTGGCGGTCGGTGGCTGCATCCATGAGCCGACCAAGACCACCTTCTGCCTCGCCACCGATGTCGGCGCGTCGGCGTACCAGGCGGCGAAGGCTGTGATCCAGGCCATGGGAGGCAAGGGCGTTCTGCTGCACGGCACGGGCATCCTGACCGACCCGAACACCCAGAAGCGCGACGAGGCGGTCAAGAAGGCCGTCGCCGAGACGAACGGCGCGGTGACCCTGATCACCCTGGCGGACATCGACAAGGACGCCCAGACCGCGGACACCGCGATCAACCAGGCTCTCGCCGCCCACAAGAACATCACCGGAATCGTCACCACCGCGTACAACCCGACCGTCGCCGCGGCCAAGGCTTTGCGGACGCTGGGAGACAAGCGGATCAAGATGGTGGGCATCGACGACGACCCCGTCACTCTGGCCGCCGTCAAGGACGGCTTCCTGATCGGCAGCATGGGCCAGAACCCCTATGGCCAGGCCTACATCGGCGCCTACGCGGTCAACGAGCTCCACATGGGCTGCAAGAAGAAGTCAGACGCTCCTTACTTCATCGACTCGGGGACGCTCCTGATCTCACCCGACAAGGTGACCACCTACAAAGACGACTTCAAGACGCTCACCAAGCAGCTCGCAGGCGACTTCAAGGCCAAATACCTTTCCTGCTGATGGATCGAGCGATCACATCTCCACCGATCGTGAAGAGCACCATTCGGCGAGTCGACACCTATCTCGTCGACCTGGTGCCCGAGCGCCCTCGCACCGATGCCATCCAGTCGTTCGTCAAGCAAGAAACGATCTTTGTCGAGATCGAAAGTGAGGACGGCGCCTGTGGGATCGGCTACGCATACACGATCGGAACCGGAGGGCGGGCCGTCCTGGAGCACCTCCGAAACGACCTCGTGCCGCTTCTCGCCGGCGAAGACGCCGGTCAGATAGAAGCCGTATGGCAAAAGCTCTTCTGGGCCACGCACGGGACCGTGGTGGGACCGATCACGAGCCTCGCCCTGGCTGCCGTGGACACGGCCCTCTGGGACCTGCGCGGCAAGACACTCGGCCAGCCGCTCTGGCGGCTGGCCGGTGGTGCCCGCAGCTCGATACCGCTCTACGACACCGAAGGGGGCTGGCTCCACCTTTCGACGGAAGACCTGGTGGAAGGCGCCCTGATGTCCAAGCACCAAGGCTGGTCGGGCATCAAGATCAAGGTAGGCAAGCCGCGTCCCCAAGAGGACCTCGAGCGCCTTCAGGCTGTCCGCGAAGCCGTGGGCCCCGACATGGACATCATGGTCGACGCGAACCAGTCGATGACCTACGCCGAGGCAAAGCGCCGAGCCAGGCTCTTTGAAGAGCTGTCCCTTTTCTGGTTCGAAGAACCGCTGCCGGCCGAAGACATCAGCGGTCACTCTCGCCTCGCCGCATCCACATCCATCCCCATCGCCGTGGGCGAGAGCATCTATTCGCCGAGCCACTTTCGTGAGTACCTTGTGGCCGGCGCGGCAGGAATCATTCAGCCCGACGTCGCGCGTATCGGAGGCATCAGCAACTGGCTGAAGGTGGCCCATCTCGCCGAAACGTTCAACGTCAAGGTGGCTCCACATTTCCTGATGGAGCTGCACGTCAGTCTCGCGTCGGCGGTGCCCAATGCCCTCTACGTGGAGTACATCCCGCAGCTGCGAAGCATCACGAAGGGCGAGATCCAAATCGTGGACGGAATGGCGATGGCGCCTGAGACACCCGGTATCGGCATCGAGTGGGATGACGAGAAGATCCAGAGCTTAAGGGTGGGATGATCGCGACGCGCGCGGTCGCTGTGCGATCGCGACTCACCGACCTGCGCGGCACAGGCCTCATCCGGACAGTCAGTCTCCTCGCATTGATGATCGTGACCGTCGCCTTCTGGATCTTCTTCTCCGTTTTCGCGACCGGTTTCACTTCCGATTTCAACCTGTTCTTTCTACTTCGGTCGGCGGCGATCGCGGTGACCATCGGCTTCGCCCAGATGGTGGTGTTGTCGATTGGCGACATGAACCTCTCGGTGGGCGCGATCGGCGGGGCGGTGGGGATGTTCGCCGGCTGGCTGATGCAGAGCCTCGGCATACCGCCTGCGGCAGCCGTGCTGGTGGCGGTCGCGCTCGGTGCGGTCCTTGGATTCGGCAACGCCGCCCTCGTGATCTGGACCCATTTGAACAGCTTCATCGTGACTCTGGCCACGGCTAGCTTGATCACCGGCGCAATGCTGGTCATCACGCACGCAGTGCCTTTTAGCTCTCTGCCGGATTCGTTCGTCAGCTTCGCTCAAGGCGAGGTCGGCGGGCTTCCCGTTTCGCCCGTGGTTCTGTTGATGCTTGCCGTAGCGGTGGTTCTCGGCCTGGTCTATCGCAATACGAGCCTGGGCAGAGAGATGCTGGCCGTCGGCGCAAATCGCCAGGCGGCGCGCATGTCAGGGATCCCGGTGGCCAGGATTGTTCTCTACGCGCACGGCCTCTCGGGCGTCCTCGCCGCCATCGCCGGCGTGATGTCGATAGCCGCCAACAACACCGCCTCCCCCGGGGTCGGCAGCGACTGGGTCCTGTCCTCGTTCGTCGCCCCGGCGATCGGGGGCACGCTCCTTTCCGGCGGCCTCGTTTCGGTCTCGGGCACGGTGGTGGGCGGCCTGCTGGTGGCGACGATCTCGAGCGGGTTGCTGCTGATGAGCGTCAGCAACTTCTGGCTGAGCGTCTTCCTCGGCGTGGTGCTCCTCCTGGCGGTGGGGCTGGACAGGGTGACGCGTGCGGTAGGCGGTGCGGCGAGTTGAAGCGACCCACCTGGCTCCGCATCTCCGGAGTTGCCCTCGGACTGCTCATCGTCGACGTCGTCGGGGCGATCGTGCTCGGTGTGGTTGCGCCCTCGTTCACGTCCACCTACAACCTCTTCGTCACCGGCCGCGACCTCTCCATCCTGCTGCTGGTCGCCCTGGCCCAGATGATCGTTCTCGCCGTGGGCCAGATGAACCTCTCGATCGGTGCGATCGGCGGGCTGGTGGCCATCGTCGAATCGGGGCTGATGGTCACTTATGGCGTTCCCGTCGGCATCGCGCTTGCCGTCGGACTGGCCCTTGGCGCCGTCTGCGGCGTCATCAACGGCCTTCTCGTTCACTGGACCAAGGTGAACAGCTTCATCCTGACGTTGGGGACGGCGTATGTCTTCGCCGGGATCAACCTCGGCATCACCCACGCGACGCCCTTCTACCACATCCCAGGTGTGATCGCCGCCTTCGGCCAGGCGCGGACCGGCCCGTTTCCGCACGTGGCGCTCGTCTCCATCGGTCTCGCCGTCCTGCTCGCGTTCTTCCTCAAGCAAACCGTGCTTGGCCGTCAGCTGCTGGCGGTCGGCGGAAATCCGGTCGCGGCGCAGCTGTCCGGGCTTCCCATACGCCGCGTCATCGCGACCGCCCACGGCATTTCGGGATTCCTGGGCGCCGTCGCCGGCACGCTCTTGATGGCGCAGCTTGGAGAAGGCCAGCCGACCATCGGCGCCACCTGGATCCTGCCTTCGTTCGCCGGCCCGATCATCGGCGGTGCGCTTCTCTCGGGTGGGAGCGCACCTCTGCTGGGGACGGTGTTCGCGATGGGTCTCGTTTCCCTTATCTCCGACGGCTTGATCCTGGTCAACGCCAACCCCTATTGGGTGCAGTTCCTGGTCGGGGCCCTGATCCTCGGCGGCGTCCTCCTCGGACGCGTGCGTGCGGTTGGGCTGCGCGAGGTGTTCAGCTTGAAGCCGACCGCGCCACCGGTAACCGACCGTCCCGCGGAGGAGCCGGTGCCGAGGCAGACGGCGGAGCAGAAGCGATGAACGTGGGTGAGACGACGGCGCTGGGTCGCACGGCCCTGCGCGTCACGCGGATGGGCCTGGGGAGCGCTCCGCTGGGGAATCTCTACTCAGAGGTGAGCGACGAACAGGCGCGGCAGGTGGTCGAGCTCGCCTACGAACGTGGCATCCGATTCTTCGACACGGCACCGCTCTACGGCTACGGTCTCGCCGAGAACCGGGTCGGTGCCGTGCTCTCGTCCCGGCCACGTGAGACCTTCGTCCTGGCGACCAAGGTCGGCCGGTTGCTCCAGTCCGGCCGCGAGCCTGATCCGAGTCAATTCTTCGACGGCGAACCCTTCTACAAGGCCACCCCGTCAGTGGCCCCCGTTTTCGACTTCAGCCATGACGGTGTGATGCGCTCGCTCCAGGACAGTCTCGAGCGATTGCATCTCGATCGCGTCGACATCCTTCACATCCACGATCCCGACGACCATCACGACGAGGCGATCACCGGGGCTTTTCGGGCGCTCGCCGATTTGCGATCGGAAGGAGTCATCGGTGCAGTCGGTTCCGGAATGAACCAGGCGGAAATGCTGGTGCGTTTTGCTCTCGAGGCGGACTTCGATTGCTTCCTCCTGGCTGGGCGCTACACCCTGCTCGATCAATCGGGTCTGCGAGAGCTCCTACCTCTCTGCCAGTCGAAGGGAATCGCGATCATCATCGGCGGAGTCTTCAACAGCGGGCTGCTTGCAGACCCCAAGCCCGGGTCTCGATTCAACTACGTCCCAGCCTCTCCCGATGTGATAGAGCGGGCGCGCCGCATTTCGGCGGTATGCGACAACCACCTCGTTTCGATGAAGGCGGCCGCGATGCGGTTTCCATTCGGCCATCCGTCTGTCGCAAGCGTGCTCGTGGGCTGCCGTTCGGTAGCCGAGCTCGAAGAAAACATCGATGCGTTCGAGGCCAAAGTCCCTGGTGACCTGTGGCGGGAGCTCAAGGCGGAGGGATTGCTGGCGGATGAGGTGCCAACGCCATGACTGTGGCCCGTGTGATCGACTCGCATCAGCATTTCTGGACCGACCCCACCATCGAAAAGTACCCCTGGATGACAGGCGAGCTGGCCGGGCTTCGGCGGTCATTCGGTCCGGACGATCTCCAACCTCTGCTCGCCGCGAATGGCGTGGATGGCTCAATCGTGGTCCAGAGCCGGGCCAGCCTCGAGGAATCCAGGCAACTGCTCGAAATCGCCGGCGACTCTGACTTCGTGGTCGGCGTGGTGGCATGGATTGACCTTGCTGCGGCCGAAGTCCAGGACCAGCTCGATGCATTGCGGGCGTCGGACAATGCGCGCCACCTCGTCGGAATCCGTCACCAGGTGCACGATGAACCTGACCCACAGTGGCTGCTGCGGGCCGAGGTTCAACGGGGACTCCGGGCTGTCGAGGCGGCGGGCCTGGTTTACGAACTGCTGGTGAAAGAGCCGCAGCTGCCCGCCGCGCTGGCCACGGCACGCGCATTTCCAGGACTCAGTTTCGTGATCGACCACATCGCCAAGCCCCGGATCGCTGATGGTCCTGCCGACCCGGGCTGGGAAGAGGGCATGGCTCCGTTCAGCGACCTCGCCAACGTCGCGTGCAAGGTCTCTGGAATGGTCACCGAAGCCAACTGGAAGACCTGGCAGGCCGAGGCACTGGCCCCATACGTGCAGAAAGTCCTGCGCTGGTTCGGCAGCGACCGCCTGGTATTCGGATCGGACTGGCCGGTTTGCCTGCTGGCCTCGAGTTACGAGCGTGTGGTCGCCACGACGCGGGAGCTGCTGGCGGATCTTCCGCCGGCAGCGCAGAACGCAGTCTTTGGCGCCAATGCCGTCCGGTTGTACCGGTTGGAGGAGTCGTTGCGATGAGTGTGCAGCCAGCCGTGGCGGCGACCGGAGTGGTTCTCGAAGCGACCGGAATTCGGAAGCAATTCCCCGGGGTCGTGGCTCTCGACGATGTCTCGCTGCGCTTGCGAAGCGGGGAGATCCAGGCTCTGGTGGGGGAGAACGGCGCGGGCAAGAGCACGCTCATCAAGATTCTGACCGGCGTCTACCAGCCAGACGCGGGCGAGGTCAAAGTTGACGGCACCTCGGTGCGCTTCGGATCGCCACGCGAGGCAATGAAGGCGGGGATCAGCGTCGTTCATCAAGAGCACAACCTGATTCCGCAATTCACGGTTGCCGAAAACATCCTGCTGGAACGGATGCCCACGCGGCTGCCGAGCATTGTCGACTACGGCAAGATCCACCGAAACGCGCGACCCTGGATGAAGACAGTCGGTCTGGACCTGTCACCGACCAAATTGGTCTCCGAGCTGAGTGCAGCCCAGATGCAGCTGGTGGAGATCGCCAAGGCCCTCTCCCTGCAGGCTCGAATTCTGCTTCTGGACGAACCGACTGCAGCGATCACGCCTCATGAAGCCGGCTATCTGTTCCGCGTGCTGCGTGAGCTTCGTGCCCAAGGAGTGGCGCTGGTGTTCGTCAGCCACAAGCTCGAGGAGGTCTTCGAGCTCGCGGACAAGGTGACCGTGCTGAGGGACGGCCGCAACACGTGTGTGGACCGCGAGATCAGTGCTCTCAACCAGGATCAGCTGGTGACCTACATGATCGGCAGGGCCGACGTGCTGGCTCACCTGCCTCCGAAGCCTGAACGGCGCGAGCCGATGCTCGAAGTGAAGAATCTGGCCACGGCGGCGGGCGCGCGCGGGGTCAGCTTCAAGCTCCACGCCGGCGAGATTCTCGGCGTCTACGGACTCGTCGGGGCTGGTCGCACCGAGCTGGCCAAGGCCATCGTCGGTGAGGTCAAGGTGAGAGCCGGCGAGGTGATGGTGAGAGGCAGGAAGGCACGCATTCGTGACATGCGCGATGCGTTGGGCCGCTACCGCATCGGGTACGTCAGCGAGAACCGCAAAGAGGAGGGGCTCATCCTTCTGCACTCGGTGGTGACGAACCTCTCGATCACCATCTGGAGGCGCCTGACGGCGTTGGGCCAGTGGATTCGACGCTCAGCGGAGGTCGCCGCGGTCACACCGCTCGTGAAGCAGCTGGATATTCGCGCTCACAGCCTGTCGCAGGCGGTCGGCACCCTGTCCGGCGGCAACCAGCAGAAGGTCAGCATCGGCAAGTGGCTCGCCGCCGACTCCGACATCTTGATCATCGACGAGCCGACCATTGGCATCGACGTCAAGACCAAGAACGCGCTGCACGAGCTGATCTGGGACCTGGCCGCAAGGGGCAAAGCGATCCTCTTGATCTCGAGTGACATGCCTGAGGTTGTCCGCCTTGCGGATCGCGTTCTCGTCATGCGCAACCATCGGATTGTGGGCGAGATCTCGAACAATCACGACTACGAGGAGGTCAGTGAGGCGATCATGAGCCGCCTCAGCTCAAAGCGATGACGAGCTTTGGTATGACCCTGCTGCTCAAGGACGACCCCGAGGTCGTCGAGCACTACAAACGGTTTCACCGGGAGCCGTGGCCCGAGGTGCTGAGTGCGCTGCGGAAGATCGGGCTGATCGAGATGAAGATCTATCTCATCGGCCGTCGCCTTTTCATGTACATGGAGGCGGTCGAGGGATTCGACCCGAGCCGAGATTTTCCGAAGCTGAACGACGAGCCGCGATACCGCGAGTGGGACGAGTTGATGAGAACCATGCAGATGCGAGCTCCTGAAGCGCGAGAAGGCGACTGGTGGGCGCCGATGGAGGAGGTCTTCGACCTGAACCGCAAATGAAAGATCGGACCGTCCCGCTGCCTTTGCCTCGCCAGATCCTGACCGACAGTGTGTATGAGGCGGTCAAGGAGCTGGTGATGGACCAGCACATCGAGCCCGGAGCGAGGGTGAACATAGACCAGCTCGCTCGCGAACTGAAGGTCTCACCGACGCCTGTGCGCGAGGCCCTTGCCAGGCTCGAGATGGACGGCCTCGTGATCAAGGAACCGCTGCGGGGATACTCGATCGCACCGATCCTGGATAGCGCCGCCTTCGATCAGCTGTACGAAGTCCGTTTGCTGCTCGAGCCCTTCGCGACTCGTAAGGCGAGCGAACGGGTGAGCCGGCAGCTGGTCCCCGCGCTCCGCCGCGAGATCGAGGCGATGCGTAAGACATTCGACAGCCGCCCCACTGACACGCTGCTGGGTTACCGCGAATACCGTGAATTTGCCCGGCAGGATGCTCGTTTCCACGAAGCCATCGCGAGGGCGTCCGGGAACGACCTGCTCCGGGAAGCGCTGGTCCGCCTGCGCGCCCACCTCCATCTCTATCGCCTGTACTACACGACAGGTATCGGCGCGGAAACGATCGCCGAGCACGAGAAGATCGTCGAGGCGATCGCGACAGCACGGCCCGATGACGCAGCTGCCGCCATGGTCGAACACATCCGACGGTCGCGAGAGCGCTTGGCCACCGGCGCCGGTGATGCCCGGCGCGACGTCACAACACCAACCAACGGATGATCCTTACCGATGCCGATTGACATCACTCAATTGCCGTCTACGCCGTCGCTGCTGCGAGTGCGTCAAGGCACGTCGACCCTGACAGGGCTCTTCGAGGATGGCCGGCTGCGTCGGGTCGAACGCGGGTTTGACGAACTGCTCTCCGAGCCCGTCGTCGCCATCAGGGAGGCTCTTCAGCGGGCGGGGCCGCGGCTCGATCCAGACGAATGCGAATTGCTCGCCCCGGTTGAGTCGCAAGAGGTTTGGGCTGCAGGCGTGACGTACCTGCGCAGCCGCCAGGCGCGGATGGAGGAGTCGACGGAGGCGGACATCTACGCCAGGGTCTACCGGGCCGATCGTCCTGAGCTCTTCTTCAAGGCGGCCGGCTGGCGCGTCGTCTCCCCTGGTGGCGAGGTAGGGATCAGACCCGATTCGCAGTGGAACGTACCGGAGCCGGAGCTCTGCGTGCTCTCCAACCGCTTCGCCGAGGTGGTCGCCTACTCCTGTGGCAACGACATGAGCTCGCGAAGCATCGAAGGCGAGAACCCGCTCTACCTGCCTCAGGCGAAGGTCTACGACCGATCCTGCTCAATTGGGCCGGCCGCAGTCCTCGCCGGGCAGGTGACTCCGGCGGCATCCGGTATGGAGATGCGGATCGAGCGAGCGGGCGAGGTGGTGTTCATCGGCCAAGCTGCGGTTTCGGACCTCGTCCGCGATCCCGCCGAGCTGTCCGCGGTGCTCCATTCGGCCTATCCCTTACCGGTAGGCGCCTGGCTGATGACCGGAACGGCGATAGTGCCACCCCTGCCGTACACGGCTGAGTCTGGGGACCTCGTCAGAATCACGATCGAAGGCCTGGGGACGCTCGTGAATCGGGTGGCGGTGGTCCCCCATTCCGGCGCGACAGCCGGACCCACGCTTGCCGGCAACGACGTCACGCTGACCTGACTGTGACGAAAATAACGCGGCGGCCTTCCTTCCTGTCGGCCGCCGATACCTCAGGCGTCGCGGCCGGATCGCAATGCCATGTATGAAGCGGAGTCGGCGAGCAGTCCGCCGTCGACCGGTAGACAAACGCCGGTGATGTATGACGCAGCATCCGAGCACAACCAGACCACGGCTTCTGCACACTCCTCGGGCTGCCCGAGGCGGCCAAGGGGAATTGCCGGGCGGCGGTAACGCTCGACCCAGGCAAGGTCCTTGCCATAGCCGCGCGCAAGCATCTCCGTCGCGAAGCCTCCACCACAGATCGCGTTGACCCGGATGGAGGACCGGCCGTACTCGACCGCTGCCGACTTGGTCAGCCCGTCCACCCCATGTTTGCTCGCTGAGTACGCAGCACCGTTGGGCGAGCCGGTCAGTCCATCCACGGAGGACATGTTCACGATCGCGCCGCCACCCTGCCGCAGCATCTGCGTGATCTCGTGCTTCATGCAGAGCCAAACGCCGCGCAGATTCACGTCCAGCGTCTGCTCGAACTCGTCCTCGGTGATGTCGGCGCTCAGCGCGCCGGAACCGCCGAACGCGGCATTGTTGAACGCGCAGTCCAGGCGCCCGAAACGCTGCACGCAGGCCTCGACCAGGCTCTCGATCTGGCCCGGGTCCCCGACGTCCGTGGCATGGAACTCGGCCTGCGCGCCATTCTCACGCAACCGCGCGACTGCAGCCTGTCCTCGTGCCGGGTCGCGGCTGCCGATCATCACCTTCGCACCTTCACGAGCGAAGGCGAGAGCGGTGGCGAGTCCGATTCCCGCGCTGCCCCCCGTCACCAGACAGACCCGACCCTCGAGCAGTCCCACCACAATCCTTCAGGTGGGCAGGCTGTCGAGGAGACGGTCAAGGTCGGAGCGATCGTTGTAGAAGTGGAAAGAAACCCGCACCCGGCCTTCGCGCACGGCGCACGCCACCTTGAGCCTGCGCAGCTCGCCGTGGAGCCGCGCGTAGTCAACGCCTTCTCGCTGCGCCGAAAGAATGCCCGACTGCTCGCCAGGCCGGCGCGAGCTGACGACGGACCATCCTCTATCCTCCAGAGCCTCAGCCACCTCGAGGCCATAGGCCAGCACGCGCTTCTCGATCTGGCTGGTCCCGAGCTCAGTCATCAACTCCATGACTGCCTCGGTGCCCGTGATTGACATCAGGTCCGGAATTCCAGGCTCGAAGCGGCGAGCCTCGGCCGCGTAATCGAGCCTGTAATCGATGAGGCTGGCCCCTCCGCGAATGTTCTGCAGGCTCTTCCAGCCCGGTTCTGGCACCCCGAGCTTGGCCCGCACATGAGGGGCGAAGTAGCAGATCGCCGCGCCCCAACCCGACATCATGAACTTGTAGCCGTGCGCCGCGAGCACGTCGCAACCTAGATCGCGGACGTCGATCTGCAGTGCGCCGACAGCCTGCGTGGCGTCCACCAGAAGCCACGCGCCGCGTTCGTGGCAGAGCCTGGCCACCTCCTTGATAGGCGCTCGGAAGCCGTTGGAGAAGTTCACGAGCTCGAGGCACACCACCCGCGTCCGCGGCGTCATCAGGGCTTCCACATCCTCAACGTCGTGGCGCTGGCGACCCCGGTCGGCAATCAGCTTGAGCTCGACACCCCGACCGGCCAGGTTCATCCAGGGGTAGACGTCGGCGGGGAACGCCTGGTTGTACGCGATCACCTCGTCCCCTGGTTCCCACTCGAGGCCGAGCGCCACCACACTCATTGCCTCAGCGGTGCTCTTGAGGAATGCGACGTCTTCGGGGCTGCAGTTGATGAAGCGCGCCGCTTTGGCGCGTATCCGATCGAGGAGGTCGCCCCACAGGCCTGCACCTTCGGGCAGATCGGCCCCGGACATGTCGCGGGCGAAGGTCTCGATTGCGTTGACGTACGCGCGCGGGGGCGGACCGAACGTGGCGTGGTCGAACCAGCTCCACCTTTCGGTGACCGGGAACTGGTCCTTTCGAATTGTGGCGACGTCGAGTTCGACGGAGCTAGACAGCTGTGAAACCTCCATCGACGACGAACATCGCACCCGTCACCCACGACGACTCGTCAGAAGCCAGGAACAGCGCCATCTTGGCGAGATCCTCGGGCTCGCCCCAGCGCGCCATCGGGATGGTCTCCACGACCGCCGCCTCGTACTCAGGCGTGATCTCACCGACAAGCGGTGTCCTCACTGCGCCCGGGATGATGCAGTTGCAGCGGATGCCGTACTTCGCATGCTCGACCGCCAGGGTCCGGGTGATGGCGATCACACCACCCTTCGCCGCCGTGTACGCATCGGAGGCGCCCCGGCCCACCCGCAGCGCGGCAATGCTCGAGGTGTTGATGATCGAACCCCCGCCCGCCCGCTGCATGGCCGGGATGCCGTACTTGCAGCACAGGTAGATGCCCTTGAGATTGACGGCGATGGTCCGGTCCCACACGTCCTCGTCGAGGAGGGGGCTTGGTGCGTCGAGACCGGGTCGGTAGTTGCCGCGCGCCGGATACCAAAGGCCGGCGTTGTTGTAGAGCACATCCAGCCGGCCGAACTCGGAGACGGTCGCCTCGACCGCCGCCTCGACCTGTTTCGCGCTGGAGACGTCACACGTGACGGCGATAGCCCGACCACCGGCGTCCCGAATCTCGCGCGCCGTGGTGTCTCCGGCGTCGCGGTTGATCTCCGCGACACAGACGGCGGCACCGCGCTCCGCGAAGAGCCTGGCCGCAGCTTTGCCCTGCCCGCTGCCGGCGCCGGTGATCATGGCCACTCTGCCGTCGAGCCTCATCCGCTGGTCCATGCCTCCGACTGGTACTTCCGCACCCGCTTCTCGTCAACGTGAAAGCCGGCGCCGGGCAGGTCCGGGACCGCGATGGTTCCGTCCTTCCTGATGTCAAAGGTCGGGTCGACCAGATCCTCCGCGTAGAACAGGCGCGCCGGCGACATGTCGGCGGGCAGGCTGAACCCGGGCAACGACGAGATCGCCAGGTTGAACCCACGTCCGATTCCGGTCTCCAGCAACCCCCCGCACCAGACCTCGACGCCTTGGTCGAGACACCTGTCGTGGACCGCCAGGCTGGGAGTCAATCCGCCGAGGCGCGCCGGCTTGATGTTGACGATGCGTCCGGCCCCAAGCCTGAGCGCGGCGAACGTGAGACCGGGTGTCAGCGCCGACTCGTCGAGGCAGATCGCAGTCCGCAAACGCGACTGGAGCTCGGCCAACTCGATCAGGGCATCGCCGGGATAAGGCTGCTCGATCATGAGCAGTCCGAGTTCGTCCAGCTTCTCCCACGGACCGGGGCTGGCCGGGTCGTAACCGGTGTTGCCGTCGGCCATCACGGGCACGTCCGGGAATGTGGCGATCACCTCGGCCAGGACGTCGATGTCCCACCCCGGCTCGATCTTGACCTTGATCCGGCAGAAGCCCTGCGCCACCCGCTCCTCAATCTCGTCGAGGAGATCTTTGACCGTCGGCTTGATACCAAAGCTTTCGCCGGTCGGGACTCCTTCTTTGTTCCCGCCGAACAGATCTCGAAGTGGTCGATCGAGCTTGACGGACGCTATCGCCCACGCGGCGCACTCGAGGCCGTGCTTGGCCATGTTGTATCCCTGATACCCGGCGTAGGCCGCCGCCAGCTCGGCGGGTCCGTCAAATTGCTTGCCGACGATCAGCGGCACCAGCAGTCGTGTCAGTGCGTACCAGGTACTCTCGTAGGTGTCCGCCGAGTAGAGGGGCAGGTCGCCGGCGGGCGCTTCGCCCCAGCCCACGACGCCGTCGGCGTCCTCGGCGCGGACGATGATCGTCCTCTTCTTGCTGGTCGTGCCGTGGGCGGTCTTGAAGCTGCTGATCATGGGCAGGTCCAGGCCCAGTACCTCTACCGACCTGAGCCGGATCTGCACTTTTGGCATCGCCCGCCGTGGCATGGTGCCGGCCTTCATCGCGTGAGTTTCGGCTGCGCCAACGACTCTGCCGCACTGATCGCGCGTCGCTCAGTCGCCGCGGGAAACACCAGTCGGAACAGCGAGTCGTCGGGCGAGTGGAGCTCAGTCGCGGCCACCTCGGCTTCGTCCGTTCGGAAGCGGAAAATCCTGTTGCTCGGATAGGCATTGAAGACAACCAACTCGCCGTCGGCCCCGAGATAGCCGAGGTTGGCGCTGCCATTCAGCTGGTGGTGCGTATTGACCAGTGCCTCCTCGACGCTTACACCCTGGTCGAGGATCTCCTCGAACATGCGGAACCCGACCTCGGAGTCGGCCTGGCCTTTGAGTCGCGCGGCGAACCGATATCGGAATTCAGGTTCACGGGTGAAGGAGCCGTTGTGGCAGAAGGCGAAGCGCCCTCCATCCGCAAGAAACGGCTGCGTATCCGCCAGCTGAACCGTGCTGAGCCGGTTCGGTCGCCGGAAGTGCACGAGGTAGTGGGTAGAAGAAACATCTTCGAGCTCATGGGCGGCCGAACGGTCTTCTGAGAATCGGCCCTCGTATCGGTAGCGCCTGACTCGACTGTCTTCGAGCCAGGCGACACCCCACCCGAAGTTCGCCAGGCCGTAGTACTCGATCTTCTCGGCCCAGGGCATGATGGCCTTGAACGGCGTCGGCGTTGGCCAGCGGACAGCGAGGATCTCACACACTCGTGCGGCTCAATCGTTGCTGATGAAGACGTTCTTCAACTGGGTGTAGTGGTCGAGCATCTCCATTCCGAGCTGGCGCCCGATGCCGCTCATCTTGTATCCGCCGAACGGCGCCTCCAGGTGGACGCTCCAGTTGGTGTTGATGCTGAACTGGCCGGTGCGAACCGCGCGAGCGACTCGCAGCGCGCGACCGATGTCTCGCGTCCAGAGCGAACCTGAAAGCCCGTACGGTGTGCCATTGGCGAGGCGGATCACCTCCTCCTCATCATCGAACGGGATCGCAACCAGGACGGGCCCGAAGATCTCCTCCTGAGCGACCCGGAAAGTGTTCTCGACGTGCTCGAGGATCGCCGGTTCGATCAGGTTCCCCTCTTCGAACCCCGCAGGCCGGAGCCGCTTGCCCCCGCATACGAGCCGAGCGCCCTCCTCGCGACCAATCTCGATGTAGTTTTCAACTCGCTCGAGCTGGGCCCGGCTGACGACCGGGCCGATCTCGGTCTTGGGATCGAGGGGATCGCCGACCCTGAGCTCCTTGGTGCGCGCGGCGAACTTTTCCAGGAACTGGTCGTAAATCTTGCGATGTACCAGGGCTCGGCTGCGAGCGCAGCAATCCTGCCCGGCCATGTTGAACACGGCGATCACCGACGACGGCACCATCTTGTCCAGGTCGGCGTCGTCGAAAACGATGTTGGGCGACTTGCCTCCCAGCTCGAGCAGCAGGCGCTTGAGTGTGTCGGCGCCTTTGCGCATGATCTGCTGACCGGTCGAGGTTTCGCCGGTGAAGCCGATGAAGGCGACGGTGGGGTGCTCGACGAGCGCGTTCCCGACAGTGCTGCCGGGCCCAGTCACCACGTTGAGCACGCCGTCTGGCAGCCCCACCTCGAGGCCGATGCGTCCGAGTTCGAGCGAAGGGAGCGGCGCGAGGCTTGGAGGCTTCAGCACGACCGTGTTGCCTGTCGCCAGTGCAGGCGCAACCTTGTAGGCGGAGATCGCGAACGGGCCGTTCCAGGGAATGATGGCCGCCGTGACTCCGAGCGGCTCGCGCAGAGTGAAGTCGAGACCGTCTGCAGCCACCGGGATCGTCTTGCCGAAGATCTTGTTGGCCGCGCCGGCGTAGTACTCGAACACGTCGGCCGCGTAGGCGACCTCGCCCTTGCTCTCGGTGATGGTCTTGCCGTTGTCGCGTGTCTGCACCTCGGCGATCTCGTCGACGCGCGAACGAATCGCGTCGGCGATCTTGAGCAGCACCTTGCCTCGATCGCGTGCGTGGAGCTTCCGCCACGGACCGCCTTCGAATGCTCGATCGGCCGCCGTGACCGCGCGGTCGACGTCCGCCACGCCGCCGCTCGGGAGCCGCGCGATGGCGGCTCCCGTGGCGGGGTTGGAGGTGACGAACGTCTCGCCCGAGGCGGCGTCCACCTCCTTCCCGTCGATGATCATGCGACGCTGTTCCGTCGCGGTCTCGATCCGGCTCATCGCGGCAGGTCGCTTGCCGCCCCCGTCTCGGCGAAGATCGCCTCAGCTCCGGCCTGCAGCTGCTGAGGACGCGTGCGGCTCAGCCAGAGGACAGTCCCGATGCCGATCGCCACCCAGACGATATCGATGTACGGGGCGAGCTTGAGCGGCATGGGGGGCGGCGGGTAGACGCTGGCGTAGACGACGGGAATCAGCATCAGCGTGCCGACGATCGGAAAGACGTAGGTCAGGAAGATGTTGATCTCGTCCGGGTGCTCACGGCGGTAGTAGATCGGGACCGCGATCATTCCGAGGGCGTAAACGACGATACAGCCGAGGCTGATCATCGTCGCCAGGAGTCCGAAGCCCTGGATCGGGCCCAGCCACAGCCCGAGGATGATCGTCACCACGAAGCTCAGCGCGGTCATTGCGATCGCCGCAACGTAGGGCGTCTGGTAGCGCGGATGGACGGCTGCGAACGCCTTGGGGAGAACGCCGATCTGCCCCATCTTGTAGATGACGCGGACGACTGCGTTCTGGCCGGCAAGAGAGCAGCCCCAGCTGCTGTTCATCAGGGCGAGCGTCAGCACGACGACTCCGAAGTTGCCCCAGTAGAAGTTGCCCATGGTGTTGAAAGGCGCCGGATCGGCCGTCATTGCGTCGACGCGATGGGGCCCCCAGCCCACCACGGACGCGAAGGTGAAGATCACGTAGTAGACGATGATCATGGCGACCGAGATCACAGCGGCCCTGGCAACGGTCGAACGTGGATTCTTGGTCTCCTCGGCGAGGGGAATGGTCGACTCGAAGCCGGTATAGCTAAGGATCGAGAAGATCATGCCGAAGGCCAGGCCTGAGAAGCCCGTCGGCACGCCTGCGAGCGTGAACGTGCTCGAGAGGTCGTTCCCGGAGATGCCGTGGACACCGATCAACCAGAATGAGAAGGCCAGCGTGATTCCAACTTCGATCAGCGAAAACGCGATTGAGGTTGCGATCGACAGCCTGATCCCGAGAAAGACGATCACTCCCAGGCCCAGGTAGACCACGCTTGCGTACAGCCACCAGGGAACGTCGATCCCGAACAGCGTGGACAGCGTCGCCGAAACGTAGGCGGCCGCGACGAGCGTGCAGAGGTTCGGGATCAGCGGGTCGTAGAGGAAATAGATCCAGCCCGTCATGAACCCCAACTTCGGGCTGATGGCGCGGCTGAGGTATGTGTAGTAACCGCCGGCCGAAGGCAGGTGCCTGGCCAGCTGGTTGATCGACAGTGCGATCAGAACGCACACGATTCCGGCCAGGACAAAGGCCAGTGGAATGGCCGAGCCTGCCGACGCCGCGATGAATCCGATGCCGGTCATGACTCCGGCCGCCGGGGCCATGTGAGTGATCCCCTGGAAGATCGAGCCCCAAAGCCCAACCGCGTCACGTTTGAGCTCGGGCTCAGGCCCGGTTCCAGTTCCCTCGACTTGCATGCCAGTTGCCATCGTGTGCCCCCCTTTATTCAGTTGTCCGCGCCTAGAGCAGGTCGCGGTATTCCTGGATCTCCCAATCGGTCACGTAACTCATGAACCGTCTCCACACGTACCGCAGCAATGCCGAATACATACGCGCGAAGTGCTCGCCCAGCGCTTCGCCCAGCACACGGTCCTTTTCAAACGCCTCGACCGCCTCGATCATGGTGGTCGGCAGCAGCGGGAACCGCTTGTCCTCGAGGAGGTTCCCGGTGCCCGGTTCCCCAGGGTCGGTAGCCCTTTCGATGCCTTCCAGCCCTGCCGCCGTCATGCCGGCCGCAAGCAGATAGGGGTTGGCTTCCGCGCTGGCCAGACGGTTCTCGAGGTTCAGGCCAGTCACGCCCGGCACCACCCTGAGCATCGCAGTCCTGTTGTCGAACCCCCACGATGCTCTTGTCGGGGCCCACGTCCCCGGCGTGAAGCGCTTGTACGCGGTGACCGTCGGGGCCGCGATGGCCGTCAGCCCCATGGCGTGCTCGAGGACACCACCGACGTAGTTGCGCCCTTTGTCCGTCAGGCCCAGCGGCGTGTTCGGATCCGCAAACACGTTGGCTCCCCGTGCGTCCAGCAGCGATTGGTGCAGGTGATAGCCGCTGACCGGGAACTCGGGGTCGTTGTTGATCTTGCCGAGGAAGGTGGCCCTCAGGCCGTGGCGGAAGCAGATCTCCTTGATGGCGATCTTCATCAGGCAGACAGCATCGATCGCGCTGAGGGTGCCCACCGGCTTGAGGTTGAACTCGTACTGGCCGCCGCCGTGCTCGTTGAAGATTTCGTACAGCGGGACGTCGAGGGCGAGCAGGTTGCGCTGAAGGTCCTCGAGCAGCGACTGGGCCTGTCCCAGGCCCTGGTCGGTGAACCACACCTGCATGCCCATAAAGGGCGCAAAGCCAGGATTCGACGGCCGCGACTCATCGACGGGCCGGAAGATGTAGAACTCGAGCTCGGTCCCGAAGACGGGCGTATAGCCGAGGCCAGTCGCGCGCTCGAGCACCCGCTTCAAGACCTGCCGCGGAGTCGCCACCTCCTCGCCTTCGCGCGTGAAAAGGTCGGCGAAGACATGCGCCGTCTCGGGCGCCCAAGGCAGCCGCTTGAAGCTGGTCAGGTCCGGCTTCATGACTCCGTTGCCGAAGCCGATCTCTTCGCCGTACCCGCTGCCTTCGGGGAGGTTCTGCCAGATGTCGACCGCGACCAGCGGCAGCGCCCATGGGTGCCCGCGCTCCATCACCCGGCCCACGAACTCCTCAGCGCTGATCATCTTGGCGCGGGAGATCCCGTTCAGGTCGACCATTGCTACCCGCACCTGCTTGATCCCGTCGGTTTCGATCTGACGGGCAATCTCACGACGTAGCTGTTCGGTCTCCTCGCCCTTGCGCTCCTTCACCTTTGACGCCATCTCAGATCGCTGTGTAGCCCCCATCGACCACGAACATCGCCGCGGTTATGAACGACGCATCGTCCGAGGCAAGGAAGAGCGCCATCCTGGCGACATCCTCGGGCTGGCCCCAGCGCCCCAGCGGAACGTTCTCCTGAGACCAGCGCTTGCGTTCCTCCGTCATCTCGCCGACCATCGGTGTTTCGATCGGACCCGGGAAAAGGCAGTTGCACCTGATCTTGGGCGCGTGCTCGACCGCCAGGTTGCGCGTCACCGCCATGACGCCGCCCTTGGACGAGATGTACGCGTCGGAAGCGCCCCGCCCGACGCGAATCGCGCCTACGGATGACACGTTGATGATGGATCCGATGCCGTCCGCCTTCTGCATCGCGGGAATCGCGTACTTGCAGCACAGGAAGGTGCCCTTCAGATTGATGTCGATCGTTCGGTTCCAGATGTTCTGAGTCAGCAGCGGCGACGGGGCGTCGGTCTCACCGACGACATAGCCGTGGTGCGCGACGTACCAGACGCCGGCGTTGTTGTAGAGGATGTTCAGCTGACCATAGGTTTCGACGGCGAGCTCGACCAGTTCTCTGCACTGGTCCTCATCGGACACATCCGTGCGGACGAAGGTGGCCTTGCCGCCGGCTGACTCGATCTCCGAGACCGTGTCCCTGCCGCCTTTTTCATTGACGTCGGCGACCACGACGTTTGCCGCCTCCCGCGCGAAAAGCACCGCCGCCGCGCGTCCCTGGCCGCTGCCGGCGCCGGTGATGATCGCGGTCTTGCCTGCGAGCCTCACCCCGCCTCCACCTGTTCGAAGACGTCCAGTTCAGCCCTGACTCCGAGCTCGACCAGTGAGGCTCGGATCACCTTTTCAGTGGCCACCACGTGCTGCTGCATCGCGCGGCGAGCGGCCGAGCCATTGGCGGCGGCCAGCGCCTTGACGATCGCAACATGCTCAGCGTGTGACTCGTCGCGGCGAGGCGGCGACCACGGGATCAGGTCCAGGCCGAGAGCCAGCTGCACGCGGATCTCTCGGACTGCCCTGGATATCAGGTCGTTTCGCGACGCATCGGCGATGGCCTGGTGGAACTCGACGTCCAGCGCGCGCCGAGGGAAGCGGAGCGGTTCTTTCGCTTCGGCCGTGAGCAGGCCCCTGAGCCGGTCGATCTCCCCGACGGTGATGCGGTCGGCTGCCAACGCTGCGGCGCAGGGTTCGATCGCGGCCCGATACTCGAACAGCTGACGCAGCTGCTCCACCTGGCCTCTCAGCCTTTCCAGTGCCAGCTCACGCAGTGGGTGGCTCACGAACGCGCCGCCGTACTTGCCGCGCCGGATCTCGACGTAACGCTCGTGCTCCAGCCAGCGGAGGCCCTCGCGTACCGCCGTCCGGTTCACGCCCAGGCGCAGGCACAGCTCGCGCTCGGAGGGAAGCCTCTGCCCGGGGAGATACTCATGGAGCCGGATGGCGGCCAGCAGCAACTCGGCCACCTGGTCGCCCAGCCGATATCGCTTCGGGCTCTGGGCTAAACGTCGGACCATTAGCCCCCCATTTCCCCGCCAGCAGGCTAGATGCAGCCCGGAAGGTTGTCAAGGGCGACCGTTGAGACGGGCCCGCGTTCACACGCCCGCGGTCAGCAGGTCAGCGGCGAACTGGCTGCCAGTCGGCGTAGACGTCGGGGCGGCGCAGTGACAGGGATGGGTTCAGACGCCGGACCTCCTCGAGACGATCGCGGCGCGCTTCAGCTACCACGATTCCCTCGCTGTCGCCGGCAGAGACGATCGGCACGCCCATGGGGTCGTAGAGCGCGCTCAGGCCTACATAGGTGGCGCTGACCTGACCGGCGGCGGCCACGTAGACGGTGTTCTCGATCGCGCGCGCCCGCGCGAGAGAGTCCCAGTGCATCTCCTTGAGGGGACCGCGGACCCAGGCCGCCGGCAGCAGCAAGACCTCGGCGCCCTGCTCGACGAGCCTGCGGGCCAACTCAGGGAAGCGGAGCTCATAACAGGTCATGACGCCGAGCCGGAGCCCGCCCAGTTCGAAGACGAGCGTCTTCCCGTCGCCAGCCGCGATCCGGTCTGATTCGCGATGCCCGAAGGCGTCGTAGAGATGGATCTTTCGGTAGGAGCCGATCAGCTCTCCGTCGCTCCGGACCACCACCACGGTGTTGTAGACCCGACCGGAGACCGCGGGTTCGAACACCCCGGCGACGATCGCCAGCCGGTGTTGAATGGCCAGGCGCTGAAGCTCGTTGACGAATGGGCCGTCCAGCGGTTCGGCAAACGGTGCCAGGCTCTCATCCAGCCGGCTGGTCGCCATGATCGCCTCTGGAAATAGCGCCAGATCGGCGCCTTCGGCGGCCGCCGCGCCGGCAAGCTTGCTGATCTGAATCAGGTTTTGCCGCTTTTCGCGCCCGGCTGCCAACTGCCCGAGCGCGATCTTCACGTTCCCTTTCGCGAAACCAGCACAGGCTCGAGCATGAGCAGCACCGCTCCCACCAAGACGGCGAACGCGAGCATAAGCGCGATGATCGTGCCCATCTCCGCCGTGAAGTGACGGGTCTCTTCCATGCCTTTGACGCAGCAGGTCAGAAAGATCGCGGACACGTGCAGCCCAACATTAGCACCGGGCGCTCGCGCCGCCGGGGTATGTTGGACCTGCCCGTGTGTGCGTTGCGCAAGCCCATATCGACGATCAACTCGGCAGCCGCGCTGAGAAGCCTTCTGGCCGAGGTCTTTCCGGGCGAAGACGTCGAGCTTCCGGTTCACATCGACGCCCTGCTCCGCCTACACGCACCGCTGCCAGATCAACGGCCGGCCACCTGCGGGGCTTACGTGCTCACGTACCTCCTGCCGGCACGCGGCTTCACTCACCTGGACGGTGAGGCGCTTGACGCCGAGGACTACATGGCCCACCTGGCGCGGGTCACGATCGACGCCCACGAGGACCCGGCCGGCTATCGATTCCAGGTCGCCTCCTCATCCGACCCGGCCAGGCAGGGCACGCACCCGGAGGGCGTGGCGCGCGCGGTCGCGCGGGCGACCGGGGGGCGTCTCGCCTCGGTCCCGGTGCCGGGGCGCGACACAGCGGGTCGGCCTCAGCTCGACCGCCGCCGCTGGGAAGCCTTCCTCGGCGTGATCGCGCCGCGGTTCGTCGCCGGACGATTGGACGTCCTCTTCAACTACGAAGCCGACCAGCTGCTGGCCGCCCGCGACGTGGCCTACAACGCAGGGACGCTTGGTCGCCAGGATGCATCCGCGGTCATCCCTCGTGACCGTTGGGGAGTCGGCCACTTCGCCACGATGGCAGCCCTGTGGACTCGACCCTCGGGCGAGACGTGGATCGTGCTGCTGAACAGCTTCAAGCAGCGTGGGTTCGCCGGCTGCGAGCCGCAGCCGGCGGAGCTCATGCGGCGTGGAATCGGACGCGAGGACGGACGCGGCGGCGGTGTCTTGCTCGTCATCGCGAGTGCGCAGGTCGAGCAGCTCGTGACGGAGCTCGAAGCCATCGGCCTCGAAGTGCGGATGTGGGCGAATGGCAGCCCGCCGCCTCAGGATTGGCGCTGGAGCCCTGGCCGCTGAGGTCCGGCAGCGCCCGCGCCTCCGAGCCGGCACCATGTCATCCGGGTTATTGAAGACGCGAGACGGCGGGACGCCGCCCCGCAATACCGGCTGCGATCGTCGACGCGATGAATAATCCCGACGGCGCGTGGCTCCTCGATCCAGAGATCACCTACTTGAACCACGGCTCTCTCGGCTCCTGTCCGGCACCGGTCCTCCAGGCACAAGCGAAGTGGCGGCAAGAGCTCGAAACCCGCCCGATTCAATTCCTGCTGCGGGATCTTTCGGCTCGCATGGCAGACGTGCGCTCGAGCCTTGGCCAACTGATCGGCTGCGCTCCCGATGACCTGGCGCTGATGCCGAACGCTGAAGCCTGCATCAACGCCGTCCTGCGATCGCTCGATTTCAGTCCCGGTGATGAGATCTTGTCGACCACTCACGATTACAACGCCTGCCTGAATTCACTGGATTTCGTAGCGGCGCGGTGGGGCGCCAAAGTAGTCAGGGCGGGAATTCCGTTTCCCATAACCGAATCGTCCGAAGTGACTTCGTCAATCCTTGCTCACGTGACTGGGCGCACGCGCCTTGCAATGGTCAGTCACATCACCAGTGCGACCGGGCTCGTCTTTCCGATACAAGACATCGTGGCTGAGCTCGAGAGTCGAGGTGTTGAGGTCATCGTCGACGGGGCGCATGCGCCTGGCCAGATCAACCTGGACCTCGATCGAATCGGCGCTTCGTACTACGCCGGTAACTGCCACAAATGGCTGTGCTGCCCCAAAGGAACGGGCTTCCTTCACGTCCGCAGCGATCGCCAGTCAAAGATCCACCCACTGATCATCTCCCACGGTATGAACGACCCGCGAACCGATATTTCGCTCTTTCGCAAGGAGTTCGACTGGCAAGGAGTCACCGATCCAAGCGGATTCCTATCTATACCGACAGCCATCTCCTTTCTCGGGAGCTTGATGCCAGGAGGCATCCCGGCTCTCGCCGCGCGAAACCACGATCTGGCGCTGTCGTCTCGAGCGTCGTTGTGCCCGATTCTTCGAGTCGAACCGCCTTCTCCCGGCTCCATGATCGGATCGATGGCTTCGTTTCCCATCGACCACCTCGCTCCCGAGCCCGAGGTTCGGCTCAGACTCGAGACGATGGTTCGGGAACGACACCACATCGAGATTCCGATGATCCGCTGGCGGCCCACCGCGGACACGGAGCGATGGACCCTTCGCGTGTCCTGTCAGATATACAACGAAGACTCCGACATCGACCGGCTCGCGGGCGCACTTGCGGCTTCGCTTCAAGAGCTGGGGATCTGAGTCAACCTGAGGCCAGCCGTGACTGAGCGTGACCCGCTCGAGGGTTTCTCGTCTCTGGAGGTCAGCTCTGACGACACCACGATCTACGCACGCTCGCGCGGCGAGGGCCCGCCAATCTGCCTCCTGCATGGTTTCCCGCAGACGCACGTCATGTGGCGGCGCATAGCGCCCGCGCTCGCCCGCCAATTCACGGTCGTGTGCCCCGACCTGCGAGGTTACGGCCGCAGCGGGGTGGCGGTCTCATCGCCCGATCACGAGCCGTATTCGAAGCGCGCCATGGCAAGGGACGTCGTGAATGTGATGGCGAGCCTGGGGTTCTCAAGGTTTTCGGTCGCGGGACATGATCGCGGAGGACGCGTGGCGTATCGCCTGGCGCTTGACCATCCCGAACACGTCGAGCGCCTCGCCGTGCTCGATGTCATTCCAACCGCAGAGGTCTGGAATCGGGCTGACGCCAGGTTCGCTCTTGCATTCTGGCCCTGGTCGCTTCTTGCCCAAGAAGAGCCTTTGCCTGAGCGGCTGCTGGCGGCCGATCCCAGAGCGATCGTGGAGGCCGCGGTCACTGGCTGGGGCACGCCACCCGACGCCTTTGACGATCAAGCCCTCGATGCATACATCGAAACGTTCAGAAATCCGGCCTCGGTGCATGCGATCTGCGAGGAATATCGGGCCGCCGCAACCATTGACCGGGATCACGACGAGGCGGATCGTCGTGCTGGACGTCGGATCCGATGTCCGGTACTCGTCTTATGGAGTGATCGGGGGCCGCTTGCACAGTGGTACCAGGGTGCCGGAGGTCCAATCGGCATCTGGCAGGAGTGGGCCGACGACGTTCATGGACAGGCACTGAACGGCGGACATTTCTTTCCAGAGGAGTTGCCGGAGGCGACAGCCGCGGCGCTGCGCGCCTTCTTCGGTGGAGGTGAGGCGTGAGCACCACGCATATCTCGCCCACGTCCTTATGTATGCGAGTCGGGAGCGCCCTCCGCTACTCGAGCCAGGTTGTCCCCGTGTCCCGGAAGTCGCCGCTCGAAAACCCGTACACCATGGTCATGCGCTCGCCCGCCCGGGTTCGTACCGCATGCACGGTGTTTGGAGGTAGATAGATGGCGGTGCCTGGTGTTGCCAGCACCTGTTCCTCGCCCAGCGTGATGAGGCACGAGCCTTCCAATATGTAATAGAACTCGGCGCCGGCCGGGTGGAAGTGGCGGGGATGGTACTCGTCAGCGTCAAGCGAGTACACGCCGAAATCGAACTCCTCAGCTCCGTTGACGTAACGAGCGATCAGCGCCCAGACAGTCCCCTTGTCGTCCGGGTGGCCTTGAATGTCCGCCAGCTTGACCGGCGCCTCCTCAGCGAGCCGAGTCACAAGCCGCAACTGCGCGGCAGGCGCGCGTCCTTCCCCGGGTGCCATGTCACGTCCGCGTTTGGCGAAAGCCGTCAACTTGCCTTCTCTTCCTGCACGAGGTCGTGCACGACGCGATAGACGAGCTCGGGCACCGTCTCGAAGCTGTAGGCCTCGTGCACTCGCTCGAGCCGCTGGTGATAGTCGCGACCCCATGGTCCGATGTTGATCACCGGCACCCCGAGCCGCTCCGCCGCGGCGACGTCCCAGGTGACGCGATCGGCGTCCGGGGTGTTGGCAAGGACCACAGATTGAACAGTCGCCGACAGCGCATCCGCGTCCCGGTCGGCGACCTCCGCAAACTTGAGCACGGGGACCTCTGGCGAGCCGTGCTGCATCCCCGCGAGTGGCGAGCCGGCCCGGTCGACGAGGACGCGAAGCCCTCGGCCAAGCGCTG